>Ga0308164_10003154_pt1 | contig 15326 bp, 10 predicted proteins | sample PhyTR2_FD_201031 | JGI IMG/M metagenome (GOLD analysis project Ga0308164, IMG submission 201031) | Phyllosphere microbial communities from UC Gill Tract Community Farm, Albany, California, United States - DLSLT.R2 | ecosystem: Host-associated > Plants > Phyllosphere > Unclassified | place: USA... | reverse complement strand
GAAGACGTGATCATCGAGAAAGCCGAGATCGTTGAGTGATACTGCTGATCTCCGATCTGCACCTTGAACAGGAGCGCCCGGACATTACCCGGGCGTTTCTGGATCTGCTCGCAGGACGCGCTCGCGAAGCCGAGTCGCTGTACATCCTCGGGGATTTCTTTGAAGTCTGGATCGGTGACGATGCGATGTCGCCGTTCCAGCTTTCGATCTGCAAGGCCCTGCGCGAATTGAGCGACAGCGGCACACGAATTTTTCTGATGCACGGCAACCGTGATTTCATGCTCGGCAAGGGTTTCTGCAAGGCAGCGGGCTGCACGCTGCTGAGTGACCCCAGCGTCGTGCAGTTGAACGGTGAGCCGGTGCTGCTGATGCACGGCGACAGTCTGTGCACGCGCGATGAAGGCTATATCCGGATGCGTCGCTATCTGCGCCATCCGCTGACGCTGTTCATTCTGCGCCATTTGCCGCTGGGCACTCGGCACAAGCTGGCGCGCAAGTTGCGTAGTGAGAGCCGTGCGCAAACCCGTATGAAAGCCAATGATATTGTCGATGTGACGCCGGACGAGGTGCCGCGGATCATGCAGCAGTTCGGTGTGCGTACGTTGGTCCACGGTCACACTCATCGTCCGGCGATTCATAAGTTGCAGATTGGCGATCAGGCGGCCAGACGCATTGTGTTGGGTGACTGGGATCGTCAGGGCTGGGTGTTACAGGTGGATGAGCAGGGTTTCAATCTGAGTTCGTTCGACTTTGTGCCCGAGACGCTTGCGCTGTTGAATTGATGATGCGGGATCGCGTGAACTGACCCCGAAAAGCTGGACGGTTGACTATCGTTCCCATGCTCCGCGTGGGAATGCAGTTCGTGACGCTCTGCGTCACATAGCGGTTCTGCGTCGTCTGTGCCAGCGCGGTTGAAAAAGCACTTTAGAGCAGTTTGGCCAAAGGCACGGTTCAGACAGGCGCACAAGAAACTAGTGCCCGCCCCCTGCCGCAGGCCCCGCCTTGGCGGCGAATGGGGGTTTGGCCAGCCAGACGAGCAGGATCAGTCCTGCGAATATCCAGCCCAGCAGGTAGAAGTAATCCACGGTGGACATCATGTAGGCCTGGGCGTTGAGGGTGCGTTCCAGTTGCGCGTAGGCTTGTGGGCTCGCGCCGCCCAGGCTGTCGAGGGCGTGGCGGGTGGCGGGGTCGAAGGTGCTGATGTTTTCGCTCAGGTAGGCATGATGCTGGTTGGCGCGGCGGATCCAGATCCAGGTGGTCAGCGAGGCTGCGAAGCTGCCGCCCAGGGTGCGCAGGAAGGTTGCCAGCCCGGAGCCATCGGCGATCTGATTGGGCGGCAGGTCGGACAGCAGAATACTCAGAGTGGGCATGAAGAACAGCGCCACGCCGATGCCCATGAACAGTTGCACCATCGCCACGTGTTCGAAATCCACGTCGGTGTTGAAGCCTGCACGCATGAAGCAGCTCAGCCCCATCGCCAGGAACGCCAGCCCGGCCAGTAGACGCAAGTCGAACTTGTGCGCGTACTTGCCGACAAAGGGCGACATCAGCACCGGCAGAATACCAATCGGCGCGACGGCCAGCCCCGCCCAGGTCGCGGTATAGCCCATCTGGGTCTGCAACCACTGCGGCAAGATCAGGTTGATGCCGAAGAAGCCGGAATAGCCGCCGATCATGACCAGTGTGCCGATGCGGAAATTGCGGTAGGCAAACAGGCGCAGGTTGACGATCGGGTGCTTGTCGGTCATTTCCCAGATGACGAAGAAGGTCAGCGCGACCAGCGAAATCAGCGAGCCGAAGATGATGAAGTTCGACTCGAACCAGTCCAGATCATTACCCTTGTCGAGCACTATCTGCAGCGCGCCCACACCGATAATCAACGCCAGCAGGCCAATGTAGTCCAGCGGCTGACGGGCTGTGCTGACCGGCCTTTTGGCCATCTGGCTACGTACCACCAACACAGCGAACAGGCCGATGGGGATGTTGATGAAGAAGATCCACGGCCAGCTATAGCTGTCGGTGATCCAGCCACCGAGGATCGGCCCGGCAATGGGTGCCACCACCGTCACCATCGCCAGCAATGCCAGGGCCATGCCCCTTTTGGCGGGCGGGTACACCGCAATCAGCAGAGTCTGACTCATCGGGTACAGCGGGCCGGCGACCATCCCCTGCAGCGCCCGGAAGCCCACCAGTTCCGGCATGGACTGGGAAATGCCGCACAGAAACGAAGCGATCACGAACAGAATGGTGGCCCACAGGAACAGCTTGACCTCACCGAAGCGACGACTGAGCCAGCCGGTCAGCGGCAAGGCAATCGCGTTGCTGACCGCAAACGAGGTGATCACCCAGGTACTCTGCTCCGAACTGACCCCCAGGTTGCCGGCGATGGTCGGCAGCGCCACGTTGGCAATCGTGGTATCGAGCACCTGCATAAAGGTCGCCAGCGACAGACCGATGGTGCACAGCAGCAGGCTTGGCGGGGTAAAAGAAGCGGGGGCGTTGTTGCTCATCGCGAATCCCTGAAGACGAATGCGACACCCCGGCCGGCAGGCCGGGGCTCACGGATTAGCGGTTCAGCGCTGAACGGCAGTCTTGCCACCGGGCGCACTGTTCTCGTGAATCAGGCGGGCGATCAGCGCGTCGGCGTCAGCCAGTTGCTCGGTGTACACCTGAGTGCTGAAAGCGGCCTGCTTGCGCGGCTGTTGCGCCAGGACCGGACCGCTCTGGTCGTGCAGGTTGACCTCAACCGTGGTCGACAGGCCGATGCGCAATGGGTACTTCGCCAGCTCTTCAGGATTGATGTGCACCCGCACCGGCACACGCTGGACAATCTTGATCCAGTTGCCAGTGGCGTTCTGCGCAGGCAGCAATGCAAAGGCACTGCCGGTGCCGGCCCCCAGGCTGTCGATGGTGCCGTTGTACTTCACATCGCTGCCATACAGGTCGGAGCTGATCTCCACCGGCTGACCAATGCGCATCTTGCCCAGTTGGGTTTCCTTGAAGTTGGCATCGATCCACAACTGGTCCAGCGGAATGACCGCCATGGTTGCAGTGCCCGGTTGAATGCGCTGCCCCAACTGCACGGTGCGCTTGGCGACGTAACCGGTGACCGGTGCCACCAGCGTCGAACGCGCGTTGGCCAGGTAGGCCTGACGCAACTGCGCGGCGGCGGCCTTGACGTCCGGGTGCGAGGACACCACGGTGTCATCGACCAGTGCCACGCTAGTGCTCAACTGCTGCTGAATGTTGTTCAGGGCGCTCTGCGCGCTGGTCAGGCTGTCTCTGGCGTGCGACAGCTCTTCCTGGGAAATCGCCCCGCCGGCTGCGAGGCTGCGACGACGGTTGTAGTTGTCCTGAGCGGTCTGCACCGCAGCACGCTGTGCGGCCAGCTGCGCTTTCATGCCATCGACGTTGCTGTAGAGGCCGCGCACCTGGCGCACAACCTTGCCCAGATTGGCCTCGGCGCTTTGCAGCGAGACTTCGGCATCGCTCGGGTCGAACTTGAGCAGAACCTGCCCTGCGTGCACCAGATCACCATCGTCCGCACCAATACTGATGACGGTTCCGGTGACCAGCGGGGTGATTTCGACCACGTTGCCATTGACATAGGCGTCGTCGGTCTCTTCGCTCCATTGGCCGTAGATCTCGTACCAGGCCCAGATGCCCAGTGCGAGGATCACCACGACAATGGCAAGCCCGATCAGCATGAACTTGCGCTTGCCGGACTTCGGCTCCTGTTCAGGAGCCGGGGCAGATGTGTTTTCAGCGGCAGCAGTGGCCATGGCAGTTACCTTTAATCAGCGAAGCGACGGAACGACGGCGATCAGGCTCACGCCTGCCAATGCGTCGGCCGCTCAGCGTTTAGCTTTGGGGTTGAAGCTCAAACGAGTCAGGGTGATGTGGTCATCAGCCGCCACCAGCACCTTGGTGAGAATTCTTTTCAGGCTCTCGACCTCTTCACTGTCGAGCGCCGCGAACGTGTCGTTCATCGCGTCCGCACCAATCTGCGGCAGCAGATCGCAGAGCGCCTGCCCCTGCTCGGTCAGCGCCAGACGCACCTGACGACGATCCGTCGCGGAGCGCTGGCGCACCACCAGCCCTTTCTGTTCCAGGCGATCGAGCATGCGGGTCATCGAACCGCTGTCCAGCGACAGGTGCCGACACAATTCCACCGGGGTATCGGTAGAAAACTGGGCAATGATGATCAGCACCTTGAACTGCGCGAACGTCACGTCATAGGGCAGCAGGTACTTGTCGAGCATGCGGTCTTTGAGCGCATTGGTACGACCGACCAGCAGCCCGATAAGGCTGGATTCAAAATTGTCGGGGCTGAAATGTTTCATGAACTGACCCAGATAGCTGCCTAAGCAGTGATTGCAAAATATTACTGCCTAGGCAGCCGTTGTCAAAGCATTTATTAGCTTGCTTACTAAATGCCCATAAAAAAACGACCGCTGGCAAGACGGTCGTTATTGGAGGGAAAGCGAGAGGAATCAGGCGGCGACAGGTACACCACTGTGAAAGCGGAACTCTTCGTCAGGGCTTTCGATCAGCTCACGCTCGGCCAGACGGATCTCCTCGATCTTGGCATCGACATCAGCCTTGTCGCCGTAGCTGTAAGCCAGCTTGAGGTAGTCCTGAAAGTGCCGCGCTTCGGACTTCAGCAAACCGCCATAGAATTTGGCCAATTCTTCGTCCAGATGCGGCACCAGCGCGGCAAAGCGCTCACAGGAACGAGCCTCGACAATGGCACCGACGATCAGCGCATCGGTCAGCCGGTACGGGTTGTGATTGCGCACCAGCTTGCGCAGCGCTCCGGCATAGCGGGCCGAGCTGATGTTGGCCATGGGGATCTGGCGCTTTCTGATGATGCTGATGACTTGCTCGAAATGGCGCAGCTCTTCCCGGGCCAGACGTGACATCTTGCTCAACAGGTCGAACTTGTCGTTGTACTGAAACATGAACTGGAACGCAGCCCCGGCGGCCTTCTTCTCGTTGTTCGCATGGTCGATCAGCAGGATGTCCAGATTGCGCAGCGCGGCCTGGACCCAGCTGTCGGGGGTGCGGCAAAGCAGAAAGGCTTCGATTTCAGGGATCGGGTACATAGGCTCACAGAATGACGGAGAGGCACGGCCGCGCATTATACGAGGAGCCACGGTACCTCGCGACACAAAAGCATGCCGGTTCTGTCAGGCGCCGAATGCGTCGCGCAGAAAGCCCGGCGCGATATAGCGCTGATAGTGCGCCTCGGAGAGCAGGAAAAACTCGCGGTCGATGGCATCGCGCAGTTCCGGCAGCGTCCAGTCGCGAAACTCCGGCAACAACACGAAACCGTAGGCCTCGACCTGGCTGATGACCCGTGCGCCACGGGCGATCAACTGGTAAGCCCAGCAGTATTCGGACTGGTGTGGCACAAAGCGGATCTTGCGCTGGGTCAGCTGCGCACGCAGCTTGTCGGCATCGAAGACTTCGAGCTTGGCAGTCATCACCTGGACCAGCAGTTGCTCCAGACGCAGCCAGACCGCTCTTTTTTCATCCTCGTTATAGCCGTTCCAGTGGATGACCTCGTGGTGGAAGCGCTTGCAGCCACGGCACACCAGATCCCCGTAAACAGTGGAGCAAAGGCCGACGCAGGGGGTTTTGATAATGTAATCGGGCATGTCAGGCAGGACTGGGGAAGGCGAAACAGGGGCTCATGTTAGCCCTTTGTCTAAGCAAGTTCACCCCCGAAGATGTAGGGGCTAACTTACCTTCGGCAAAGTTTTGGCGTAGAATCAGCGAGCCTTTTAAGGCGCCAATGTCCGTTGGAAGCTGTTTTCAAAGCGTCACGAGCACAGTCAAGTTAATCCCGCAGTGCGGCGTCGACAGGCCATTCCCTCATCACGAATGGCCGTGTCGACCGCCACTCCCCCCGCCCTGCAGGCGTAAAACTTTGAAAACAGCTTCTGTTAGGAATCACCGCTACCCTGCCAACAAGGCTCAATAAGCCTTGCGTGGGTACGGGCGGTTTCTGGATGAGCGTCCCGGACACCCATTTGGGACCACTGATGAGGGTTAATACTGTGCTTGAAGCCTACCGTAAACATATCGAAGAGCGTGCCGCCCAGGGCATCGTGCCCCAGCCGCTTAACGCCGAACAAACTGCAGGCCTGGTCGAGCTGCTGAAGAATCCCCCGGCTGGCGAAGAAGCTTTCCTTGTCGATCTGATCACCAATCGCGTTCCGCCAGGCGTTGACGAAGCTGCCTACGTCAAGGCCGGTTTCCTGTCTGCCCTGGCCAAGGGCGAAGCCACTTCTCCCCTGATCGACAGAAAACGCGCCACCGAACTGCTCGGCACCATGCAAGGTGGCTACAACATCGTCACCCTGGTTGAACTGCTCGACGACGCCACCCTCGCGCCGGTCGCTGCCGAACAACTCAAGCACACCCTGCTGATGTTCGACGCCTTCCACGATGTGGCCGAAAAAGCCAAGAGCGGCAATGCGCACGCCAAGGCTGTTCTGCAGTCCTGGGCTGACGGCGAGTGGTTCAAGAAGCGCCCGACGCTGGCCGACAAGATCAGCCTGCGCGTCTTCAAGGTCACCGGCGAAACCAACACCGACGACCTGTCCCCTGCCCCTGATGCCTGGTCGCGCCCGGACATCCCGCTGCACGCGCTGGCCATGCTGAAAATGGCCCGTGAAGGCATCATCCCTGACGTACAGGGCGCCATCGGCCCGATGAAGCAGATCGAAGAAATGCGCGGTCAGGGCTTCCCGATTGCCTACGTCGGTGACGTGGTCGGTACCGGCTCCTCGCGTAAATCGGCAACCAACTCGGTACTCTGGTTCTTCGGCGACGACGTCCCTTACGTCCCGAACAAGCGTGCCGGCGGTTTCTGCTTCGGCAGCAAAATTGCCCCGATCTTCTACAACACCATGGAAGATGCAGGCGCTCTGCCGATCGAATTCGATGTCTCGAACATCAACATGGGTGACGTGATCGACGTCTATCCCTACGCTGGCAAGGTCTGCAAGCACGACAGCGACGAAGTCATCACCACCTTCGAAATGAAGACCCCGGTGCTGCTCGACGAAGTCCGCGCTGGCGGCCGTATTCCACTGATCATCGGCCGTGGCCTGACCAGCAAGGCTCGCGCCGAACTGGGCCTACCGGAGTTCGACCTGTTCAAGACACCTGACCAGCCAGCCGAAAGCACCAAGGGCTACACCCTGGCGCAGAAGATGGTCGGCAAGGCATGCGGCGTAACGGGCGTTCGTCCGGGCACCTATTGCGAACCGAAGATGACCACCGTCGGTTCCCAGGACACCACTGGCCCGATGACTCGCGACGAACTGAAAGACCTGGCGTGCCTGGGCTTCTCGACCGATCTGGTCATGCAGTCGTTCTGCCACACCGCGGCCTATCCGAAGCCGATCGACGTCAAGACGCACCACACGCTGCCTGACTTCATCATGACCCGCGGCGGCGTTTCCCTGCGTCCGGGCGACGGCATCATCCACAGCTGGCTGAACCGCATGCTGCTGCCCGACACCGTCGGTACCGGTGGCGACTCGCACACCCGCTTCCCGATCGGTATCTCCTTCCCGGCCGGTTCCGGCCTGGTGGCGTTCGCTGCTGCAACGGGCGTCATGCCGCTGGACATGCCTGAATCGATCCTGGTTCGCTTCAAGGGCAAGATGCAACCTGGCATCACCCTGCGCGACCTGGTTCACGCCATTCCTTACTACGCGATTCAGGCTGGCCTGCTGACCGTAGAGAAGAAAGGCAAGAAGAACGCATTCTCCGGTCGTATCCTGGAGATCGAAGGCCTCGACAACCTGAGCATCGAACAGGCTTTCGAGCTGTCCGACGCCTCTGCCGAACGTTCGGCTGCCGGTTGCACCATCAAGCTGGCCAAAGAGCCGATCATCGAATACCTGAATTCGAACATCACCCTGCTGCGCTGGATGATCGAACAGGGCTACGGTGATCCTCGCACCCTGGAGCGTCGTGCTCAGGCGATGGAAGCCTGGGTTGCCAATCCAGAGCTGCTGGAAGCCGACAAGGACGCCGAGTACGCCGAAATCATCGAAATCGATCTGGCCGACGTCAAGGAGCCTGTGCTCTGCGCGCCGAACGATCCGGACGATGCACGCCTGCTGTCTTCGGTACAGGGCGAGAAGATCGACGAAGTGTTCATCGGCTCCTGCATGACCAACATCGGCCACTTCCGCGCTGCGGGCAAGCTGCTGGATCAGGTCAAGGGCCAGCTGCCGACGCGTCTGTGGCTGTCGCCGCCGACCAAGATGGACGCTCACCAGTTGACCGAGGAAGGCTACTACGGCATCTACGGCAAGGCTGGCGCACGCATGGAAATGCCGGGCTGCTCGCTGTGCATGGGTAACCAGGCACGCGTGGAACCGAACGCGACCGTGGTGTCGACGTCGACCCGTAACTTCCCGAACCGTCTGGGTGACGGCGCGAACGTCTACCTGGCCTCGGCCGAGCTGGCGTCCGTTGCCTCGATTCTGGGTCGTCTGCCGACGGTCGAAGAGTACATGGGCTACGCCAACCAGATCGACACCATGGCAGCGGACGTGTACCGCTACCTGAGCTTCGATCAGATCGCCGAGTTCCGTGAAGCCGCTGCGAACGCCAACATCCCGGCTGTTCAAGTGTAAGCACGAAAGCAGGCATCAGAAGAACCCCATCCTCGTGATGGGGTTTTTTTTGCCCTCACTCGGCCCCGTACATATATTTTTCACATTCACATGGCTATAGTGGCGGCCCTTGTTGGGGAGTAGCCTGCTCTTGACTCCGGTCACAGAGCGTTCGTATCAACATTCTCGGCAGCATGCCGTGGTGCGAACACCTTCTGGTTGGCGAGACCAACGATGCATCCATGCCTAAAGTCGGGCGTGTGGTTGCGTCGTTGACTCATAGCCCGACTGGATATAACCGTGAACCCGATTTCCCTCCTCTTTCTCGCGCTTGCCATGTCCACGGACGCCTTTGCTGCGGCCCTCGGTAAAGGAGCAAGCCTGCATAAACCGCGCTTTCTCGAAGCGTTGCGCACGGGCCTCATATTCGGCGCCATCGAAACCATCACGCCGGTCATCGGCTGGGGCATTGGCCAGGTGGCTGCGCGCTTCGCCGAGAGCTGGGACCACTGGATCGCCTTCACCCTGTTGCTGGTGCTCGGCCTGCACATGATCTACAACGGCATCAAGCACGACGATGACGAAGAGCAGGAAAAGCCGGGGCAGCATTCTTTCTGGATTCTCGCCGTTACCGCATTCGCCACCAGTATCGATGCACTGGCAGTCGGCGTAGGCCTGGCGTTTGTCGACGTCAATATCGTGGTTGCCGCCCTGGCCATCGGCCTGGCGACCACGGTCATGGTCACCATCGGCGTGATGCTGGGCCGGGTGCTGGGCACCATGGTCGGCAAACGCGCTGAAATCATTGGCGGTATCGTGTTGATCGTGGTGGGGGCGACGATTCTTTACGAGCACCTGTCGGCTGCGCAGTAAGCGGCTGATCGAACCTATCAGTCAGGCATAAAAAAACCCGCATCTTTCGATGCGGGTTTTTTATGGGTACAGCTTTACAGCCTGGTTACACGGTAATGCCCTGCCCGCTCATGGCCAGGTCCAGCAGTTCGCGGTTGGCAACGGCGTACATCGCGTAATCTGTGCCGCTTGCAGCACGCAGCTCGACCAGCATGGCACGCCAGCGCTCGACCATCAGTGTGTGCTGCTCCAGCCACAGGGCCAGACGCGCATCGATTTCCGAAGGACCATCGGCCATCTGCAGAACCGACACGGTGATTGCCCGCTGTTGCCAGTCGACATCGTCCCGGAACGCTTCACGCGCCAGCGCCTGCCAGTTGTTTTCCACCGGCAGACTGCTGATCTGCTGCAGGTACCAGGTAATGTCCAGCGCACTGCCGACGGCGAAGTATGCCTTGGCGACGTCGGCAGCATTCTGCCCGGTCACGTCGGAGGCTTCGATGATCGGCAACAGTGTGTACAGATGCGTCGTACCGGCGACCATGCGCGCCAGCAGTTCCGGCACACCGGCTTCGACATACGCCTGATAACGCGTTTGCCAGATCTCGCGGGTCGGACCTTCCAGCAGCTCGTCAAGCTTGAGGCCCAGTGCAGCGAGGTGCGGACCGAAGTGTGCCACGTCACGACCGGCGTCCAGCTCATTGCGACGGCTACGCAGGAACCAGCGCGTTGCACGACGCCCCAGACGCATCAACTCGTCCATCAGCGCCAGTTGGACTTCGGCCGAAACCTTGTAGTCCAGTGCCTCGATCTGACGGAACCAGTGCGGCAGGTGGAAGATGTCACGCACGATCACGTAGGCACCGGCCACCGCAGCAGCGCTCATGCCGGTCGACTCTTTGAGCCGCTGCACGAAGGTGATGCCCATGTGGTTGACCAGATCGTTGGCGATCTGCGTGCTGACGATCTCGCGCTTCAGACGATGGCCGCGCATGGCTGTGGAAAACCTGGCTCCCAGCGAAGGCGGGAACGCGGTTTCCATATCACGCGCCAGATAGTCGTCATCCGGCACACGGGATTCCAGCAACGCTTCCTTGAGGTCGATCTTGCTGTACGAGATCAACACCGACAGCTCGGCACGACTCAAGCCCTGCTTGGCTGCAATCCGCTCGGCAATCTGCTCTTCGGCAGGCAGGAATTCGATGGCACGATCAAGCTTGCCACGCGCCTCCAGGTCACTCATCAGACGCTTGTATTCGGCAATCCGCTCGTAAGCGCGACGGGCTGCCAGCGACAACGCCTGGGTCTGCTTGTAGTTGTTGCCCAGCACCAGGTGGCCGACTTCGTCGGTCATGCTTTCGAGCAGCTGATTGCGCTGCTTCTCGGTCATGTCACCGGCCTGCACCACTTCGTTGAGCAGGATCTTGATGTTCACTTCGTGATCGGAGCAGTCCACACCGCCCGCGTTGTCGATGAAGTCGGTGTTGGTCGCGCCGCCATTGAGGCCGAACTCGACACGGCCCAGCTGGGTCATGCCCAGGTTGCCGCCCTCGCCCACCACCTTGCAACGCAGCTCGTTGCCGTCGACGCGCAGCGCATCGTTGGCCTTGTCGCCGACATCAGCGTGCGACTCATCGCTGGACTTCACGTAGGTGCCGATACCGCCGTTCCACAACAAATCGACCGGTGCCTTGAGCAAAGCGTTCAGCAGTTCGGTCGGGGTCAGCTTGTCAGCCTTGATGTCGAAGCGCGCCTTCACCTGTTCGGTGATGGCGATACTTTTCAGGCTGCGCGGGAAGATCCCGCCGCCAGCGGACATGATGCTGGTGTCGTAGTCGGTCCAGGACGAGCGCGGCAGATTGAACAGGCGCTGACGCTCTGCAAAGCTGGTGGCCGGGTCCGGATTCGGATCGATGAAGATGTGCAGGTGATTGAACGCTGCGACCAATTGCAGCTTGTCAGACATCAGCAGGCCGTTGCCGAACACGTCACCGGCCATGTCGCCGATACCGATCACGCTGATGCTGTCCTGCTGCACATTGATGTCGCGTTCACGGAAGTGACGCTGCACGCCCACCCATGCGCCCTTGGCGGTGATGCCCATCTTCTTGTGATCGTAACCGGCAGAACCACCGGAAGCGAAGGCGTCGCCCAGCCAGAAGCCGTAGTCGATGGCAATGCCGTTGGCGATGTCGGAGAACGTTGCCGTGCCCTTGTCGGCGGCCACCACCAGATAAGGGTCATCATCGTCATGACGCACGACGTTGACCGGCGGCACCAGCGCGCCTTCCTTAAGGTTGTCGGTGATGTCCAGCAGCCCGGAGATGAAGATGCGGTAGCAAGCGATTGCCTCGGCCTGCACTTCGTCGCGGTTGCCGGTGGTCGGCAGGCGACGCGGCACGAAGCCGCCCTTGGCACCTACCGGCACAATGACCGAGTTCTTAACCTGCTGGGCTTTTACCAGGCCCAGCACTTCGGTACGGAAGTCTTCCTCGCGGTCCGACCAGCGCAGGCCGCCACGCGCCACGTTGCCGAAGCGCAGATGCACGCCTTCGACACGCGGCGAATAAACGAAGATTTCAAACTTGGGCACCGGCTTGGGCAGTTCGGGAATCAGGCGCGGGTTGAACTTGAAGCTGAAATAGCTCTTGCTCTGCCCGTTGGCATCGGCCTGATAGAAGTTGGTCCGCAGCGTGGCTTTGATCAGGTCCAGATAACGACGCAGGATGCGGTCTTCGTTGAGCACCTGCACGTCGTCCAGCGCAGTCAGAATCGCCTGTTCCAGACGCAGCTGCTTGTCGTCGAGATCGTCGGAACCCAACTTGCGCGCCAGATAGAAGCGGGTCTTGAACAGACGCGTCAGCTCGCGGGCGATGTCGGTGTGGTTGTTCAGCGTAGTGGCGATGTAACCCAGGTCAAAGCCCAGACGAATCTGCTTCAGATAACGCGCATAGGCACGCAGCAGCGCCACATCGCGCCACGGCAGGCCGGCGGTGAGCACCAGACGGTTGAACGCATCGTTTTCGGCATCGCCGCGCACGATGTGCACGAACGCATCCTGAAGGGTGTCATTGAGCTGCTGGATATCGAGGTTCAGTCCTTCGCCGTAGGTGAAGGCGAAATCGTGAATCCAGAACTCGCGACCGTTGGCATGGTGCAGGCGGTACGGGAACTCGCCCAGCACGCGCAGGCCAAGGTTTTCCAGAATCGGCAACACGTCGGACAACGCCAGCGGTGTGTCGGCGTGATACAGCTTGCAATGCAATTGCTGGCGGCCACCGGCCAGTGGCTGGTAGAAGCTCATCACCAGCGGATTGGCTTCGCTGAGGCTCAGTACGTGCTGCATGTCGACGACTGCCGAATGCGCCGCAAAGCGCTCGCGGTAGCCCGCCGGGAAGCCTTTCGGGAAGTCGGCCAGCACGTTGGTGCCGTGGGCTTCACCGAAGCTTTCGACCACAAGACTGGCGTAGTCGTCCTTCCACGAACGGCACGCCTGAATAACTTCGTTTTCCAGTTGGGCGACGTCGATGTCCAGGTTGATCTTCGGGTCTACGCGCAGAATCAACTGCACACGCGCCAGCACCGATTCAGAGAAGAACGTCCAGAACTCGCAATCGCTGGCCTTGAGGCGGTCCATCAGGACCTGCTGGATCTTCTGGCGTACTTCGGTGGAATACACGTCGCGCGGCACATAAGCCAGGCAGTAGCAGAAACGGCCGTACGGGTCCTTGCGCAGGAACACGCGAATCTTGTTGCGCTCCTGAATCTGCACGATGGACATGACCGTGGTGAACAATTCGTCCACCGGCGTCTGGAAAAGGTCGTCACGCGGCAGTACTTCGACCACCTGCGCCAGTTCCTTGCCCAGGTGCGCCTTGGCGTCGAAACCGGAGCGACGCTCGACCTCGGCGACCTTGCGACGGATGTACGGAATCTGCCGCACGCTCTCGCCATACACCGACGAGGTGTACAGGCCCATGAAACGACATTCCTTGATGACCTTGCCCGACGCATCGATCTGACGGATCGAAACGTAATCCGGGTACGCCGGACGGTGCACGCGGCTTGGATGCGCCGCCTTGGCAAACGACAGCAACACCGGTTCCTGCAGGTATTTCACCGCGTAATCTTCGATGTGCAGTTCTTCGCGGGTCAGGCCGGGGCGCAGCAGGCGGGTCAGCCCGAGGAAGGACGACTCGTCGTACACCAACTGGCCGCCTTCGGCGTCGTTGCGCACTTCGAACTCTTCGTAACCGAGGAAGGTGAAGTGGTTGTCCACCAGCCATTGCAGGAAGACCTTGATCTCGGCCTTTTCCTCGACATCGGTGTTGGACTCGTTGGCATCGATACTGGCCAGCAACTCATGCAGACGCGCTTTCATCGGCCCGAAATCTTCGACGACGGCGCGTACTTCGCCAAGTACCTGCTCCAGCTCGCGCGCCAGCACGTTCAACTCGCTGACGTTGGCGCAGCGGTCGATCTCCAGGTACATCAGCGATTCCTGCAGCACGTCGTCGCCAGTGGTGCCCTTGGGCAGCAGCTCAAGCAATTCGCCAGCAGCCCCGCGACGCACGCTCAGCACGGTGGTCTGCAGGGTGTGGATGCTATAGCCGCGGCGGTTCAGCTCGGTACGTACGGAGTCGACCAGAAACGGAAGATCATGATGCAGCACTTCAACGGCGGTATGAGTCGATTGCCAGCCGTGGCGCTCGTAATCGGGGTTGTAGACCCGGACCTGCGGGTGAGCATGTTCGAAACGCTCCAGCAGGCGCCACGCGGACAAGGTGCAGCCTGCCAGGTCGGAGAGCCGCCGCTGGGTGAGTTCGTCGAGAGAAATGATGCCGAAGAATTGCTCGGCAAACAGCGCCACTTGTGGCAGTGCCTGTTCGCTGATGTGCTGAGCCAGTGCCGCTTGCAGTTGATGCTGGAAGTCGGCCTTGCTGGCTGCGGTGAAGAACGCCATCTGTGGTACTCCGCTTTGGCTTTTATTGGGGAGGCTTGAAGAAGGTGTTGAAACCAGGGTGCCCTTGCAGTCAATCGCGTGGGCATCACCTGATCGAGTGTAAAGCTAAAGTAGTAACGCGCGCTGTGTCAGGGTAGTCACATTTGTATAGCGCGGTGAAAAAACGCTACGCGCACCCGACACCGTACACCACTTGTCCGTCATGCAGCTTAACGAGAGCTGAGCGCACACTGCTTACGAGGCTGCGACATATTCGGTCATCAGGTCGCGATACACTGCGTACGATGGTGCCAATATCGCCCGACATTATTTGCCCGGGACTGGCAAAATTCACTCACGCCTTACCTGGACAGACCCGGAGCCACCCATGCAAATCAAGACCGCCAGCCTCATCGCCAACCCGTGCGACGACGAATACGACGATATGGCGCTGCTCTGCTGCCACGCAGAAAACGGCATGCTGTTTTCCCTGACCCGTTTCCCGGACGAGAACGAAGTGGAAATCACCGTCAGCGACGACAAGTCACTGAACGTGTCCAGCCTGAAGGTCACCTTCAGTGCCGAGCGCCTGTTGGTGGAAATCGACACGCAGGACGCCAAGCAGCTCGATGGCCACCATCAGTACGAAATTCTCCACGCCACCGATGCAGGCGAGTTGCAGGACGTTCACCAGACGTTACAGATCATTCTCGAAAACGTCGGTGAGTACACCAGCACACTCAGCTGATGATCAAAAAAGCGCTAGGCTCTGTACGAAAAGTGGCTGCGCTCGGTGATGCTTCGTTAAAAACAGGCTCGGATGCGAGTCCAATCGGAATGCTCATTTACAACACGTAGAGTCGAACGCGACCCCGGCCGTTCCTCGCCTG
>Ga0308164_10003151_pt1 | contig 15330 bp, 12 predicted proteins | sample PhyTR2_FD_201031 | JGI IMG/M metagenome (GOLD analysis project Ga0308164, IMG submission 201031) | Phyllosphere microbial communities from UC Gill Tract Community Farm, Albany, California, United States - DLSLT.R2 | ecosystem: Host-associated > Plants > Phyllosphere > Unclassified | place: USA... | reverse complement strand
CGCTTCACCATGGAAGCCAAACGGCAACTGGACGTGCTCGACCGCCGCCTGGGCGAGAGCCGCTATCTGGCGGGCGACACCTACACCATCGCCGACATCGCGGTGTGGTCGTGGTACGGCAAGCTGGTGCGCGGCGATCTGTACTCGGCGGCCGAATTCCTCAACGTGCAGGAATACACCCACGTGCAGCGCTGGGCCGAAGAGATTGCCCAGCGCCCAGCGGTGGTGCGTGGCCAGCGGGTGAACCGCACCTGGGGTGACGAAGCCAGCCAGGTACCGGAACGCCACAGCGCAGCCGACTTGGACTGAGACGGGCATGCTTGTCGGCAGTCCTGAAACTTCAAGGGCTGCCACAGGCTTGCGATGCGCACGACATAAATCGACAGCGCAACTGCGTTGGAACAAGAGAGAGATTTGGGAAACAACTGCCGGGAACCGACATGAATATCGAAGTGTTCATTGCGAACAGAAAATGGCAGGGGCGGCTGGATTCGAACCAACGCATGGCAGGATCAAAACCTGCTGCCTTACCGCTTGGCGACGCCCCTGTATCGATAGGGCGGCAATTTACCAGCTTTCATCCGAAGAGGGAAGCTTTTGCTTGCTCAATATTCATTTAAAACAGCTACTTAGTTTTGGACCCGACGGCCACCCCCACAACGATGGCACTAGCCGCCGCCCAAACAGTCTGTCTTTATACCTACCCAGCCTGCCCCCGGAGCCACAATGATCACCGTTCACCACCTCAACAACTCGCGCTCGCAGCGTATTCTCTGGCTGCTGGAAGAGCTCGGCCTGCCGTACGAGATCAAGCGCTACCAGCGCGACCCGAAGACCAACCTCGCGCCGCCGGAACTCAAGGCCATCAACCCGCTGGGCAAATCCCCGGTAATCGAGGACGGCCCCCACGTGCTGATCGAGTCCGGGGCGATCGTCGACTACCTGATCCGCCGCCATGGCGATGGCCGCCTGCAACCGGACCCGGCCACCGCCACCTACGACGAATACGTACAGTGGCTGCACTTCGCCGAAGGCTCTGCGATTCTGCCGCTGATGCTCAACCTCTACGTCGGGCGCTTGGGTGAAGCCGGCGCGCCGCTGCATCCGCGCATCGAATCGGAAGTCGCCAACTACCTGGGCTACTTGAATAACGCCTTGGGACTGACGCCCTATCTGGTGGGTGAAGAACTCACCGGCGCCGATATCCAGATGAGCTTTATCGGCGAATTCGCCAAGGCCCAGGGCAAGCTGCAGCCCTACCCCAACCTCGCCGCCTGGGTCGACCGCTTCCAGGCGCGGCCGGCGTATCGCAAAGCCGTCGAGCAAGGCGGGGAATACGCGTTCGCCAAGTAAGCCCTGCTTCACTCACTGGCGAAACGGCGTACCGCTTTGGGATGCGGGCTCAACCGAGCCCGTATGCCCCAGGCCGCGAGGATGAATGCCGCGCCGAGGAAGCCGACATATTCCAGGCCGACATGGTCGACCATATAGCCCCCCGACGTGGCGCCCAGCATGATCCCGAGGTTGATCGCGCTGACGTTCACCGATCCCACCAACTGCGCATTGGCGCCGGCCCGGCGCAGCACGTCGATACCGGTCAACAGGCTCGCCCCGGCGTGGCAACAGCCGATGGCGGCGACCACCACCGGCATCAGCCATAGCGACGCGCCAAACAACGACACGCCAGCCACGGCCACCGCCAGGATCAGCAACAGCGCCTTGAACATCCCGTCCAACGGGTCGGGAACACGCTTGGCCAGCAGCAGGTTGCCGATGATATCGGCCACGCCATACAGCGCCAGAATCAGCGTCACCGGCCCCGCGGCGAAGCCCGTGCGCTGCGCGAGAAAAGTCGCCAGGTAGCTGAACACCGTCATCAGCCCGGCGAACATCAGCAGGTAGCTGAGCAGCGCCAGGGCGATCTCCTTGCGGCATACCACGCGCAATCGCTCGAGCAACCCGGCATGGGACGTCGCCTCGGCCCGCGGAGGATGCACCCACAGCCATACGGCGATCAACGCCAAGGCGCTGAGGCCGGCCATCAAGCCCATGGCGCTTTCCCAATGCCAGGCATCGCTGACCATCTTGCCCAGCGGCACGCCGACCACGGAAGCGATGGAAATGCCGATCAGTACGCGGGACACCGCCAGGCTCTTGTGCTCGTCCGCAGCCATGGCCGCGGCCGCCAGGGCGGCGTTGGTCCAGAAGATCGCCACCCCGACACCGCCCAACGCGCGGCCCATCAGCAGCAAGGGGAAGTTGTCGGTCAGCGCGCTCAGGGTGTTGCCGAAAAAGAGTGCCAGGCACCCACTGATCAATAACGGCCGCAAGCTGACCTTGTGGGTGAAGGCGGCGATGATGGGCGCGCCCGCACCCATGCCGATGGCAAAGGCCGTGACCAGCCACCCCGCTTGGCCGATGCTCACCTGCAAGCCTTCGGCGATCTGCGGCAACAGGCCGGCGGCGATGAATTCCGAGGACAGCATGACGAAGGCGGTGAAGGTGAGGATGTAGACCCGGGGGTTGAGCGAGGCAGTCATAACGTCCTTTTAATGGCGGGTGGTATCGGTTTCAACGCTCCATTCTCGCGATGGGGGGCTTAGGATTGCAAGGAGTAGCGCGAAACCACGCGCGTGGACGAGCGGCGAAAGCTCACACCAACGCTACCAACTCCGTCCCGATCGCCGCTGCCGTCACCTCCATCACCACCAAAGTCACCGGCAACGAAAACCGCCGCCGCCCTGCACTGCCCGGGTTCAGATAAAGCCGCTCACCGCGCCAGTCGATCTTCGGCTTGTGCGAGTGCCCGGTGATGACCACCTTCACTTCATCGGCAAGATCGACCGGCACATCGGCGATATCGTGCACCAGCAACGCCTGCCAGCCGACCATATCGAAATACAGAGCATCGGCCAGTGTCGAAGCCCACGGGGCATCCATATCGTTGTTGCCACGGACTACTTGCAGAGGCGCGACCGCAGCCAGTTGCTCAAGAATCTCAGGCTTGCCGATATCCCCAGCGTGAATGACCAACTCGCATCCCTGCAACGCCGCCAGCGCCTCGGGCCGCAGCAAACCGTGGGTATCGGAAATCACGCCGACCTTCATGCCATTGCCCCTTGTGTTTTGAACTGAAACTACGTCTGGATAATAACCCCGAATAAATCGGATGTTCGGTTCGGACATCCAATTTGACTTGTCATTCAAGGCCCTGCGTGGCGTCCAGGTCGCAATTTCCCCCTCCCGCCCTTTCGAACTCGGCCAACAGAAGGCACAATGCCCGTCCTTTTTTTGGCTGGCCTGGCCGGGTGCCTCGAAATGATCAAAACGCCGTACTACCTCATCGACAAACAGAAGCTGCTGGGCAACATGGAGAAGATCGCCTACGTGCGCGAGCAGTCGGGCGCCAAGGCCCTGCTGGCGCTCAAGTGCTTCGCCACCTGGTCGGTGTTTGACTTGATGCAGCAGTACATGGACGGCACCACTTCCTCGTCGCTGTACGAGCTCAAGCTCGGCCGCCAGAAGTTTGAGGGCGAGACCCATGCCTACAGCGTGGCCTGGGCCGACGACGAGATCGAGGAGATGCTCGCCAACTGCGACAAGATCATCTTCAACTCCATCGGCCAGCTGCAGCGTTTCGCCGAAGCCAGCGAAGGTAAAGTCCGCGGCCTGCGCGTGAATCCGCAAGTCAGCAGCTCCGACTACCTGCTCGCCGACCCGGCCCGCCCCTTCAGCCGCCTGGGTGAATGGGACCCGGCCAAGGTCGAAGCGGTGATCGAGCAGATTTCCGGCTTCATGTTCCACAACAACTGCGAGAACGGCGACTTCGGCCTGTTCGACCAGATGCTCAATACCATCGAGGAACGCTTCGGCCACCTGCTGCACAAGGTCGAATGGGTCAGCCTGGGCGGCGGCATTCACTTCACCGGTGAAGGCTACGCGCTGGACGCCTTTTGCGCGCGCCTCAAGGCCTTCTCGCAGAAATACGGCGTGCAGGTGTACCTGGAGCCCGGTGAAGCGGCCATTACGCAGAGCGCCTCGCTGGAAGTCACGGTGCTCGACACCCTCTACAACGGCAAGCACCTGGCCGTGGTCGACAGCTCGATCGAAGCGCACATGCTCGATCTGCTGATCTACCGTCTCGACGCCAAGCTGGCCCCCAGCAGCGGCGAGCACACCTACATGGTATGCGGCAAATCCTGCCTGGCGGGCGATATCTTCGGCGAATATCAGTTCGAGAAGCCGCTGGCCATTGGTGATCGCCTGTCGTTCGTCGACGCAGCGGGCTACACCATGGTGAAGAAAAACTGGTTCAACGGTTTGAAAATGCCGTCCATCGTAGTGAAACAACTCGACGGTACAGTCGACGTGGTTCGCGAATTTGGTTTTGAAGACTACCTGTCCAGCCTTTCCTGAGCTGGCAGACACGGGAGAAGTGAAGAAATTGAAGAAGAACGTTCTTATCATTGGTGCAGGAGGTGTCGCCAAGGTGGTGGCCCACAAGTGCGCGCAGCACAACGATGAACTCGGTCGTATTGCTATCGCGTCGCGCAACATCTCCAAATGCCAGGCCATCATCGACAGCGTCAAGGCCAAGGGCAGCCTCAAACAGCCCGCCGATATCACCGCCCACGCGCTCAACGCGCTGGACATCGAAGCGACCAAGGCGCTGATCCGCGAAACCGAATCGCAGATCGTCATCAACGTCGGCTCGGCCTTCCTCAACATGTCGGTGCTGCGTGCCTGCATCGATACCGGCGTGGCCTACCTGGACACCGCCATCCACGAAGAACCGGGCAAGGTCTGCGAAACGCCACCTTGGTACGGCAACTACGAGTGGAAGCACCTCGAGGAATGCCAGCAGAAGAACGTCACCGCCATCCTCGGCGTGGGCTTCGACCCAGGCGTGGTCAATGCCTATGCGGCGCTGGCCAAGCAACAGTATTTCGACCGCATTGACTCGATCGACATTCTCGACGTCAATGCCGGGTCCCACGGCAAATATTTCGCCACCAATTTCGACCCGGAAATCAATTTCCGCGAATTCACCGGGCAGGTGTGGAGCTGGCAGAACAGCCAGTGGACCAGCAACACCATGTTCGAAGTGAAGCGCACCGACGACCTGCCCGTGGTCGGTTCGCAGAACCTGTACCTGACCGGCCACGACGAAGTGCACTCGCTGTCGAAGAACCTCGACGTGCCCAACGTGCGCTTCTGGATGAGCTTCGGCGAGCACTACATCAACGTCTTCACCGTGCTGCGCAACCTGGGCCTGCTCTCCGAGCAACCGGTCAAGACCGCCGAAGGCCTGGAAGTGGTGCCGTTGAAAGTGGTCAAGGCCGTGCTTCCCGACCCAGCGTCGCTGGCACCGGGCTACACCGGCAAGACCTGCATCGGTGACCTGGTCAAGGGCAGCAAGGATGGCCAGGCGCGCGAAGTGTTCATCTACAACGTCGCCGACCATGAAGAAGCCTACGCCGAGACCGACAGCCAGGGCATCTCCTACACCGCCGGCGTACCGCCCGTGGCCGCCGCCCTGCTGGTCGCCCGTGGCGTGTGGGACGTGCAGCGCATGGCCAACGTCGAAGAACTGCCAGCCGAGCCGTTCCTCAAGGCACTGGACCAGATGGGCCTGCCGACCCGCGTGAAAGACGAGCGTGGCGATCGCGCCTGGGATGCCCAGGCTTGATGGCGTAACGTGAAATGAAAAAGGGGCGCCCACTGCGGGCGCCCCTTTTTTTTGCCTGTTCGCCCCACTAGTCTCTCCATTGTTGATACTCTCCATGACAGCGTGCTAACGTATCTTCATTGTATATACAAATGAGGATCAGATCGTGCAAGTCACTATCAAGAAATGGGGCAACAGCCCTTCGGTACGCATCCCTGCCGCCGTGATGAAACTCGCCAAGCTGTCGTTGGACACTTTGGTTGATGTTCGAGCTGAAAACGGCCGCATCGTCATTGAACCCGTCTACCCGAGTGAAATCGATCTGGACTCGCTGGTCGCGGGAATCACCCCCGAAAATCTGCACTCCGAAGCCAACTTCGGTGCCGCTGTCGGCAAGGAAAGCTTCTGATGGTTCGTCGCTACGTCCCTGACTCCGGCGACATCGTATGGCTCTACTTCGACCCACAAGCAGGTCACGAGCAGGCAGGCCACCGGCCTGCGCTGGTCTTGAGTCCTGCGAGCTACAACCATAAAACCGGATTGATGCTCTGCTGCCCCATGACGACTCAGCTCAAGGGCTACCCGTTTGAGGTTGAAATCGGTGGCGAGCGTGAAGGGGCGGTATTGGCAGACCAGGTCAAAAGCCTGGATTGGAAGGCTCGCAAAGCCGAACTCAAGGGTAAGGTTTCTGCGGCTGAATTGAGCGCTGTGCGGCTTCGTGCGGTCGCTCTGATCGGCAAACCCTGACACTGATCGAAGCCTGCCGGACTACGCATGATAATCCGGCATCTGCAAACTGTTGAGCCGATTAGGCTACCGCACTCAGAACCCGACAGTCGCCGACACCAGATAGGTACGCGGCGTCGACAGCGACAAGCCTGGCTCGCTGTCATCCGAGGCGCCGGCCGATTCCCAGTAGCGGCGGTCCATCACGTTTTCCACGCTGGCGCGTACGGTCACGTTTTTGCCGTCGACCTTGAAGGCGTAGCGCGCGCCCAGGTCCAGGCGTTTCCAGGAATCGATCTCCTTGGTGTTGGCCTGGTCCAGGTACTGGGAGCTGGAGTAGATCCCGCGGCTGGTCAAGGTCAGGCCATTGACGCCCGGCACGTCCCACTCGGCGCCGAGGTTGACGTTGTATTTGGGCGTCGCCGGCGCGCGGTTACCGTCGTAGAGGCCGCCGACCGTGCCCTCCAGCTTGCTGTCGATGTACATCACCCCACCCAGCAGGCGCACGCCCTTGAGCGGTTCGCCGAACAGGTTCAGCTCCACACCCTGGTTCTGCCGCTTGCCGTTGGCGCTGAACACGCGCGAGGTGCTGTTGGTCTCGTAGGCCGGCTGCTTGATGCGGAACGCGGCGGCGGTGATGGCCAGGGCGCCCATGTCATATTTGGCGCCGACTTCGACCTGGCGGCTGATGAAGGGCGGGAAGATTTCGTCTTCGTTGATCGAGGTCGAGGGCGCGATCTTGCCCTGGCTCAGGCCTTCCATGTAGTTGGCGTAGAGCGAGAAGCGGTCGGTAAGTTTGTAGAGCACGCCGCCTGAGGGCGAGACCTTCTCTTCATCGTAGGCGGTGTCGCCTTTGACGCCGTCGGTCCAGTCATCGACCTTGACCCGCTGCCAGCGGCCGCCGAGGGTCAGCAGCAGCTTGTCGTCGAGAAAGCCCAGCGTGTCGGAGAACGCCACGCCAGTGAAGTGGTTCTCGGTGTACACCTTGGAGTCCTGGCGCGTGGGATTGCTCGGCGTGGCAGTCTGCACCGGGTCGTAGAGGTTGCTGGCGCCATTGGCGTAGCGCGCGCCGCCGTTGGTGAAGTCCATGTAGAAGTAGCTGGCCGAGAGGTTCAGTTCATGGCTGACCGGGCCGGTGTGGAACCAGTTGCGCACGCCGGCGGTGGCGGTCTGCACGTTTTCGTCGCGGGTGAAGTCGCGCGGCGAAACCACGAAGTCACCGGCGTTGTTGGTGACCGACACCGCGTGGCGCAAGAAGTCGTGGTTGCTTTTGCGCGCGCCCACGCCGCCGTAGACCATCACCGAATCGCTGACATCGTACTCGCCGGTAATGTCGCCGTAGGTGTCGTTGGTGCGCGCCTTGCTCCAGGCCTGGGCGTAGTTGCGCTTGACGTCGTCGGCGTCCGGCACCTTGGCGTTGGCGCCGACCTGCACGCGTTCCTGGGGGGCGTCGGTGTCGCGCTCGGAGTGGCCGATGTCGGTGGACAGGCGCAGGCGCTCGCCGCGGTAATCGAGACTGAGCATCTCCATCTGGCGGTCGACGCTCTGGTGGTCCCACTCGGTGTCGCCGGATTGCTTGACGCCGTTGAAGCGCACGCCGAACTGGTTTTCGTCGCCGAAGCGGCGGCCGACGTCGATGGCGCCACCCACTTGGCTGTCCGAGGCGTAGCTGCCGGTGAATTCGGTGATGGGCTTGTCGGTGGCGCGCTTGGGCACCACGTTGATGCCGCCGCCGACGCTGCCCCGCGGCGAGATGCCGTTGATCAACTGGCTGGGGCCCTTGAGCACGTCGACGCGCTCGGCCATTTCCATGTCGATGGAATAGGTCGGCAGAATGCCGTACAGGCCGTTGAAGGCCACGTCGCTGTTGAACAGGCTGAAGCCACGGATGGTGAACTGCTCGTAGCGCCCGCCCGCCGGGTTGGTGGCGCGCACGGAGGCGTCGCTGTCGATCAGGTCGCCGAGGGTGCGGGCCTGCTGGTTCTTGACCGCCTCGCTGGTGTAGGTGGTCTCGCTGAACGGCGTTTCCATGAAGTCGCGCGTGCCGAGAATGCCTTGCGAACCGCGGCGGGCGACCTGCCCGCCGGCATAGCGCTCACCGTCGTTGAAGCCGGCCGTGGTGGCGCCGGAAATATTGGTCGGGGCGATTTCCAGCCCGGCGCCGGTAGGGGCCGGCACCAGGGTATAGGCGCCCTCGCCCACGCTTTGCAGTTGCAGGCCACTGCCCTGCAGCAACCGGGCGAAGCCGGCTTCGACGCTGTAGGTGCCCGACAGCCCTGGGCTGTTGCGCCCGCTGACAAGCGCCGGGTTCACCGAGAGGTTCACCCCGGCCTGGCCGGCGAAGCGCGTGAGCGCCGCACCGAGGTCGCTGGCGGGCACGTTGTAGCTGCGCGGCGCGGTGTCGGCGAAAGCGTTCTGCGGCGCCAATTGACCTAGGCCGAGCAACAGGCTCAGCGCCAGCGTGGAGTAGGAAAACGAGGACGCCAGGCGCGGGCGATGGCGTGTGGGTGCGGGCATGGGTGGGCTCTCTTTTGTATTCACTTGCCTTCCATGACAGGCGAGCGGCAAAAAAGGGACAGCACCCCAGCAATTATTTTTGCCCGCTGGTGCCCTTACTGGTTGAACGCATTCATGTCCTGCAACAACGCCCCCAACAACCGGCTGGCACCCACGCTCAACTGCCGCCCCAAGCGGCTCACCAGATGCGTCTGCGGGGTACTGAACACGTCGTTGTGCAACGGCAGCGCCAGCAACGTGCCCTGCTTCAATTCCTCTTCGATGACAAAGGTCGGCAGCAACGTCACCCCGCCCTCCACCGCAAAGCGCTTGAGCAAGGCAATGGTGTTGCAAGCCAGGGTCGGTTGCAGCGCCAAGCCCAGCTGATGTTCGGCCTGCAGCAGAATCTGGCGAATACCGAACGACACGCCGGGCAGCGCCAGCCGGTAGCTGTCCAACCCCTTCAGGGGCACCGGCCCCGGCATCTGCGCCAATTCATGCTGAGGATTGACCACCACGCACACCGGGTTGCGCCGCTGCGCGTGGGAACGCAGCTTGGGGTCGGTGGCCGGGTTGAACACCAGGCCGATATGGGCCTCGTCTTCCACCACCTGGCGAATCACCTCGTTGCTACTGCCGACGTTCACGGTCAGGTCGATCTTCGGATACAAGCTGGAAAATCGATTCAACGGCGCCGCCAGCCCATCGACGAAGCCCTCACCAATGGCCAGCACGATGGAACCGCTGTGCAACCCCCGTAGCGCCTGCAGGGAATCGAGCAGCACTTCCTGCTGGGTGAGGCGCTGGCGATAGTAGTTGAGCACCCGGTCGCCCGCTTCGGTGGTTTTTACCCCGCGGCGATGGCGCTCCACCAGCGGCGCACCAAGTTCGTGCTCAAGTTGGGCGATCTGCCGGCTTACCGCCGAAGGCGCGACGTTGAGGAAATCCGCCGCCGCACGCACGCTACCGAGGCGTACCGCTTCGAAGAAGTAAAGAATCCGCCGATCCTGGACTAGGCTCATACCGCCCCCTGTGTTGCGATTAAGGCAACAAAGTTTTGATTTACAGATTATTCCTGATAGGGCACCACGCTGTCCATACTGGGCCCATCCGCGAACCGGGCTATTTCCCCTTCGCAGCACGTGAACCGACTATTCAGAGCGAGACGGCGAATGACGTTGAAAATAGGTGTGATCGGCCTCGGCAACATGGGCGGCGGCATGGCCGCGACCCTGGCCTCGAAAGGCTTTGACGTAAGCGGCTTCGACCTGTCGCTGGCGGCCCTGGAAGCGGCCAAGGGCAAAGGCGTGAAGCCAGTCACCGACCGCAACCAACTGATCAAGGAAGCCGACGTGCTGATCCTGTCGCTGCCCAAGGCCGAGCACGTCGAAGCGGTCTGCTTCGGCAAAGGCGGCATCGTCGAGTTCGGCAGCGAAGGCCTGGTGGTAGTCGATACCACCACCTCCACTCCGGAAGCCAGCCGCAAGATCAGCGCGGCGCTGGCCAAGCTGGGCATCGGCTTTATCGACGCCCCTGTTTCCGGCGGCCCGAAAGGCGCGGCCACCGGCACCATGTCCATGGTCATCGGCGGCGCCGATGCCGACCTTGCCCGTGTACTGCCCGTGCTCGAAGCCATGAGCGGCACCCGCGTGCACATCGGCCCCAGCGGCGCTGGCAACGTCGCCAAGATCGCCAACAACATGCTCTGCGCTGCCCACCTGATCAGCACCGCCGAAGCCGTGGCCATGGCCGCCAAGGCCGGCGTGGCGCCGGAAAAACTGCTGGAAGGCATCAATGCCGGCTCCGGCCGCAGCGCCGCCAGCCAGGCCATGTTCCCTACCTGGGTGCTGAACGGCGCCTACGACTCCGGCTTCACCATGGGCCTGATGCGCAAGGACGTCGGCCTGGCCAGCGACCTCACCGCCAGCCTCGACCTCGACCTGCCGCTGTCCCGCGCCGTCGCCCAGCTGTGGAAAGACAGCGCCGCGACCCTGGCCGACAACGAAGACTTCTGCGCCATCGCGCAACGTACCGACGCCGCCCTGTACGGCCACAAGGAATAACCCCATGAGCACTGAACAACTGTTGCAACTGATGCGTCCCTACTGGGGCGACCGCAGCGTGGTCGGCAGCTACGTGGGCGGCGAATTCATCGAGGGCCATGGCGCCCCGGTGGAAGTACGCAACGCCCACGACGACAGCCTGATGCTGTCCTTCCCCGACGCCGACGAATCCCTGGTGGCAGTCGCCGACCAAGCCGCCGCCAGCGCCCAGAAGCAATGGTGGGCCCTTACCGCCCAGGCCCGTGGCCGCGCCATGTACCAGGTCGGCGCGCTGGTGCGCGAAGCTGCCGAGAACCTTGCGCAGATCGAATCCATTACCGCCAACAAGCCGATCCGCGATGCCCGCGTGGAAGTGCAGAAAGTCGCCGAGATGTTCGAGTACTACGCAGGCTGGGCCGACAAGCTGCACGGCGAAGTGATCCCGGTACCGACCTCGCACCTCAACTACGTGACCTACGAGCCCCTGGGCACCGTGCTGCAAATCACGCCGTGGAACGCGCCGGTATTCACCGCCGGCTGGCAGATCGCCCCGGCCATCGCCGCCGGTAACGCGGTGATTCTCAAGCCGTCCGAACTCACCGCCTTCTCCTCGCTGGTACTCGGCGTGCTGGTCGAGCGTGCGGGCGTGCCCAAGGGCTTGGTGAACATCATCGCCGGCTTCGGCCACAGCATCGGCCAGGCGTTCATCGCCAAGGCCGACATCCGCAAAGTCGTGTTCGTCGGCTCCCCCGCCACCGGCCGCCACATTGCCGTAGCCGCGGCGCAGCGCTGCATTCCGGCGGTACTGGAACTGGGCGGCAAGTCGGCCAACATCGTGTTCGCCGACGCCGATCTGGAAGTGGCCCTGCGCGGCGCCCAGGCGGCGATCTTCTCCGGCGCAGGCCAAAGCTGCGTGTCCGGCTCGCGCCTGTTGGTGCAAGCCTCGATCTTCGACAAGTTCACCCAGGCCCTGGCCGTGGCGGCGAAGCACTTCAAAGTCGGCGACCCGAGCGATCCGGAAACCCAGATCGGCCCGATCAACAACGCCAAGCAGTACGCCCATGTGCGCAGCATGGTCGAAAACGCCGTGCGCGACGGCGCCGCCCTGGTCGGCGTAGACGCCGAACCGCTGCCGGCCGGCCCTGGCTACTACGTCAACCCGACCGTGCTCTCAGGCAGCAACGACCTGCCCTGCGCCCAGGAAGAAATCTTCGGCCCGGTGGTCGTCGCCATCCCGTTCGAAGATGAGGCGGACGCCATCCGCATCGCCAACGACAGCCGCTTCGGCCTCGCCGGCGCCGTGTGGACCCGCGACGTCGGCCGCGCCCACCGCGTAGCCAAGGCCGTGCGCGCCGGGACCTTCTGGGTCAACAGCTACAAGACCATCCACGTCAGCTCGCCGTTTGGCGGCTATGGCGAGAGCGGTTACGGCCGTTCCTCGGGCCTGGATGCACTTCGCGAGTACAGCGAAGTCAAAAGCGTGTGGGTCGAAACCGCCGCGCAACCGGCCGCCAACTTCGGTTACGGCGCCAGCCTGGAGTAAATCATGACGCTCTCCCCTGTTCTGCTCGACGACGCCAAGGCCTGGCGTCGGGAATTTCACGCCTCTCCGGAGCTCGGCTACCAGGAGGTGAAAACCTCCGAGCGCGTCGCGCAACTGCTGGAGAGCTTCGGCCTCGAAGTGCACCGCGGCCTGGGCGGCACCGGCGTGGTGGGCACCCTGCGCAACGGCCCCGGCCCGAGCCTGGGCATCCGTGCCGACATGGACGCCCTGCCGATCCAGGAGCTGGGCACCCCCGCCCATGCCTCCGGCCACCGCGGCTGCATGCACGCCTGCGGCCACGACGGCCACACCGCGATCCTGCTCGCCACCGCCCGCCACCTGGCCGCCACCCGGCGCTTCAGCGGCACCGTGCACTTCGTGTTCCAGCCGGCCGAGGAAGGCCTGGCGGGCGCGCGCAAAATGATCGAAGACGGCCTGTTCCAGCAATTTCCCATGGACGCCATCTACGGCCTGCACAACTGGCCGGGCGCGCCTGCGGGCAAGGTCATCGTCAACCCCGGGCCGATGATGGCCTCGATGGACACCTTCGAGATTACCCTCACCGGCAAGGGCTGCCACGCCGCCATGCCGGAAAAAGGCAACGACCCGATCGTTGCCGCGGCGCAGTTGATTCTGGCGTTGCAGACCATCCCTTCCAGGCGCCTGTCGCCGCTGGAGTCGGCGGTGCTCAGCATTACCAAGATCAATGCCGGCGAAGCCATTAACGTGATTCCCGAAACGGCCACCTTGCAAGGGACGGTGCGTTGCTTGCAGACGCCGGTGCGGGAGAAGGTCCAGCAGTTGCTCAAGGAGTTTGTCGAGCAATTGCCTGCAGTGTTTGGCGTGCGTGGGGAGCTAATTTATCACAACGGGTATCCGGTTACGGATAATCATCCTGATGCGGCCGCCACCATTCGCCGGGCTGCGGTAGCGGCTGTGGGTGAGTCGAATGTGCAGTGGGGTTGTACGCCTTCCATGGCTTCGGAGGATTTTTCCTTCATGCTGGAGGCTTGCCCGGGGGCTTATATCTGGCTGGGTGTGGATGGGGTTCAGCCTTCGCCTTCGTTGCATAACCCGTACTATGACTTTAACGATGAAGTGATAGCGCCGGGGGTTGCGGTTTGGACGGCGCTGGTGGAGCAGGGGTTGCCGGTGGGTTGAGCGACCGACCTTGGAGCCCGTACATCGCGCGTCCGCTTGGCCTGCGGGATGATTGGACTGAACCCCAGGCCGACTCGGAAGCAGAGCTCAGGGATTGGTTGGCTGAGCGAAAATGCTTTGGCTAGAACGGGCTCCTGGGATGCTCAGGCTGGATTGCAAACAGGCACGCAGGTGTCCCAACCTTGCCCGGCGCAACACCCTTCGGGTTGATATGTTCGAGTGCAGCCGCTAGGCTGCTCGCCGCCGCTGCCAATTCAGCGGCCGGGCTTGGTCGCCCGAACGTAGACGGCGCTACAGCGTCACCATCACCTATGCGGGCATTTTTGCATGCCTGCGCTGCGTGCTATGGCGGCTGTGCGTGGAAGGGCTTCGGCCCTGCCGGGCTCCGTTTACCCCGGTCGACCAATCCGCGTACAGCTGCCACCCTTCGTTTGGTCGCGAAGCCGGCAGCTCCAGTCTGTAGACGGAGCTTGATCATGCTTTCATTCGTTTTACTACCCGCCCCAATATCTGTGCCCTGCACCACTCCTTGTTTCTTGGGGAGGGTCAAGCCATGAGCTATGAACTTACTGAGAATGGCTACTCCCGGTTGCTCCAAGCTCGAGATGCCATTCGGTTGTTGAAGCATGCTTGCCAGGAAACCAGGGATGGCGGAGTGCTGGATGCTCAGCTCGTTGCTAGCTATCTGACCTTGATGGATGAGCAGATCAGCGTTGCGATTACCGAGACTGTAGGACCGATTTCTTAGGGTCACTCGGGCTCGAGGCAGATTACTGGAAATGAAATTGGTGGTTTCAAGATCGGTGTGCCTCAGCTTGCGAGCCGGCCTCGGGGCCCCGCCCGCCCTCGGCCTGCGCGCTCACTGGCCGCCCCCCCCAAGGCCGGCTCGCAAGCGGAGCGCGGAAATCGAGTTGGCTAAACAGGAATGAGCTACTTCTTACATGATAGGCAATGAAATCCACCGTAAAAAACTTACGCGACACTCCCAATAAAATACCTATATAAGATCAACGATCACGCCCCAGCCCAAACAAAGCATTATCCAATAGCAAATGAAACTCACAGCGCACACTTACATCACCCTCAAAAACCGATATCTCTACCAATTCGTCCCCTTTAAGTAAAAACATTAAATAACCGTAATATTTCGTTACATATCCTCCCCCCCATGAAACCACTTGAAACATACTTAACATTCAGTAGCATCTTTGCACTGTGCCTCCATATTCATCTAGCGTCTTAGATGCTAGGTTACCAGCTAGCTACCGCACTCAAACTCTGCACTCTATGGCCAGCGGCTCCATCCACACCGGGGCACTGCCCGGCATTGGGTCCATAAACCACACTCACCTTCAAGCGAGAGCATTGTTTATGCGTTCAAGTTATTCACTTCGACAAACAATAAAAGCCATGCCATTCCAACTCAATGTACGCCAGTGCTTCCTGCCTCGTTGGCAAGGCGCGTTTCGACGCGCCTCCTTCACCCAAGAATCGGTTCCCAGCGCCCCCTTTCAGCCCATTACCCCTGCGCAGTCACTGACCGTCGCCGGGCGCAGCATCCTGTACGCCGCCCCCAAATGAGGCCCATTCATGAGCAGCATTTTTGAAACGCTTGAACTCTGCAAAAAACTCAACGCCGGCTACAAACCCGCCTTGAATAACAGCCCCGTCGCCGACTGCACCCGCCGCTTCGA
>Ga0308164_10003150_pt1 | contig 15333 bp, 11 predicted proteins | sample PhyTR2_FD_201031 | JGI IMG/M metagenome (GOLD analysis project Ga0308164, IMG submission 201031) | Phyllosphere microbial communities from UC Gill Tract Community Farm, Albany, California, United States - DLSLT.R2 | ecosystem: Host-associated > Plants > Phyllosphere > Unclassified | place: USA... | reverse complement strand
TAAAGCAGAGCCGAAGTTCAAGGCCATTGCCCTGCGTTACTTCAACCCGGTTGGCGCGCATGAGTCTGGCGAAATTGGTGAAGACCCGACGGGTATCCCGAACAACCTGCTGCCATACATCGCGCAGGTTGCGATTGGGCGTCTGGAGAAGCTGGGCGTGTTTGGCGGTGATTACGATACGCCAGACGGTACCTGCCTGCGTGACTATATCCACGTGGTAGACCTGGCGGAAGGGCACCTGAAAGCACTGGACCACCTCAATAAAGTTGAGGGCTACACGGCCTTTAACCTGGGCGGCGGCAAAGGCTTCTCTGTACTGGAGATGATCAAGGCGTTTGAGAAGGCGTCTGGTAAAGCGATTCCGTTTGAAATTAAGCCACGCCGTGATGGCGATTTGCCTGCATTCTGGGCCGATGCGTCACTGGCGAACAGTACGCTCGACTGGCGCGTGACGCGCGGCATCGATGAGATGATGCGCGATACGTGGAACTGGCAGAGTAAGAACCCGGATGGGTTTAAGTAGCTGAAAACAGAAGGCGAACATAGGTTCGCCTTTCTTATATTTGGTTTGAATTATCTTATAAGACCTTTCTCAATATTCTGATTGCATCGTCCTGGCGCATCAGCAACCATCATCTGTGCCTGCAAAGCGCTCATAAGTTGAACTAACACCCTCGGCATAATCGCATTTTATTCGTAATAGCTATACCTGAGTGATAGAATTTACGATGGTTGAATGATAAACCCACTTAACTAATTTCATTAATAAAGTGATATCAATCAATTGAATGCTGAACACCTGGCGAGTTCATGTTTCAGCATACTTATTCGGTCAAAGATAATCAGCATCGTGGGAGCTGTAACCCAGGGGCGGTAGCGTGCTCTGAAAACACCTATGATTGTCTGCTTCTTATTCAGGCGCCCATGCCTCAGATAGCTTGTCAGGAATAAATACGTTATGAAGATTCTTATCACTGGTGGTGCAGGTTTTATCGGTTCAGCGGTTGTGCGTCATGTTATCAACAATACGAACGATGAAGTCATAAACGTTGATAAACTTACTTACGCAGGCAATCTTGAATCGTTGAAAGAGATTAGCAGCAATCCACGCTACACCTTTAAGCAGATCGATATCTGCGACGGTCAGGCTATCACTGAAGCGTTAAATGAATTTCAGCCAGATGCCATCATGCACCTTGCCGCAGAAAGCCATGTAGACCGTTCAATCACCGGTCCGGCGGAATTCGTACAGACCAACGTGGTTGGCACCTATGCACTGCTAGAGGCAAGCCGTCAGTACTGGAGCGCTCTGCCTGAAGAGCGTAAATCAGCTTTCCGTTTTCACCATATTTCAACGGATGAAGTCTATGGTGACTTACCTCATCCGGACGAGATGGACGGTGAACTACCGCTGTTTACCGAAGAAACCCCTTATGCGCCAAGCAGCCCTTACTCGTCAACGAAGGCAGCCAGCGATCATCTGGTACGCGCCTGGGGCCGAACCTACAAGTTGCCGGTGATTGTGACAAACTGTTCAAACAACTACGGTCCTTACCATTTCCCGGAAAAACTGATCCCGTTGATTATCAGTAATGCGCTGGAAGGCAAACCGTTACCTATCTATGGCAAAGGCGACCAGATTCGTGACTGGCTCTATGTTGAAGACCACGCGCGCGCGCTCTATACCGTGGTGAAAAATGCAGAGACCGGCACTACCTATAACATCGGTGGTCATAACGAAAAGAAAAACATCGATGTTGTGCTGAAAGTCTGCGAACTGCTGGATGAGCTGCGACCAAAAGCAACTCCGTACAGCGATCAGATTACCTACGTTCAGGATCGTCCGGGTCACGATCGCCGCTACGCGATCGACGCCGCTAAGATCGAAAAAGATCTTGGCTGGAAACCGGAAGAGACCTTTGAAACGGGCCTGAAAAAAACCGTTGAATGGTATCTCAACAATTCGCAGTGGGTTGAGCATGTCAAGAGTGGTGCTTATCAGAACTGGATCGAAGAAAATTACGAGAAGCGTAGCTAATGAATATTTTGCTTTTTGGTAAAAACGGCCAGGTGGGTTGGGAGTTACAACGGGCGCTGGCTCCGCTTGGAAAATTGACGGTTGTTGACCGTCAATCAACTGATTACTGTGGTGATTTTGAAAATCCTGCTGGCATCGCCGAGACAGTTCGAAAGCTCAATCCGAACGTGATCGTGAATGCCACTGCTTACACTGCTGTTGATAAAGCCGAAACTGAGCAAGATAAAGCGCACGTGGTCAATGCAACGTCTATTGAAGCATTGGCACAGGCAGCCGAGGAAATCGGCGCGTGGCTGGTTCACTACTCAACGGATTATGTTTTTGACGGTTCAGGTGATAGACCCTGGCGCGAAGATGATGCAACCGCTCCGCTGAATGTTTATGGACAGAGTAAGCTGGAAGGTGAGCAAGCCATTGTCCGCCACATGAGCCGCTATCTTATTTTCCGTACAAGCTGGGTCTACGCAGCTAAAGGTAATAACTTTGCCAAAACGATGCTGAAACTGGCAAAAGATCGCGATTCATTATCAGTAATCAATGACCAGTTTGGTGCACCAACCGGCGCTGAGTTGATTGCTGACTGCACTGCTCATGCAATCAGAGTTGCTCTGAATGACAGGACCGTTACTGGTCTGTATCACCTGATTGCAGGGGGAGAGACAACCTGGCATGCCTATGCCACTAAAGTGATAGAGTTTGCAAAAGCGCAAGGCATCGAACTGCAGGTACAGGCAATTAAAGCTGTGCCAACGAGTGCGTTCCCTACACCGGCTAAACGACCGGCAAACTCAAGACTCAATACAGAAAAGTTTCAACAGGCCTTTGGTCTGAACCTGCCCGACTGGACAGTTGGCGTTGAACGTATGTTGCTTGAAACTCTTATTTAATAGAAGCAGGCCGCAATAGCGGCCTGGCCAATTAAGGTGAAATTGTGAAAAAGAATAAAGGCATTATTCTCGCTGGTGGCTCAGGAACGCGCCTCTATCCGGTAACGATGGCAGTCAGCAAGCAATTGCTGCCGGTTTACGACAAACCAATGATTTACTATCCGCTCAGTACGCTGATGCTGGCAGGAATTAATGACATTCTGATCATCAGTACCCCGCAGGACACGCCGCGCTTTGAAAGTCTGCTGGGAGATGGCTCACAGTGGGGAATTTCGATTCAGTATAAAGTTCAGCCTAGCCCTGATGGTCTTGCTCAGGCATTTATCATTGGTGAAGAGTTTATTGGTGACGACTCAGTCGCGCTGATCCTTGGCGACAATATTTTCTATGGTCACGATCTTTACAAGCAACTTGAAGCTGCATCGAAGAAAGATGATGGGGCAACTGTCTTTGCCTATCACGTCACTGACCCTGAGCGTTATGGCGTTGTTGAATTTGATAAAGATGGCAAAGCCATTTCTCTGGTAGAAAAACCTGAACATCCTCGCAGCAACTATGCGGTGACCGGTCTCTATTTCTATGACAACAGTGTTGTGGAAATGGCGAAAAACCTTGCGCCATCACCCCGCGGTGAACTGGAGATTACGGATATCAACCGGATCTACATGGAGCAGGGGAAGCTTTCTGTATCAATTATGGGCCGCGGACACGCCTGGTTAGATACCGGCACACATCAAAGCCTGATGGAAGCGAACAATTTTATCCAGACTATAGAATCACGTCAGGGGCTAAAAGTTGCCTGTCCGGAAGAAATCGCATTCAGAATGGGTTTCATTAATAAAGAGCAATTACAGGAACTGGCCAAACCATATCTTAAAAATGAATATGGCAAATACCTGATGGCGCTGGTTGAAGGACGTTTATAATGAATATTATTGATACTAAAATTTCTGATGTAAAAATCATTGAGCCTAAAGTGTTTGGTGACGAACGTGGATTTTTCCTGGAAAGCTTCAATCAGTCTATTTTCGATAAAGCTGTTGGTCGTCATGTCGATTTTGTTCAGGACAATCACTCAATGTCCAAAAAAGGCGTACTAAGAGGACTCCATTATCAGCTTAATCCACATGCGCAGGGCAAACTCGTACGCTGCGTTGAAGGTGAGGTTTTTGATGTCGCGGTGGATATCAGACGTTCATCCGAAACGTTTGGACACTGGGTCGGCGTGCATTTAAGTGCTGAAAACAACCGTCAGCTATGGATTCCTGAGGGATTTGCTCACGGTTTCATCACGCTTTCAGAGCGTGTTCAGTTTATTTATAAAACTACAAATTATTATGCTCCTCAGTCCGAAAGAAGCATTTTGTGGAATGATCCGCAGATAAATATTGAATGGCCTGAAGTTGAAGAAATGACTTTATCTGGTAAAGATAAAGATGGCGTATTACTTAATAACGCAGAAACTTTCGATTGAGATGCAAATAAAAACGCGTACCGCAGTCCTTTTATGCTCTTACAATGGTAGTCAATATATAAGACAGCAGATTGATTCAATTATAAATCAGACTGAAAAAGAATGGACGGTGTTTGTCTCGGATGATGGATCAACTGACGGGACTCTTGATATATTGCAATATTATCAGGAGAAGTTAGGCAGTGAGCGTTTTGTTATAATCAATGGTCCAGGCAAAGGATTTGCCTGGAATTTTCTATCTTTGCTGAAGAAGTGCGGGGATGCGTTTGATTATTATGCATTCAGTGATCAAGATGATGAATGGATGCCAGATAAATTAGCAAGGAGCATATCGGCTCTATCTGGCTACAGTCATAATGTCCCTTCAGTCTATTGTGGGCGAACCAGATTAATCGATGAGAATGGTCATCATCTGGGTGAATCACCGCTATTCAGTAAGCCGCCATCGTTCAAGAATGCCCTTATTCAAAGTATTGCTGGTGGCAATACCATGGTACTTAATCGAACAGCCCGAAATATCATCAATAAAACGCCGAGAGACGTATTGATCATATCTCACGATTGGTGGATATACATTGTTATAACAGCAGTCGATGGGCATATATACTACGATTCAAAACCTGCAATCAATTATCGGCAACATACCAACAACATTGTTGGATCAAACCTGGGATGGATAGCAAGATTTAAACGTATTGGCGGGTTACTTGATGGGCATTTCAAGAAATGGATTGACGCTAATCTTTACGCGTTAAGTAAAGCCGACATCAATGTCGCTCCCGAGAAAAAGGTTATCCTTGATAGATTTAATGATGCCAGAAGCAGTAATTTATTTAAAAGACTATATATATTCAGAAAGTTGGATATGTACCGTCAGACGTTTTTAGGCACTTTAGGCCTTTACGTTGCTATATTTCTGAAGAAATTATGATCGATAAATAAATTTACCCATTAAAGGTGAAATTTTGCAGCAGAATACTAAACACGATACATCCCTATGGTCGTTATGCAAGAATACCTATATTAATAGACATATTATTTTCGAAATGACCAAGCGCGACGTAATAAGCAGATATAAAGGCTCAGTGATGGGCATTTTCTGGTCCTTCATAAATCCTGTTTTTATGTTAGCTGTCTATACGCTTGTCTTTTCAGAAGTATTTAATGCACGTTGGGGGAATGCTGCGGCAAATGAGTCAAAAGCGCAGTTTGCGATAATTCTTTTTGCAGGGTTGATTGTGCATGGGATTTTTGGCGAGGTATTAACTAAATCACCCACATTAATACTTAATAATGCCAACTATGTTAAAAAAGTAGTTTTCCCACTTGATTCTTTTCCAGTAATAGCTTTATTGTCCGCATGTTTTCAGGCGCTGATCAATATTTTTGTACTCTTACTGGCATTTGCTTTTGCGAACGGTTATATCCACTGGACGGCGGTGTTACTTCCACTGGTATTCATTCCCGTATTAATTTTAGTTTTGGCTTTAAGTTTTTTGATTTCTTCGCTGGGTGTTTTTATCAGAGATTTAGGGCAGTTTATAACGTTGTTAATTACGGTAATACTTTTTCTTTCGCCCGTATTTTACCCGCTTTCTTCTGTGCCTCAGAAATATCAGGTCATTATATTATCTAATCCATTAACGTTCATAATCGAGCAAACTCGGGAAGTTGTGATTTGGGGTAGATTGCCTGATTTCAATGGTCTGATAATATATGCTTGTATATCAACAGTAATATTATGGCTTAGCTACTTCTGGTTCCAGAAAACACGTAAGGGATTTGCTGATGTTATCTAAAGATAATGCATTAGAAATAATTGATGTTAGCAAATGCTATCAGGTTTTCGATAGTCCTGTCAGACGACTTAAACAATTTATAGTGCCTAATATCGAGCGCAGACTTGGGAAAGTCCCCCGGGTGTATCATGAAGAGTTTTGGGCGCTTCAGGATATAAGTTTTAATTTACCTAAAGGCGAAACCCTGGGTGTAGTTGGTCGTAACGGCTCTGGCAAATCAACATTATTGCAGATTATTGCGGGTACATTATCTCCTACCCAGGGAACTGTCAATATTCAAGGTCGTGTTGCTGCACTGCTTGAATTAGGTGCTGGATTTAATGGTGACTTCACTGGGCGTGAAAATGTCTATCTTAACGGCGCGCTATTAGGTCTGACTAAGGAAGAGATTGATAATAAACTGGATGATATCCTGGCTTTTGCCGATATTGGACATTTTATTAATACACCAGTTAAGACTTATTCAAGCGGAATGATGGTTCGTCTTGCGTTTGCTGTACAGGCTCAAATTGACCCTGAGATATTAATCGTTGATGAAGCATTAGCCGTCGGGGATGCTAAGTTTCAGGCAAAATGCTTTGCCAGACTTAAGCAACTCAAAAATGATGGCACATCTATTCTTTTTGTATCACATGCGACTGAACAGATCATTACTCATTGTGATAAAGCTCTACTATTGAACGATGGTTCAATAGTAGACAACGGTGCTCCTAAAGATATTGTTAATCAGTATCTCGATCTATTGTTTGGAAAGTCATCATCAACCAATACTAAGCGAGCAGTAGAAGATGATCATATAAAATCAGCTAGCGAAATCGAGAAAAATCAGACTGAAAGATTTAACGTAAGTCAGGAGGTTGAGCCAGTCGTCACTTTAGAAGAATTTGGGTTCGAAAAGCGTAATAATTATAACGCGAACGAATTTCGTTGGGGTGACAGGACTGCTGAGATCCAAGACTTTTCGCTTGTTCAGGGTGAAAACTTATACCCGTATAGTGTGTCGGGAAACGGGAATATGAAATTTAAATTCCTTGTTAAGTTCAACTCGACCATTTTCAGACCTATTTTTGGTTTTGCGGTTAAAACTAAAGATGGAATAACAATTTATAATACCAATACAAATATATTAGAAATTCCTTTTATTGAAGTTGGAGAGGAAGGGAAATCCTATACAGTTAATATTGAACTACCCATGCGTCTTTTCCAGGGTGATTATTTCATTTCAATAGGCCTGGCCAGCTATAACACATCAGGAGAGGTGGTTCCGCACGATCGGAGATATGATTCAATTCATATTGCAGTAGAACCTACCCCAGAATTCTTAGGTCTGGTAAATTTAGAGGCTTCGATTAACTGTGAATAAAGAAAAACTTTCTACGGTACTATTATCGTCTGATTTCGTTTACGACTCTGAACTTAAAATCTGGACCGAAAAAGATCAGCAGGAATTTAATTATAATGACGGCGATTATCATGAAAACTACATTTTAGATGTCGTCACAAAAGCTGAAGACTGCTCCGTGCTTTCTCAGGAACTTGCTGGATATATAAAAGACTGGCCTTCACAATATCACTTAACTTCAAAAAGATCTAACTTATTAAGACCGTTCGGGAAAAATTTCAAGGGTAAACGTGTTCTCGAGATTGGATGTGGATGTGGTGCAATAACCCGCTTTATTGCTGAAGCTGGTGCAGAAGTCATCGCAATTGAAGGCAGCAAAAGAAGAGCATCTATAACGCGTAAACGCTGTAAAGATTTAGAAGATGTTACAGTAATTAATTGTTCAAGCGATAAAATTCCGGATATTGGTGAATTTGATTACGTTTTATTGATTGGCGTTCTTGAATATGCTCAATGCTTCCTGGGTGCTGAAGGGCAATTATCACTTTTATCCTTTTGTAAGAAGAGATTGAACTCTGATGGTTCATTATTCGTAGCCATTGAGAACCAACTCGGCATGAAGTATTTAGCCGGAGCTAAAGAAGATCATTTGGGTATACCTATGGTGGGCATTAATAACGCCTATCATGATAATGGTGTACGCACTTTTGGTAGAATCGAACTCATACAAATGATGCAAAATGCAGGATTTAGCAATGTTGAAGAATTCCTGCCCTTTCCTGACTACAAGTTACCTACTTTAGTTATTACTCCCTATGGTCATCAGCAGCGTAGTTCAGTAATTTATCCGTTAGTGAGTGAAGTTCATCACAAAGATGCGCAGGCCCCTGATTCCTATACTTTTTCCTTAGAAGAGTCCACGAAAATAATCTGGAATAATGAACTTTCATCAGATTTGTCAAACTCATTTCTGATGATAGCTTCAATGTCATCTAAAAATCACGTAAGTGATAATACATTAGCATGGTATTATTCCGATGCAAGAATAAATGATAGTCAGAAAAAAATAAAATTCCTTGAGATTAACGGAAATTATAAGATTGAAAGCTATAAAATTTCAGGGGAGTTTATTGGCGGAGAACCTTTCTATCAAGGTGAAAGCCTGTGGCTAAGCCTGGTAAGCATCATAAATAAACACGGTTGGCAATTAAGCAGTGTTATTGATTGGGCAAGAATGTGGATCAGTGAAGCGCTGGTCACTGAAAATATTTCTTCTTCATGGAAATGGAATACTGAGTTGCCACCCGAATACCTGGACGCAACTCCGTTTAATATTATCAAAACGGTACAAGGTTACAAAATATTTGATTTGGAATTAAGTTCTGATAGGCCACTGATGCTTTCATATCTCGTTTTCAGGGGCGTATTTAACTCGCTTTTACGAGTAACATCCGTTGCTCCTACAAAAGAGTTGTCAGATTCTAATGTATTCAACATTACAAAATTTATAGTAACAGAAATTTTCCCGGAGCTAACGGAAGAGCATTTTAACGAATACTTAAAACAAGAAGTTGCATTGGTTTCGCAAGTGGTAAATGTTGACACTAACGATCTTTTTGAACGTTATAAAAATTCGTATTTCGTTGTCCGTGATTTCCTGAATGATTATAAAAGCGAACTTGCCAGAGTTTATCATACAAATCAGGATCTCTCCTCAACTGTAACCAATGTCGAAAATCAAATTAAGGATGTCGAAAAGCAGATTAAGGAGAAAGGCGAGGAGATATTTGGTAAGAATAGTTTATTGGATGTAAAAGAGAAAGAGTTGATAGATGCGCAAGCATCATGTTCGCGGTTGCAGGAGCAAATCGATAACCTTCTTAGCGTTGCCGCCGAACAAAAATCCAGAGAAGAAAAACTTATGGAAGAGGTTAAAGTTAAGACGGATAAATTACAGAAAATTACTTCATCAAGAGCATGGAAATTAGCTTCATTTTTCAGTCGGTCTGCTAAATCGCTGAACAAATACTAAACTGGCAATCTGAAATCAGATAAGGGTGTTGACGTTGAAAATCTATCGTTTTGCAAAAAAGATGTTATCCTCTGGAGATCGCGATCTTTTAAAATATCGCATTAAACTGGTCTCAAAGCTTTATAAGGAAGAAGGCGTTAAAGCTGTCTATAGCAGATTGCATTCAGCCTATAAGAATAATAATTCTGGCGTTTATGCTTATAACCCTGCTTCTGAAAATAGCTTTGAAGAAACATCTATCAACGATAGATCTTCGCTCATTGAGGCCTGGTTAAAAACTGATTTCAAAAAAGCGTCATTGAAAGTCAACGAACAAAGTCATTATGTTCCTAAGGCGCTTGATAGCCTTGAAGGTGTTGACTTACCTGTAAAAGTTATTGCTTACTATCTTCCGCAATTTCATCCGTTTAAAGAAAACAATGAGTGGTGGGGGGAAGGTTTTACTGAATGGACAAACGTGACGAAAGCAAGGCCGCAATATCTTGGGCATCAGCAGCCACGCTTACCTGGCGAACTTGGGTTTTATGACTTACGTTTACCTCAGGTAATGCGACAGCAGATCGATCTTGCTAAACAGTATGGCGTTAACGGTTTTTGCTTCCACCATTACTGGTTTGGTGGCAAGCGTTTGATGGAAACGCCTGTACAAAATTTCCTTAAGGATAAATCGCTCGATATTGATTTTTGTTTATGTTGGGCTAATGAGAACTGGACACGTCGTTGGGACGGTCTGGAAAATGATGTTTTGATTTCACAAAAACATTCTCCAGAAGATGATATTGCCTTTTTAGATGATATCATGCCTGCACTTAAGGATGAGCGTTATATCAGGGTAGATGGTAAGCCACTGCTTATTCTGTATCGTGCAAGCTCACTTCCTGATGCCAAAGAGACGGGTAAACACTGGCGCGAGCATGCCATCAAAAATGGATTACCAGGTCTTTACCTGGTTGTCGTTAATGCTTTCGATGTCTCAAGTCCCCAACCTTACGACTTCGATGCTATTGTAGAATTCCCACCACATCAGGTTGGTGCAAAAGATATTACTGATAGCATCACGCCATTAAATAAAAACTTTTCTGGCCGGGTTTATGATTATGAAGAGTTGGCGTTGCGAGCAGGTAAAATTGATAACGAGAATTTTACCTATTTCAAAGCAGTTATGCCATCATGGGATAATGAAGCCAGAAAGCCTACTCAAGGTTTCTCTTTCTATAATGCAAAACCTGAGTTCTATGCTAAGTGGCTTGATAGTGCAATTAAAACTACAATGAAGCGTAGGCCTGAAGAGCGTCTTGTGTTTGTCAATGCATGGAACGAATGGGCTGAAGGTGCACATCTTGAACCCGATCGTCACAATGGCTATGCTTATCTGCATGCTACAGCGAATATTCTCCGCAATTCACTCTCAAAATATGACTGCGACAATAAAGTTATATCCGAAGTTAATCAGGAGTTTTCACCATGCCACAATGCGGCTGTCATTCTGCATGCTTATTATGAAGATCTTGCCTGTGATCTGGTTGAAAAATATATTAAACCACATCAGGACAACCTTGATTTGATTGTGACCATTCGTAGCGATGTTAAAGTAACTACACTGGAAAAAATCAAAAATAGCTTTCCGAATGTTTTTTTTATCCTCGTTGAAAATCGAGGGCGTGATATACGGCCATTTATCCAAGCCTTAAAAGTGGCCCAAGGCTTTGGTTACAAATTTATTTGTAAAGTCCATACAAAAAAATCGCCTCATCGTGTCGATGGTCAGCGTTGGAGAGAAAGTCTTTTTGATGATCTCTTGTCCTCACAGCAAAAAGTATCTACTATTTTAGCTAAATTCGAGTCAGATAAAGAAATAGGCATTATAGCCCCGGCAAACTCTATAACTGATTTGTCTGTTCCAGAAATAAATTTAGGCAATAGAGTCTGGCTGGACAAGCTTTTTGACCGACTTGGCTCTCCTGAATTATCCAATGATTACAATACTCATTTCCCTGCAGGATCTATGTTTTGGTTTAGATTAAGTGCCCTGGAGTCCCTTACTAATAAACTTATCGAAGAAGATGAATTCGAGCTTGAAGCTGGACAGCTTGATGGCACGCTTGCCCATGCAGTGGAAAGAATTGTCGGCTCAGTAATATTTAAAGAGGGCTACACTCTGAAGGACGTTCAAAACCTGTAAATGAAACTAGCAGTGTAATTAATGCAGACCGATAAAGCATAATTTATAAATCTCCGGTGTTGACATAAACATAATTAAGATCGATGTTAAGTCGCTATCGGAGATTTAAATATGCTGATTTAAACTATTGTTCCGTAGGGACGTTTTATATTGTGGCAAACTCAATGTTGCTCATATTATAAGGTTATGTATGTTTGCTAAATCTTCAGTAAAGGTGAATGCAGCTATTTTTGCTGTAGTGGTCTCTTGCGCCTTTGTTTATATTTTGAATGCATGGTCACCTTCGTCTTACAGTCTCGCACTGAACGCTATCGGCGTAGAGTCCACCCCTGATTTTGGGCATGCTCGGCAAATCCGGACCGATGAATATTGGGTTCAGACTCCATTGACTCAGGCTTTGGTCAATAACCATTTTCAGCGAATTAATACGACGTCTCTATATCAGGAAGACCTAAGAATCAACTATGGTCTGCCAATATTTGACTGGGGCATGATATTTAAACCAACGCAATGGGGCTACATTTTTCTACCTGCACCATATGCATTTTCACTTTATTACTTTTCCCTGTTCGCTCTCTTTATTATAGGCTATCAACTATTTTTTGAGAAATTAGGCCTTGAAAGAAAATCTGCATTTGTTTTCAGCGTTGCGCTTTACTTTTCTGGTGCGATACAAGCTTGGTGGACAGTAAACGCCTCAACGTTTGCTTTTTTTCCATGGGTAATGTTATCACTTTTAGCGATCAGGAGTAATTTGCTCTATGGCATTGCCTTATATTACTCTCTTATTGCATGGCAGTTCGGGAATTTATATCCTCCGTTTTCCTATGCTTTGGGTTTAGCGGGGCTGGCATGGCTATTTAAAGTGGCCGAACGTAAGGATCTCTGCCTGAAAGTGATGGCTATTGCAGCGATAGCGGGAATTTTAGCCGTTGTAACTGTCTGGTTTTATTTTTCAGACTATATACATATGATGAAAGACACCGTCTATCCCGGTATGCGGAATGTGGGAGGTGGTTCTGCGTTAAGTGTACCCATGCTTTTCTCACTCCTGGTGCCTTCTGCGTGGTATGATTCAAACTTTGAAGTTTTGATTACCAGCGGGTCACCTAATATATGTGAAATATCCACCTTTTCAACCCTATTACCGTCATTACTTCTTTTCTTTACTTTTTCCAAATGGCGATTTGAGCCTTCTTTGATTACTGCTTCACTCAAGAGAAACTGTGTTCCCCTAGCTGTTTTTTTTATTATGCTCTCATGGATAGTCATGAACATACCAGCTGATGCTGGAAAATATCTTTTCCTGAACAAAGTTGTTCCTAACAGACTACTTCTTGGTTTTGGATTATTACTATCAATTCTATGTGTCTCTAGACTTGTTAAAACCTCCATTACTCTTTCCGTGTCTAAAGTCATATCATACTGGATAGTATATCTTTTAGTCTGCCTTATAATTAAGCAATCCTTAATAGCCATGAAGATGGATATTATTGCGGCAGCTGTAACCGCAACAGTTATGATATTATTGATAAAATCCCGTCATTCATTTTCATTGATATTAATTGGCGGATGCTGTGCTTTTAGCCTGTCTACATTCGCTCTGTTTAATCCTTTACAGGACGCGCGCCCAATTTTTGAAAAACACGATACAGAACTTACACGTCAACTCACTGAAGAACAAAAGCAGCACGGTTTTGTTTTAGGCAGCAATCTGCCAGGAGCAATTGCAAATGGTATTGGATTTCGTTCAGTAGCGCACGTGAATACAACACCTCGCCTCGATTTCTGGAAGAAAAAATTCTCAGATTTACCTGCTCCACTCTTCAATGGTATATTCAACCGCTACGCGCATATTCAATTGCATGCTGAAGATTATATTTCTACTCCTTCAGCAGATGTCATCAGATTGCCAGAGCGCTGTTTTTTAAACGGACTTGATTCTAAATGTGTCAATGTGGAATTTAAACATTGAAAAATATATTTATATTTTTTACAGTAGGAGTTTCTCAACTTCTGGTTGATACGTTGCTGTTTAGCCTCTTGGTCAAATTAGGTATCGATTATGTGATTGCTAACTTTACCTCCAGAGCCTTCGCTGCAATCACTGGTTTCATCCTGAATGGTAAATTTACCTTTAAGAAGTCGTTGTCAATGGCGGTTTTTATTAAGTTCTGGCTTTACTGGTTTTTAATGACTGCCTTGAGTTCATTACTTCTTCTTTTTATTCGAAGCTTCATTGCTACAGTGATTCCTGAAAGTTATGTTGCTGTTTGCTCGAAGATTACTGTTGAATTTATCTTGTTTTTTATAAGTTATATTATCGCTAAAGTCTGGGTATACAGAAAATGAATACACTTGATAAAGAATTTAAGGTTGCAGTAGTCATTCCTTGCTACAAGGTTAAAGAACACATATTAAGCGTTATTGAGAGGATTGGACCTGAAGTCGACGCCATCTATGCTGTTGATGATAAGTGTCCGCAAAACTCTGGTGACTACATTACTGAACATTGTCAGGATCCCCGAGTTAAAGTCCTTTTTAACGCAGAAAATCAGGGGGTAGGCGGTGCAGTACTTCATGGCTACCGGGTTGGTCTTGAAGACGAAATGGATATTTTTGTCAAGGTAGATGGCGATGGTCAAATGGATCCAAGCTTAGTTAAATATTTTATCAATCCAATTTTAAATAAAGAAGTGGATTATACCAAAGGTAACCGGTTCCATGATATAGATACCTTAAAGCCAATGCCGAAAATCAGGCTTTTTGGTAATGCCGTTCTTTCATTTATGACCAAGTTTTCATCAGGTTATTATAACCTTTTTGATCCAACTAATGGTTATACCGCAATATCTGCTGTCGTGCTAAAAAAATTACCCTTAGAAAAGATAAGCAAACGCTACTTTTTCGAGTCTGACATTCTTTTTCGTCTCAATATAGTCGGCGCAAAGATTTGCGACATTCCAATGGAAGCCGTCTATGGTGATGAAGAGTCAAATCTGAATATCAAGAAAATTATGCTGCCTTTCCTTAAAGGAAACTTAAAAAATCTTTACAAGCGGATTTTTTATAACTATTTTTTGCGCGGTTTTTCAATAGCTTCTTTAGAGTTAATTCTTGGCACATTGCTTTTTCTTTTTGGAGTCATTTACGGTATTAGCAGCTGGAGTGAGTCTATATCCACTGGCTATCCTGCAACCAGTGGAACAGTTATGTTGGCTGCTCTTCCTATCATTCTTGGTGTTCAACTTTTACTCTCTTTTGTTCAGGCTGATATAGAGAACCAACCAAGAATGTCGTTGACGCGTTTGTTATCTGATCGTGCCAATCATAGCGATCACTAGTTCCGGACTAATGTCAGCTATCTTAATATTGGTAGCTGCGTTAAAGTAAACGACGTATTTGTTCACTTTACAAATAATGTATTGTGGGTGACTTTCAGACAGGAGTAAATAATGTCCAAGCAACAGATCGGCGTTGTAGGTATGGCAGTGATGGGCCGCAACCTGGCTCTTAACATTGAGAGCCGCGGTTACACTGTTTCTATCTTCAACCGTTCACGCGAAAAGACTGATGAAG
>Ga0308164_10003148_pt1 | contig 15334 bp, 16 predicted proteins | sample PhyTR2_FD_201031 | JGI IMG/M metagenome (GOLD analysis project Ga0308164, IMG submission 201031) | Phyllosphere microbial communities from UC Gill Tract Community Farm, Albany, California, United States - DLSLT.R2 | ecosystem: Host-associated > Plants > Phyllosphere > Unclassified | place: USA... | reverse complement strand
TAAGCCGCTGTTCGGCACATGGTTCACTCCGCCGCAGGTAATTCACTATATTGCGTCGTTTGTGGTGCGCGACCGGCGGGATTATTCGCAAATTTATCATCCGACGCCACCCTCGACGCCATCGACCTGCAACCTGTATGCACCGTGACCCTAGGCGGCGAGGAGCACTGAAGTCTTAATCGATCGCAATGTACTAGATAATTTTATAGGTCGGACCGTAAAGATAGACAGATTAATGCCTTCCACAGAAGTTGATTTGAGTGCAGGACTTGAAAATATGAATTTCGGTTAATCTAAACTTAACTTAAAAACGTGTGAGTACATTCTGATATGTGCAATATTAGAAAGCATATCCAAAAGGTATCACCATTACCGACATCGATGCGTATATTGTGGCGGTCTTTTCAAGTATGTCTAATCATTAGTAAATGATCATGTATACCCGACGTGAAAAAGATATTGGACTTGAGCAATGTTCTAATATTTAATAAGTGGAAACGTGAAATAAAAACGATCATCTGATTGCTGATAAAAACCCGTAATGAAATCTCTATTAAACATGGATTGGTATCACGTTGAAGGGGATAATTGCAAACCTAGATGTTTAGAAGGCATGTTGTATTTATAGTTTGCGGCCATAATTTAATTACATAATCACACTAGGTGTTCGTTATAATAAGCGCCTGAAATTGCATAAGGCGATGTTTGCAAATCATATTGTGCAAGTCAGATCCGCACCATAGGCACACAATCGTTAAGACGGACGCCCGATGTTAATTTTCCCGTTCGCGAACGGCGAACGAGGTGCTGTGCAGCGAACCGCTAATTAAACAAGCATAAGCTACGAACGCATGGGGGGCGGACTCGAGCAAACGATCCTTTCTGGAAAAGGCAGCCGCATTAGCCGACGTCGGATAACGCCGTTCACCTTCCCAATAGCGGACGGGCTGCTTTCCTGCCCATTCAGGCAGTTCCGATGCCGCACCGTTGCGAATGTCTAAGTCATATGAAATCATCCAGCCATGATGATCAATACCGGCGGATGTCAGTGCGGAGCGGTGCGGTTCCGGGTTGAGGGTGAACTCGAAGAAGCCTCCATCTGCCACTGTCGAATGTGCCAGAAGGCAACTGGCGGAATATTCGGACCCTACGTCGGAGCTCCCTTCAGTGCAGTGAGCTGGAACCGTGGCCGGCCCGGTTATTTTCAGAGTTCAAATAAGGTGCGTCGTGGATTTTGCCGGGATTGCGGCACGCCCCTCACCTTCGAGTACGGTGTGGGGAACATCAGTTTCGCGCTCGGCGCCATGGATAAACCGAACTTAATCAAGCTGTGCGAGCAGCTTGCTTCTCTTGAGCGCATCACGGACTTTCAGACATTGGCAAGTTTGCCAGAGCATCCAATAGATGAGCCGCGAGCCGCCGCGCACCTGGCCGGAATTACATCATTCCAGCACCCTGATTTTGATACCGCGGATTGGCCGCCGAAGACATAAGCCAGGTCCACTTTCCTCGGGCCCGGTCCCTAAAGCAGACGGTCCGGTTTCCTCTCCGTTCCGGCCATTCCGCGTTCCCCCACTTACCGATATTTAACGTCGCGGTTTATGCTGCCATTGTCGCGGCATTAGAGGGCGGTAGATTAGATGTTAATGCTCGGCTATGTGCTGGCAGCTGCCTTACAATCAGTAGCGCCGCACGATCAGTTACCGTTGCCCTGGTCTGCCGCAACGCAGATGGCTTGTGCTGCCTCGTTGTCTGTAGTTCAAAACATGGTCGAATCCGTAGGCACCCCGATGATCTTTTCAGGATGGGATGGTGCTACTACTTCGGAGATATCGAACCCAGCTTATAATTGGTCGACAAGTAAGTATGCAAAGGGTAACGGCACTGCGTCGCCGGCTCGAGGTGTGATTTCCGATCTTATAGATAGTGACTATACGCGTTACAGCGCGGTGGTTAACTGTCCATCAGTGCGCACATGCCTAATAAAAACGTCGCGTGCGGTTTGGCAAAGCGGAAGTTATGAAAGCTATCGACGCGAAAGATCAAGATGTTACGATAGTAGACGTTTCGTTGGCTGCACTTGATTCGACTGGTCAGCACGCGTTGGTGACCAGAGGCCAGCGCGGCACGTTCGGTGGAGGCGGCGGTTGGGTGCTAGCGCTGGTTCGCGATGGCGCAGGTCATTGGCAAGAAGCGCACGTTGCTCCAACATGGATATCATGACGTTAGATTAGGCGAGCGCGAATTGCCTTATTCGACGGCAAGACTGGCTCGACCTTCGGTCTGAGAATTTCGTCTATCGTTCTACTCTGCCCAAAAGCGGCCTGTCCGCTTTCCTCGCCCGCCGTTCCTTTCGGGAAGGCGCGTTGGCATAAGCACCCCGCATCATTTAAAATGATACGTGTCCTTACGTTGCGGCAAGGTTCTGATCCTCTATAGCGTTGAAATGTCTAGGATCATTTCCCCGCCGCCTGCCCAGTACCTCCGGACCGAGGCGATCCGTGGTGGCATGGATCTGCTGATGTTCGCGCACAAATCTCATTTGATGCATGCCGACGGAGCGTTAGCCGAGCAAGGACTTGGTCGCGCGCATCATCGGGTTCTCTACATCATCTCGAGATATCCGGGCGGGACAGTCAGCCAGGTCCTGGCATTCCTTGGCATCACCAAGCAGTCTCTGGGTCGTATAATGAAGGACCTGGTGGAAAAGGAAATGGTCGAGCTGCGGTCAGGGGAGCGAGACCGTCGTACCAAACTCATCTTCCTGACTGCTAGAGGTCGCGAACTCGAAGAAACACTTTTCAACGAACTGCACGAAAATATGGCGCGGGCCTATTGCGCAGCCGGCAAGACTGCGGTGGAGGGGTACTGGACGCTCATGCAGCACCTCATGAGCCCGTCGGCTCATGAAAACTTCGTAGCCTTCAATCAGCAACCGGCGAAAGCCGAGTAGGTACACGGCGAGGTCAGGCCTTATACCCTACGGGATTATCCATCCTGGTATCAGCTTTCCTTGCCAACGCTGATCAGGAGAATGCCGATCACCGTCACCAACAGGCCAACCAGTCGAAGCTTCGTCGTGGGTGTTTTAGGTAGGCCAAGCCACCCGAAATGATCGAGAACGACGGCCGTAATAAGATTGGCCGTGATCAGCAGGCCGTTGAAGACGCCCGCCCCGACCTTGTCGATAAACAGCAGGCCGGTGAACACAGCCAGCGCGCCGACGAGCCCCGCGGTTGGCATCCACCATTTTACCGAAGCGACGTCATCGCGCGTCGGCAGTGGCATGGGGCGAAGGATGAATAGCAGCAGGAAGAGCGAGGCAACCGGAACGAACGATAGGTCAGCGGCAAGCCAGGGATTGGCCACTGCATGACGCAGTTCCGCGTTCAGCGCGGCTCCAACCGCCTGTAGGGCGCCACACACCAGGATGAACGGGAAAAGCAGCTCCCCAGCGATGCCCTTATCCTCATCCTCATCGTCCTTTTTCCCGCACCAAGTGTGATCGCGATCACGCCGACGATCATGATCGCACCACCAATCCAAGGTAACGGCCGAAAGCCACCGGCTGGAAGGCCGAGCATTCCGAAACAGTCGAGCGCGAGCGATGCCAGGATATTGCCAGTGACCGTCAAGCCGTTAAGCGGGCCTGAGCCGATCTTGTGGACCAGCAAAAGACCACCGAGCACCGCGGCTGACCCCGCCACACCGCCGAAGGCATCATACCAGTGAAATCTTGGCAAAGCTGGCCGCCTCCGGCAACGGGAAGGGCATTGCGAGTACAAGTAACGTCAGAACCAGCAGGATAGGCAGAAATGCCACCAACGCTGCAAGCCATGGGTCCACCAGCTTTTGCCGCAGCAGCCCACTCATTGCTGCCCCCATCGCTTGAAATATGCCGTTGAGGGCGATCAGCGGGTAGGTAAGAGCGAGCATGGCAGCCTCAGCATCGGCAGGAACAGGAACCATGTCGGCTCACCCCCCGGACGATGCCGGGGGGCGGCAATATTGCTCAGTCGGCGGGTTCGGTCTTCTTCACGCCGTCCTTGTGAACATGGACCTTGTGGCGCTTGCCATCCTTCGACGCGATCACCTCGACGTGCTTAGGCTTGCGTGTACGCTCGCCAATGTCGGTATAGCCTTCGTCCGTCAGCGTCTTGGTGACGTGATCGTCGCTTGGCCCCTGCTCCTTATCGGTATCATCGGGCTTTGCACCGTTGTCGCCGTCCGTCGACTTGGGGGCCTCAGGCTTACTCTCATGGCCCTTATCGGCAGGCTTCGGCGCATGATCCTTGTGCTTGATCTCAAGCCAATCACCGTCGCCAACTCGCAGGCTGCTCGCCTTGATCTCGCCCGGCTTCTCTTCCCCTTTTACTGACACGGATTGGCCAACCTCGACCTTCGCGCCGCCATCGCCGTGCGGGCCGAGGTCGACGAGAAACTTCTGGCCGTTGGACGTGATGGTAAAGCGATGACCGAATACGTCTTCGATTGCACCGTTCAGTTCGATATCTTTGCTCATCATACACCTGCTGTAAAATCACCGCAAATTCGGTCCGATCCTAACATCGGGAGCATCAGCAGGTTTCATCATGAACGATATTTTAATGTTGTAGATTGTTGGTGACGATCAAAATATATTTTTGTTTAGCAAATACATGCTTAATTCGTTAAAATACGGCATCTATACCTACTCCTTAAATATGGAAGCGGCTATTACCTTTCGACGATTGAAATTGTACCGTCACGTTCCACGATCGCGACTTTCACCTGATCCATGTCGTCTAGGCCGCGTTGTCTTGCCGCTGTGCGAATGTCGGCCTGCTGGAGCCGCAACCGGCGCATAGCCTGCTCCGTCCACTGCCCGTCATGCAGTACGACGACAGGTGTTCCATCGAGCAACCGCTCCAGCCAGACAAACCTGATTTTCAGCCACGAGACAGAGACGTGCATCATACCAACGGTGAAGAGCGCGCTCATCGCTCCGAAGAACGAGTGATCCTCTCCCAGCACGGCACTGACACTGAGGCCACCAAACAGAAACAGGACTACCATGTCCATGGGTGCCTGCTGACTGGCGGTACGCCGTCCGATGATCCGCAAAACGATCGTTACCACGAGGTAGGCAAGGGCTGCTTTGAATACGGTTTCCATGGGCTCACGGCACTCCAAACTGCGACCAGGACAGCGTTTCCCCGGCGTCGAGATGAACCCAGAATTTGTGGCCTCCATGGAAGCTGGGAGAGCCAGACAGCAGGATGAACGCACGCTTCTGACCGGCTACCACCGGAAAGGTGATGCGAACATTGTGATTTCCAGCCTGCCACTTCTGCGGGGCCGGCGTGATGCTACTGAGGCCTAGATCATCTACCAAATCGCGTGACATGGTCACGGCGACCTGATCGCCGCCCGGCGGGACCCGTGTTTCAAGCTTGATTGTCGTAGGTGCTCCAGCTCTGACAACGGCGTCATAGTCGGCCGCAAGCGACGCATCGTGGTTCTGCACATGCCGCTCGCTGAACAAGCCTGGGCCAAGCAAGCCTGCTACGCAGCCAATAATGAAGATGACCATCAGGCACCTGCCAATGACCTCGGCGCGTCGCCAGCCATTTTCGAAGCCGGGGTAAAACCCGTTTTCGATTTCCTCTGGCATGGGCGGGTCGTCGTGAATGATTCTCATGCGGCCCCGCTATACGTCGAGGGCAAAAGGTATGGCCTAAGCGGAAGTTCCTTGAAATCGAACATGTTATACGAATTAGATGAGGGGCCGTCCCTTGCCCCGCACCAGCCATCCGCCCGGCATACAGACATTCGTAGCGCCGGTCAGACGTTCCGGTAAATTTCCGGGGGCCGGACGATTGTTAGACTGCCTTTTCCAACGGCTCTGGCAACCTATCGTCGGGTAAGATTTCCCGCGAATGCCCGTGGACCATGTGCTTATTGCAGGGCTTGGTGATGAAATTGGCCTTTTCCGGCATCTCGCTCTCTTCGGGAAGTGCTTAGCCGGATGCGATAACGATGTTCGATCGCATTTGCTGCCGCTCGGCCATTCCCGAAATACCATCCTTTTTGGGAAAAAGCTGCAGCGTTCACTGTCGGCTACTGCCACCCGCCTTCCCGAAAGCAGCCCGTCCGCTTTCCTTCCCATCTTGGCCATTCCGCTTCCGCCGGAACCCAGTCATTGCGGATAGATATTTTCGCAGATATTCGAGGTTAAATGCAAATGCGAATTATCTTGTTTACTATGGCAATATCCGCTTGTGCGCCGTCACGTCCCGAGAAGTTAATGGACGAGATTGAAGCGGCGGTTGAGATGCCAGCAGGTGCACATCCAATATCTCAATGTAGGCGCTACTATACCAAGAAACGGACGTTTGGTAGGTGGAACATATATCTTTGATAAGAAACATGGCCGAGAATGGCGGACAAGCCAAAACTCGGTTATCACATTCCACGGAGGGTGTGATGTCGTGAACGTTGCTTACTAGAAACCTGACCAAATGATCGCGTTCGTAGAATGCAATGACACCGGGGAGTAAGCCAGCGTTCGTTCGCTATCTACCGTTGATACCGTCCGACAGCAGACGGACCGCTATGCTATCCTATCACGACATTCGCGAGCGACTAGCCGAGCTTCAAAATCGGTCCTTCGCAAATATGAACCAACGTCCGAAGTTGGGAAGCAAGGGAAGGGGCGTGAACGTCCACAACTGGGTCCTCTCGGCCGCGAAGGCGCTCAGACAGCCGTCCTTCGTCTTGTTGGAAGCGGCGTGTCGCGTGTGCGGCGTCCGGGTCTCCGTCCCACGGGCAAACGGCCGGTCGTCCTCGTTGATCCGCAGTCCGACGCAGCCGGATGCGCCATCGTCCGGCCGTCTTCCATCTGGATCGAGCGCGCCCGGTCCGTCGGCTGACCCGGGAGCCCCGTCATGGCCTGAGGGATGAGATCTGGGCGAGCGCGGCCTCCCCGTCGCCGGCGTTCTCGTATCCCCAGCTCGCGGGTTCGTAGCCGCTCGTTGCGCTCCGGAGTGCCGCTACGAGGCTTCCTGCCTCTCCGGACGGATCGACTCGCCTCGCCAGCCTGTACGCGTCGACCCCGCACACCGGCCTGGGTCGAGCGAGCACCCCGCAGAGCATCCCCCTCGCGACCACGACATCCACGGATCGACGCAGGCGCGACCAGGCCGGCTCCGAGAACGCGCTCAGCGTCGAGGTCCAGTCGGCCCTCGTCACGCCCTGTCGGTTCAGCCTGTCCTCGTACGCGCCGGAAAACGTCGCGGGATCGACGCCGTACCTTCTCAGCTGCCGCGTGAGTCTCGCCATATCGTCGCCCGAGCTTGCGAAGAACAGCGACGCCACCAGGATCGGCGCGACGCACAGCTCCCTGCGCGTGACGTCGACCGTCGTTAGCAGGGCGGGTCCGCTCGACGTGCACCGTTTCACGACCACGGTCCACCGGGACAGGGCTCTCGCCTCTGCCTGGGGCAGCGCCGCACGCAGCTTCGCGAACTCGGTCGAGACGAGCAGGTCCATGCCGCTGGCCGCGCTGGTGCGGTCGTACTTCGGGCGGAGTGGCGGGGGCGGCTGCGGTCCGTCGTCCGGCATCCCCGTGGGAAGCTCGATCGTCGGTCGGTCCTGCGGCGGTGCGAGGGAGGCTTCGTAGAAGGCCTGCCAGCGGGCGAGCTGGACGCCGCGCCATGCCGGGCTGTCTGGCGCCGGCGCGCCTTGCGGCGGCGGTTCGGAGGTCGCCGGGCTGCTGGCGAGCAGCGCGACGCCGAGGGAGGCTGCGATTCGCGCGTGCGCTCGACGGGCGGGGATGCGGTCGGTCGTCATTCCGTGTCCTTGGCCGCGTAGGCCTCCACGAGGCCGTGCACCGCGGTCAGGAGCGCCGCGACCGCCTTGGTGTTCTTGACGGACCGGTCGACGGCGTCGATCGCTGCGAGCAGCGCGTCCTCCTCGCTCTCGGGAGGCGTCTTGAACGGGCGCCGCGCGTCAATCGCGTCGTAGCGCGCTCGGCAGAACGATGCCTCTTCTCGCGCCTCGTCCCGGCGCAGCGCGACGTCGTCGTAGCTCTTCGGGTCCGAGATCGACCCGAGCAGCCCGGACAGGGTGCCTACCGTGTCCACGAGTTTGAAGTGCTTCGTGATGAGCTGTCCCATGACCCGCGCCCGCGCGTCGACGTCACCGGTCCCGCCACCGAGCGGAGCCGGTCCGTCTCCTCGGCGATGGTTCAGGTGGAATTGGAGGAGGGTGGGTATCCTCGGGGCGGCGGTCGCGCTCGCCCGGGCTCTCTTCGCTTCCATCTCGTGGTCCTCCTTCAGGGTGCGACCGCGGCGGCCCCGGCCGCGACGTCGGCCTTGGTGGCGCCCGCGGCGGTGCCGCTCGTGGCCTTGGACTTCTCCGTCGCTGCCTCGCGCAGCGCCACGTACTGGTCGTGCACCTGGCCGCCGAAGGCGACGATCTCCTGCACGACCGCGCCGGCCCTCGGCTTGGCCGAGACCGCGGCGAGGGCCTGCAGCGTCTTGGAGTAGCCGCCAAGCACGTCCGCCGGGATCCGGGCCGGCGCGGACGCCGGGCGGGACAGGGACGTCACGATCTGCTCGGGTGTGGTCGACGTGGCCGCGTCGGCAGTGGCGAGCCGCCTGGCCTCACCGGCGTCCCGCCATGCCAGTTGCTGCTGCCTCGGCCCGGCGCGTCCGTCCAGGCCGGCTCGCCCGAGCTCGTCCAGGCGCGTCTCGTTCGCCGCGTTGAGCCGCTCCTGCGTCTCGATGAACTCCGCCGTGCCGGTGTTCAGGGAGGTCACGAAGACGCCCGTGCGGTCCGAAAGGTCGCGTACGGCCGGCGTCGACGCGCAGCCAGCGAGGGCGAGCAGGCCGGCTGTGAGGATGTGGTTGCGCATCAGAGCTCCCCTATGTTGACGCCGAGCAGCGCCGCGTCGAACAGCGCCTCGGCGATGAGCGCGGCCTTGATCCCGGAGGCGCCGTATTCCTGGAGCGTGCCGACGCCGGAGGACGCGAGCACGTACTCCTTGAGCGCGGCCGCCCGAGCCCGGCGGACGGTGAACTCCCGATCGATCTGGATGGGACGATACCGCAGCACCATTGCCGGAATCCTGCCCTCGTTCCAGGCGTCGACATAGGCCGCGAGCTGGCAGGACGCGTTCCCGCCTCGCGGCCCGACCGGCCGGCCGTCGTGGCAGTCGCCGCGCGGACCGGCGGCGGACTGGCGAGCGAGCAGGAGCAGCGAGGCTTCGCGCCACAGCGCTACGGCCCGGAGGCGCTCGGCGTTCGCGATTGCCCGCGCCTGCTGCAGCTCCAGCTCCGCGTCCGCCTTCCTGGCCGCGACTACCGCCTTGGCCGCGAGCAGCCAGAGGGTGGAGCGTCGGGCGGGCGCGTTGGCGTCGGCGAGCTGCGCGAGCGCCTTGGCCAGGCCCCAGGTGGCCGCGATGCGGCCGGTCGTGCTGGTCGGCTCGACCTCGCCGCACTTGGCCTTCTCCTTGGCCGCGTCGTCGACCGCCTCGGACGCGCAGAGCCGCGCCTTGATGATGTCGTCGAGCGTCTCGGCCGCGCTGTTCCAGCCCACGACCTTCGCACCGGCGTCGGCGGTCTCGAGGATGCCCTTCAGGTCTTCGAGGAGCTTGGCGAGCCGCTGCCCCGCCGCGTCAGTCTCGGCGAACTTCTCGGCCTGGTCGACTGTGGCCTGCAGGCGTCGGGCCCTGTCGTCGGGGAGGGATGCAGCGGTGCGCGCCGCGGCGGCCGCCGCTGCCCGTTGCGCCTCGCCGAGTTCGCCGGCCTGCGTCGGGATGGCGCGGAGATCCGCGTCCGCCGCCGCCGCGCGGCGGCACGCTTGTGCGAGCACCGCCATGCGGACGGACAGGGCCTTGCCCGAGGCAAGGAGCGTCCGCTCGCGATTCCCGTCCACCCGCGCGGTCACGGCGGTGCAGGCGAGGTCCGCCTCCAGCGCCGCGTCGCTGGGACGGGCCGAGCCTCCCCGCTCCGCGTCGGCGGCGTTGAGGTCGATGCGGCGCTCGGGCGTGTTCTCGGCCTCGATCTCCCGGTAGTCGCGAACGTAGTTGCGCCGCTCGCCTGCTACGACGTTCTCGGCATCCGCCTTGGTCCAGGCCAGCGCGACCGGATCCCCGGCCCCCAGCGCGCCGCCCCGACCGAGCACCTGCTCGAGACGCCGCTCGACCTGCTTGGCGATCCCGTCCCGCCGGTCCGTGCCGCCGTCCATCGCGATAAGCCGCACGAAGTGAGCGTCCCGCACGCCGGTCCAGTATCGCGCGACGCCGAGGTCCTCGCGCCCCGCGAATGCCGACAGGTTGGAGAGCTGCTCGTCGAAGGGCTTCATCGCGGCGGCCTCGGCCGGCATGGCGGCGGCGGCCTTGGCGGTCGTCGCCTCGAGCGACGGGCTGTTGATGTGGACGCCCGCGCATGAGGCGAGTGACAGGCAGAGCGGCAGCGCAAGCGCGCCGAGCAGCCGGCACCGCCTGGCGCCTCGCATCCCGCACGCGACCGAGGACGTGATCTCCATCTTCAGCTCCCCTTAAAATTCGCCAGCGTCCGGCCCGCCACGTCCGAGGTGAAGCCCCACGCGAGCAGCGTCACCGCGTCCGCCATCGGGGAGGCGCCCATGCGCGGACCGTTTGCGACGTAGAGGGTGTAGAGCCCCGAGAGGCCGATCAGGACCACGAGCACCAGCCAGGCGGCCCAGCGGGATTCCACGACGGCCCTGGTCAGCAGCGATAACCGGCCCGGCGTGGGAGCGTTCGCGGCCGGCTTGCCCGCGCCCGCCGCGCCCCCTGTCGGCGAGTTCGAGGGGAGCAGCGCCGCCGCGAGTTCGTCGGCCAGCTTCGCGCACTCCGGACCGTCGCCCAGCCGGGCCCGGGCCACCAGCCTGTCGGCCGTCGCGGCCTGCTCGGTCGTGAACGGCCTGCCAAGGCTTGTGAGCGCTTCCAGCCGTTCGAGCGCCGCGGCGCACTGCTCGAGCTTCGCGAGAAGATCGGCGGCCTCCTTCGGCTGGCGCGCGTCCACCAGCCGCGCTGCCGGTCCCAGCGCGGCGCCGAGCGCGTCGCCCGATGGGCTCGGCAGCGCGGCCGCGCGCAGGCCGAGCCTGGCGAGGCGGTCGTAGGCGGCTCCGAGCGCCGTGCCCGTGGAGGACATGTAGGCCTGGTAGCGTCCTCCGAGGACGCCCAGCACGATGAGGGCGAGCGGAATCCAGGCCGGCCAGCGCACGTCGAGGTCGATGGGGGCGTCGACGACCGTCGCCCCGCCGTCGAACGCCGCCCTGATCGCCCCCTTGTAGCCGTCCGGCGCGAGAGAGCCGCCCGGCACGCTGAGCACGAGTTGTCCGTCCGCGAAGGATGCACTAGGGAAGGCCGCGTCGGCGTCGGCAACCTTGCGGACCGCCCCCTCCGACCCGGCCAGCAGCAGGCTTACGGCCGGTCCGGCACTCAAGCGCGGGGTGCCGACGAGGTTAAGGCGGAACGTGCCGGGGCAGGCGCTCCGTCCGAGCACGAGACGGGTGAACGGATCGCAGTTCGCCGCCAGCCTGAGCGCCAGCTTGGGCGTCTCCGCGCTGAGCGCAATAGGCTGGCGAGCGATGAGCACCACGGTCAGCGAGATGGTCTGGCCTTGGCCCTTCGTTTCCGTAGGGCTGACGTCGAGGTTGCCCGTGTAGGTGCCGGGCCTCGTCAGGCCCTCGATCTGCAGGCGGTAGTCCTGCCGCTCGCCGGCCAGCGGCCTGGGTTCGAGAACCTGGATCCCGGAGCGGTCGACTTTCTCGCCGCCCGAGGTCAGATCCGAAGGGAGGAACTCGGGCGTGACTGGCGTCGCTCCCGTGAGGCCCAGGCGAAAGCTGCGTACCAGCCTACCGTCTGCCGGAAGTTCGGCGCGGATTGCGATCGCGGCGTTCGGTTCGAGCACCCTAATGGCAGCCGTCGAGGTGCGGGCGGGCGCGGATCTTGCGGTGGTCTGACGCCCGGGACCTGACTGCGACAGGGCGGCGGCGGGCAGGAGCGCAGCGATAGGCGCCGCGAGCGCCAGCAGCCGCGGCTTGGAACCCCGCACCCATTTGCCCCCGCGCGCTCCCCTCAAGTCCTTGCCCCCTTTCTTTTGCGCGGTCGCCCCCGACCGCCGTCCGCCTCGCCATCGGCCATCGGCGGATCGCCTTCGCCTGGCTACGCCGGGTCCGACTGCGGCCGCTGGTCCTCCTCGCCGCGTGCCGCACGCATCGCGGCGGCCCGGTTCAGGACCTCCGCCTCGAAGTCCGCACTCGACATGATTCGCGCCTCAAGGCCGAGGAACGGCACGACTAGGCCGCTCGGCTGATCCCAAAGCGCGGCCAGCCGCAGGGAGTCGGACTCGATCACGCCGACCTTGCCGTCCCGGTCGCCGAGGTGCTCGTCGAGCAGGCCGCCCGCCTCCACCATCCGGTCGACGCTCGCGCCTCGCGCGAAGTGCCCGAAGTCCAGCTCCCCTCCCGTCTCGCGAACGTCCGCCGACCGCGCCCCCCCGAGTGGTGTTAGGAGCAGGCTCCGCCAACCGACCTGATGGACCTGCAACGCGCCGTTCGGCTCGCCGAGCGCGGCCAGGTCGATGGCGTAGAGCGGGAGAGGTTCGCTCGCCTTCTCGGGCATCGTCCCGCCGAGCAGCCCTCTGTCGCGCTGGCCGAAGTCGTGGATGGCGTCTGCGACGAGGTTGCGGACGCGCTCCTTGGGCGGCATGCGCGGTGGCGGGGATGCGGCGCTCGCCATGTCAGCCTCCAAGCAGATCCGGGTTTTCGTGCGCCCGGTCTGCGGGCGCCCCCCCGAGAACCGGCGCAGCGGCGGTGTAGTAGCTGTGCGTCCAGCGGCCCCGGTCGGTGCCGTAGCCGCCGTCAAGCCCCTCGATAGCCAGATCCAGGACCTTCGGACCCCACGGATCGTGCACCGTGACGATCCGCTGTCCCGATCCCCCGGTGCGGTAGCCCGCGATCGTCATGAAGTGGCCCCCGCCTTGCGCCCACTGGACGCGGACGCCGAGAGGCTGGCCTGCGTCCACCTCGCCGCGAACGTCGCCGAAGCCCGCGACCCCGTCGAGCCTTTCGAAGCATCCCGCTGCCGCCAGCGCCCGATCGAGGTACCACGGCTTGTCGCAGCGTCCGCCGGATGACGTTCCGCAGCAGGCACCCGCCGGCAGGCCGAGCACGTCAGAGGCGAAGGCGCACTGCTCAGTCTGGCGCTCCGAGTAGAAGTCGCCAATGCTCGTCCCGACCGCCGCCCAGCACCAGTTGTTCTGTTCCTGCCCGCGCATGGTGAAGGCGAGCGACGCGCTATTCGATTCGGCGCGCAGAGTCGCGTCCCGGCCCCCTTGCGGCGGCAAATCCCGCAACTCACCGAAAATTCTTGGGAAATTCGGCATTGAGCACTCCGACCTTGATTACGCCGACGCGAACTCTTCTCTTCTTCTTACATCATCGGCGTCGGGACTGCCAGCGGAAGCGGCCTCGGTTTCGGCTTGGGACGCCTGCCATTGCGCTGCGGGATCACAGCGTGCCGGGAGGCGGGTGGCCGGGTGGCCGGGTGGCCGGGTGGACCGCAGGGCCGCCCCGCGACGTTTACGACTATGCCTCGGACCAGCCGATTAGCGGATAGGTTAGCAGAGCGCGGCTACGACGCGGGAGCTAATATTCGCGGGCCTGCAACGGAGTTGCGACCTGTCGGATCCCGAGCAACGATCGGGTGAAAATGAAGAGCTCAACGAACGCGCCCCCATGCTCGCCTATCGAACGCTTCGTGTTAGAAATGGCCCAGGTTCAATCCCTAAGTGCGAGATGAACAACTGCCGCTTATCGGAAGCGCGGCGGCCAACCTAGACATCCAGTTATGGGTCGTCGCTTGACCTGCCTCGTTCAAGCATGAACTTGGCCCGGCAAAGGCCGCGGCAAAGCGAACGGAGATTCTATGTCAGATGTTCAGGCGTACCTTATTGGCGGTGAAAGCGATGGAGACGCCATAGACGAACGTGTTTTCAAGCTCCGCCGTCAGTATGGACGCGGCAGATGGGAGGACTACGAGCACATCGACCTAGGTATTGGCTTCCCATTCGTACTTCGCGCAGCAACCAACCCGCTCAGCCGAGATGATGTCATCGCGCGGCTTCGGGCTCTCGGCCTTGCTCCACCTATAACCGGATGACGATACATATTGTAGGATCGGCTCTCGTATCCGCGAGGTGAACGATCGTCCGGAGTCGGGGAGTGCCTAAGGCGGGCTGAACGTCCACAAATTGGTCATCGCCCATCGTTCGGGCCGGATCCGCCAACAACATTCGAAGATCGTCGCTGTTGAAGCAATCCTCCGCACTGCCCATTTCGCCGGCCGGTGCTGCCGCTCGTCAACAACTGCGACGTGTCGCGCAGGACCAGCATGCGCTCCGTCGCCACGGTCGCCTCGAACAGCTCGGCAGCCCAAGCCGCGCCGACGTTGTCGATGTAAGGGAAAATTATTGTAGATCGCTCGCGCGCGAGAAGCGAGGTGGTGGAAAGTGTCGGTCGTCCGGGTCAGCGCCAACTCGTCGTTCGCGATGTCGACGGCGGGCGCATCAGCCAGGCGGCTGGGCATAGGCGGCATTGTCGCAACCAGTCTTGCGGGCGCCCTGAGCGAGGCGAGGGCATCGCCCGCCGTTAGCTCAGTTTCGGATCAAAGCAGCCGATGAGGTTCAGGGCCGATTGGCTCCCCACATCGGTCCGCCTCCGCCCTTCACGAGCGCCCACGACAGGAGGAGGCTGGACGCGGTGCAGCTGAGCGCGGGAAGATTACCGGTTGGAAGGTGCGAGGTCGGGTTCTGCTCCGTCGCCAGCTTATTGGATGGAGGCCGATCGCTGAGAACCTGTTTCTACTAATCCAACGATATCGGTCAGTCCCCGGCCAGCGGCATTGGCATTGGCATTGGCGGCATCGGCGCCGCCACGGCTTGCGACCGCACATGCTCGATGGCTTCGGGGCTGTGCAAGACGCCCCGAAGCAGCGCAGCCTGCCAGCAATTTGCACCGCCTGCCAGCACCGCGACCTGCAGTTCCTGCACGAGTTGAGCGGTAGCGCTCTCGATAGTGAGGAGAGGGTCGCGCACCTTGACCTGCCCAGGCAGCGACGACCACGCGGTCTCCATGGAAAGTTTGAACTGTGTTCCGAGCACGTTCCAAAGATGGAATGCGACGATCTCGTCTCTTGGGGCCGGCAGGCCCGGCATCGGCCGGGGTGCGAAGGTCGCTGCTCGGTATGGCGGGATAATTTCCACATACCAGAGAACGTTGGCCGCCCAATTGTCGAAGTAGGGGTGTATGAAGCGCTTTGGAT
>Ga0308164_10003147_pt1 | contig 15343 bp, 7 predicted proteins | sample PhyTR2_FD_201031 | JGI IMG/M metagenome (GOLD analysis project Ga0308164, IMG submission 201031) | Phyllosphere microbial communities from UC Gill Tract Community Farm, Albany, California, United States - DLSLT.R2 | ecosystem: Host-associated > Plants > Phyllosphere > Unclassified | place: USA... | reverse complement strand
CGATGCTGGCCGGCCAGACATACCAGCTGAATATCTCGCTCCAGGGTGCAGCCGGATCGACCGTCTTCACGACCAACAATACCAGCAGCCTCGTGGCCGACGGTGGAGAGGGCAACGACTTCCTGCAGGGAACAATCGCCAACGACATCCTGAATGGCGGCAACGGTAACGACACGGCCTCGTTCGTGACGGCAAACAGCACCACGGCGACCGGCGTCACGGTCGACCTGAACCTACAGGGCGCGGCGCAGAACACCGTCGCGGCGGGCAACGACACGCTGACCAGCATCGAGAACCTGATCGGTTCGCGGCTCAACGACACGCTGATCGGCAACGCCGACGGTAACGTCATCGAAGGCGGCCTGGGCAACGATACGCTGGTCGGCGGAGCAGGCGACGACACCGCGTCCTATGCAGGCGCCGCGGCCGGCGTGGCAGTAAGCCTCGCCTTGCAAGGTACCGCGCAGAATACCGGAATCACGGGCATCGATACGCTCAGCGGGTTCCAGAACCTGCAAGGTTCGGCCTTCAACGACATGCTGACGGGCGATGCTGCCGAGAACGTGCTGTCGGGCGGCGACGGTGACGACACGCTTAATCCAGGTGCCAACGCCGGCGGCACGGTCGACCTGCTGGACGGTGGCGCCGGATCGGATACGGCGTCGTTCGCGGGCTATACCGCCGGCGTCACGGCCACGCTGAACGGCGCAACGGACAGCATGGCTACCCTTGGCGGCGTGCAGATCGCCGCCTTGCGCAACATCGAGAATTTGACCGGCGGCGACGGCAACGACGTCCTGACCGGCGACGGCAACGCCAACGTGATCGACGGTGGTCTTGGCGACGACGTGCTCAACGGCGGCGCAGGCATCGACACCGTGTCCTTCCGCGGCACGACGGGCGTGACGGTCGACCTGAGCATCCAAGCGGCGCAGGCGACAGGGGTCGGCAACGACACCATCATCGGCTTCGAGAACGTCAGCACTGGCTCAGGCGCCGATGCGATCACGGGCGATGCCAACGACAACATCTTCTTCGATGGCGGCGGTGCCGACGTCTACAACGGCGCGGCCGGGTCGGATACCATTGACTATTCCGCCTCGACGTCGAAGGTCTCGGTCAATTTGAACACCGTCGTCGCCCAGACGGTCGGAGCCTTTGGGGACAGCGACACGATCACCAATATGGAGAACGTGATCGGTGCGACCTTGTTCGCCAACGCGCTCACGGGCAGTGACACGGCGTCAAACCGTCTGGTCGGCGGCTCCGTCAACGACTTCCTGGTCGGCGGCGGTGGTGCCGATACCCTTATCGGCAATGCGGGCAACGACGTGATCTTCGGTGATTATGTCAACACGTTCAACACCGGGGCGACAACCGCTGACGGCAACGACATGATCGAAGGCGGTGCGGGCAACGACAGCCTCATCGGCGGCATGGGGAACGATATTCTGCGCGGTGGCGACGGCGACGACATCTTGGTGGGCGGCATCGCCAGCGGCAGTGAAGCCGGGTTGACCACCGTCTTCACCAACGACGGTGGCAACGACACGTTCGATGGTGGCGACGGCAGCGATACCGCCTACGCTTATTATACCGATCTGACCGACGCGATCAGCTTCGACCTTGCCAACCTGGCTGGCAACAGCGCCATCACGGTCAACGGCGTCCAAAGTGGCTCCTTCACCAGCATCGAGCGCGTGATTTTCCGCGGTGGTCTCGGCGACGACCTCGTGCGCGGCAGTGGTAGCGCGGACACGCTGGTCGGCAATCAAGGCAATGACCGGCTCGACGGCTGGTATGGCAACGACACATTGTCCGGCGGGCTTGGCGACGATGTCCTGAACGGCGGCGAAGGTCTGGACATCGCCACCTATATAAACGCGACTGCAGGCGTGAACGTGGATCTCCGGATTCAGGGCGTGGCGCAGGACACCGGTGGCGAGGGTGTCGATACCCTGGTCGGCATCGAATACCTGACCGGCTCGAGCTACGGCGACACGTTGCGCGGCAATGGCGACTTTAACCTGGTTACCGACACCGGGGTGGCCACTACGACCGCGCTCAGCCAGACGGACGCCCTGTTCGGCTATGGTGGCAACGACAGCATCTTGGTAACGCGTGCAGCGGCGGCCGTAGCGACCAACATCACCATGGACGGTGGCGACGGCGCCGACTTCATCGAACTGCGCGGCGGTACGGTCACCGCGGCACCGGCAGCGATTGCAGCCGGTCTCTCGACCGCCACCTACCTGGCCCTGGGTGCGACCTCCAACGATCGCAACCTCGATATCGTCAACGTCGTGGGTGGTGCAGGGAACGACCGCATCGTCCTGACCGGCGTCGCCAGCGCCACGATCGACGCGGGAACCGGTTCCGACATCGTCAGCATCAGCATGCGCGGTGAATCCACCGTCAACAACTACCAGCTCACGCTGGGCGCTGGGGCGGACACAATCCAGCTAGGCGTCGGTGCCACCGCGAGTTCCTCGACCGACGTGGCGACGACGGCGCGAACCAACCGCGTGACGGATTTCGAGCAGGGCAATACCGGCGATCGGTTCGAACTGACCAGCTTTCTGAACCTGGGGCTGACCGGTTACGCGGTCAGCACCAACGCCTTTGCCAGTGGCCACCTGCGTCTGGTCCAGTCGGGAACCGACCTACTGCTCCAGAGCGACTATGACGGCGCGGGCGTCACTAACAGCTTCACTACCATCTTCGCGATCAGCAACGGCTACACGGGCGGGTTCACGGCATTCAACTTCGACGGGTTCATCGGCAATTTGGTGCTGACTGGCTTCGCCACCGGCGAGACCCTCACGGGCACCACTGGCAACGATCTCCTTAGTGGCATGGGCGGCAACGACGTGCTGATCGGTCTGGCCGGCAACGATACGCTGGACGGCGGTGATGGCGACGACGTGCTGATCGGCGGAACCGGCGACGACACCCTAATCGGAGGTGCCGGCAGCGACACGGTGAGCTATACTGATGCAGCCGTCGGCGTGACGGTGGATCTCAGCGTCACCGGCGCACAGGCGACCGGTGACGGCTCCGATACCATCAGCGGGGTTGAGAACCTGATCGGGTCAGCTTTCGATGACAGTCTAACCGGGGACGCCGGAGCAAACCGCCTCGACGGCGGCGCTGGCAACGACACATTGAACGGTGCCGATGGCGATGACCTGCTGCGCGGCGGTCTCGGCAACAACACCCTGATCGGCGGTATCGGAAACGACACGGCCACCTATGCCGACGCACTAGCCGGCGTGACGGCGAACCTCAGCCTCGGCGGCGCACAGGTTGCCGGGGGAAGCTTCGACATCCTCAGCGGAGTCGAAGGTCTCGTGGGCTCGACGTTCAACGACGTCCTGACCGGCGACACGGGCGCCAACACCATCGATGCAGGCGCAGGCAATGATTATGTCACTGGCGGCGCCGGCAACGACGTCCTGATCGGCGGCGTTGGCATCGATACGCTGTTCTATGGCGACCTGACCGATACGGTGCAGATCAACCTGGCTTCGGGTCAGGTGAACGCAGGGAGTCAGGGAGGCATTGACCAGGTGTCCGGCTTCGAGATCGCGATCATGGCGTCGGGCAACGATCTGTTCATCGGCGATGCAACTGACAACACCGTCCAGGGCGGCGCTGGCGACGACCAGCTATTCGGGGCTGCAGGCGACGACAGCCTGTATGGCGGTAGCGGCGCCGACCAACTGTTCGGCGGCGAAGGCATCGACCTGCTCGATGGGGGGCTCGGCACTGACTTCCTGAACGGCGGGGCGGGCGACGATCGCTACGTGATCGACAATGCCGGCGACCGGATCAGCGAGTTCGGCGGCAGCGGCATCGACACGGTATTGTCAAGCATCAGCTACGTGCTCGGCACCGATCTGGAAAACCTGGTGCTGACCGGCACGGCCGCGATCGATGCGACCGGCAATGACGTCAACAACTACATAATCGGCAATGCCGGGCGCAACGTGCTGGCAGGCGGCGCGGGCGACGACATCATCGCCACCATCAACGGGAATGCGGCAATCAAGCCAGATGCCGGCTTCGACCGGGTCGATGGCGGTATCGGCACTGACACGTTGATGCTGGGCGGCGTGCAGTCCGACTATCATGTGCTCAACGCAGGCGGGGCCACCTTCCTCGTGACGGCACGTGGTGCGACCGAAGTAACGGGCATCGAGCAAGGCGCCTTCAACACGACCCCGGCGCAATCCTGGTCGAGCGTGCTGGCAAGCACGGCGGCATTCGACGGGCTGAGCTACATCGCCGGCTATAGCGACTTACGTACCGCCTTGGGTACGGATGCCGCTGCAGGTGCCAAGCACTTCGTGGAATCCGGGTTCGCGGAAGGCCGTGCCTTATCGTTCAACGCGCTCGACTACATCGCGTCGTACGGCGATCTGCGTCAGGCCTTCGGCACCGACACAACTGCCGGGGCGCAGCACTTCATCCAGTCCGGCGCTACCGAGAACCGCAGCGTCAACTTCGATGGCTGGGCTTATCTCGCGTCCTATGGCGACCTGATCCAGACCTATGGCGCCAACGAGACGGCGGCAGCGCAGCACTTCATCCAGTTCGGTGCAGCGGAAAGCAGGACCACCAGCTTCGATGCGACTGCTTATGCGGCGGCCAATGCCGACCTCGCCGCGGCGTTCGGTACCGACCAGAACGCGCTGGCCCGCCACTACGTCCAGTTCGGCTATGCGGAAAGCCGGACGTTCGATACCAGGCCACCGGCCCCTGTAGCGGCAACACCGACAGAAGCGGCAGCGCCCGCCCCTGCCTTAGTCGCTGCGTTCGTTACCGACACCGCGGGTCATGGCGATGCTGTCCTATCAACTGGCGGGGCGTGGCTCAGCACGCCCGAGGTCAACCATGTTGCACCGGACATGTACGTCATCGCCTGACACGCGAAGTCGTATCCCAACGACCGCCGGACAGGGTTGGTGGGACATACCGGCGCGGAAGGAAGCTTCCGCGCCGGTCTTATTTTCACCCGTCGATTGTTTTTGACGGCGACACACGAATAGCGACCTTATGAAACGGCCCCATGGTAGGAACGGTATGAGCCCATCAGCGGCCAGCAAGCAACGCGTGGGTCGCGGGGTGCTTCTTGACAGCGTACTTCTCAGTGGACTGGCGATGATGATCGCGCCGTTCGCGACCGCGCAGACGACAACACCGCGCGCCGGCTCGCTGCCCCCCGGTTCCTTGATGGTAGATCCACAACAGGGGGCAACGCCGCGGCCGCTTCCTGCGTCCCCGACGCTGCCACCGTCAAGCTCGCTGACACGCCCTGTAGTAGCGCCCACATCGGCCCCGCTACAGGGCCCGCTGCTCCCGGCTCCGACGGCGAACAGTCCGATCCGGGTCACCGGGACGCCGCCCGTATCGATCCAGCCCGTTCCGTTGCATCGGCGCATCATTGAGGGGGCCCTCCCCGCACCCGGAACCGACCCGATGCGGATCGATCCGGCGACCGATCCGGTGCTGCGTCTTGCGCGCAGTACGATTGATCCCGTTCCGTTTCGGGCCGCGATCGCCGCAGCCGTACGTCGCAATCCGGCGCTCGACGAGTCGCTGGCGCTGGTCGAGGAAGCCGACGCGGTCCGCGACGAAGCAAAGGCACGCAGGCTGCCAACCGCCGACCTGTCGGTGTCCAGCTTCCAGATACTGGGCCGCGCGTTTTCCAACGATCCCGGCAACGTTCTCGAGCGCTCACGCCCCCGCGCTCGAACCGACGGACTCATCCGCATACAACAGTCGGTGATAGATTGGGGATCGAGCCTCAGCCGCGTCCGCGCCGGTAAGGCACGACTGGAAGCGGCACGGGCTGCCGTAGAGGACACCGGCACGCAGATCGCTTTGCGGGCAGTCGACGCCTGGTATCAGGTCTACGGGTATCGCGTGCTGGCCCGGCTGGCCGACGCGTTCACGACCAGCCAACGCGACCTGCGCGTGGCGCTAGAGGACCGGGTCATGCAAGGCGCCGCGGCGCCTGCCGATATCGCCCAGGTCGATAGCTATATCGCATCTGCCGACGCCCAAGCCGCGGATTTCCGCGGACTGCTCAGAAGCGCGGAAGCGCAATATGCAGCCGTGGTCGGATCCCCCCCCGCTGGCGACCTTGGTCGTGCACCGGCACCGGCATTGGGCGGGATCACAAGCGCTGCCCTGCCCAACGATATCGATCGCCTGCCGACAGTGCGTTCGGCGCGACTGGGGGTCGACGCAGCACGACTCGAGGCAAGTGCGCTCCGGGCGGACCAGTTGCCTCAACTCTCGGCCGGCATCGACGCGGGCCGGTACGGTATCGTCGAGACTGATCGCGACTATGACATTCGCGGCAGCGTGACGCTGTCGATGCGGCTCGGCGGAGGTGCGGCGGAGCGGATTCGGCAGGCGACGGCGCGTACCAACGGCGCCGATGCACGACTGCGCCGGACCCGTATCGACGCCCAAAGGGATGCTGAAATCGCACTGTCCGACATCGACGCGCTGGAGACGGCGCGCGATGCGATCGAGACCAACTACATCGCCAGCCGACGGTCGCGGGATGTGCTGGCCGAGCGGTTCCGGGTTTCACGCGGGACGCTTTTCGATCTGCTGAGTGCCGAAAACAACTATTTCGGCGTGGCATCGCGCTATATCCAGACCGTGATCGAGCTCGATAGCGCCCGGTACGCCCTTCTTGCCCGTACCGGCCGATTGCTGCCGGAACTTGGCATCGACCCTTCAAGCTTGGAATCCCGATGAGCAGATCACCCGACCTGGTCGAGCATCCCCGCCCACGCTTCGCACCTTGGCTGACGGAGCCGATGTTACGCAACAAGGCGACCTACATGAAGGTCGCGCTTGCCGCAGCGATGGTGAACATATTCGGTCTCATAACCTCGCTATTCACCATGACGGTGTACGATAGGGTCGTTCCAAACAACGCATTTACGTCGCTGGTAGGCCTGTCGATCGGGCTGCTCGTGGTAGTGGTCTTCGACTTTCTGCTGCGGATCCTTCGAGCCTATTTCACCGATCTTGCCGGCGCCGACATCGATCACGACGTCGGTGGCCGGGTCTTCCGGCGACTGGTCGCGATCAGGCTCGACCAGAAGAGAGGATCGACCGGCGCGTTGACCGGCATGATGCGCGAGTTAGAGACGCTGCGGGACTTCTTCGCCTCCGCCACCATGACCGCGTTGGTCGATGTGCCCTTCATTATCGTGACCCTGGTATTCATCGCGATTCTGGGCGGCCCCCTGGTGTGGGTGCCGCTCGCCGCGATCCCGATCGTGATCGGCGCCGGATGGCTGACACGGCCAGCGCTCGATCGATTGTCGGCAAAGTCGATGAGCGAGGGATTGTCGAAGCAGAGCGTGTTAGTCGAAACCGTCGGCGCGCTGGAAATGGTCAAGACCTCTGGCGCACACCGCTTGCTTGGCAGGCGCTGGAGCCGCGCTAACGTGGCACATGGCGACAGTTCGACCCGCCAGCGGCTGGTATCGACGATCGCGACCACGGTCGCAGCCTCCGCCAACACCCTGTCCTATGCGGGGACGGTGGTCGCCGGCGTGTTTCTGATCGCCGAGCACCGGCTCACCACCGGCGCGCTGGTCGCATGTTCGATCCTGTCCGGTCGAGCGGTCCAACCGCTCGCGACCATCGCCGCGCTACTATCGCGTCTGTCCGCGACGCGCGCCGCCTACAAGCAGATAGACGGCATGATGGAAACCGGATCGGAGGAACCCGCCAGCGGCGCTCTTCGGCCGAGCAAGTTCGAAGGCCGTATAGAGTTCCGCGGCGTCGAGTTCCGTTATCCAGGCGCAGCTGAAAAGACGCTGGCCGAATTTAACTTGGTCATCCCAGCGGGTCAGCGCGTGGCGCTGCTTGGCAGGGTCGGCTCGGGCAAGTCGACCATCGCGCGCCTCATCCTCGGCCTTTACCCGCCCAAGGAGGGCCTGGTGATGATCGACAACACCGATATCCGCCAATACGACCCCTGGGTGATGCGCGGACTGATCGGAACCGCGCTCCAGGAGCCGGTCCTGTTGTCCGGCAGCGTCCGCGAGAATATCCTGCTCGCACGGGACGGGATCGATGACGCGGAGATGCTGCGCGTTGCGGAGCTGTCGGGGACCCATGTCTTCATGGGACAACTTGCCAACGGCTATGACCTGCAATTGGCCGACCGCGGCGAAGGATTGTCGGGTGGGCAGCGACAGGCAATCTCGCTTGCCCGCGCGCTCGCTGGCCGGCCGCAGATCGTAGTATTCGACGAGCCGACCAGCGCGATGGATCAGGGTAGCGAGGCACAGTTAATCGGGCGGCTGCAGTCGGAACTTCAGGGCCGCACCTTTGTGCTGATTACCCATCGCCCGGCATTGTTGCGTCTCGTCGATCGGATTGTGATGGTAGAGAATGGTCGCGTAGTGCAGGACGGTCCACGGGACGCGATCCTCAAGGAACTTCAGCGCCCCCGTGTCGCGGCCTGAGAACAGATTCATGACCGATACCTATACCCACCACACCCACCTCGAAGATCTAGCCGACCGGATAAAACCCAAAGCCGTTTCCAACCTGCTCCTGTGGTTGATTCTCGGCTTCGTCGCGGTCTTCGTGATCTGGGCAAGCGTCGTGAAGCTCGACCGCACCGTGCATGCGCTCGGTCGGGTGGTGCCGTCAAGCCGACTTCAGGTGCTGAGTAGCCTGGAAGGCGGCATCGTAGCAGAGATCTTCGTACGGGCCGGCGACATAGTTTGGCGCGGCCAGCCCTTGGTCCGCCTCGACCGTACGCAGGCAGGCGCCGAACTCGGCAGCTCGGAGGCAACAGTGGGCGCGCTTGCTGCGAAGATTGCGCGGTTGCAGGCAGAGATCGCGGGCCGCAACCCGGTCTATCCCACCGCGTCCACGCCCGAGCTCGCTGAGCAGATCAATATCGAGCGGTCGCTCCACACCGCCCGGATGAGCGATCTTGCGAGCCTCAGTTCGGCTGCGGCAGCGCGCGAGACGCAAGCGTTGCGCGCCGTTACCGAAGCACGGGCCGCTTATCAGTCGCGCCTTTCGTCACGCAATTCCGCGCGACGCCAACTCGATCTGATGCGCCCGCTGGTAGAGCGCGGGATCGAACCGCAGCTCACCTTGATCCAGCTCGAAAATACTGCGGCGATCGCCATTACGGATGCGGCACAGGCCGCGGCCGGGATCGCGCGTGCGGAATCGGCCGTAGCGGAAGCACATGCCTCGCTAGCGCAGGTCCGTGGCGCTTGGCGAGCGCAGGCCGGTACCGAACTTGCCGCTGCGCAGGCTGAACTGGCCTCTCGGCGCCAAGGCGTACCTGCCCTTGCCGCCCGGCTCAGCCGAGCAACCATGTCAGCGCCCGTCACCGGGCGGGTAAACCGTGTTCTGGTCTCCACCGTGGGCGCCAGCATCGGCGCAGGACAACCTATCGTCGAGGTAGTACCGTCCGCGGACGCACTCACCGTGGAAGCCATGGTTAGCCCCAAGGACATCGCCTCGGTGCGGCTAGGCCAGCGTGCCAAGGTCAATATCACCGCGTATGAATCCGCCATCTATGGCGGCATGGACGGCCAGGTCGTCATTATCTCACCGGATGCCACGGTCGACGAGCGTACCGGCGACAGCCACTACATGGTGCGCGTGCGTGCCGACGCGCAGAACTTCCGCGGGCCGGACGGCCGGCGCCTAGTGATTGGCCCTGGCATGACGGCGGACGTCAACCTGATCGGCGACAAGCGTTCGGTCATGGCCTACATCCTGTCGCCGTTCACTCGTCTAAGCGAAAATGCGTTCCGGGAGTAATGCACATAGGCCGCAGGCCGCTACTTCACAGCAGGAGCATGATCGCTAAATAGGGGCAGGTGACAGACAACGGTGTGCCTGAACGTTTAAGTCGCGGCCGAACGATATCCGATCAGCAGGGAATTCAGCTATCGGATGCGGTGCCCGCTTCGTACATCCACGCCAGAGTTTCCTGCAGTTCGCGCGGTTGCCAATCGGGAAGCGTCGCGCGCAACCGTGATGCGTCGCCACCGAGAATGGCAACATCATTGGCCCTGACGAACGCCGGGTTGATCCTCACGTCGATCGAGTGCCCGCTGATAGCAGTCAGCATATCGATGATCATGCCGATCGACTGGACCGTGCCAGTGCAGATGTTCACGAGCGCGGGCGGTGCCTCGGCTAGCGCCAAGCCGACATAGGCATCCGCAACCGATCGAACGTCGCCAAAATCGCGTTGCACGAACAGGTTGCCCAGCTCGATCGTGTCGGCGCCGCGCCGGAAATGGTCGACGATCTTGGATACGAGATATTCGACGCCCTGGCCCACACCGGTGTAGTTGAACGGGCGCGTGACGACGACCTCGAGCTGGTTGCGCCATAGGCGGGCACCCTGCTCCATCGCCAATTTGCTGACGGCGTAATGATTGGCCGGATTGGTGTCGGCGTCCTCCGCGATCAGCCCCTCGGCACCGGGACCATAGACTTGAGCGCTACTGGAAACGACGCAGCGGGCACCGGGCCTGACACGTGCTACGACGTCGAGCAGATAAAACGTTCCGAGCTGGTTGACGGTATAGAACGCTTCCCAGTCGGCCGCGTTGACGAACGCGCGGGCGGCAAGGTGAATCAGCCGGTCGAACGCGGTGTCGGCGACGGCCGCCTCCACCGCGTCCTTGTTGGTAAGGTCAACCGACAGGGGGATGGCTTCGATCCCCCGGGCTGCGAGCGCCTCGATCACGAAGCGTCCGGTAAAGCCGTTTGCGCCGGTCAACGCGATCCGCATCAAAAGGACCAACCCGCCTTGTTGCGGCGCATATCGGCATCGACCATTAATGCGGTCAGTTCCTCGAGCTGGACCTGGGGCGTCCAGCCGAGCTCGCGCTGCGCCTTTGCCGCGTTGCCGATCAACAGCTCGACTTCGGCCGGACGATAGAATTGCGGGTTGATCCGGACCAGTAGTTTGCCGGTCTTGCGGTCGACGCCGGTCTCGTTCTCATCCTTGCCGGACCAATCTATATCGATTTGAACCTGGCGGAATGCCATTTCGACGAACGTGCGGACCGTCTCGGTACGATTGGTCGCGAGCACATAGGTTTCGGGGACATCATGCTGCAACATAAGCCGCATGCCTTCGACATAATCCTTGGCATAGCCCCAGTCGCGCTGGGCATCGAGGTTGCCGAGCTCGAGCAGCTCGGCCTTACCGAGCGCGATCTTGGCGACCGTATCCGTGATCTTGCGCGTCACGAACTCACGCCCCCGAAGTGGAGATTCATGATTGAACAGGATGCCACTGCAACCAAAGATATCGAAGCTTTCGCGATAGTTGATCGTCAACCAATGGGCGTAAAGCTTGGCGACGCCATAGGGACTGCGCGGATAAAAAGGAGTTTCCTCGACTTGCGGAATCGCCTGCACCTTGCCGAACATCTCCGAGGTCGATGCCTGGTAGAAGCGGATCTGGCGGTTCACCGTGCGGATCGCCTCAAGTAAATAGGCAGCACCCAGTCCGGTGATCTGGCCGGTGGCGATAGGTTGGTCGAACGACACCCCGACGAAGCTCTGCGCCGCCAGGTTGTAGACTTCGGTCGCCTGCGACGTCTCGATCAGGCGGATTGCCGATCCCATGTCGGTCAGGTCGTATTCGACCAGCTTCAGGTTCGGGTGATTGGCGATCCCGAGCTCGTCGATCCGCCAGAAATTGACCGAGCTGGTACGCCGATAGGTGCCGTACACGTTATAGCCCCTGTCCAGCAGGTTTTCCGCGAGATACGCGCCGTCCTGGCCGCTGATACCTGTCACAATAGCGGTTTTCGTCATGCTTCTTCCCGTTCGATACGCAACGCGCGAATACCGGCAGTCTGCATGAGCCTGCCCGGCGATCGGGCCATGCTCTAGATCACAGTGGCGGGGTTATCCAGACCATTGCCGGACCGCCAGTAGTGCCAAGATACCGAAACCACACGAGATCGGCTAGTTTTGTGACGCGTGCGTACGGCCGTGCACCCGGTTGACAGAGTGCCGCCCATACGACCAAGCCTCGCCGGCTTTTTCAGATACATTAGATCACTAGGACCAATAGATGCAGACCTTCCAAGTTCCCCTGTATGCGATCCGGCACAGCCAGATCGGCGGAACGGAGTTCTGGATCTATAATCTGCTGCGCGGAATCGTCGGCGCGGGCGCCAGGGTCGGCATGCATTACGGTCGCGATGCAGACCTGTCGCAGGACTTCCTGACATGGGCGCGCGCCGCGGACAGGGTCGAGCTTCACCGCGAAGGTGGGCTACCGGGTTCGAAGAACGTGCGGTTCGCCGAGGAATTGTTGTATCAGCAGCGCCGCCGCGATGACGATTGGGCGCTGTTCCCGAATTATTTCTGCCCGCCCGCCATGCTGTCGAAGCGTCGCAAGAGCGCGGTCATCCTCTACGATATCCAGTATCGCTGCCTGCCCAAATATCATTCGAAGAAGCGACGCCAGTGGCTCGATTTCTATCTGCCCAAGATGTTCGAGACGGCGGACTCAGTCATCCTGATCTCGAATTCCGAACTAGCGCTGGTCAGGGAGCATTTCGGTGCCGAGGCAGCCGCGCGGTGTACCGTGGTTCACAGCCCAATCGACTTCGGGCGCCTGGAACAGCCCGCGACCCGCGCCAGCGAGACGGTGCGCGAGATGGTCAAGCACCAATATATCCTGTCGGTCTGCCATCAGTTCCCCCACAAGAATGTCGTTACCCTACTCAAGGCTTTCGAGAAGGTCGCGATGGGGGATCCGTCGCTCAAGCTCTACATGGTCGGGTCCGCGTCCGAAGCCAATCTGGCGTTCATCCGGGACTCGCTGTCGGCGAGCGTGCGCGACCGCGTGCATATTACGGGCTTCGTCAGCGATGCCGAGCTCGGCCAATTCTATGCCAACGCCCGGCTGTTCGTGCTGCCATCGCTCTACGAAGGATTCGGCATGCCCGCCGTCGAGGCGTTGGGCCTGGGCGTTCCCACCCTAGTGAGCAACGCGTTCGCCTTGCCCGAAGTGACGCTGGGCTATGCGGGGCTGATCGACAAACCCCGCGACGTGGGTGCCTGGGCTGCCTCGATCGAGGCCTTGCTCGCGGCGGACACCCGGCCGACCGCCGAACAGGTCTCGCACATCCGCAGCACCTACAGCCCGACCACAACGGGCAAGGAACTCCTTGCGATTCTGCGCCCCTGACGTCGTCCGAACGTCCCGTATCCACCGTGCGGCGTGGCAGGCCGAACCGACCGATCCGGCGGCCTTTTTATTTCCAGTAGAAGGGCTGCATGGAAAGCAGGCGCTTCGCCTTGTTGCTCAACCGGCTTTCGAGCTTGCCGAGACGGTATGCCAGGTATTTCGCCGGCGTCCGGACAAGCGCGGACGGGATCTGGCGGATGTCATTCTTCAACAGGAAACCCTGTTCGGACCGGATGAACCGCAGGCCCTCCCCTTCTGCAGTGCCATAGGCGTTCAGCAGCCAACTGTTGCGGGCATGAAATACGCCGACGTCGAAATACCGACGAAAATCTTCAGCGATCGTGTAGCCATGGCTGTGCACGACCGACGCATCGGCCTGGTAGGCGATCTTCCAGCCCTCCATCAGCATCCGGCCGGCCACGACCTGGTCCTCGGCGAAATAACTGTCTTGCGGGAAGTTTCCGACCGCCTCCAGCGCCGACTTCCGATAGGCGGCAAAGGAGTTCGAGCAGAAGGTCATCTTGATCCCTAAATGCTTGGACTCGGCCATGCTGCGGACTTCGCTGTCTGCGGGATAATTCATCAGACGCGCATGGCGTTCGATCCCTCGGGCCGTCGGCCGCGGCAGCTGCCGGCCATAGCTGAGGCCCACCATCTGGTCGGCGAAACCATCCAGGATGTTGGCAAGGCTGCGATCATGGGACGGAATGGCATCCTGAGTCATCATCACCACGAACTTGGCGTTCGGCCGGTGCTCGACGGCCATGCGCCGCGTGCCCCCGTGGTTGAAATCGCTTTTCTTGATGATCAGCACTTCCATGCCCTGCGCGGCAAAGCGCGCGGGGGAGCCATCCGTGGAGCTTGAATCGACTATCAGATAGCATTCGGCGGGAAAGCCCTGCCGGGACAGCGCGGCGATCTGCTGGTCAGCATGGCTGCCGGCGTTGAGGACCGGGATAACGATGGAAACGTCGGACGGGTCGAAGCCATGCAGGTTCTCAAAACCGCGTTCGATAGTCATGTGATCTGCCATCTCCCATTCTGCCGCCTGGCCCTTTGCCCTCTAGCCAGGTCGCCGTACCCAGAGTCGCGGCATGGCGCAAACCCGACCTCTTCATATTTGGACCGTCGACGCGGTTCCCAAGGTGTCGACCGCGAAAGATTTGGCATGAACCGTTCCGATTGTGATAGGCGACCGCGCACAAGCGTGTTCGTTACCTAACCTGCGCCCCTTCGATAAGGCGCTTGGTATCAAGGCCTGTCGAACATCAGGTATGAGGGCAAGGTTGTGTTGATTTTTGTGGCCGTGCTAGCTCTCTGCCTTCAGGTGCTCGCGCCCTATCTCGTCTGGCCCAGCCGGTGGAACATCCCGACCCACCTCGTGACGGGATTTTGCATCACCGGCTATATCATCCCCGGTCTCTTCACCGACGTATGGAAGGGATATAGCACGAACACGTTCAACTATTATGTCGGGATCAATTTCCTGGGCGCACTGACGCTTTGCCTGGGCACCGTAATCCCGCTGTTCGTCACCAATCAGAACTACCCCAGCCCCTTCCTGAAATATCGCGGACTGAGCAATAGTTCGATCATCATCGCAAAACGCGTATTACCGATATTTCTGGCTGCAGTCGTCGGCATCTATATCGCCTATGCCGTCATGGGCTTCGTGCCCCTGTTTACCGAGGATCCGCTGTCAGCCCGACAGTTTCGCGGCGTCTACCGCGAGCCCTATTACAGGGTCGCCATACTATTCCGGTTGTCGTTCTTTATCATCTCGACGACGATGCCGGTCATGCTGCTGGCAGCCTGGGAGCATAAATCGAAATACACGTTCATGGCGGCGTTTCTCGGCGCTGCCGCGCTCTTTCTGTCGCTGTCCCGCAGTTCGATGGCGACCGGCATCCTGTTCTTCGTCGGTGTGCTTGCCGCAAGCCAACGCTCGCGCGCGCCGATCCGGTGGTATATCCTGACGGTTATCGGCCTGTTTCCGCTGGCGAGCGTCGCGTTCTACGGCCTTGGCATCCTGCTCAAGGTCGACGCTCTGGTGAACATGTACAACGGCTCGATTTTCGAGAATATCGCGGCCGGATCACC
>Ga0308164_10003145_pt1 | contig 15351 bp, 16 predicted proteins | sample PhyTR2_FD_201031 | JGI IMG/M metagenome (GOLD analysis project Ga0308164, IMG submission 201031) | Phyllosphere microbial communities from UC Gill Tract Community Farm, Albany, California, United States - DLSLT.R2 | ecosystem: Host-associated > Plants > Phyllosphere > Unclassified | place: USA... | reverse complement strand
CCACGACCGCGCCGGGCGGACCCGCCGCGCACGGGGCCCCGGGCGACCACAAGCACTGACACCCGCCGACGCGCGCGTGCCTGACACGCCGTCGTCCGACGTGGCGGGGCGGGGTTGTGGTTGACCATGGCGCGTCATCAACGTCCAGAGGAGTACTTTTTCCATGCAGAGATTCATCGTGTCGCTCGCGGTCGCGGGTTTTGTCGCCGGATGCGCGCAGACCGGTCCCATGGCGGCCCAGTCCATGACGCCCGCCGCTCCCATGGCGCCCGCCCCGATGGCCGCGCCCATGGCACCGCCGCCACCGCCCGCGACCCCGCCCGCCGCCCAGGTGTTCCGCCAGGCGCCGTTGCCCTATGCGGCCGACGCGCTGGAGCCGGTGATCGACAAGGCGACGATGGAGATCCATCACGGCCGCCATCACAAGGCCTACTACGACGCGTTGAACAACGCCGCCGCCTCGAGCCCCGAGGTCGCGCGCTCGACCCTCGAACAGCTCGTCGCCACCGCATCGCGCCAGACGATGGTCGTGCGCAACAACGCCGGCGGCGCCTGGAACCATGCCTTCTTCTGGAACACCATGGCACCGGCCGGCCAGCGCGGCGCGCCGTCGCCCGCGCTGATGGCGCGCGTCCAGGCCGACTTCGGCTCCATGGAGACGCTGATGCGCCAGTTCAACCAGGCTGGCGCCTCGCGCTTCGGTTCCGGCTGGGCCTGGCTGATCGTCAAGGACGGCAAGCTCGCCGTCAGCTCCACGCCCAACCAGGACAACCCATTGATGGACGTGGCCGAAGTGCGTGGCACGCCCATCCTGGGCAACGACGTCTGGGAGCATGCCTACTACCTGAAGTACCAGAACCGTCGCGCCGACTATCTCGCCGCCTGGTGGCAGGTGGTGAACTGGAACGAAGTCAACCGCCGCTTCGCCGCCGCGACCGCCGCGCGCTGAGGCGCCGGCATCGGCCCTGAGGAGACGTCCATCGTGCGACGTCGTCAGGGCCCGCATGTCGCCGGCGCACCTCCGTGATGCGCCGGCAAGGCACCGGTTTCTCCCCCTCCGGCCGCAGCGGCCGATCCATCGAAAGCGACGTTTTCCATGACTTCCTCCCTTTCATCGAACGGTGCGGCACGCGACGACCTCGATGCCGACTTCGATTCGCTGCGGCCCGGCGCCAGCACGATCGCCGGCGCGACGCGCCGCACCGCGCTGATGGCCGCCCTCGGCGTCGGCTACGCGGCGGCGGCGGTGCCGGTCGCGGCGCAGACCTTCGTCACCACGCCGGCCGATGGCCTCGTGGCCGGCCCGATCACCTACACGGTCGACGGCTTCGAGGTGCCGGCCTATGCCGCGGCGCCGGCCGGCCGGACCGGCCTGCCGGTGGTCCTGGTGATCCAGGAGATCTTCGGCGTGCACGAGTACATCGCCGACACCTGCCGGCGCTTCGCCAAGCTGGGTTATCTGGCCATCGCGCCGGAGCTCTACGCGCGCCAGGGCGATGCCCGGTCCTTCACCGAACTGCCCCGACTCATGAGCGAGCTGGTGTCGAAGGTGCCGGACGCGCAGGTCATGGCCGACCTCGACGGCGCATTGCGCTACGCGGCCACGCGCGGCGGCGACGTCGCCCGCGCCGGCATCACCGGCTTCTGCTGGGGCGGCCGCATCACCTGGCTCTACGCGGCCACCGGCAAGGTCAAGGCCGGCGTGGCCTGGTACGGACGCCTGGTCGGGCAGCCGAACGCGCTCACGCCGCGCAATCCGATCGACATCGCCGCACAGCTGCAGGCCCCGGTGCTGGGCCTGTATGGCGGCAAGGACCAGGGCATCCCGCTCGACACGGTGGAGCGCATGAAGACGGCGCTGGCGGCCAGCGGGTCCGCCGCCGCCCGCGCGTCGCAGTTCGTCGTCTACCCGGAAGCCGGCCATGCCTTCCATGCCGACTATCGCCCGAGCTATGTCAAGGATGCCGCCGAGGACGGCTGGAAGCGCACGCTGGCCTGGTTCAGGACCCACGGGGTCGTCTGAGCGACCGGGCGCCCGGGCGTCGCGACGCTCAGGGCACGCCGTCGAGCGACAGCGCCAGCCCGATCCGGGTCCCGCCATGGACCCGGCTGATGGCCTGTCGCAGCCGACCCGGATAGGGTCCCCGGGCGCCCTGGATCGGGCGGGTCGTGCAGAGCAGCGCGGCGTCGCCCGAACGCAAGGGCACCACCGCGGGCCGCGACTGCATGCGCGGGCGCTGTTCGACGCACACCAACTCTCCACCCGTGAAATCGCTCCCGGGTTCGCTCAGCAGCAGTACCAGTCGGAAGGCCGCAGCGTCCGCGTCGTCCGCGTGACGGTGCAGGCCGATGGCATCGCCCGCGCGCAGCCGATCCAGGCGCGCCGAGGCATCGTGCGGCCTGGCCGGGATCGCGGGCCCGGCCGCGGGCCGGTCGGTGTCGGCAGGACGCAGCAGCTGCCGCCAACGCGTCGCGAGCGGTGCCAGGTGGCGGTGGAAGTCGTCGCGCCAGATCCGCAGGAAGTCCGGTGGTTCCGGGTCGAAGGCGAACAGTTCGCCGCGCCCCGGTGTGGCCACGGTCCGCCGCAGCGACCAGGACGGCCGCGCGATGTCAGGGCCGTCGCGGTGCCGGTCGTCGATGGCGGCGATCAGCGCCTGGCGGTGCGTCGGTGCCAGCAGGCCCTCCAGCACGGCATGGCCCTCGGCTTCGAGTTCGCCGGCGATGGCGTTCCAGTCCAGGCCCGGGGTCGGGGTCGGCGTCCCGTTCACGCCTGGGCCTCGCGCCGCAGCAGTTCCCGCTTGCGCTCCACGCCCCAGCGATAGCCGGAGATGTCGCCATCGCGCCGCACCACCCGGTGGCACGGGATGGCCACGGCGATCGTATTGGCGCCGCAGGCCCGGGCCACGGCGCGCACCGCGCGGGGTGCGCCCATGCGCTGGGCGATGTCCGCATAGCTCACCGTGACGCCCGCCGGGATCTCGCGCAGGGCCTGCCAGACCCGCTCCTGGAAGGCGGTGCCGCGCAGGTCCAGCGGCAGGTTCAGGCCCAGCGACGGCAGCTCGACGAAGCCCACGACCTGGGCGACCAGCCGCTCGAATTCCGCATCGCCGCCGATCAGGCCGGCCTGCGGGAAGCGGTCCTGCAGTTCGCGTACCAGCCGCTCCGGATCGTCGCCCAGCAAGATGGCGCAGATGCCGCGCTGGCTCTGCGCGACCAGGATGGCGCCCAGCGAGCACTCGCCGACCGCGAAGCGGATCAGCGCGCCGACGCCGCCGGCCCGGTAGTCGCGCGCCCGCATTCCCAGCCAGCGGTCCGAGCTCTCGTAGAACCGGCTGTTGGAGCTGAAGCCGGCGCCATAGATGGCCGCCGTCACCGAGGCCGTCGGCACACCGAGTTCCTCGCGCAGGCGGCGCGCGCGGGAGGCCGAGGCATAGGCCTTGGGGGTCAGCCCGGTCTCGGCCTTGAACACGCGGTGGAAGTGATGCGGGCTCAGGCCCGCCGCGGCGGCCAGCGTCTCGAGCGGCAGCGCGGTCTCGGCGGCGTCGATCAGGCGACAGATCCGCGTCGCCATCCCGGCGCGCTGCGTCGCCGCCAGGTCGGCATCGCCGCCAGGGCGCTGGCTGGGTCGAAAGCCGGCCGCCTCCGCGGCTGCGGCATCGTCGAAGAACACGACGTTGGCGCGTCGGGGTCGCCGTGCCGGCGAATCGGCGCGGGCGTAGACGCCGGTGGTGCGCACGGCATAGACGAAATGGCCGCCGGCCCCGGGATCGCGCGCCAGCACCGCGCGCCAGCGCTCGTCGTCGGTCGCATAGCGCGCCGCCGGAGCGTCGACGGTCGTCGCGTCGATGGACGGGCGGGCAGTGGGAAGCACGCCGGGGAGTGCGGTGGGGAGTGCGGCTGGAAGTGCGGCCGGAAGTGCTGCCGGAAGTGCTGCCGGAAGTGCGGCCAGTGGTGCCTGCCGGGTCGCGAGAGGAGTCGGAGTTGCCATGGTGTCATCCCGCCTTGCGGAAAGTGAGGTTGAAGCGGTGGTGGCCCAGGAGCGGGTGGGGCCGGTCGGCCAGGGGCGCGACGCCATGGAAGCGCAGGCGGTCGACGCCGCCCCAGACCGCGACGTCGCCGTGCTGCAGCGGCGTCCGCAGCACCTTGTCCGCGCGCTCGGCGCCGCCGAACAGGAAGGTGGCCGCCATGCCCAGCGAGACGGAGACGATGGGCGCCGAGCGGTCGCGCTCGTCGCGGTCCTGGTGCAGCGACATGCGCGCGCCGGGCCGGTAGCGGTTGATCAGGCAGGCATCGGGCGTGAAGTCGGCGAAGCCCGCCGCCGCGGCGGCGTCGCGCGCCAGCCGCAGGAACGCCTCCGGCATGGGCGGCCAGGGCACGCCGTGCTCGGGGTCGATGCCGCCATAGCGGTAGCCGCGCCGGTCGGTGATCCAGCCCAGCGCGCCGCAGTTGGTCATGGCGACCGACATGGCGGAGCCACCCGGCGTCAGCATGTGCCGGAACGGCGCCGCGCGGTCGATGGACTCGATGGCCCGCGAGAGGTCGCCGGCGGCGGCCAGCGCGAAGCCCCGCAGCACCACGGACTGTGGCCCGAGGCGTTCGGGTCCGGCCGGCGCGGTCGTGTCGAAGAGGTCGAGGTTGTCGGTCATCGGGGTGCTCGTCGTGCCGGGCTCATGCCGCGTCGTGGAAGATCAGGCCCACCGTGTGGCGCCGGCCGCCGCGCACGCGGCTGACGCCATGGCGCAGGGCGGCCTTGCGGCTGCGGCCGCGCCGGCCGGCCGCCGGCCGCTCGTGGACCGCGAAGACCACCGCGTCGCCCTGGCGCAGCCCGATCACGCGGGCGTGCTGTTCGCCGCCGGCGCTCTCGGTCATGACGAATTCGCCACCGGTGAAATCGCGTCCGGGCTCGGACAGCAGGATCGCGACCTGCAGGGGAAAGACATGCGTGCCGTACAGGTCCTGGTGCAGGCAGTTGTAGTCGCCGGCGCCATATTGCAGGATCAGCGGCGTCGGGCGTCGCTGGCCCGCCGCGTGGCAGCGTTCCAGGAAGGACTCGAGGTCGGCCGGATAGCGCGCCTCGATGTCGAGCCGGCCGTTCCAGCGGTTGGCGATCGGCGCCAGCTGCGCATACAGCGCGTGACGCAGCCGATCGAGCAGGGGCGGCAGTGGATAGGCGAAGTACTTGTACTCGCCCCGGCCGAAGCCATGCCGCGCCATCACGACGCGCGAGCGGTAGCCGGTCTCGTCCGCGTACCGGGCCGCCAGCTCGTGGCAGTGCGTGACGTCGAGCAGGCGTGGCAGCACGGCGTGGCCATGGTCGTCGAGCGAGCGTTCGATGCCGAGCCAGTCGAAGGTGTCGGGATGGGGAGTCATGGAGGGACGGGGCACGGGGTGGAGCGAGGAGGCCACAGTCTAGGAAATGCCGCGCCTGGCCACACTCCGCTTTTTGCGATCGAATCCCGGCCTGGTCGCCGGCCGGCGGGCGGCGCGCCCCGCCGGTCGACGGGCGCGCGACCGACGCGCATCGATGCCCAGGCCGGGCCGCCGGTGGGGCGTCATGGGACACTCGGCGCCCATCGCTCTTTTCCGATCGCCGGCGCAAAGGCCGCGAAGTCCGTCGTCATGAATCTGTTGTTCATTCTCCCCGCCACGCTCGCCGCCGGCATCGGCAGCGTGTGGATCGCCGCGCTGCTGATGCGCGTGGGGGTGCGCAACGGCACCGGTGGCCTCAATGCCCAGCACCTGCTGAGTCTGGCCGCGGGCGCCTTGCTCGCCACCGCCTTCATGCACCTGCTGCCCGAGGCCTTCGAGGGCGGCATCGAGCCCTCGCGTCTGTTCGCGGCATTGCTGTTCGGCGTGGTGTTCTTCTTCCTGCTCGACAAGGCCGAGCTGTGGCACCACGGGCACGAGCACCATCACGGCGCCGTGGCGGCTCCGGCCTCCGGCCACGACCACGGCCATGCCCATGGCCACCCGCATGCGCACGCGCATGGCCCCGCCGCAGCGCGCACGGGCGGCTGGACGCTGCTGACCGGCGACAGCGTGCATTGCTTCGGCGACGGCATCCTGATCGCCTCGGCCTTCACCGCCGACGCGCGCCTGGGCGTGGTCGCCGCGGTCTCGGTGCTGGCGCACGAGGTGCCGCACCACATCGGCGACCTGGTGGTGCTGCGCCAGACCTCGGCCAGTTCGCGCGCGGCGATCGTCAAGGTCTCGCTCGCCGGCACCATGACGGCGCTGGGCGGGTTGATCGGCTGGTGGCTGGTCGAGCAGCTGCATGGCTGGCTGCCGTATTTCCTGGTGCTGGCCAGCAGCAGCTTCATCTACGTGGCCCTGGCCGACCTGATCCCGCAGCTGCAGAAGAGCCTGCCGGCGCGGCAGACCGCGGCGCAGATCGGCTGGCTGGCCGCGGGCATCGCGGTGGTGACGCTGGTCAGCACGCTCGCGCATGGCGGCCACGACCACGACCACGGGCATGGCGCGGCCGGCGCTCGTCACGACAGCGGCGACACGCACCACGAAGGCGACGGGCACGACCACGACTCCGGCACCGGCACCGCCACCGACGCGCGGGAATCCGCGCCGCCGTCACGCTGAGGCGCTGGCCGGTGGGAGAGGGTTTCTCCGACAGTCGAGTGGCCGGCTGGCTGTTGCACTCCGGTGGGTCCGGGAGCAGCATCTGCGTTCCCTCATCCATTCGAAGATCTGTTCCATGACCCACCCAGACCCCACGCCACGCACCGGTTCGTCGACCCGCGAAGAGGGCGAACTGCCCATGCTCGGCGATGATTTCGATTCCCCGGACGACCTGGAGAGCGCGGCGCCCGACGAACTGGAGGACGAGACCGGCATCGATCTGACCGATGCCAGCGACCTCGACGCCGACAACGTGCCGGCCGACGAGGAGAGCGAGCGCGTCGTCCACGCGCCCGACTGATTGCCGCCTCGGCAGGTCCGGGCCACCGCTGGAGCGGTGACCCTGGCCCGTCAGGGGTTGGGACCCTGGCGCGTCGGCACGCCCGGCGTGCTGCTCCACTCGCTCCAGCTGCCGGCATAGAGTGCCGTCGGACCCAGGCCGGCGATCTGCATGGCCAGCAGGTTGGGCACCGCGCTGACGCCGCTGCCGCACTGGTGCACCACCGTCGCCGGATCGCGGCCGTCGAGCAGCCGATCGAATTCCTCGCGCAGCCGTGACGCCGACTTGAAGCGGCCGTCGGCCTCCAGGTTCTCGGAGAAGGGTCGGTTCAGGGCACCGGGGATGTGGCCGGCGATCGGGTCCAGCGGTTCCACCTCGCCGCGATAGCGCGCGCCGGCCCGGGCGTCGATCAGGGTCTGGCCGGGCTGCTCGAGTCGCGCGCGCACCTCCTGCGTGCCCACCAGCGGCAGCAACGGCTCGCCCGGCACGAAGTTCGACTGGAAGTGCGCCGGCTCGACCTGGTCGGTCACGGCCCCGCCGGCGGCCTGCCAGGCCTGCAGGCCGCCATCGAGCACGGCCACGGCGTCGTGGCCCATCCACTTGAGCATCCACCACAGGCGGCCGCAGAAGTTGGCGCCGTTGCGGTCGTACACCACGGCCTGCATGTCGTTGCGAAAGCCGATGCTGGAGAGCCAGGCCGAGAAGCGTTCGCGGCTCGGCAGCGGGTGGCGCCCGCCCGAGGCCGGCAGGCCGTCGTCCTGCGCCACCACCACCCCGTGGCGACCCGGCACGCCGTGGCGCGCGCTCAGGTCGGTGTCCAGGTTGGCATGGAGGGCGCCGGGGATGTGGGCGGCGCGGTATTGCGCGGCGCCGGCTTCGGGCTGCATGAGGTCGAAGGTGCAGTCGAAGATCATCGATGGCGCGCCGCCGGCCTTCAGGTCCAGCAGTTGTTCGGCGGAGATCAGTGTGGTGTGCATGTGGATACCCTGCGGATGAGGTGGCGCCGCGCGGCGCGGCAAATCAGTGTTCCTCGGCGGGCGCACGGGGCAGCGAACGCTGCCGCAGGACCGTGGCGGCGATGCCGCTGCCGATGATCAGCGCCATGCCGGCCCAGCCGAGCGCGTCGATGCGATCGCCGAAGACCACCACACTGTAGATCGCCGCGAAGACGATGCCCGAGTACTGCAGGTTGGCCACCACGAGCGTGCCGTTTTCCGTCCGCGCCGACGCATAGGCGCGCGTCATGCACAACTGGCCGGCCGAGGCCAGCAGGCCGACCGGCAGCAGCCAGAAGGCGTGGCTCCAGGTCCACTGGCCCCAGGGCGTGACGCCGGTGAACAGCATCGCGAGTCCGCCCGCCACGGCCGAGCCGACGGCGAAATAGAACACCGTGCGGGTCTCCGGTTCGCCCAGGCGCGACAGCGCCACGACCTGCATGTAGGCGAAGGCGGCCGTCAGCCCCGACATCAGGCCGACCGCGCCGGCCAGGCCGTTGCCGCCGCCGCCGGTGCCGCCGACATCGGGCTTGAGGATCATGACGACGCCCGCGAAGCCGGCGAGCACCGTCCCCACCAGCGCGCCCTGCAGGGGCGGCCGGTCGGCGGCGCGCCCGTCGCGCCCGGGCACCGGCACCCACGCCACCAGGGCGCCGCCGACCAGGAAGGCGGCGATCCAGACGCTGCTCATGTAGTTGAGGGTCATGGCGGTGGCCAGCGGCAGGTGCGCGATGGCATAGAACCAGGCTCCGAGGGACAGCACGCCGATGGTGCTGCGCCAGGCATGCATGCGCGGATGGCGGGTGGCCAGCGGAATGCCGCCGGCGCGCGCCAGCAGCCACAGGAACACGATGCTGATCAGGCCGCGATAGAACACCAGCTCGGCGCTGGAGAACCATTGCGAGGCGATCTTCACGCACACGCCCATGCTGGCGAACAGCAGGGCGGCCAGCACCATCCACAGGGCCTGCATCGGGTGCTCAGGCCCCGCCGCGCGGCAGCCGCCGCCTCATGCGAGCGACTGCGCCATCTCGCGGCGATACCACTCGTGGAACTGCTGCATGCCGTCCTCCATCGGGCTCTGGTAGGGACCGGTCTCGTTGTCGCCGCGCAGCATGAGCGCGCGCCGGCCGGCGTCCATGCGCTCGGCGATCTCGTCGTCCTCGACGCAGGTCTCCATGTAGGCGGCCTGCTGCGCCTCGATGAATTCGCGCTCGAAGGCGACGATCTCCTCGGGATAGAAGAACTCCACCATGTTGAGCGTCTTCTGCGGCCCCACCGGGTGCAGCGTCGAGACCGTGAGCACGTGGGGATACCACTCGATCATCACGTTCGGGTAGTAGGTCAGCCAGATGGCGCCGTACTTGGGCGGCTGGCCCTCGCGGTACTGCAGCAGCTGTTCCTGCCACTTCTGGTAGACCGGGCTGCCGGCGCGGCCGAGCCGGTTGGCCACGCCCACCGTCTGGACGGAGAAGTCGCGCGCGAATTCCCAGCGCAGGTCGTCGCAGGTGACGAAGCTGCCCAGGCCGGGGTGGAACGGGCCGACGTGATAGTCCTCCAGGTAGACCTCGATGAAGGTCTTCCAGTTGTAGTTGCACTCGTGCAGCTCGACGCGGTCGAGCGCGTAGCCGGAGAAGTCCAGGTCGGCGCGCGGGCCCAGGCTGGCGAGGTCGGCGGCCACGTCGCGTCCGCTGCCGTCGCGGTTCTTCTCGAACAGCAGGCCGTTCCACTCCTCGAGCGGATAGTTGTGCAGGTTGAGGCACGGATCCTGGGCGAAGTGCGGCGCGCCGATCAGGGTGCCGGTGGTGCGCGGATCGGACGCGGCATAGGTCCAGCGATGCAGCGGACAGACGATGTTGCCGCCGGTCCCGCTGTCGAGCGTGCCGCGGCCCTGCAGGATCGTGGCCTGCCGGTGGCGGCAGACGTTGGAGATCAGCTCCACGCCCTTGGGCGTGTGCACCAGCGCGCGGCCCTGGTGCTCCTGGGGCAGCGTGTGGAAGTTGCCCGGCTCGGGCACGGCCAGCCGGTGGCCGACATAGCGCGGGCCATTGGCGAACAGGGTGTGCAGTTCGCGGGCGTAGAGCGCCTCGTCGAAGTACGCGGAAACCGGAAGTTGGCTCTGGGCCTTCTGCAGTTGAAGACTTAAATCAGACATGGAGGACCTGACCAAGCTCCCCACAGGGAGAGAAAAGGAGAGAAGGAAGTGGTCGATCGCCGATCCGGCAAGCCCGGGGGCGGAGCGTGGCGGCGACCCCGAGGAACGATGCCGGCGAGAACCGGCGCGGGAGAAGGCATTGTACCCGCCGGGTCCTGGATACAACGGCGCCCTAAAATGTTCTGCTTACTCCCAGGTCCATTTCAGACTCCCCACGCATGCCCAAGGCGCCATCCCCCGTCGTCGGAACCTTTCCGGCGAACCCGGCGAATCCCGTCGAACCCCCTTCCTCCGCCACGTCGGCCGGTGTTCCGCCGCCGGCCGTGCCGGCGGCCGACGTCACGCCGCCGGCCAGCTACGAGGCCGGCCTGCAGGAACTCGAACGACTGGTGAACGAGCTCGAATCGGGCCAGTTGCCGCTCGACCGGCTGCTCGTGAGCTACCAGCGCGGCGCCTTCCTGCTGTCCCATTGCCGCGATCGGCTGCAGGCGGTGGAGGACCAGATCAAGGTGCTCGACGCCGGCACGCTCAAGACATGGTCGCCCGAATGACCGCCTGGACGGCCCGCGAGCTGGCCGACTGGAGCGCGCCGCACCTGGGCCGCGTCGAGGACGCGCTGTCGCGCTGGGTCGGCGTCGATTCGCCGGCGCAGCTGGGCGACGCCATGCGCTATGCCGTGCTGGGCGGGGGCAAGCGATTGCGCCCGCTGCTGGTGCTGGCGGCCGGCGAGGCCGTCGGCGGCAGTGCCGCCGCCGCGCTGCGCGCCGCCTGCGCGACCGAACTCATCCATGCCTATTCGCTGGTCCACGACGACCTGCCCTCGATGGACAACGACGTCCTGCGCCGCGGCAAGCCCACGGTGCACGTCCAGTTCGGCGAGGCCAGCGCGCTGCTCGCGGGCGATGCGCTGCAGGCACTGGCCTTCGAGCTGCTGACGCCGGACGACGAGCCGGAGGTCACGCCGCGCATGCAGGCCACGCTGTGCCGCCTGCTCGCGCGCGCCGCCGGCAGCCAGGGCATGGCGGGCGGGCAGGCGATCGACCTGGCGAGCGTCGGCGTGATGCTCGACGAGGCCCGCCTGCGCGAGATGCACCGGCTCAAGACCGGCGCGCTGCTGCAGGGCAGCGTCGAGATGGGCGTGGCCTGCGCGGCGACCGATGTCGCATCCGGCGCGGCCGAGGCCCTGCGCGGCTATGGCGCGGCGCTGGGCCTGGCCTTCCAGGTCGTCGACGACATCCTCGACGTCACCGCCGATTCGCAGACGCTGGGCAAGACCGCCGGCAAGGACGCCGCCGCCGACAAGCCGACCTATGTCTCGCTGCTGGGCCTCGACGGCGCCCGCGCCGAGGCCGCCGCCCTGCTGGAACGCTCGCTGGCCGCGCTCGAAGGCAGCGGCTTGGACGACACCCGCGCGTTGCGCGCTCTGGCACACATGGTCGTCGACCGCGACCGATAACGACAACCACACATGGCCGAGCTGCTCCCCACCATCCACGACCCATCGGCGCTGCGCGCCCTCGACCGCGACCAGCTCAAGCAGCTGGCGCACGAAGTGCGCGCCTGCGTGCTCGACAACGTCTCGCGCACCGGCGGACACCTGAGTTCGAACCTCGGCACGGTCGAACTCACCGTCGCGCTGCATCACGTCTTCCACACGCCGCACGACCGGCTGGTGTGGGACGTGGGCCACCAGACCTACCCGCACAAGATCCTGACCGGCCGGCGCGACCGCATGCCCACGCTGCGCCAGCAGGGCGGCATCTCCGGCTTCCCGCAGCGCAGCGAGAGCGAGTACGACACCTTCGGCACCGCGCACTCGTCGACCAGCATCTCGGCCGCGCTCGGCATGGCCATGGCGGCCAAGCAGAAGGGCGAGGACCGTCACGCCGTGGCGATCATCGGCGATGGCGCCATGACCGCCGGCATGGCCTTCGAGGCGCTCAACAACGCCGGCGTGTCGGACTGCCGGCTGCTGGTGATCCTGAACGACAACGACATGTCGATCAGTCCGCCGGTGGGCGCGCTCAACCGCTACCTGGCGCAGCTCATGAGCGGCAATTTCTACGCCGCGGCCAAGAACGTCGGCAAGAGCGTGCTGCGCGCGGCGCCGCCGCTGTTCGAACTGGCCAAGCGCTTCGAGCAGCATGCCAAGGGCATGGTGGTGCCGGCCACGCTGTTCGAGCAGTTCGGCTTCAACTACGTCGGCCCGATCGACGGCCACGACCTCGACTCGCTGGTGCCGACGCTGGAGAACCTGCGCCAGCTCGAAGGCCCGCAGTTCCTGCACGTCGTGACCAGGAAGGGCCAGGGCTACAAGCTTGCCGAGGCCGATCCGGTGGCCTATCACGGGCCGGGCAAGTTCGATCCGCAGGTCGGCCTGGTCAAGCCCCAGACGGCGCCGCGCCAGACCTTCACGCAGGTCTTCGGCGAGTGGCTGTGCGACATGGCCGCGCACGACGGCCGCCTGGTGGGCATCACGCCGGCCATGCGCGAGGGCTCGGGCATGGTCGAGTTCGAGCGGCGCTTCCCCGGGCGCTACCACGACGTCGGCATCGCCGAGCAGCATGCCGTGACCTTCGCCGCCGGCCTGGCCTGCGAAGGGCTCAAGCCGGTGGTCGCGATCTACTCGACCTTCCTGCAGCGTGCCTACGACCAGCTGATCCACGACGTCGCGATCCAGAACCTGCCGGTGGTCTTCGCGCTCGACCGCGCCGGACTGGTGGGCGCCGATGGCGCGACGCACGCCGGGGCCTACGACATCCCGTTCCTGCGCTGCATCCCCAACATGAGCATCGCCTGTCCGGCCGACGAGGCCGAGTGCCGGCAACTGCTGACCACGGCCTACGAGCAGGACCATCCGGTGGCGGTGCGCTATCCGCGCGGCGCCGGGGTCGGCGTCAAGCCGCACCTGACGCTCGACGCGCTGCCCTTCGGCCGCGGCGAGATCCGGCGCGAGGGCCGTGGCGTCGCGATCCTGTCCTTCGGCACCTTGCTGCACGCCGCGCTCGAGGCCGCCGAGGCGCTCGACGCCACGGTGGTCAACATGCGCTGGGCCAAGCCGCTCGACGTCGAGCTGCTGCTGCAGGTCGCGACGGCCCACGAATCGCTCGTGACGCTGGAGGAGGGCGCGGTGATGGGCGGCGCCGGTGGCGCTGTGCTCGAAGCCCTGCAGACCGCCGGCATCGTCCGGCCGGTGCTGGTGCTGGGCCTGCCCGACCGCTTCGTCGAGCATGGCGATCCGGCGCGGCTGATGGCCGGCCTGGACCTCGACGCGGCCGGCATCGCGCGCTCGATCGAGCGCCGTTTCGGTACCGCGCCGGCACCCCTGGCGGCACCGGAGACGGCGGGGAAATCCGCAGGGTAAACCCCGGTCGGCCCGGGGGGTGCGCTTTTTACAATGGCGCTGGCCCACAAGGTCTGGAACGCGGCTCGGGCCGCGTTTTTCTTTTTCCTCGCTACTTCGGAGTCAATTCCCCATGGATCGTCGTTCCCTCATCAAGCACGCGGGCATCGCCGGTGTACTGGCCGCGGGCATCGCACCCGCCGTGCACGCGCAGGCCGCGGTGCGCTGGCGTCTGGCCTCGAGCTTCCCCAAGTCGCTGGACACCATCTTCGGGACGGCCGAGGTGTTCTCCAAGAAGGTCAGCGACATGACCGGCGGCAAGTTCCAGATCTCGGTGCATGCCGGTGGCGAGCTGATGCCGGCCTTCGGCGTGGTGGACGGCGTGCAGAACGCATCGGTGGAGATGGCGCACACCGCGCCCTATTACTTCTACGGCAAGGACCCGACCTTCTGCCTCGGCTGCGCGGTGCCCTTCGGCTTCAACACCCGCCAGATGAACGCCTGGATGTACGAGGGCAACGGCATGAAGCTCATGCGCGAGTTCTATGCCAAGTACAACATCATCAACCTGCCCGGCGGCAACACCGGCGCGCAGATGGGCGGCTGGTTCAGGAAGGAGATCAAGTCGGTCGCCGACCTCAAGGGCCTGAAGTTCCGCACCAACCCCTTCGCCGGCCGCGTGCTGGAGCCCTTCGGCGTGATCCCGCAGTCCATCCCCGGCGCCGACCTGTACCCGGCGCTGGAGAAGGGCACGCTCGACGCCCTGGAGTGGGTCGGTCCCTACGACGACCAGAAGCTCGGCTTCAACAAGGTCGCGCCGTTCTACTACTACCCCGGCTGGTGGGAGGGTGGCCCGCAACTCGACTTCTACATCAACAACAAGGCCTGGGAAGGTCTCTCGTCCGAGTACAAGGCGGTGGTGGAAGCCGCGGCGTCGCATGCCAACATCACCATGACGGCCAAGTACGACGCCCGCAATCCGGTCGCGCTCAAGCAACTCGTGGGGTCGGGCACCAAGCTGCGTCCGTTCCCGCAGGACGTGATGAACGCGGCCTTCAAGTCGGCGCAGGAGATCTACGCCAACCTGAACAGCACCAACCCCGAGTGGAAGAAGATCTACCCCGACTACTCGAAATTCCTGGCCGACCAGAACGCCTGGTTCCGCTTCACCGAAGGCACCTTCGACCGCTTCATGCAGCAGCAGAAGCTGTGAGGTAGCCGCGCCGCCGTCCGCGCGGTTCAGCGCGGCGGCAGCATCGCGCGGCCGGCGTGCTCGCCCACGCGCTGCGCGAAGGCCGTCAGCAGGGCCGGGTCGGCCGACTGGAACCAGCCGATCGCGCCATTGCGGCGCTTGACCAACAGGCGCGGCGCGATCACCTTCTGCAGCGGTGCCCAGTGCACCAGCTTGAGCTGCACCACCTCGCCCGCGTGCGCGCGGCGATTCCAGAGCCAGGTCTGCGTCAGCACGTCGCCCTCGAGTCGCGTGCGGCTGCGCACCACCCAGGCGCCCATCCAGACCACGCCGACGGCCGCCAGCGCCAGCACCACCAGGCTGCCGGCCGACCAGCTCGTCGCGCGCAGCGCCGGCAGGCTCCACAGTCCGAGGCCGACGACGTCGACCACGATCACCACCGCCAGCACGCGCAGGAAGGCCGGATAGGCCGGGCTCTCCAGCGCGGCTTCCGGCGGGACGGGCGCCGCGTCGCTCATCGGGGCGCGGAGGCCGGCTCGGCCGGGACCTCGGGCAGCGCCGGCGCCGGCTCGGGCGTCGACTGGCCGGGCTCGGAGGTGCCGAACGGGTTCTCCATGTCGATGTTGCCGGAGTCGGGCTGCTGGCCCTCGGTGGGCATCTCCAGCTGCACCTTGTCGGTGTCGACCACCACCGGCTTGTCCAGGAACACGGTGACGGTCTGCGGGAAGAAGATCACGATGGCCACCAGCAGCA
>Ga0308164_10003142_pt1 | contig 15363 bp, 21 predicted proteins | sample PhyTR2_FD_201031 | JGI IMG/M metagenome (GOLD analysis project Ga0308164, IMG submission 201031) | Phyllosphere microbial communities from UC Gill Tract Community Farm, Albany, California, United States - DLSLT.R2 | ecosystem: Host-associated > Plants > Phyllosphere > Unclassified | place: USA... | reverse complement strand
TCCTTTGTAGAATACTGATAACGCGCGACGGGGCGGGGAGGGCCCGATCCGTCGTCCTATCTCAGATCAACCCCCAGGCGCTCGCGTAAGCGGGCAAGCTTGTCGCTAATATTCTAAGTTTCGGACTTCGGCTCGCCCTTAACGTAAAAAAAAACTCACTTTCGTGTCGTCAAAACCGCCAAGCGCGACTTTAATCCGCGATCCGTTTCAATCTCGTCGGCGTGATTTGCCGTGGCCACAGCTAGCAGGTCGCTGACGTCAACTTCGCACGCCAGTGCCATGGCAGTCTCGGATGACACAATTTCGGCTGCCTTCGCCTTCCGGACCGCACCGATCAGGGCAATGTCGAGCAGGCGACCAGGCTGCGTCTGCTTCGTGTCTCGCTCGGCGTCGTCTAGGATGCCGGCCATCCAAAGGTTCTCGGGGCCCGTCAAGTTTGCAGCAACGGCACGTATGCGAGCCGCCTGCTTGGCAGCCCGAACGGCTTCCGCTTCAAGCAATTCTCTTAACGCCGGGTCGCGGCACTGTACTGCAAGACCCGGTAGGCGGGCAGCCTGAGCTTCTTTGCCAGCGTGAAGATCTTGAAGGGCGACGTGCAGCAAGGCGGCAGCAGAACTGGTGGTGACCATGACGTTCCAAGCGCACCACCCTTCTCGCAGGTTCCCGCATTTATAGCTCGGTGCACCCCGCCTGAGTAAGCGAGAAGTGGCCTAACCACAGGTCGAGTTCCTTGCCAAGCGCTCGGTGCGCTTCAGCATCGATCTGGTCGGTGTGCTCCATCAGTTTCTCGCGGGCCGCCCCGATTGCGACAAGGCGCAAACGCTGCTGGTCAATAAGCTGATCAGTCTTGGTTCCAACGTCCTGCCCCTCGATCCTCGGCCGCTTGGCACGCACCTTATACTCTTCGACCAACTCGGCCGCAGCCTCGCCGTGCCCCGACGCATCGCTGTCGAGATGATCCTGAACCGCGTCCAGGGATGCCGCGGCAAGCTCGGCACGGGCGTTGGCCGTGTCTGGTTCGGGCAATGCCGTCTCCTCCTGCTCAAGCCCGAGACGGCGGATCATCCAGTCACGTGTCGTCCCTTGTAGGACCAGCGTCGCGAAGATCGCACAGACGGCCAGAAAGACGATGATATCGCGACCGGGAAAGCGGTTCGCGACCTCCCATACGGGCCAGCAGCTTAGCTGCATCACAGGCCGGACAGATGGCAGCATCCGACTACTTGCCAAACCCCACAGATACCGGTTGCAACCAAAGGGGCGTCCACAGATGGAAAGCGGAATGACCGGTTTCGGGAAGATGCGTAGTGATAGCCGACATGCGAGGCGTTGCCGTCCTGCTCGGAAATGATCAGGTACTAAGGAAACGCGTCCTTTCCCGAAGCCCCTTTCGATTGTCGAAAACGCGAGACCATCGATGCCCGAATTAGGCTCTGATCCGTTGGGTTTCCCGTCCGGTCAGTGGCGTCGGTGGAGCAGCCGATCGATCGACCATCGGCCGCTTCCAACAATGAGCAGATACAGGCATCCGAGCAGCATGGTGAGGTCGGCGCGGCTCTCGTGCTGCGCGCTCCAAAACCCGTAGCGCTTGAAATCGGGCAGGTTGAATGGCCCGAACCCGTGCCCCAGCAGGATAGGGAGCTTGGTCGCGATCAGCGCCACGATCATCGTCGCGATCAACGGAATTGAAGCAAGCCGCGTGAACAAGCCGACGATGATGAGTGCACCACAGACGAGTTCCAGCCCGCCGACGAATGGCCCCATCAACTCGGGGTATGGAATGCCGATCTTTGCGAAGCGGCCCGCTCCCAGAATGTCGGGGAAGATCAGCTTCTGGATACCCTCGGGGAAAAACACGACCAGTCCAACCGCAAACCGGATCAGGATGGTCCATGGGCTTGCGTTGCTATGAATGATGCGCTGGAACATGGCGCGGCTATACGGCATCCGATTATGAACGGGCAAAGCATCCTTGGCGGCGGTCGTGGCAGCGTTGGTGAAGTGTTCGTCGCATTCCTCAAGCTCGGCCTCACCTCGTTCGGGGGGCCGATCGCGCATCTCGGCTATTTCCGTGAATCGTTCGTGGTGCGGCGTCGATGGATCGACGAGGCGGGCTACGCGGATCTGGTGGCGCTTTGCCAGTTTCTACCGGGCCCTGCCTCAAGCCAGGTCGGGTTCGCGCTGGGGCTGATGCGAGCGGGGCCGCTGGGCGCGCTGGCGGCCTGGGCGGGATTTACGCTGCCCTCCGCGGTCCTCATGCTTCTGTTTGCCTATAGCGCGTCGAGCTTCGACGGACCGATTGGCTTAGCGGCCATTCACGGGCTCAAGCTCGTCGCAGTGGCGATTGTAGCGCAGGCGGTCTGGGGCATGGCGCGCACGCTCACGCCCGATCGATCCCGCGCGGGGCTGGCGCTTGTCGCGCTCGCAGCGGTGACGCTGGTCAATGGAGCATGGGGCCAGATCGCTGCAATCGGGCTGGGCGCAATGGGCGGCCTCTGGCTGTGTCGCGCAATCACACCCGCCCCGGGCGGGTCGGTGCGGTTCATGGTGCGTCGTAAAGTTGGCGCGACCTGCCTCGCCATTTTCACGCTTCTACTCGTTGGGTTGCCGCTGCTCGCTTCGGCTTTTGGGTTGCAGGGATTAGCGCTGTTCGACGCATTCTATCGATCAGGCGCACTCGTGTTCGGAGGTGGCCATGTCGTGCTGCCGTTACTGCAAGCCGCCATCGTCGAGCCGGGCTGGACCGACGATGCGACGTTCCTTGCAGGCTATGGCCTAGCCCAAGCCTTGCCGGGACCACTGTTCAGCTTCGCCGCCTATCTGGGCGCGCTGGTCGTTGCCGTGCCGGGCGGGATGATCGGTGCCGGTATAGCCCTCATTGGGATTTTCCTTCCCGGCCTTCTGATCCTGGTGGGGGCGCTGCCGTTCTGGGAAGCGCTCCGCGCCCGTCCTGCGGCAAGAGCTGCGCTACACGGCGTCAACGCGGCCGTCGTCGGCATCCTCGGCGCCGCACTTTACAACCCGGTGTGGGTCAGCGCTGTGATTAGCCCCTACGACTTTGCCATCGCCGCTGCGGGGTTCATTCTACTGACGGTCTGGAGAACGCCGCCAATCGTTGTGGTTATGCTTGTTGCGCTGCTCGCGACTGCGCAGTCGCTGTAACTAGTTGTGGGAACACGAGCTTGAAACGTCTGAAATCGGGCGATTGTGTTGAAGAAGTCAGAGTTGGGCGCGGGCCAGGGCTGGCGTTGGATGACGTTGTTAGGGTTCGGCCTGGCTCAGACGGGTAACCGCTAGGCAGTCAGCGGGATAAGCCCTGCCATCTTGCGGAGGTTGTGGGCGGTGGCTGCCAACTCGTCTGCCGGCTGCCGTTCCTTGGCAGCGCGTCCCTCGTGCCAGTAGCGGCGCAACGACGCTCCGTATTCGCGGGAATGGCAGCATTTTCGGCAGTCGGACACGCTGCCGCGGCAGATAAGAGGGATGCCATGTACGGCTTGATCGGAAAGATGACTGCACACCCCGGCGAGCGCGCGGCCCCCTCGGCAATCTTGATAGCCGGTGTGGCCGGAATGCCAGGTTGTTTAAGCTACGTCGTCGCTGCCGATCTGACGAATGCCGAAGCGATCTGGAGCACTGAGGTTTGGGAATCTAAGGACATGCACGCGGCGTCGTTGGCGCTGCCCTCGGTACGAGACGCGATCACGAAAGGACGCCCACTCATTGCCGGGATGGAAAGGGTAGCCGAGACGTCGCCGGTTGGCGGCTTCGGTCTCGGCGCCCAAAGATAGCGATCGCCCTACGGCAGATTACTCGCCTTGCTTGCGTTGACAGCCCGCTGGTGGGTGGCAGCGAGCGCTTCATCGTGCAGCGCAATCTTCGTGGCAGCCGGGCGGCTGGCGATGCGTACGGCATAGCAGCGGAATATTCGTTGCCGGGCTAAATCTTCTGCCCCTCGTCCGCCAGCTACTGACCATCGCGAAAGCCAGCAGCATTTCTGTGATGTCCCCTCCATAGTACATCAGCTCGGCCCCACGACGGAGCTGATGGGGTGGGGCCGGAATGGCGACGAACCAGCCAGCGTAGAGCATCTGCGCCATGATCGAGTGAATGACGACGGCGGCCCCCAGTACGACCAGTCGGGCAGGCACCGACAGGCGATGCGGGGCTGGATCAGGCCCCGCGATGACCCAGACATAGAGGCATCCGGCTGCCACGAAGTGAAAGTGGACGAGATAATGCAGGGTCGGGTGCCTCATCATCGCCATGTAGAGTGGCGTGAAATACAGGGCGGCCATCCCGCCTAGGTTCAACACGAGCGCCGTTACTGGATTCGTCAGAAGAAGGGTCGGTCGCCAGCGCAGCACACGAACGATTGCCCTTCCGAAGGGCGCTGGCGCGGTACGGAGGGTAAGAGTGATCGGCGCCGCCATTATCAGGCCGAGAGGCGCCAGCATGCCCAACAGGATGTGCTGGAGCATGTGCTGACGAAAGTCGCCCGCTGGAAACGGGAGGTACTGCGGAATCAAACCGAGCGCCAGAACCGCAGTGCCGCCGCCCCATGCGGCGGTGCGCCAAGGACTCCATCCACGACGAGCCACACGCGTCTGATAGACGACGCCGCCGACGTACAGCAGGGTCAAAAGCCCGAGAAGCACGAGTGGCAGTGCCATCGAAGGCGTGTGCCCGTGTCCCTCCATGTGCATCGCTTGGACTGCGCCCTATGCGATGATGATGGGTTTAGCGCGGCGCGCGGTGACCCAGCCTGCTAGGATGAAGATCACGCCCGAGGCGAGGAACAGCATGTCCCAAAGAAACTGGTTCGCATCGGCATACACGTGATGAATCCCAAGGATCTGATGGTCGATCACACCTTCGATCAGGTTGAACCAGCCCCAGCCGTTGAGCATCCAGCCCCAGAGGACGGCCGAGCCCCAAACCTGCCTGCGGGCGTGGGTCACGCGCGAGTAAAGCAGGCCCAGACCGACGAGCACCGCGAGCCAGGTCACGGTATGGAAGATGCCGTCCCCCAGCGTGTTCATGCGCAGACCCGGCACCGTATCAGGCGTGATCTTGCTGCTGAACAGATGATGCAACTGGAAGACCTGGTGCAAAAAGATGCCGTCGAAGAAGCCGCCGAGCCCGATTCCAAGTATGATACCCGGTGCCTTGACTGAAAGTATGCCGGTTGCTGCTCGCATTTCGAGGGCTCCTTGTATCCTGCTCGTAAAGGGCCGAGCACCCTAATTGAATGTTCACGCATAGCTCAGGTGATTCCATCGATCACCACGGCGGCTTGCTATGCCCGCGCCCGGAGCGGATGCCGTAAGCTTCAATGCCAAAACCGGTCGGCGGGGGTGTCGACGTTTTGCGGAAGCCGTCATACCGGCCCCATTGCTGAGGTCTTTTAAGGCTGAATCTTGATTAGACAGCGAAACGGCCGCTTCCGGAAAGCGACTGCAAGCAAGGCAGCTGTACGGTTGCTAACTGAGCTGCTCGTCTAGGCTGCGCGTACGGGATGTCATTTCCTCGCCGGTATGCTTTGTCGAAGCGGGCTCGATTAGCAGCACCCAACATTCGTCTTGCGCGATAGGATTGTGGCGGACACCGCTGGGTACGGTGAGGAAATCCCCCTTGTTGAGATCGACGGCATCATTCTCAAACTCAATTCGCAGCGATCCCTTGACGATGTAGAAGAGCTCATCCTGCCCCTCATGCGCGTGCCAGACGAGTTCGCCCTTAAGCTTCGCGGCCTTGAGAAGCTGGTTGTTGACCTGACCGATTACCTTCGGCGACCAATAGTCAGTCACGCGGTCAAACGCGGTGGCGAGCGATGTTGGCGATAGCACCTAGACCTCCAGGATAAGGCGGGACCAGTTTTCGGATCCCCTTCTCGATCAAGACCATCATATCACCCGATCGTACAGTATAATTCGGGCAACCGCTGCGGCCGGTGGCAACGCCCGCAGAGGCAACTGCCGACCGGCCGCGGGTTGCCACAGCCGTGTCGAGGAAGTGCTGATTTATAAGCGCCGCATATGTTGGCGATTGTGCGACAGTTCGGACCTTCTTCCCGTTGCAGAATGGTCTGTCGCCCCAATGAGGGCAACAGGCTGCCAGCTCACGTGCAATCGACCTTACCGATGTCGCTCGCGTCGTCCTTCAACGCCTTGCATGCGTTCACCCATGCCGGGTCGCCGGGATACAGCGTGGAACGCAGATAGGCCCAGGTCATGCGCTGGGTGACCGCGAGGCGATCTGGATCCTCATCGTCGGTTTCCTTCGCGTCGTACCCCGCTATCCCGCCCAGGCCATGCCCTGCTCCAAAAAGGGTCAGCAGGCAGTCTGCTCCCGGACCGTGATGATAGGGATCGGCATGCCAGTCGGCACCGCGCTCCGTCAGGTGCGGGCTGGCATCGCTGTCACCGAAAACCACCAGAGTCCGTGTGGTCATGGTCGAGAAGTCCAGGCCGAGCGCGGGATAGCGCAGCCCCATGGGTCCGTTCAGGTCTTCACCGCGACCCAGCACGGCGAGCAGCACGCCCGCTTTGATCCTTGGTTCGCGCATGTCGACGCCAGGCGCAGGATTTGCGGAAGCGATCAGCCGCGCGCCAAGCAGGACGCTGACGGTATGGCCGCCCAGCGAATGGCCGATCGCAGCGATCCGGTCGTGGTCGAGGCGGCCAGCAATCGCCGGCACCATGGCCTCGATCACTTCCAGCTGGTCGAGGATGCACGTCATATCCCCGACGCGTTCGCGCCAGAAGAGCGGGCCACCCGGCGCGTCAGGGGCGAGGCCGCCCACTTTGGAGTTGGGGTGCGTCGGTTGGATAACGACAAAGCCGTGCTCCGCCAGGAAGTTGGCCAACGGTCCATAGCCATCCTTTGAGGGAATGTAGAGCGAGGGTCCGTGCCCGTGAGACAGCAGAACCACGGGCAGGTCGCCGCCATTCATTGGAGCGGTGATCCGGAGTTCCAATTGCGCGCCGCGCCCCGGGGCGGGAAGCGTGACGGGACTGATCGAAATTGTGATGACCGCGTCGCTGATCGGCAGGTGACGAGCCTTGTCAATGAGATTGTTCATGTACGTGTCTCGCTTCTTGTTGGCAGCGACGGGGAGGGCGCCTACATCGAATATCTGGAGCGGCGTTCCGCATGGTGGCTGTATGCGGAGCAACGTTCCGTATATCAAGCTCGTTATTACGGGAGAGGCATTTGGGGGACGACGTGGGCACAGGCACTGACAGCGATGCGCCGCCGAAGCGGCGCGTTCGCGCCGATGCCCAGCGCAATGAGGATGCCGTGCTGGAAGCGGCCAAAGCCGTCTTCACCGAGTCTGGCGTCGACGCGACGGTTCGGGAGATCGCGACGCGAGCCGGCGTCGGCATGGGGACGCTGTATCGCCGCTTCCCGACGCGCTCGGACCTGATCGCCGCGGTATTTCGACGCGAGGTCGATGCCTGCGCCGCGGAAGCCACTACCTTGGCAGCGGACCATCAGCCAGGCGAAGCTTTGGCGCGTTGGCTGAAACGTTACTCCGTGTTCCTGGGAACGAAGAAGGGGCTGGCAACCGCCTTGCACTCCGGCGACCCGGCATTCGGCGCGCTTCCAGCGTATTTCAGGGCTCGGTTCGAACCTGCCCTTGGCTCCTTGCTCGCTGCGGCCGCCGCGGCGAACCAAGGGCGCGCCGATATCGAGCCCTATGACTTGCTGCGGGCGATTGGAAACCTGTCCGTCGCGAGCGACGACGACGGCGTGGCACATACCGCGCGAATGCTGGACCTGCTGATTGACGGGCTGCGTCACGGATTGAAGACATCGGTCGATTCGACCGATCCCGAACGCCCGGCCAATCACACATCTCCAGCCCCCTGATGAAAGCCAGTGCGGCTTGTAGTTCGCTTGTGTTGCGAACTGCCTGTGCTTGTCGCGAAAGGGCTGAGATCCGGACGTGACGTATGTCGCCGCTTTCGCGACGGGGGAATTACGCCAGGTGGTGAAGTGCGAGGAGACTTTTCGAAGCGAGCTGCCCGATCGGCACCTTCCCGCAAATAATGATATTTGGTAATTGTCGAGCGGCAGCTGATCCGATCAGAGCTCAATGCCGTTGGTCGTCCAAGCTGCCATCTCGCCATCGGCTATGGTCAGCGATACGCGCCAGGTGTCGGTGCGCCGTAGGACGTAGACATGCTCCCACTCGGCCACCAGAGCGTCGTCGACACCCATCATGCGATAGGCCATGCGGGCCTGAGCAACGCCCGGGACAGCTCGTCGGCGGACATGAGGGTGCCTTCCGGCCGCACGACGCCTTGGGCTCGATAGAAACCAAACAGCGTGGCGCAATGGTCTCGGAACGCGATTACGGAGAGGCGCGCAAACGGCATGTCGGCGAGGAGATCACGAGGCGTGAGCGATCCGCCTGGCGACAATGCCTGCGACGGTTTCGTCGGCGATACGCAACAGCTCTTCCGCCGTCGCGCCGTCCCGTGCCTGCACCGATATACCCTGCTGCACGGCCGACAGGTACGCCGCCATCCGCTCTGCCTCCGTTCGTTCAAGCCAGCGTGATAGGGCATTCGCAACGCGGTCGCGTAGCGCTCGCCGGCGTTCGCCCAACTCGAGTGCGAGTTCCTGCTGCTCGATGGCGCCTTCGATCAGGCCGGTAGAGATCATGCAACCGCGCTCCTCGACCGTCACTGCCCGGATCGCCGCTTCGAATAACCCAGCCACCGCCGCCTCCAGTGTCTCGGCGCCGTCCATGCCGTCCAGCGCACCTGGCAGGCCTGCGTAGAGATCGAGCGCTTCGCGGTAGAGGCCCGCTTTGCTCCCAAAGGCCGCGTAGAGGCTGGGTGGCGCGATGCCGATTGCGGTCGTCAGATCAGCGATCGACACGCCTTCGTACCCGTGGCGTCGGAACAGGCGCATTGCGGTTTCGATCGCTTGAGCTCGGTCGAAGCTGCGTGGGCCTGCAGAACGGCGGTGGCGAGGCTTATCCATAGCGATCACTAAACACAGCTTGACGCAGAAAAGCAATGTCCTAGTCTGTAGCGATCGCTAAACACGAGGACCGTATTGCATGATTCGTACGCCATTTCCGAAAGTAGCCGGGTTCGGTTCCGTCCACGGAGTTCCGAGCCTGCCGGCGGGCTTCACCGACGTGTTTGAGAGCTACCGTGTGCCGACCGGAGAGATCGATCTGCACACCGTAATTGGAGGCGAGGGCCCGCCGCTGCTGCTGCTCGGCGGATGGCCGCAGAACTGGTACATTTGGCGAGACGTGATGCTGCCGCTGGCCGAGCGGTTCACACTGGTCGTACCCGATCCTCGCGGTCTCGGCATCACGGACAAACCTGAGAATGGCTATGACAAGGGGACGCTTGGCCGGGATCTGTTCGGGTTGATGACCGCGCTTGGGCATGACCGCTTTGCAATGGTCGGCCACGATTGCGGCATGTGGGTCGGCTACGCGATGGCGGCGGACCAACCGGAGCGTATTGCGCGGATCGCGCTGGGCGAGGCAATTATTCCCGGCGTCGCCGTCTCCCCGCCTCTGATCCCTGACGAGCGACCGCTCAACGACTTCTTGTGGCACAACAACTTCTGCCGCGTGCGGGGCGTGACTGAGGAGCTGGTGGCCGGTCGCGAGGAAATCTTCTTCGAATATCAGTTCACCAAAATTCCCGTGCCGAACCCGATCCCATCGGACATCCGCGCCTTCTACATTGACCTCATCAAAAGCGATCGTCGTACGCTGCGCGCGAGCTTCGACTATTACCGGGCGATCGACGAGGACATCCCGGCCAATCGCGAGCGGATGAAGACCCGGCTGACAATGCCAGTGCTGGGTTTTGCTGGCGCATTGGCGTGCGGCGGTGCGGTGGAGGAGCAGCTTCGCCGCGTTGCCGATGATGTTCGCTGTGCCGTAATTCCTGATTGCGGGCACTTCGTTCCGGAGGAAAAACCGGAAGCGCTGCTGGCGCTGTTGCTGACTTTCCTCGAGGCTTATCGCGCTGAACTGAGCTGAGCTGAGCTGAGCTGAGCTACATGCATGTGCGTGAGGTTCGTCAGTCTATAAAGCTAAACGAGCCTCCCGCATTGCGCGACATGTCTAACATTTTGCCGATCAGCCCGACCTGGGGACGCACTGCACGTTCTTGATCGTCGACGGCGTCTGCCGCGCCTTGTCGCGGAAGTGCTGATTTTCGGACGTCGCGTATGTCGCTGCTTTTGCGGGGCGCGGCCAAGGTGACGATCTACACGATCGGCATCAGCTACTCTGTCGAGCGGGCAGTCAAATCGGCCTATGAGCGCACGGTCGGGCGGCTGCTCGAAGCGACAAGCGGGTGGAGGAGCGCCGACGATCGCCATGCCGCGTACGTCCGGCAACGTTATGGCGCCTTTTTGCACGAGACACCCTGGTATCGTTTTCCGTTCGGCGAGGCGCCGAGTGGCGTGCGGCGTGTGGCGGACGCGGGAGCCAGCGCTGAATTTCCGGCATTGTGAACGCCGGTTCGCACTGTCTGCGGAATATGGCGTCAAGGCCGTCTACGCCCAGGCGATCGATGCAGCGACCGGGGCGACCTTCGGACATGACCAGCCGACGCTGCGGCTGGTGGCGTACGGCGATCCTGCCACGCTGCGCGCGGTCGAGCCCAGCATCCGCGCCGCGCGCGCTTCGGTCCCGATCGGCGTCGCCCGTGAGAGCCGAGAATGTGGCGAGTGGGCAGCACACACTGGCAGCGGGGGCCCGGATGACGACGAACGTACCGCGAAGGCCGTTGCAGGCCGCCGTACCATCACGCCGTTTGGAAAAAATCACGGCATGATATTGCGGCGGAGATACTTAGCCCGGAATGCCCCAGTTGGCATCCTCGTTAGCAGCCTTGGCTGTTCGAACCAGATGCTCGACGTAGTTCTGAAAAACCGGAACCGTAAACGTGACGAGAGTCGGTTCGCCCTGCGGCTCCTTGAACGTCAGGACGACGAACCGGCTGCCTTCCTCGTCAAGTACGAGTCCGGCCTCCATCGCACCAGTGCCGCTGGGAGTGATGATCGTCGCTGCCATGGTAGTGCCTCTCTGCTCGTCTGGGAGCCGCTCTAGCGCAGCCGGACCGCCCCGTCAGCGTCCGTCGAGCGTCACGCTGCGTCCGCGCTCAATCTTAAATGCAGGAGGGCAGCCCACGCCTACCTCGATTACCGTCGCCGTCCGCGATATTCATTGGCAATCTGCTGAAGCTCAGTGTGGAGCTTCGAAAGCACTGTGGAAAGTGGCGGGGTGTCAGGGTGAGGCTGATGGGGGCCTCGAAGGATGCCGATTCCCCAATGCAATTCCTTTTTAAACCAAAAATATCGATTTAGCGCACGCGAATTGGCAGTTCTAAAAAACGTGTCTGTTATCGAATCATCACTAGTGGCTGAGGGTCCCCCGGTTTCTCATCCAACCTGAGGGTGAGTTTCCGGCGTTCATCGGCCGCCTTGGCTGCCGCTGCAGCAGCATATTCGACCGGCGTCATCCAGCCAAGCGATGTGTGAGGACGGCTCTCGTTATAGTCCCGTCGCCAAGCCTCGATCTTGGCTCGGGCGTCGGCGATGGACAGGAACCAATGCGCGTTCAGGCACTCGTCGCGAAGGCGACCGTTGAACGACTCCACGAAGGCATTGTCGGTAGGCTTACCCGGTCGACTGAAGTCCAGCGTCACGCCGTTCTCATACGCCCAGCGGTCGAGCGTCTTCGAGATGAATTCCGGACCATTGTCCACGCGAATAGTCTTGGGCGCTCCGCGGATCGACGAGATCCGTGTCATTGTCTCGACGACCTGCTCGCCCTTGATCCCGTGGTCGACGTCGATCGCCAGCGCTTCGCGGGTGAAGGCGTCGACCACGGTCAGCGCTCGTAACCGCCGGCCGTCGAACAAGGCGTACGAGACGAAATCCATCGACCACATCTCATTCGCCGCCAGTGCCGCAGGTTGCCGTTCGCGGTTGGCAGCGCTGACGTTGCGCCTCGGCTTCTTGAGCCGAAGGCTCAGTCCATCATTCCGATAAAGCCGATAGACGCGTTTATGGTTCACGACCCATCCTTCCCGGCGCAGCAAGATGTAGATCCGGAAAATAGCCATAGCGCGTCCGCGTTGCCGCCAAATCACGGATGCGCATCACCAGCGGTGTCTGGTCCGGCTTGTGCGAAATGTAGCGTACCGATGACCGCTCGACGCCCAGCGCCGAGCAACTGCGCCGTTCGCTTACAGCATGGGACGCCTGGACGTACGCGACGAGCTCGCGTCGTCGTCCAGGCGTCAGAGCTTTTTTGACAGGACATCCTGCAGGATGTGCTTGTCCAGGCTCAGGTCGGCGACCAGCTGTTTCAGCTGCCGGTTCTCATCCTCGAGCTGCTTCAAACGCCTCAGCTCGCCGACGCCGAGACCGCCGTACACCTTCTTCCAGCGATAAAACGTCTGCTCGGAAATTCCCATCCGCCGGATGACTTCGGCCACTGGTGTACCGGTTTCCGCCTGCTTGAGCGCGAAAGCAATCTGCTCGTCCGTGTACCTAGATTTCTTCATTTCCAGCTCCTTGCCCGAAGGCTTCTCAAGGCCGGAAAACTCTCGCTCAAATTGGGCTAAAAAACAGGGGGGGGCGTCAGCATGTCGGCGCGCGCTGAACCTCGCTCGCGATCGAGCCGCATGAACTTCGGGCCTCTCAATCAGGGGTAAGATGTGAGACGCGGATCACGCTAAGCTTAAAAGCCGCCGACCAATGAGGGGCGGCGGCCTTATACAAGATTAGCTGTCATCGATATCAGGCGTGAGCAGTACCGGTGGTGACTTTAACGATGCGCCGGCGGAGACCGAAGCCGACTCCCCCGAAGCCGACAAGCATCATTAGCCACGTTGCTGGCTCTGGAACCGCGCCGATCGAAATGGTCGCATTTTCAGGCGCAAAATCTGTAATTTGGTTGACGTTACCCACACCGTTTCGGGGCCAGAGATTAAACCCATATTGGGCTGGCCCAAAGCCCGTGCTCGGCAGCAATGCGAGCGGAACCCGCGCTGTCAGCATGTTTCCAGCGATGGAAATACCCGCTTGGTCCAAGGCGTTCGGACCGACCGATCCGGTGCCGTTCTTTTGTATCACAATGGCCTGATTGAAGACCACGTTGGGTTGGCCGATGGAGGCAAAAGGCTTGGCGATGCCTGTACCCGTGTTGACGCCGAAAATATACAGACCCGCAGTCTGCGGGTTGATATCCCCAGCGAAAGTGGCACCCAGCGTGAAGAACTGCGACATACTGTCGTAATCGACCGAGAAGCTTGTGACGTCGAGATCTGCGAAAGGCTCGCCCGCAGTATACGACGGAATGAAGTCGCCGGTCGGATCCATAATTGTTACAGCTGCAGCGGGCGTTGCACAAATTGCGGTGAAGCTAAGCATTCCGACTATGATCGCCTTGTTTATCATGGGATTATCCTCGAAAATCGGCAACAAGCGTCGCCATTCTTTCCTTATCATGATCGGAAATTGTAGACGATAATCCTAATGGCTTAAGACGCACTACTCCAATTAGGTCATAGGAGGCGTTCTCAGACCATTGCGTTCGCCGGGCACGTTAATGCAAATTTCCTAATCAAAGGGCGGGAGTTGGTCCAGGTTGTCTTCCCAGTCGGGAAAGGCGCGCCGGCGCTCCACTTCGCAGCGGAAGATTTCCAGCCCAGTGGTCATAGATGCGGTGTCGCAAATGGCGGCGGTCGTGGTGCTATATGATGGTCCAGATGAAAAGCGCCATTGGAAACGCTGATCATGATTGATCGCTGAAAGTCTCGTCGAGGTTTGCCATGCGCAAACAAGGGAGGGGCCTGATCGATGAGCCCGGACTTGCTGTCGCGATTGCACCAGACGCCGACCGCTGCATCGTCCTGGAGATACTTGCTGTCCGTCCATGAGGTGCGGAGTGAGATTGCCCCAGTCGCCGCGCCGTTGCCGGCGTAGCCGGATTTGGCTCGAAGGTCGGGCTGCTGCCGGGGATCGGTTTTGCTGTGGCAAGGCTGACGATGTTGAGGCCGCCCTCGCTTGTAATGGGCTCGGGATCGGCGAAAACGTAGAGACGGCTGAGCTTTGCCAGCGCGCCAGCGCTATCAATCGCACGAATGAACGTGTTGAGAGCGCTGTATCGCGGAGCCGAGAGGGGGCACGGTCCGCGCCTGTTTGTAAGCAGTGACGACCGCATGCTCTGGAACAGGCTCAGGGCTCACGTCACTGATCGAGATGGTCAGCGACGTCGCACGCGAGGTGATTGCGAGGTCGGATCGGCTCTCTATGATCTCGATCTGATGGCTCGTGGAGGTTTCGTAATCCGTCGGGACTTCAGCGACCAGCACCTCTGCCGTGCTTCCCGAAAGGCGACGGCCCATCTTGAAGCGCCCGCCCGCGGTGTTGGTCATCGTCAGGTTCGTCTCATACTTGACGTTGACGATTCCGACGACGGTGTTAGCCGCCGCTCCCTCGGGAATCTTAGGCGGCGGCGATCGGGTCGAGAGCGTCGAGGAACCGTTCAAGACGATCACCGGCGCGCAGCGCGGCGAGAAGGCGCTGGTCGTACCGATCGTGTCATACGCCCAGCAGGGCGGCGGCACCGCAGCGTTGAGGATCCGATGCACACGATCTGCACGTCGACCAGGGATCAAAACACCGTCATTGCCGCGCACATCACCAAGTTCCACGAGAGCTCAGTCGGGTATGCCGCCGATGAGCCACTGCATACAATCACGTCGAACAGCGACATCAAACGGCCAGGCGGCAACGTGCCACTCGGGATAGTCGCCGCCACGATCGAGCGGCAGTTCGGCGCCAGCGCCGGGGCGTCGATCGCGGAGCCGCTTGGTACAGTGATGGCAGGTGGCGGCGGCAAGAGCGCGCTGGTGACTGCGTTCCTTGCGCAGCACAACACGATGCTGAATAGCAGCATCCACCCAGAGCATAGCGCGGAAAAGCCTATGTCGACCGTCACAACGACAGGATCGCATCAGGGCGTGGTTGCGGCGCACCTGATCACCCTGAAGGGATCGGACCGCCGGGGGCTCACCTATATCCTTGCGAGCGAGACCGGCGCTTCGCTGCGTGCCGCGGGCTGGCGGTTCCTTTGACGCGTGCCTGGTCGCTGCTGGGATACGCCCTCTCGGCCACGTACTGACAAGCACCAACCGAGGGCAAGTCAGCCTACGGATGGGGCGATTGGCCGGCACTCGAATCGACGGAATGCCGCCGTTTACGTACCGTTCTGGGGGTACAGAAAATGCCATCTGGAATTATACCCCAGATATCCCCCCGAATGCGTCGCTCTCTCACCCCGCCGTATGGAACGTGTGAGAA
>Ga0308164_10003141_pt1 | contig 15364 bp, 12 predicted proteins | sample PhyTR2_FD_201031 | JGI IMG/M metagenome (GOLD analysis project Ga0308164, IMG submission 201031) | Phyllosphere microbial communities from UC Gill Tract Community Farm, Albany, California, United States - DLSLT.R2 | ecosystem: Host-associated > Plants > Phyllosphere > Unclassified | place: USA... | reverse complement strand
CTCCTCAGGGCTTGCCAGCCGTCGGAAAGGGCCAGGCCGCTTGCGGGTTCAGCGTGGTCTGAGCCGTGGGCGCCGTCGCGGGCGCGGCGCTGGTCTTGGCCTTCTTGGACGCCGGCTTGGCCGCCGTCGTCTTCTCGGCGGCCTTGGCGGCCGGCTTCGCGGCGGTGCTCTTGGTGGCGGTCGCGGTCTTGGTGGCCGCCGTCTTGGCGCTCGTCTTGGCCGGGGTGGCGGCCTTGGACGAGGTCTTCGTGGCGGCGGTCTTGGTCGCCGACGTCGTCTTGGCGGACGAGGTCTTCGATGCCGTGGCGGCCGGCTTCGAGGCGGTCGCCTTCTTCGCCGGTGCCTTGGAGGCCGTGGTGGAGCCGGACTTCTTGGCCGTCGCGGTAGTCGACGCGGCCTTCTTCGACGGCGTCGAGGCGGTGCTCGTCTTCTTGGCCGTGGCGGTCGTCGAGGTCGACTTCTTCGCCGCGGTCGCCGTCTTGCCGGCAGCCGCCTTCTTCGCCGGTGCCGCCTTCTTGGCCGGTGCCGCCGCCTTCTTCGCCGCCGGGGCCTTCTTCGCCGCGGGCTTGGTCGCCACCTTGGTCGCCGGCGCCTTCTTGGCCGGGGTGGTCTTGGCCGACGTCGTGGCCTTCTTGGCCGTCGCCGTCTTGGCGGTCGAAGTCTTGGCCGTCGCGGTCTTGGCCGCGTCGGTCTTCTTCTCCGGGGTCTTCTTGGCGTCGGTCTTCGCAGCCGTAGCCTTCTTTGCAGTTGCCATTTTTTTCTCCTTGATCAAGTTGAGATATCAACCTTCGGGGCACTTCGTCCGCGCTGTTGCGGACGAAGCGATGCATGGTGCTGGAGACCGGTCCCCAGCATCATGAACACCAGCGCCCCAGCCGTCTCCGTGCTCTTCGGCACGTGTCGACGGTGGGGCAATTCTTGAATGCACTTGTCGGTTCTTCGAACAATTCAATCCCAGGAGAGGGCACCGCCCGACTGGTACTCGATGACGCGGGTCTCGAAGAAGTTGCGTTCCTTCTTCAGGTCGATCATCTCGCTCATCCAGGGGAACGGGTTCTCCTCGTTCGGGAACAGCGTCTCGAGACCGATCTGCTGCGCGCGCCGGTTGGCGATGTAGCGCAGGTAGCCCTTGAACATCGAGGCGTTCATGCCCAGCACGCCGCGCGGCATGGTGTCCTCGGCGTACTGGTACTCGAGCTCGACCGCCTTCATGAAGAGGTCCTTGATCTCGGCCTTGAACTCGGCGGTCCAGAGCTGCGGGTTCTCGAGCTTCAGCTGGTTGATCAGGTCGATGCCGAAGTTGCAGTGCATCGACTCGTCGCGCAGGATGTACTGGTACTGCTCGGCGGCGCCGGTCATCTTGTTCTGCCGGCCGAGCGCCAGGATCTGCGTGAAGCCGACATAGAAGAACAGGCCCTCCATCAGGCAGGCGAACACGATGAGCGACTTGAGCAGGGTCTGGTCGGTCTCGTGCGTGCCGGTCTTGAAGTTGGGATCGCTGATCGCCTCGATGAAGGGGATCAGGAACTCGTCCTTGTTGCGGATCGAGGGCACCTCGTTGTAGGCGTTGAAGATCTCGCTCTCGTCCAGACCGAGCGACTCGACGATGTACTGGTAGGCGTGCGTGTGGATCGCTTCCTCGAAGGCCTGGCGCAGCAGGAACTGGCGGCACTCGGGCGCCGTGATGTGGCGGTACGTGCCCAGCACGATGTTGTTGGCGGCCAGCGAATCGGCGGTGACGAAGAAGCCGAGGTTGCGCTTGACGATGCGGCGCTCGTCCTCGGTCAGTCCGTTCGGGTCCTTCCACAGCGCGATGTCGCGCGTCATGTTCACTTCCTGCGGCATCCAGTGGTTGGCGCAGGTGGCGAGGTACTTCTCCCAGGCCCACTTGTACTTGAAGGGCACCAGCTGGTTGACGTCGGTCTGGCCGTTGATGATGCGCTTGTCGGCGGCATTGACGCGGCGCGCGACGGCGGGCTGGGACGTGGTGGAGAGGGCGGAAGCCGGAGGGGTCGCGCTGTCGGCGCTGCGTGCCGGGGGGGTGATCGGCGAAGTCGGGAGTGCCGACGAACGCGCGGCGGGCGCGCCGTTGGGCGATGTGTGATGCAACCCTTGCTGCATGTCCTTCGATGAGGATGGCTTGACTTCTTCGTCCCAGGTCAACATAGAAAAATCCAGTGCTCAAATTATGTGAGCAACGATGCGAGTTGCAAAGAGTTCGACTCGTACCGTGCTCTGATTATCTCGTGCGAAACCCGTTCTCGGACAGCGTGATCTTGTCAGGCGATGCCGCGAACGAGCTTCGATTCATGCCGACGTCACTGGCACGCTTCGCAGGTCGGATCGTCGACGCCGCAGAACGCGATGTCGGTCGCGGGCATGGCGGCGAGCTGCGCCTGCGCGGCCAGCGCGGCGGCCTCCAGGGCGCTCGGCGCCGCGGCGTTCGGGGCCATGGCGGAGGCATTGCCGCCACCCGACGTCACGGCGTTGAGCCGGCCCGACTGCACGGTGGATTTCTCCGCGTGCGTGGCGCTCTGCGTGCGCAGGTAGTAGGTGGTCTTCAGGCCGCGCAGCCAGGCCAGCTTGTAGGTCTCGTCGAGCTTCTTGCCCGATGCGCCGGCCATGTAGATGTTGAGCGACTGCGCCTGGTCGATCCATTTCTGGCGCCGCGCCGCGGCCTCGACCAGCCACTTCGTCTCGACCTCGAACGCCGTGCCGTAGAGCGCCTTGATGTCCTGCGGCACGCGGTCGATGGGACGCAGCGAACCGTCGAAGTGCTTGAGGTCCATGACCATCACGTCGTCCCACAGGCCCAGGCGCTTGAGGTCGCGCACCAGGTAGTGGTTGATGACGGTGAACTCGCCCGAGAGGTTCGACTTGACCGACAGGTTGCCGAAGCACGGCTCGATCGAGGCGTCGACGCCGATGATGTTGGAGATGGTCGCGGTCGGGGCGATGGCCACGCAGTTGGAGTTGCGCATGCCGTCGGCCTTGATCTTGCGACGCAGCGCGTCCCAGTCGAGCGTGACCGAGCGGTCGACCTCGACATAGCCGCCACGGGCCTGCTCGAGCATGTCGAGCGTGTCGATCGGCAGCACGCCCTGGTCCCACAGCGAGCCCTTGTAGCTGGAGTACTTGCCGCGTTCCTTGGCCAGATCGGTGGAGGCCCAGTAGGCGTGGTAGCAGATGGCTTCCATCGAGCGATCGGCGAACTCCACCGCTTCCTGCGAGGCGTAGGGGATGCGCAGCGCATAGAGCGAATCCTGGAAGCCCATCAGGCCCAGGCCGACCGGGCGGTGGCGCAGGTTGGAGTCGCGCGCCTTCTTGACGGCGTAGTAGTTGATGTCGATCACGTTGTCGAGCATGCGCATCGCCGTGGAGATGGTGCGCTTGAGCTTCTCCTGATCGACCTGGCCGTCCTTCAGGTGCTGCAGCAGGTTCACCGAACCCAGGTTGCAGACGGCGGTCTCGGTGTCGCTGGTGTTCAGCGTGATCTCGGTGCAGAGGTTCGACGAGTGGACGACGCCGGCGTGCTGCTGCGGCGAGCGCACGTTGCAGGCGTCCTTGAAGGTGATCCAGGGATGACCGGTCTCGAACAGCATCGTGAGCATCTTGCGCCACAGGTCGCTCGCCGGCACGGTGCGCGAGGGCGAGATCTCGCCGCGCGCGGCCTTGGCCTCGTAGGCCACGTAGGCGGTCTCGAAGGCGCTGCCGAAGAGATCGTGCAGGTCGGGCACGTCGTTGGGCGAGAACAGCGTCCACTGGCCCTTCTCCATCACGCGGCGCATGAAGAGGTCGGGGATCCAGTTGGCGGTGTTCATGTCGTGCGTGCGGCGGCGGTCGTCGCCGGTGTTCTTGCGCAGTTCCAGGAACTCCTCGATGTCGAGGTGCCAGGTCTCCAGGTAGGTGCAGACCGCGCCCTTCCTCTTGCCGCCCTGGTTCACGGCCACGGCCGTGTCGTTGACCACCTTCAGGAACGGCACCACGCCCTGCGACTCGCCATTGGTGCCCTTGATGTGGCTGCCCAGCGCCCGCACGCGGGTCCAGTCGTTGCCCAGGCCGCCGGCGAACTTCGACAGCAGCGCGTTCTCCTTGATCGACTCGTAGATGCCGTCGAGGTCGTCGGGCACGGTGGTCAGGTAGCACGAGGACAGCTGCGAGCGCAGCGTGCCGGCGTTGAACAGCGTCGGCGTGCTGGACATGAAGTCGAACGACGACAGCACCTCGTAGAACTCGATGGCGCGCGCCTCGCGGTCCACTTCGCCGAGCGACAGGCCCATCGCCACGCGCATGAAGAAGGCCTGCGGCAGTTCGATGCGCGACTTGCGCACGTGCAGGAAGTAGCGGTCGTAGAGCGTCTGCAGGCCGAGGTAGTCGAACTGCAGGTCGCGCTCGGCCTTGAGCGCGCCGGCCAGGCGCGGCAGGTCGAACTGCAGCAGCTTCTCGTCGAGCAATTCGTGGTCGACGCCCTTCTTGATGAACTGCGGGAAGTAGTCGACATAGGCCTGGGTGCGCTCGGTGGGCATCACCTCGCGGCCGATGATCTCCTTGAAGATCGTGTGCAGCAGCAGGCGCGCGGTGGCGAAGGTGTAGTCGGGGTCCTTCTCGATCAGCGTGCGGGCCGCCAGGATCGAGGCCTTGTAGACCTCGTCGAGCGGCACGCCGTCGTAGAGGTTGCGCATCGTCTCGGCGACGATCGGCGCGGCCGTGATGCTCTCGCCGAGGTTCTCGCAGGCCGATTCGATCAGGCCCTTGAGCTCGTCCATGTCGAGCGCGACGCGCTGGCCGCCGTCGAGCACGTGCAGGGCCGGCGCGGCCGGGGTCTCCTGCGCGACCTGGCGGGCGCGCTCCTGCGTGCGGCGCTCGCGATAGAGCACATAGGCGCGGGCGATCTCGTGATGGCCGCCGCGCATCAGGCCGAGCTCGACCTGGTCCTGCACGTCCTCGATGTGGAAGGTGCCGCCACCCGGACGCGAGCGCACCAGGGCGCGCACGACGGCCTGGGTCAGCGTGTCGACGGTCTCGCGCACGCTGGCCGAGGCCGCGCCCTGCGTGCCATGCACGGCCAGGAAGGCCTTCATCATGGCCACGGCGATCTTGTTGGGTTCGAAGGGCACCACGGCGCCATTGCGGCGGATGATCTGGTAGTGCGAGAGGGCGTCGGCCGAAGGCGCGCCGGCGGTGTCGCGCAGCGGGGTGGCACTGGTCTTCGACGCCGGGGCGCGAGACGTGGAGGGGGTGTTCAGGGCAGATTGCATGAGGTCCTCTGAAAGAAATTCCGAAAGGGGCGGCAGCTTGGCGTGGAGCGAGGCTGCGACGGCGCCGGCGAGGCGCCGGCCAGGACCGCCGGACGGTGTGTGTCGGGCAGAGGAGGCACTATATCTGGTGTCCGTCGTCGCCGTGAACACTACCTGTAGTGTTTTGACGTCGTTCCATGCCGCTTCGACGCGGGCCTGGATGACGCTCGTGTGACTTCCTGCCGCATCACTTCTGGATCGTCGCCCCGCAGGCCCCGCCAATGCTGGGTTTCAAGCCGTTTTCGCGCTGCAGGGCGCATGGCGACTGGACCTCGCGACGTGTCAAGCCGGCTATCGCCGGGCCAGTGCGAATTATAAAAATTTCACGTTTCCCGACGATCGGCAGTGGGTGTGACGGTGATGGCGGGTCCGGGCTCCTCGCGACCGGCCGGCGGCTCGGCCGAGACGAAGACCCTCGGCGTCCAGGCCAGGCGCGCGCGCAGGTCGGGCCAGTCGAAGCCCGCGCCGGGATCGCTCTTGCGACCGGGCGCGACATGCTCGTGGCCGGCGATGCCGGTCAGCGGATAGCGCGATGCCAGCGCATCGCACAGGCGCGCGAGCGCGTCGTACTGGGCCGTTTCGAAGGTCGCGCCCTCCAGGCCCTCGAGCTCGATGCCGATCGAGTAGTCGTTGCAGTCCGCCCGGCCCCGCCAGCTCGAGGCGCCGGCATGCCAGGCGCGGTCGTCGCAGCTGACGAACTGCCAGAGCTCGCCGGTGCGCCGGACATAGAAATGCGCCGAGACCCGCAGGCCCCGGATCTGCTGGAAGTAGGGGTGGGCGTCCCAGTCGAGCCGGTTGGTGAACAGGCGCTGCACCTCGTCGCCGCCGTAGCGCCCGGGCGGCAGGCTGATCGAGTGCACGAGCACCAACTCGATGGCCGCCCCGGCCGGTCGCGGGCCGAAGTTCGGCGACGCCAGATGCCGCGCCGGTAGGTACCAGCCGGCGTCCCAGGGCGGATGCGGGCCGCTCATTCGGCCTGGCCGCCGGCCGGCCCGGTGGCGCCGTCGCCATCGCGTGGCATGGCGATGTCCAGCCGCGCGATGCGATAGCGGATCTGGCGCAGGCTCAGGCCGAGGCGGGCGGCGGCGGCCGTGCGGTTGAAGCCGCTCTCGCGCAATGCGTGCACCAGGATCTCGCGCTCCTGCTGATCGAGGTAGCTCTGCAGGTCGGCCGGCACCGCCGGTGGCGCCTTGGCCACGCCCGGTGGCGCGGCCGCAGGGGTCGTCGTCGAGGACGACGACGCCACTTCCGCCGCCGTGTCCGGTGGCGCCGGCGTCGGCAGCAGCGCAGGCGCCGCATCGCCGGCCTCGACGTCGATGTGCAGCTCGTCGCCGTCGTTGAGGGCGACGGCGCGGTGCAGCAGGTTCTCCAGCTCGCGCACGTTGCCGTGGAACGCATGCGCGCCGAGCCGCTCGATCACCTCCGGCGAGAGCACCGGCACCGGCATGTGGGCGTCGTGGGCGATGCGCGCGAGCAGCGCGGCGCACAGCGCCGGCAGGTCCTCGCGCCGCTCGCGCAGCGCCGGCATGGCGATCTCGATCACGTTGAGGCGATAGAACAGGTCCTGGCGGAAGCGCCCGGCCCGCACGCCGGCCTGCAGGTCCTTGTGGGTCGCGCTCACGATGCGGACGTCGACGGCTTCCTCCTGGGTCGAGCCGATGGCGCGCACGCTGCGCTCCTGGATCGCGCGCAGCAGCTTGGACTGCATCGCCAGCGGCAGGTCGCCGATCTCGTCGAGGAACAATGTGCCGCCGCGCGCGGCCTGGAAGTAGCCATCGCGGTCCTGCACGGCGCCGGTGTAGGAGCCCTTGCGCGCGCCGAAGAACTCCGCCTCCAGCAGGTTCTCCGGGATGGCGCCGCAGTTGACGGCGACGAAGGGCCCGTCGCAGCGCTGGCTGCAGGCGTGCACGGCGCGCGCCACCAGTTCCTTGCCGGTGCCCGATTCGCCGCGCACCAGCACCGGGGCCATGCCGCGCGCGACCCGCACGATGCGCGACTTGACCAGGCGCATCGGCTCGGAGTCGCCCACCAATCGTTCGAGCGCCGCCTGCGCGGCCGGTGCCGGCGCGGCGGTGGCGGTGACCGTCGCCGGCAGGGCCGGCGCCGCGTCGGGGGCCGGCACGACGAGCGGCGCCGCACCCGCGGGTCCGGTCGTCGTCGCCAGCGGGGTCGGCGCCAGCACGGCCGAGGCGACGACGGTGCGGAACTGCTTGAGGTCGACCGGCTTGGTGAGGTAGTCGAAGGCGCCGGCCTTGAGCGCCTCGACCGCGTTCTCGGCCGAGCCATAGGCCGTCATGACGATGCAGCGCTCGGGCCGGTGGTCGCGCTGGAGGTGCTGCAGGATCTCCATGCCCAGGCCGTCGGGCAGGCGCATGTCGGTGATGACGGCGTCGAAGCGGGCGGCCTCCAGGTGACGCAGCGCCTCGGCCACGCTGCCGGCCGCTTCGACGTGGTGGCCCTCGCGCAGCAGCGTGAGTTCGTAGAGGACGCGCAGGTCCGGCTCGTCGTCGACGACCAGGATGCGGGCGGCGCGCGCAGGCGGTGGGATCGGGGTGCTCACGTGGCGGATTGTGTCAGCCGCCCCGCGCGGGGCGGCGGCGCGTCGGCGAAGCCGACCCGGAACTCGTTGCCCTCGGGACCGTCGGCGGCGGCGGCGGGGCATCGTTCGTAGCCGATGGTCGCGCCATGGCGCGCGCACAGTTCGCGGCACAGGAACAGGCCCAGGCCGCTGGACCGGCTCTCCGAGGAGAAGAAGGGTTCGAACAGGTGGCGCTGCACGGCCGGCTCCAGGGGCGCGCCATCGCTCCAGACGCGCAGGCTGGCGTCGCCGCGCGGTCCGGCGCGGGTGGCGATGCGGATCGAGTCCGGCCGGTCGCTCGCATAGCGCATCGCGTTGTCGAGCAGGTTGACCAGGATGCGGCGCAGGTGCTCGGCGTCGAACATCACCTGCCGCCCGGGCGCCTCCAGCGACAGCCGCAGGCCGGCGCACTGCGTCTGGCGCATCCATTCGCCGGCCAGCGCGTGCACGGTGGCGTCGAGCGGGATCTGCTCGCCGGGCGGCGGCACGCGCTGCTCGCGCACGCGGGCGACGTCGAGCACGTCGTCGACGATGCGCGAGAGGCGACGCGCGTTCTGCGCCACCAGGGCGAGCAGCTGGCGCTGCCCCGGATCGCTCAGGTCCTCGTCGAGCAGCGCGCTGGCCTGGGTGATGGCCGCGAGCGGATTGCGGATCTCGTGCGCCACGGCCGCCGACATGCGGCCCATGGCGGCCAGCTTCTCGGTGCGGATGCGCGCCTCGAGTTCGCGCAGGTCCTGCAGGAACATCACGCACAGGCTGTTGCCCGACAGGCCGCTGACGGGAGTCAGGCGCGTGCGCACGCGCACCTCGCGCGCCGCGCCGCGCGGCTGCGCCACCGGGATCTCGTGGGTCTGCGGGGCGTGGTGGGCGAAGGTCCGCTCGGAGATCTCGGCCAGGGTGCCCCAGGCCGGATGGGCGCCGAGCGCGAACGGCACCGCGAGACCGGCCAGGCCCTGGCCCAGGATGGCGTCGGCGGCCGGGTTGGCGGCATGCACGCGGCCCTCGACGTCGATCACCAGCACACCCTCGCTGAGCGTCTCGATCACCAGGTCGTTGACCCGCGCCTGCACCTGGGCCGTGCTGCGGCTGCGCTGCGCGCGTGCCTCCTCGCGCGCCAGACGGCGCGACAGCTCGTGCGCCAGCAGCACCACCAGGAACAGGCCGGTGCTGGTCAGCGCGGCCTGCAGGAAGCGGGTGGGCGAATCCGAGGGCTGCGCCGCGAGCCAGCGCCAGCCGGCATCGGCCAGCAGCAGCAGGCTGACGGCCGCCGTGGTGCCCAGGCCGACCGACACTGTGCCCAGCACCGCGCCCATCAGCACGGGCATCGCGAACAGCGGCGTGTAGTCGATGCTGCCGGCCTGCAGGACGTGCAGCGTCGCGAAGGTCGCCAGGTCGATGCCGATCGTGACGACCCAGGCCGGGCCCAGCGCGCGCATCGGCAGCTGCACCGGCGCCCAGCGCAGGCCCGCCAGCGCCGCGGCCAGGTAGGCGAGGGCGACGGCGCTGGCGATCCAGTGCCCCGGCTGTCCGAGAGCGAAGGTGACCAGCTGCAGCAGCATCACCACCACGCCGACGCAGCAGCGCGCCAGCAGGAAGCCCCGGCGCAGCCGCAGCAGGGCGGAGCTCCCGCTGCCCTGCGCGTCGAGCGCGGCCCAGTCGGTGTAGGGAGGTTCGCCCATCGACCAGCCGGCGACGCTCATGGCGCGGCGCTCCTCAGCGTTCGACGAGCTGGCGGTGCGCGGGACTGCAGTACGCCGCACCCGAGTGGCCGGCGACGGCATCGACGGCCGGCAGGTGCAGGCCGCAATGGGCGCAGCGCACCATCGCCTGGGGCGGTGCCACGGCGGGTGGCGCGGCCGGCCGGGGCGGGACGGCGGCGGCCGCGCGTTCGCGCATCGCGTCGCGCCGGTTCTGGCGCCAGAGCCAGATGCCGACCGTCACGACCACCAGGACGAGGAAATATTTCAAGGCGGGAAACCTCTCAGGGCAGGGGGCGCCGGAGCACGACCTCGAGCACGAAGCGTGAACCGACATAGGCCAGCAGCAGCAGGGCCGAGCCGGCATAGAGCACGCGTCGCGCCTTGCGCCCGCGCCAGCCGAAGCGGACGCGGCCGGTCAGCAGGATGGCGAACGTGAGCCAGGCCAGGATCGAGAACAGCGTCTTGTGGTTCCACCGGGCGGCGCGCTCGGCGGCGCCGTAGAGCGTCTCGCTGAAGAACAGGCCGGCCAGCAGTGTCGCCGACAGCAGCACGAAACCGGCGGCGACGAAGCGGAAGGTGAGCTTCTCCAGCGTCAGGAGCGGCACGCCGCTGCCCTGCGACTCGGGCGCGGCCAGCCGGATCTGCTTCTCGGCGCGCGAGATCAGCCAGGCATGCACCACCGCCGCGCCGAACAGGCCGTACGAGGCGATCCCCAGGGCCAGGTGCAGCGGCAGCCAGGGCGAGGCCGCGACATGCAGCGGCGAGCCGGGGAACAGCAGCGCCAGCAGCACCGCCAGCGCCCCCAGCGCCGCCAGCACGCGGCGCACCCGCAGCTGTGGATAGAGGCGGCTCTCGACGGCGTAGACGGTCAGCACCAGCCAGGCCGTGATCGACAGCGCCGGGGCGAAACCGAAGCGCGGCACGTCGCCGATCAGGCCCCAGCCGAGCACCAGGGCGTGCAGCAGCCAGGCCAGGCCGAGCAGGCCTTGCGTGGCGGGGCGTTCCAGGCGGGACGAGAGCGCCGCGGTGGCGGCGTAGGCCGCTGCGGCGGCGATGCCCAGTGCCACGCCGAGCGGGGAGGGGATCGCTAAAATCATCCTTTGAGTCTAATGGCTCGCCCCCGGTCCGCGCTGCCGGCGCGCCGCGGACGCCGCCGGCTTCCGGGTCGCCCCGGCTTTCCCATCCATCCATCCATCGCTCCTCCGGCCCGCACCGCGCCGGCAACCAGGCATTCCCCATGGCAACCGCCCTTTCCGACAAGTTCTCCCGTCTCGTCAAGCAGGTGAGCGGGCAGGCCCGCATCACCGAGGCCAATGTGCAGGACATGCTGCGCGAGGTCCGCATGGCGCTGCTGGAGGCCGACGTCGCGCTGCCGGTGGTGCGCGACTTCGTCGCCCGCGTCAAGGAGAAGGCGCTGGGCCAGGAGGTGCTGAGCTCGCTCAAGCCCGGCCAGGCGCTGGTGGGCATCGTCAACCGCGAACTCGCCAGCACCATGGGCGAGGGCGTCTCCGACATCAACCTGGTCGCGCAGCCGCCGGCGATCATCCTCATGGCCGGCCTGCAGGGCGCGGGCAAGACCACCACCGTCGCCAAGCTGGCCAAGCACCTGATCGACAAGCGTCGCAAGAAGGTCCTCACGGTCTCGGGCGACGTCTACCGGCCCGCCGCCATCGAGCAGCTCAAGACCGTGACGAAGCAGGCCGGCGCCGAGTGGTTCCCCAGCACGCCCGACCAGAAGCCGCTGGACATCGCGCGCGCCGCGCTCGACCACGCCCGGCGCCACTTCTTCGACGTGCTGATCGTCGACACCGCCGGCCGCCTGGCGATCGACGAGGTGCTGATGACCGAGATCAAGGAGCTGCACGCGGCGCTGCGCCCGGTCGAGACGCTGTTCGTGGTCGATGCCATGCAGGGCCAGGACGCGGTCAACACCGCGCGCGCCTTCAGCGACGCGCTGCCGCTGACGGGCATCGTGCTGACCAAGACCGATGGCGACTCGCGCGGTGGCGCGGCGCTGTCGGTGCGCCACGTGACGGGGGTGCCGATCAAGTTCGCCGGCACCAGCGAGAAGATCGACGGCCTGGAGGTGTTCGACGCCGAGCGCCACGCCGGGCGCATCCTGGGCATGGGCGACATCGTGGCGCTGGTCGAGCAGGTGACCGCCGGCGTCGACGTCGCCGCGGCGCAGAAGCTCGCGGCCAAGGTCAAGAGCGGCGCCGGCTTCGACCTCAACGACTTCCTCGGCCAGCTCCAGCAGATGAAGCAGATGGGCGGGCTCTCCAGCCTGATGGACAAGCTGCCCGCGCAGATGGCGGCCAAGGCGACCGAGGCCGACATGACGCGCGCCGAACGCGACATCCGCCGCAAGGAAGGCATCATCAACAGCATGACCCCGCTGGAGCGCCGCAAGCCCGACCTGCTCAAGGCCACCCGCAAGCGCCGCATCGCCGCCGGCGCCGGCGTCCAGGTTCAGGAGGTCAACCGCCTGCTCAACGAGTTCGAGCAGATGCAGACCATGATGAAGAAGATGAAGGGCGGCGGCCTGATGAAGATGATGAAGAAGATGGGCGGCATGAAGGGCATGCCGCCGATGGGCGGGGGCATGGGCGGCGGCGGCGGGCTGCCGCGCTTCTGAGCGGGTCCGGCCAAGCTCCGTCAGCGCGCCCCGGCAGCCTCCAGCATCGCGGCCATCGCGGCATGGCCGTGCTCGCGGGCCAGCCGCAATGGCGTGCGGCCCTGGCGGTCGGTCAGGGCGAGGTTCGCGCCGGCACCGATCAGCGCGGCCAGCGTGCGCTGGTGGCGCGGGCCGCCGTCGCCCAGCACGATGGATTCGATCACGGCGGTCCAGTGCAGGTTGTTGACGTGATCCAGCGGCGCGCCGGCGGCGATCAGCCGTCGCACGACCTCGTCGTGACCCAGGTGTGCGGCGGCGATCAGCGCGGTGCCGTCCCAGCGGCTGGTGGTCTGGCCCGGCTTCGCGCCCAGCGACAGCAGCAGCGCCAATGTCGGCACGTCGTCGGCCACGGCGGCGATCGTCACCGCGTCGTAGCGGTCGGCCTCCAGCGCGTCGAGCGACGCCCCCGCCCGCGCCAGCACGCGGATCGCATCGAGACGATGCGCGTGGGTCGCGACGTGGAGGGCGGTGCGGCCCCGTGCGTCGCGTGCCTCCAGGGGCGCTCCGGCGGCGATCAGCTTCTGCAGCCTGGGCACGTCGCCCTCGGCCGCGGCCCGCAGCCAGCCGTCGTAGGCGCGCATCTCGGCGGCCGATGGCGCCACCTGGGCCCGGGTCGCCGACGTGGCGACCAGCGTCAGCAGCCCGGCCAGCAGCAGGCCCGCGAGAGGATGCGCGCGCGTCATCGGGTCAGCCCAGCAGGCCCTTGACCTTCTCCAGCGCCGCGTTCGCGCACTGCTCGTCGAGATGGCCGCCGGGCGCGCCGCCGACGCCGACGGCGCCGATCACCTCGCCGGCGGCCTTGATCGGCACGCCACCGCCGAGCAGCAGGGCGCCGGGCAGGTACACCAGATTGGCGGCGGCCGGGTTCTTCTGCGCGCCTTCCATCAGCGCCTGCGTCGGGCTCTTCCAGGAGGCCGAGGTCCAGGCCTTGCGCTCGCTCGATGCCAGCGTGTGCGGGCCGGCGCCATCGGCGCGCTGCACGGCGCGCACCGTGCCGGCCCGGTCGACCACCGTGGCCGAGACGCTGTAGCCGTTGGCCGTGCAGGCCGCGACGCTCTCGGCGGCGATCTGGCTGGCCAGGGCGAGCGAGAGGTTGCGCTCGACGCGCACGACGGGCGCTGGCGCGGGGGCGGACGCGGTCTGGGCCTGCGCGAACGGGGCGGCGAGCAGGGCGCCGAGCAGGCCGGCGATGGCCAGGCGAGGGGAGTGGTTCATGACGGGATCTCCATGGAGGGGTGGGGTTGCAGGACCCGACCAATGTAGGAAAACGCTGCGCTCCGCACCATTCGTACGCGCACGCGCCGCCTCCGTAGAACTACGCAGCCGACGTCGTCGCGTCAGCCGCCCGGCTCGTCCACCAGCATGGCGTAGCGCCGGATCAGCTGCGCCAGCGAATCGCATTCGAGCTTGGCGAACAGGTTGGCGCGATGCGTCTCGACCGTGCGCGGCGACAGTCCGAGCGCGCGCGCGATCTCCTTGTTGGTCAGGCCCCGGGCGATGAAACCCAGCACCTCGCGCTCGCGTTCGGACAGCTGCGCGAAGCGGTCGCGCGCCGACTGGTCGGCCTGGGCGCGCTCGCGCGAGCGCACGTGCTGGCGCACCGCGTGCTGCAGCGCCTCCAGCAGCTGCTCGTCGTCCACCGGCTTCTCCAGGAACTCGGCGGCGCCGGCCTTGAAGGCGCGCCGGCACATCTCGACGGTGCCATGGCCGGTGAGCATGATCACCGGCTGGTCGACCCCCTGCGCCTTCAGGCGGTCCAGCACGCTCAGGCCGCCGATGCCCGGCATGCGCACGTCCAGCACGATGGCGCCGATGCCGCCCCGGTCGAAGCCATCGAGGAAGGCCTGCGGATCGGCCCAGTCCTGCACCCGCAGGCCGACGGTGGCGATGAGCAGCGCCAGGCTCTCGCGCACCGCGAGGTCGTCGTCGATCAGGTGGATCAGCGGGGAGAGCGGCGGAGCGGCGATCGGTGTCATGGCACGGAGGTCTCCGTGGCGGTCGAAGGGGCCGGTGTCGGCGTCGTGCCGGGCTGGGCGGGGTCGCCATCGCTGGTCGTCGCCAGCGGCAGCATCAGCGTGAAGCAGGCGCCATGGGGCGACAGGTTGGTCGCGCCCAGGCTACCTCCCATGCCGGCGGCCAGCGTCTCGCACAGGCTCAGTCCCAGGCCGAGGCCGCCCTCGCGGGTACTGAAGAAGGGCTCGAACAGGCGCGGCAATGCCTGCGGCTCGATGCCGGGGCCGTTGTCGCTCACCGCCAGCACGCCCTCGGCGCCATTGCTGCCGACCACCACGGCGAGCCGGCGGCCATCCGCGCCCGTGCGTTCGAGCGCCTGCAGCGCGTTCAGGATCAGGTTGTGGACGATCTGCTCCAGCGCCACCGGATCGGCGCGCACCCGCACCGGCGGCTGCGCCCGGGCCTCGAAATGCAGCGCGACGCCACGCTGCGCGAATTCGGGTTCGAGCAGGTGCAGCGCCTGGCCGGCCGCCTCCTGCAGCACGATCGATCGCGTCGCCGCGCCGGCGGCGCCGGCGTCGGGCCGCTGCTCGATCAGGCCGCGCAGCCGGCCCAGCACGTCGGCGGCACGGCGGGCCTGCTCGGCGGCCCGGCCCATGGCGATGCGGGCGGTGTCGAGGTCCGGCGGCTCGTCGTCGAGCAGGCGCCGCGCCGCCTGGGTGCTGGCGAGCACGGCGGTCAGGGGCTGGTTGAGTTCGTGCGCCAGTCCGGCCGACAGCTCGCCGAGCGAATCGAGGCGCGCCACGCGTCCCAGGCGCAGCAGTTCCTCGGCGCGGCGCCGGGCGACGCGCTGGCGCTGCAGGCCGCGCAGGACGGCCAGCACCACCGCCATCGCCGTCGCCCACCCGGCCATGCGGCGCCATGGCAGCTCGGCAAGCCCGACCTGCCGGGATGCGACGACGTCGAAGGCCTGGCTGGCGGAGGCGAGCACCTTGTGGAAGTCGAAGCGCCAGCCATCGGCGGCGGCCCGGCCGGGCTGGATCACCCACTGCCGGCCCTGGTGCTCGAGGGCCACGCGCGTCGCGCTGGCCTGCGGGTCCATCGGCCAGTCGCGCCACGGCACGCTGCCGGCCAGGTTGATGTCCAGCGCATAGCTGGTCGG
>Ga0308164_10003140_pt1 | contig 15365 bp, 17 predicted proteins | sample PhyTR2_FD_201031 | JGI IMG/M metagenome (GOLD analysis project Ga0308164, IMG submission 201031) | Phyllosphere microbial communities from UC Gill Tract Community Farm, Albany, California, United States - DLSLT.R2 | ecosystem: Host-associated > Plants > Phyllosphere > Unclassified | place: USA... | reverse complement strand
CACCAGGACGTGCTCGACGACATGCAGGAGCAGCTTGAACGGAGCCCGGATGCCATGCGGATCCGGCGTTGCTCGGTCGAGCATCCATTCGGGACCATCAAGTCCTGGATGGGGGCAACGCACTTCATGACAAAAGGACTCGAACGCGTGAAGACCGAAATGAGCCTGCACGTGCTCGCCTATAACTTCAAACGGTTGATGTCGCTGCTTGGGGTCGCTAGCATGATGGAAGCAATGAGGGCGTACGCCTTTTTATTGGACCTGCAGCGCGTGTTTGGAGCGGGTGCCGTGCTGATCCGGTCAGTATCCCCAAAAAACCGGCACTGCTCCCTGATTACCCTAAAGCGCCGCACCATACGCATCGGCGGGCACCGTTCCACTGCCAAGGCCTGCTTCTAAGTTTTTACACAGCCTGGGTCGGAAGCAGCCGGTCGCGGCCCCGCTTGTGGCGTTGCTGCAATTGTCAGATCAGGACGTAGTGGGTCGCAGCTATTTCGATATCCGTGCGGGTCCGTCGCACCTATTCAGCGAAAAACCGTCGCAGCTATTAACAAAATCTAGCGGGCACAGCCCGGCGCCGCAGTAGCTTTCGTCGCATCTATTTCGGAAAGTCACAACCTCGACGCGGAACACAAGCTGGCGATCGCACTGGACTGGACCGGGATCGACTACGCCGGCCACGCCGGCACTCGTGACGGCCGTGCACGAGGTGCGGCACCTGGCGCTACCACCATTGGCGATGTGCCGGCCTGGGCGCGCTCCAGCGACGACTGTGTATGCCTGATGCTGGAGCACCGCTGCTTTGTGGTGGCCGACGTGACAACCGACGGCACCGAGGTCATGGTGGCGTGCTGGAGGGCTGCTGATGGCTTCGGTGAGCGGATAGCAGTGCCGCTGGCAGGGCATAAGGACGACGCTGCGGCATTTCGCTACGCGGCCGTGCTGGGCGTCACCGCGAAGGTGCAGGCCGAGCACGCTTCCCGCGAGCTGACCGACATGGTCCGCGCCTGATGTTCAGGATGGCCATGCCCAGGTACACCCTCGATCAGCTGGTTTATGCCGCCCTGAATGGGTTGGAGCGCCTGCCGATAATGCGCGCCATGAAAACACTCGAAATCGATGAGGAAGCGAGCTATGCCCTCTGCTCGTGCGAGGCAACCCGAGCCGGGGACATCGTCCGTCTGTACTGGGACTATGGCGGCAGCTACGGCCCGCAGCTGGAGCGGTACCTCGATTCCGTGATCGCTTCGCAGCCAAGCGCAACCCTTCCAGACGTTCCTCGATACACGCTTGGCCAGTTGGCCTGGATTCACGCAGTAGGGCTCTTCCGTGACGACATGATGCGCGACATGCTGGCCATCGGCGTGCCCGAGGAAGCAGCGGTCCAGCTCGCGGCGTCGGCAACCCGGCACAAAACCGTTCTGGGCATCTGGCAAGAGTATGGCCAGCACCACAGCGCTGCCCTGGAGCGCTATTTGGAGGCGCGCCTCGCCTCTTACACACCAGGCTGGCCACATGCACAGACTTCTACCGATTCCCTCGTCGACGACGAAGCGCAGCACGCAGCCCCGTAAGAGCGCGCCAGGCGAATTTTTTCTCGCCGATGCCGCCGAAATATAACTTTCCGTTTCTACCCTCAAATAAGTGGTTTATCGGGCCTGCCTACGGCCCCGATATGCCGCTGCGCTTGCCTATACTCAGGGCAGGATCTCAACTTAACTATGGAGCAAAAATGAAATACCCGAAAGTCCCGAAACCGGTTTCGCACATTATCTACGCCATCAACCTGACGCTGCTGGTCATCGTCTTTCTGTACCTCATCAATCCCGAGCTGAAGGTTGCGTCGGACGTGAAGCGCTTCATTGTCCGCGCCAGTTCAGCTGTCGCGCTCTCTGGAGTGGCGTTGGGTGCCTACAGTATCAATTGGGGCAAAAAGAACAGGCGAAAGCTCTTCGTGGCGCAGCGCGAGATTCTGGACTGCACCGAAGTCATCGACACGCTTTCGGCTGGGCCGCGTACGGCCGCCATTGCAGCCGAGCTGACGCGCCTGGGCGAGCGGAAGGACATGGCTACCAAGGCGATGGACGAGGCTTCACGCTTCGACCAGGATGCCGCTACGGTAGGCTTGGCTGCGCTGGCGTTCGTAGTGGTGTCCACTGTCCTCCAGGCCATCGCGGCATGACGCAACACGCAGCCGGCGGCGACGCCCGGCTGTGAGAAAGGGGCAGGTCAGGGCGCCATCTCGCCCTGCTGGCCTGCCCTGGCTTCCTCGAACAGCTGCGCGAGCGGCATCGTGAACGAGCGGTCACCAAAGCCCAGGAACGCGTCGTAAAGCACATAGCTCAAGTGCGATCGCCTCACTTGGCTTGGGCGGGTGTAGTTCTCGACCGCCCACTGCTTGGTTCGGGCCACGTCGATGCTGCGCTGGCAGCTTCCCACAATCGTGTTGGCCGCGTGTAGGGCCGAGACGTTCTTGCGCGCCCGGAAATCCACCGCGGCCTTCGCGCCTTGCCAGCAGAACGCATAGGTCTGGCCAACTGAGAACGTCGTCAGGGCGTTGTCGATCATCAAGAAGGTTTTCTCCCCGGTGGTCATCGGCAGGCCGCGCTCTTCCGCAAGGAAGCGCAGGTACGCCAGGCACTCGTGCCGCGCCATCTCACGTGCCAGGTCGAGCGCATGCTCGCGCCATGCTTCCGGCCATCGCCCGGTCAGGCAGGCGTCCTCGATCTCTCGAATCCTGTGCAAGGTCTGCGCAGGCAACTCCCAGTGCAGAAGGGGCGGCGAATAGGCCGTTACCCGCGCGGGCGCCTGCTCGATCGTGAAGGCTTCCGCCGGGCTTCTCGGCGAAATCCGCACCAGGCCCGCCCTCAGGAGCGAAAACAGGGGCTGCAGCAACTCGGGTGTGGGCGCGAACGGTTGCTCCGTCAAGCCGAAGGGGAGCAGCACCAGATCCTGCTCCGCGCCACCACAGGCTCTGTACAGCGCCAGCAGGTAGACCGCCTGTTTGAGAGGGATCTCGCCGATCGACGCCGGTGGCTCCGCGTCGCCGAAGCTCCGAATCGCCTGCCCAATGATGGCGGCCGTGCGTTCTGGCGCCGGCAGCAGCGCCAGCAGGTTGGAGTGCGCGGCCGAGTGCTTCTGATTCTTGGCCAAGCATTCCTTATAGGCTGCGATCGCCTCGTTCGGGCGCGAAGCGAAATAGCAGGCGAGGCCGTAATCGAACCAAACGGTATCCGTCGGGCTGATGCCGGCAGCGCGGTAGACATTTACAATTCCGCTCATCAGCAAGTGGAAGCGCGTGTGCAGCGCGTAATGCAGCAGCGGCCCGCGCAGGTACGTGGCGCCAATCTCGTAGAGGTGGTCGCCCATCTCTTCGCCGGTACCGCGAGCTGCGGTCACAAGCTCGTTGATCATGCCCCTCGCGAACTGGTCAACGACCGTCTCGTCGTTGAAAGGGGAGTCGTCAAAGATCGTGTCGTCGCCGTAGGCCGACCAGGTTGCAGGCGCCTCGATCGCTCGCGCCAGGTCGAAGTGGGCAAACGACCGGCCCGCTTCCTCGAACTCTCCCGCTTCCATCATCGCCCAGGCGACATGGTGCTGGATGTAGGGGCTTTTGCTCTCGCGGCCGGCGGCCATGATCTGTGCGGACGCATCTTCGGGCGAGATGGTGGCATAGGGGCCTTCATGGGTTCCGTAGAAGACCCGGAACAGGGCGCGGACGTCAGGATCTGCGACGGCGCCGATGATCCGTACCTGCAGGCCCGTCAGGTCGACCAGTGGACTATACGCAATGGTTTGGCCGCCGACGGTGAAGCGGAAGGAATCCGGGTCAAGGGGCGACGACTGGTCGACCAGAGCCATGATTCCGTAATGGCAGTGGACGGTCGTCACCGAGTCAGCCGCAGCTTCGATCGCCCCTAGATCGTTCTGGGCCAGCGCGACCTGCAGGAGACCTTTCGCAGCGTGCAGCGCCTGCTCGCGCGCCTCGCCGTCATCCAGGTCAACCGTGCCGAGCAACTTTCTGAACGTGCGCGCAGCGGCATCGAGCTCACCGGCCCGGAATTGCATGTCCGCCTCGACCAGGGCAAGCGCTCGCTGCGTCTCGATGCTGCTCACCGCGCCCAGGCGGCGCACCAGCGCCAGCGCTTCGCCGTGGCGGAATGCGTGCTGAAGGATCTCCGCGCCTTGCCACAGGTCTTCCGGCGCCGCGCTCTCGGCGTCGACCGCCTCACGCACCAACGCGAGCAGTTCGTCCTCCTGATGCTCGGTCGCCCACAGCGCGCGGGTGTACCGTCGCCGCAGATCGGCCTGGTCGGGGAATCGTTCATGGCCGGTGCGCACGGCCTGCAGCCGCAGCTCGGGGTCGATCACGTAGCTGTCGGCCAGCTCGTAGAAATATGGCTGCGGGTGCGGTAGTTCGAGCAATGCGCGAACAATTACGTCCAGCTGCTCGTCATACTCTCCGGAGCGCCCGTTCTGCGCGGCCAGGCTGTGAATGAGCATGGCCAGCGCTGGCGCTTCCCCGCGCCGCTGCGCATCCTCCAAATAACGGGCGGCTGGAGGCCACTGGTTTAGCCGGTAGCAGCACAGGCCCATCTTGCTCCGCACGCGCCACGAGGTGCCGCCGGCCGCCTTATACGCCTGGAGGGCTTCGTCGTACCTGCGTTGCACGAGCGCTGCGTCACCTGCGAGCTCACAGGCAAGGCGCGCGGGCGCATCGACTGGCGGCACCGGGGGCACATAAGCCCCGCCGAGGATGTCGGCGAGGAGGGCGGGCTCGATCTCTGGTGGGGTCATGGATGGTGGGGTCGGTTGCACTCAACAAGGGCTACGCGAAATGGTACCCCGTATCGTGCGGCCGCGGTCAAGTGCCGGAGGTAAATGGCGTCAGGTGCGGCCGCGCACCGCGTCGAATCCTGGGCTCATCTCGAAACCTGGGAAGTCGCGGAACATTTCCGCGCTTGGCCGGACGTAGTCGAGGATGTTCTCGGTCGTGAACCAGCGCCGGCCGAGACGCTCGGCCGCAAGTGCGGTCTTGAGCGTCCCGCCGAAGTGATCCACGACCAGCTGCCCCACTTCGGTGAGAAAGCGTATGAAGAAATTCGGGATCGAGTGTGGGAATGGCGCTCCGTGGGTCATGAAGCCCAGCTCGCGCGCGTGGCGCCGGTGCGCGGCCGAGTCTGCGCATTGGTGGCCATAGGCCAGCACGTTCCTCGGGATGGCGCCGGCAGTAGGGTTGCCGAAGCTGCCGTGATTGATGCGATACGCGCCATCCCCGAACACAGCCTGGCGCTGCTCGCCGCCGCGGGCGATCAGGGCTGCATGCCGTTCCGAGTGTGGCTGGAGGACGCGCCGGTTGTCGGCATTCACGCGTAGCGGGTCAGCCGCGAACCAGTACACGGGCTCGTATGCGACATTGAGCTGAACGCGCTCTTTGCTCGCCCACTGGATCGGGCCAGGCGGTTTCGAGGCGTTGTGCCACACGTAGCGATCCATCAGGTGCAGGCCCAGGCGATCGGTGATGGCCAGCACCAGGCGCTCGTTATAGGTCGAGCGTGCGGGGCTCCGATTCATGAAAATGTCCTGGCTTACGTTGAGGACGACCGAGCCCTCGGGCGCGAGGTTCTTGACGATCGGCTCCAGAGAGCGGATCACGAAATCGACATATTCCTGCTCGTCGACATTCCCGTAAGCGCGAGCACAGCGCAGAGGGTAGGGCGGGCTCGTCAGCGCCAGCATGATCGGTTGGCCCAGGTGCGGGAACACCGCCTCGTTTGAACCCCAGATCGCGACGCCCAGCTTCGTCGAGAAAGCGACCATCTTGACGCTGGCCTGGCTGCGATTCAGCTTGCGGCCACCCTCTTCGGTCAAGCGCCACACGCCCCGCGCATTGGGCACCTTCTCAATGATCCCCATAGCGCGTAGATCCTGCTGGTACCAGCGCACGGTGCGCTTGATTGGGCTGCGCTCCACGCCAGTCTTTCCGATCGGCCTCTTGGCATTCATTTCGCCGTCATCAATCCCGGCACTGCCAGCGACCACGCGATAAAGGGATTCGTTCGTCAGCGTGCTGTTCTCCGCATTCACGTATGCGTTCGCTACATGAGCGAAGAGGTCAAGTTGGTTCATGGGTTCTTTGGTCAATCAGATTCGATCAGCAAATTGTACGGATCGAACCACCGCTCTCGCAACGATAGTTTGTTCTGTTTTATGTCCATAATGTAGACTTGCAAAACAGAAATATCGTTCGCAGCTCCCGGCAATTCGACTACTTCAAGGCATTTTTCACACCGCATGGGGGCATAACACGCCCGGCTTTGTTTCGTTTTGTATATATAAAACAGATATTTTATCAATCTCATGCTTGGTTGCAACTCTGCCAAGTCTATGAATTTTCGAGTTCGACAAACTTACCTTTGACTGGAATTTCAATGTTTCAAACTTCAGCGGTCGAAAGTGTCTGCGCTGCCGTAACAGACGCGGATTTGAAGCACGCGTTTGAGCTACTGATGTCGACTTTGCCTTGGGAGCGCCGCGACGACATCCCATGGCGAGACGATGAGCGGTCCGCGATGACGGCGATACGCCAGATCGCTGACGGTGGCTCACCTCCGATCTGGCGCACCCACAAGGCTGTGGATCCATTTTCGGGAGCTGGCCAGGATTGGTCTCACGGCAGTTTCGTGGCGTTTCCGCCCAACGATGGCGCCCACGGGCTCGGGTTTGGCGCAGGCGTATTTCCGTCGGGATGCAGCTTCGTAACGAGGTTTTACGATCGGATCGGGGGCGATCGACCAGTCGCTGGCGATTTCGGTTTGGAATGGATCGCGCATGACGCCGGCAATCCGCAGATGCGCCAACGAGCTATCGCTGAAGCAACCTCGCTTTCAAACCTGAGAAAAAAGCTAGGACACCCGGCGACGAGCGTTCATGAGGCCGTTGGTCTCGTGTACGAGACACCAGTCAGCAGAGATACCGCAGCTGTAGAGGAGCGCTTGATCGTGAGAAAAGGCGCCGACGGATTTTTTGAGGTGTTCCCCATTCCCGACAGCCCTGAGTGGAGCCAGATTCTTTCGAGACTGGAGCAGTTCGATGACGCACAGGTGAGCCAGCCTCGTAACTTTGGAAACATGCCGCCGGCGGCTGCCGCTGGACAGAAGTGCCTGCCGGTGGCCAGCATCCTCGCAAAAATGGAGGCCTCCGGAAAAGGCTATCCACTCACCGCAGTTTACGGCCAACGCCCTGATCTGCTATCGGACGCAAGCCGTGGCGGTAAGAAGCTATCCCTGGACGTACAAGTTGACCGGCTGCTCGACCTAGCGGGCGGAGCCGAGCAAATTGCAGATCGTGCTTGTGGCTTCGTTAACCCACACGAGATAATGGATGTCTGGGGAGAGGTGATTGATCGGATATCGAAGGGAAATGCAAACAATTTGCTCGACCTGCAGGCGGAATGGAAGTTTTCGTACCCCCCTGAAATTGCCGTTTATATAGTCGAGGCACTGCAGGACAAAGTGATTGGGGTGAGTGCGAGCGCTTCGATGGACGGCCTGCGCTCAGCGGTTAAATCGCATCTCCGAGAAACGCAAGATTCGGTTTCACGGTCCGTCAAGAACGGCGTCAGCACTACAGGTCAAATTGCTATCGCGACGGCAGCCGGTGCGCACGGGATTGGTCGACTGCGGTCGCGTCTGGATGCAGTCTACGTCGATTTGATGCGCACTCCCATGTCGGCCGTCGAATCTGCGCAGTCTCCAACACTGGCCGCGGCCGCGGTCGCGCCTGCGGCAGTGGTGATGCGCGCAAATGATGGGGTGGCGATCGGACGCCTTCGATCTCATTTGAGTGCGATCTATGTCGATCCGGTACGGGCCGAAGACGCGGCTCCAGACGTCGACCAAAGCTCCATCTGGGCGCCGGCACAGCTGGCGAGATGATTGAATCAGACGGCCGTGGTCACGCCACAGCCCTGCGAACAACTTCGTTATGAATTGAATATGAAACCCTCACCGCTTTTCACTGCCATTTCGGTCGGCGCTCGATCGCCATTCCCGGCGCTTCCAGCCGACGAGCTCAACGTCATGATGTCGCTTGTCCACGCCAATCCAGTCGTGATCGCCAGCTTGCCTGACGTCACAGACGAAGACATTGCCAACATCAAGGCGCCGCCGAACGCGGTCGCCCTGCGACGTTCGATACGAATGCCTGCTGGCGCGCTGCTGTTGCTGCTCAAGACAAGCGAGGAGGAGGTCTGGCCGATCAGCGTGCCATTCTTGGACGACGCGGCGCTGATGCGGTCTTGGGCGGAAACTGCGGCTGATAGCAACGTGATCCTACTCGTCTTGGTAGACGCCAGAACGCAGATCGTCCGCGCGCAGCGCACGATAGGGTTGCCGCCCAGACTACTTGAGATGGTGCGTCAGGGAATTTTACAGGCCAAGGAAATTGACGAGCGCGAGGTGATGGCAGAAATGGCAGGGCTTGATGACCAGACGATCTGGACGCAGTCGACATGTTGGCAGGACCAGGGCGACGATGAATTCACGATGGTCGCGCAGGCGCCGGTCCTGCCATAAAGCGTTTTACATCGACGGTCCGGGCTCTTCTTCGTCCTCGTCCAGAGCATCAGTGTCTACGCTCGACAGCTGCTGGCCGAGGCCCGCCAGGCGCTCCTGATGCTCGCAGACGAGCGTGAACCGTGCCGCCGCTTCAGCTTCTGCTTTGGCGGCAGCCAACGTGGCCGGACAGGTGCCCATGAGGGTGCCGTAGCAACTCCCGGATTTCCACACCGACTGCAAGTGGCGCTCGCCATCGAACAGCTCCCATTTGCCGTCCTCGTCATGTGGGCAACGACGCCACTCGAAAGCAGTGAATGGGGCAAACGAGCAGACTTGGGCGGCGATGAACTGCACCATGCCGCCGAGGTCAACCGCGGCCCCGCTGGTAATCTCAACGCGGCCCTCGGCGCCGAAGGTCTCATCACCGTTCCACACCGTGGCGCCCTTCACGTCCGCACAGGCTGTCACGGACTCGATTGTCGGCCGGTAGGCCACCTCGCCATCTTTGAGGGTAGACCTGTATCTGATCGTGTGAAGGAAGCTGATCATCTTCATGCCTGCGGCGGCCGCGTGAGGAGGGCGCAGCGCCAGCAGCGCATTCCCGTACATGCGATCCGGGTCGGTTGAGAGCACATAGCCGGCCGGCACGCGGTCCTTCAGCGCTTCGATCAGCAGCTGGCGGACTTCGCTGGTACGTGCGTCCAAGATGTATTTGTATTCCGCGGGGGTGAGATTTTCGTCGTACATAGTGCTGGCCCTGGATGAGAAAACTTCAGGCTATCCGGATCGGTCATGCGTGGTTGCAACCACTGGGATCGATATTGCCTCCGCGCTGGCCGCCGCGACGGGGTGAACTCGGGTCGGCGTTGACATTCCGCTCGGAAGACCGATAATCATCGTCATGAAAATCCCACCGCCCACCCTGAAGATCGGGGACTACCCGCAATTGGCGCTGCTTGCTTGGAGCCGGCGCCCGGACGACGTCATCACTGCGGAAGAAGCGTTCGGGCTCTACGAGGGTAATTGGCGATTTGTCGACCAGGATCAGCTCGACGACCAGGAGCGGGAGCTGATCGACGGCCTGACTGAAACCTGTGGCCATGGACTCATGAATGTTTGAACGCGACCACCATAACCGCATCCAGACGCTCCTGGCTGCCCTCAATTCCGACTTCCTAGCCGAGAACAAATGCTTCTTCGGCGGCGGTACCGCGATCGTTCTGGCGCTGAATGAATACCGGGAATCGGTCGACATCGATTTTCTCTGCGCCTCCCAGGAAGGCTACCGCGAGCTGCGCAACACGATCCACGATTCATCCTTGGGCGCGATCTTTTCGCGGCCGGTGGAGTTGGCGCGCGACGTGCGCGCAGATCGCTATGGCATCCGCACATTCCTTCGTGTCGACGGCGTGCCAGTAAAGTTCGAGATCGTCAGCGAGGGGCGCATTGAGATCGCGGGCGAGGTGAACCCGGTGACGGGCGTGCCGACGCTCACGCGCGCCGACATGTACGCGGAGAAGCTGCTGGCTAACGCTGACCGCTATCGCGACAAGGCGGTGGCCAGCCGCGACATCATCGACCTGGCCATGATGATCGGCCACTGGGGCGAGGTGCCGGCGGAGGCCTGGGGGAAGGTGCGCCAGGCGTATGGTTCTTCGGCAGACCGGGCCTTCAAGGGAGCGATCGAGATGGTGAGCGATCGGGCCTACCTGAACCAGTGCCTGGCCAAAATGCACATGGCGCCAGAGCTCGTGGAACAGATCCCGGCCGTGCTGCGCGGCGAGGCCTCATTCGCGCCTGCGCCCCAGCGCCCAGGTGCAAGGGCTAGTGAAGGGATCACGGCGGCCGCGCGCGGCGTGCGCGCCGTGTATGGTCGAGCCCTTGCGACGCCGGCGGCGCCAGAGCAGCTCGCGGACGACCGCGATGGCGATCGCCCTGGTGGTTGAGGCCGACCGGCGCCGTAAGCTCGATGTCACGATCACGCCTGACGGGCCAGCGCCAGCACAAAGATGGCCACCACAAATTGCGTACCTTAGTGCCCGACGTATCCAACAAGATGCCGCGCCATCATGATTTCATAGAAATACAGGTTGTCGGCAGTGCCTGCTGCGTTTTCTTCATGAAATGACGCCCACTGTTCTTCCTGTTCTTCAGGCGTCATGGCATCCCACTCTTGCTCCAACTGATACATGTGGCTTCCCCCAAAACTTTGATTACCGTGTCGTGCTGCCAGTGCTGCTTGCGTTACTGGAAGCCTTCCCAAGGCCCCGAATACGTCGATAGCTTCTAAGCGGTCGAAGCGTACTGGCGCTACATCCGTGGCGCCTGGCTGCCTTCGTCCTCCTCCTGAAGGATAGGCATCGGCGCCATCTCGTCCAGGCGCAGCGCATTCACCAGCTCTAAGCATTCGGCCGCCTGTGCCTGTACGCGCGCAGAAATAGACGTCATGGCGTGAGCGTACTGCTCGTCTGACATGTGCCGCGGGCGCCCGGTACCGGCCTGATACTGGAGCGAACGGGCGATGTGACCGCCCAGATCGGCGAATGCCGTCGACCAGTGCACCAAGTCGTATCTGCCGCGGTAATTCAAATCGCGCTCGGTGTCCACCAGCGTGAAGTCAATCTTGTCGTAGCCCAGCGTCCGGTGGCAACCATCTGACCAGCGCCGCAGCACGGAGTCAGCGTGAGCAAAGCTGGTGCACTCGGCACGATCCTTCCCGTTCTCGTGGTGTAGTGTAATCGTCATGGTCATCGTTAGCACCCTGGCGCGTCGAACTCGCCAAACGAGTCATCGATAATATCGGCCTCGGCCGCCATTTCCTGTTCGCGTGCGCCGGCTGCCGCGTCGTCAGTAGGCGAGGCAAACGACGAGCGGTACGTGGCGGCTGTCAGTGCGGATGAAGCTGCTCGGGCTGGGGCACGGCTGCCCGGCCTGACAGGGCGCGGCGCCGACGCTACAGTTACCTTCGCGCCGAGGCCGGCAAAGAATGCTTGGGCCTGGCTGGCCAGGGCTGACGTGGGTTTAACCACGGCATTTGGAGCCGGCTCGGGTTTAACGGGCTCTTGGATAGCGCCGAACATGTGGATCTCCTCGAAATGCTGCTTCCAGGGCGGAAGCAATACCGGGGGAGTGTGAGGGATGCGGTCAAGCGTGGTTGCACGCGTGAGCCGCCGAGGATCACTCATCAATATCTGCGGCCGCGAGCGCGATACGAGCTGGGACAGATCATTGAGCCGAAGCATAACTCCACGAGTTGCGGAAATCCAAGCGCCTCGACAGCAGTAAGCTTCTTCCCGTTGTTGGTGAAAGGGCCGCCCGATTAACACCGGGTCGATAAACCGAAACTCTAGGAGTTTCGGAATGCGCTGTGCTGAACAATTTCTGGATCAGCGGCCACCGGGTTACACTGCTCAAACGGCAGGGCCAATAGTGGCTGCTCCGCACAATAACAATAATGATAACTTTGAGCCAACAAACGATTCACCTGGCCGGCATCGGCCGTGTCGCGGTCTCGATCCAAGACTGCGGTATTTGCGACGAAGAGCAGGTGTTCATGCGCCTGAAGAGTCAGGTGAGCGAAGAGCTGGAAGCATACTTGGCGACAACGCATCAAAGGCGGCTCGATTGGAACGAATCCCACAAAGCGTGGTATCTGTTCCGCTCATCTACAGCCGGGCCACGCAGTGAGTTGAAGTGAACAGAGCGTGCCAGATCCGACTCCCCTTAAGGTTACAGTTCGCCGCACGGCAGAGGGTCGCCCGCAACCCAGCGAGCAGAGCCTTGCCTGGGCGCGTGACAGCGTCACTGGCGTTCTGCGCTACATCCTGGAACTGGGCGCGCATCAGCGCGGTATGGCATGCGGATGTTGCTGCATCAGTTGCGGCCAGCCGCTCCTATCCATCAATGCGGCTAAGACCGAGGCCGAAAAACGCCAGCGCCCACACTTTAGGCATCTGAAGGGCACACTGGCGGCCAGCTGTCTAGTGCTGACCGCACGTGCCGCACTGCTGTCGAGCCTACAGGAAGGCAAGTTGATTGTCTTGCCGCGTCGCCGCCACCTAGCCACGGTGAGCGGCCTGTCTGGCGCAGCATATGAGGGCTGGTTCGAGCTGGCGCCTCAGTCCGTGCGGATTAACAGACTACGCTTCTCCGACACCACGACGGCCGAGATCGTACTTGATGACGGCCGCCGGTTGACCGTGGTCGTCATCGGAAGCGCTGATCGCAGCAACAGCCCGGCCGGCCGGGAAACCCTGATCCCCCGAATCGAGATCTGCATCGATGACCCTGACTTGGCCGCGCTTCCGCTGGAAGCACTTCGCGACCGACTGGTGCCGGCCATGGCCGACGGAATCTGGTGTGGACGTTGGCCGGACCCGGAAAGCGACGCGCAAGCACTGGCCCAGGCCCGCGCGGTGGCGTCCGAGGCCCTGGACTGGACAGATGAAGATGGCGGGTTGCCGGGAGACCTGCGCCGCGAGTCGCTGCTGCATCGAGAGGTGAAGGCAATCCTAGCCGATGCAAACAAGATTCTCGTGCCGGCCTGGCGAATTACAGACACCGGCGACATCCTGACCGAGTCGTTGCAAAGGGTTAGCTTCTACATTGCCCGCGCACGGCTGGAGAAGAAGCTCGGGCGAATCATCCCCGATGTGATAGCTGAACTACAGGACGGCAGGGAGCTGCTAGTCGAGGTCACCGTCACGAACACAATTACGGAGGAGCGGCTCGACCGCATCCGCGCTGTGAACATCGCGACGATTGAGATCGACTTTTCGCGCATGGTTGGCGCCTTGTCCAGGGACGCGCTGCGGCATCTTGTTCTGGACGACGTGGTCGGCAAGCGGTGGCTTCACCATCCTGCAGCAGTCCGCCCGCTCGCTGCCCGAATGGATCTCGACAACGCCATTGAACTAGAGCTGGGTCCGAACGTTGAGGGCAACGTCCATGCGTTGCAAGCTCGGCTACTGCAGGGCCCTGCTGAAACATGGGCCGCGCAGTACCTTCTTGCGGTTCGACGGCTAGCAAACATCGACGTGGATCTAAAGCAGGCTACGCGAGATGAAATGGATTTCGCGAAAGGCAGCGCTTATGAGGACGTGCTCTACGCGGCGGACGCGCTCCACCTGCACGGCTACCCTGAAGCACTGGATTATCGACTTCTGCATCCTGCGCCGACTATGCTCCACCGCCTAATGTCGATCATGTTCAAGGATCCAGTCGGCTACGACTACAGCACGGTCTGGCAAGTCATCAACACTATGCTGGCGAACACCACGCCCGACGCAAAGTCATGGCATGGCTTGTATCTCATGGCTATCAAGGCGCGCGTAGGCGAGTTGGGCTTCACACCTAAGCAGGGCGAGCGGATCGCGACTTGGCGTAACACCGTTTTGCAAAGCATCAGGGAGGGAAGCGAGGAGTATCTCCGCGATCCACTTTTCGACCGGCTGTTGAGCCTGCTGTTCCCTGAGCTAGCAGTCGGCCTGGCCAACACACAATTTAAGCGAGGGAGCTCACAGTTGCCGCCAGATCCGGCTGGCTCCGATCCGGATCAGGACAGCCAGCGCTTTTATGAGAGCGAGCGAATCGACCAGTGGACATGGGCCTTGCTTAGCGACGTCCGCGCGCGAAAACTTGAGATCGCGGCCAGCCGGGCGCGCCTGGATGGCTGGGCCGTCGACGACACGAGCATCCTGCACCACCTGGTCAGCAAGAAGTTTGCCTACTCATACCCATCGGTTATGGCGGCGAGACGTTCAGCGACGAGGCGATCCAGTTCTGCCTGAGCATCAAGTGCCTCTTCAATTTACCATTACGGCAGGCCATGGGCATGGCGCAAAGCCTGCTGCGCTTGGCTGGACTTCATTGGCCGGTGCCGGACTACAGCACGGTAAGTCGGCGGCAAAAAACACTACAGGTGGCCATTGGCGCCACGCCGACTACGACAGGCTTGCATTTGCTGGTGGACAGCACGGGCATCAAGATGTTGGGCGAAGGCGAATGGAAGACGAAAAAGCATGGCGCGGACTATCGCCGCCAGTGGCGCAAGGTGCACCTCGGGATCGACGCGTCCACGCTCGAGATCCGGGCGATGGAAGTAACCGACAACAGTATCGGCGACGCGCCTGTCCTGCCAGCGCTGCTGGATCAAATTCCAGCCGACGAGTCCATCGCCAGCGTTAGTGGCGATGGGGCTTACGACACGAAGGACTGTCACGAGGCGATCGCCTTGCGCGCCGCCCATGCCATCATCCCAACCCGCAAGAACGCCAAGCCCTGGAAGGCGAACCGCTGCGGTGCCGATGCACGCAACGAGATCTTGCACACGACGCGCAGACTGGGTCGGGCGATCTGGAAAAAGTGGAGCGGCTACCACCGGCGCAGTCTTGTCGAAACCAAAATGCGCTGCTTCAAGCTGTTGGGCGAACGGGTCATGGCACGCGACTTCGATCGTCAGGTGGCCGAATTGCAGATACGCGCTGCCGTGCTCAACCGCTTCACTCGGCTGGGTACCCCGGTCACGGTCCCAGTGTTATAAAACTGATTACAAACAGCGTCAGCTCGGCCTTCACTCGATTTGCTCAACAAAGCCGCGACGCTGCACTACCGCCTGATCCACAGGTTCAGTTCAATCAATTCCCGGGTTGCAGCTCCACACGCACCTCGCGCGATTTGCCGGCCCGTTCCACTGACAAGACCACCACATCGCCGACCTTCCTGTCGTCTAGCCGCGCGAGCAGCTTGGCCACATCGTCCGTCGCCTTGCCATCAACATCGATGATGCGGTCGCCCGGCACGATGCCT
>Ga0308164_10003139_pt1 | contig 15366 bp, 11 predicted proteins | sample PhyTR2_FD_201031 | JGI IMG/M metagenome (GOLD analysis project Ga0308164, IMG submission 201031) | Phyllosphere microbial communities from UC Gill Tract Community Farm, Albany, California, United States - DLSLT.R2 | ecosystem: Host-associated > Plants > Phyllosphere > Unclassified | place: USA... | reverse complement strand
TCAGTGAGCTTTCAATGAAGACTCATTGAACATTCAGTGAACGTGCAACGATTGACAGCCGGACACAATACCCGGGCGCGTGAAATGCTTATCAGCATTGTATTATGGAAATCACCATCCACAGCGCCGACGAGGCAAAAATGCAACGCCCGGTTCGTCGCATGTTGGTTAGTTGCAGCACGCCCGCAGGCGCAAAAAAAACCGGGTCATCCCCTACCCGGCCCCGCGCTAGCTCAGAGGCAAATTAATGCATGCGCTTACGCCGGTTCGACGACGACCAGTTCGGCAGGTCGACCTCATCCCGCATGTCCTCGCAGGCATCGACCAGCTTGTCGATATCCGCCCTGGTCATGCCGGAATTCAAGGTCAGCCGCACGAGCGAGCGGTTCTTCGGCGTTGCCGGTGCGCAGAACACGGCGCCATAGATGCCGCGCGCTTCCAGTGCCTTGCGCAGCACCAGGGTCTTCGGCTCCGGTCCCGCCTCCAGGGCGATGATCTGCTCGGTGCCGTCGTCGATGCAATAGCCGAGCTCGGTCAAGCGTGCCCTCACCTCTTGCGTGCTGCGATGCAAGGCGGCGCGGCGCGCGTCGGCGCGGCTGATGAAGTCGACGGCCGCGTCGAACCACGCGAGTTCATGGTTCAACAGACAGGAACTGAAGATCGCCGGTCTCGATGCGGACAGGAAATACCCCTTGAAGCGGCTCGAACAGGTGATGAAGCCGGCGCGGCCCGCGAACGCCTTGGCGAGCGAAGCGGTGCGGAAATGCACGCGTTCCGTCAGCCCCAGTTCCACCACCAGGCCGGCGCCGTGCGGGCCGTGCGTACCGAGCGAGTGCGATTCGTCGACCACCAGGATACTGCCGCTGCGCTCGGCCAGCTCCACCACCTCCATCAGCGGCGCGACGCTGCCGTTGGTGCTGTACAGGGCGTCGATCACGATCACGCCGCCGCCGTGCTTTTCCAGCTGGCGCTCGAGGTGGGCGGCGCTGTTGTGCAGGAAAGGCACCGGCTGCGCCTGCGCCGACTGCACGCCTTCCCACAGCGAGGCGTGGGCCATCATGTCCAGGTAGACCGGGATGCCCGGCTCGGCGATGCTTTGCAGCAGCCCGACGTTGGCGGCCCAGCCCGACTGGGCCAGCACGCCGTCTTCGGCCTGCATGTAGGCGGCCAGCTTGGCTTCCAGGCGGTGCTGGGTGCTGCCTTCCTGAAGGAACACCGAGGACATCAGCATCTGGCCCTGGGTGCCTTGCAAGGTGCGGACCTGGGCGTCGATGAGCGCCGCCTCGTTGGCGATGCACAGGTAATCGTTGGTGGCGAGCATGACGGCGCCCGGTGCGGGCGGCGTCCATACGTGCATATGTTCACCTCCCAGCAATTTCTCCACGCGGGTCACGTAATGCTCGTCCATGCGCCGTGCAACGAATTCCGGCATGCGCTGAGCGGCGGGCTGGGCGTTGAATCGTTCGATATTGAATGCTGTACTCATGCTGGCTCCTTTAACGGTGATGTGTATTACGCAAGTTCCCATAATGCCGGGCTATCGTGACATTTGATCAACCTCAAGATGTTTCAGGCATTTTTAATGAAATTAATTACAAATTGCGTAAAATCAATTTTGACAGTACAAAGAAGCTTCGGATATCAACCTCTTCGCGACATCAGCCGTCTTAAGTGAATAAAGTTCCCCCAGAAACCCCCTTCAGCCTGCAAGCGCGCTTGCACAGCTTCAAGGCCTCGGTCGTGCAATGGATGCTCATCAAGGGGCAAGAGCAGGATCACTTGGCAATGCGGCTGCAATTTCTGGCGTGGATCGGCAGTTTCGGCTTGCCGCTGTACTACCTGGTGTGGACTGTGATTTTTCCGCAACAGTACGAGAGCCTCGCCCTGCGCCTGTCAGGCGTAGTGCTTTGCCTACCAGCAATGTTCCTGAAGCATCTGCCATGGTTGGCGCGGCCGCGCCACATGCAGGTTTACGAATTCATCGGCATCACCTATGTGTTGCCGTTCTTCTTTACCTTCATGTTCTTGATGAACCATGGCGCCGCCGTGTGGGGCGAATCGCTGCTGGTGGCCCTGGTCGTGCTCTTCCACTTCAACCTGCTGTGGGCGCTGGCGTCCTGGGGCTGCGGCACGCTGCTGGCCGGCGCGGCCTTCGCGCTGAAGGCCGATGCCGGCTTCCTGGTTCACCCGCTGGTGCTCGAACAGGCGCCGATCTACCTGTTCACCATCGTGATCGTGTCGGTGACCCGGGTCGGCCGGCGCGTGCTGGCGCGCGAAAAACTGGCCGGCATGGCGCAGGCGCTGGGCATGGTGTCGCACGAACTGCGCACGCCCTTGATGAGCGTGGCCGCCAATGTGCGCGGCCTCGAGCGCGCGCTGAAGGCGCCGGCGCTGCAGGAGCGCCAGGACGGCGCCGCCGTGGGCGAAGCGATGGCGCGCATCGGCTTCGAGGTGCGCCACATGAACCAGATGATCGATCTATTCCTGCAATCGGCGGCGGCCATGAACCAGCAGCTGGCGGCGATCGAGCACGTCTCGATGGCGGACGCGGTCGCGCACGTGATCGATCGCTACCCGTTCACCGGGCCGGAACAGCGCCACGCCGTCAGCGTGGTCGTGCGCGGCGACTTCATTTTCAGGGGCAAGCACGAGTTGTGCGTGGTCCTGCTGCTGAACCTGCTGCGCAACGCACTCAAGGCGCTGCAGCGCGCCGGCCGCGGCCAGGTGCGGATCGTGGTCGACGGCGCCCGTGCCCGCCTGCTGGTGATGGATTCCGGCTGCGGCATCCCGCGCCGCCAGTTGCCGCACATCTTCGAACGTTTCTACTCCTGGCCGCCGAGTTCCGGCGCCGGCATCGGGCTGGCGCTGTGCAAGGACATCGTCCTGGCCTGGCAGGGCCGGATCGCCTGCCGCTCGCGCGAGTCCGCCTACACCGTGTTCGCCCTCGAATTCCCGCTGAATTAATCCATGTCCTTGCCCATTTACCAGCATCCGACCATGACTGTCCTGGTCGACGACAGCGTCAGTTTCCTGCATAGCCTGCGCTTCCAGCTCGGCAGCGCGCTGCCCAGCACCACCTTCAGCGACGCCGGCGCCGCCCTCGCCTGGCTGCGCGACCACAGCCGCGATGCCTCGGACCTGGAAAGCTTCCTGTCGCCCTGCATCGACACCTACACCCACGAGCCGCAGCCCTTCAGCGTGGCGCTGCACGTCGGCCAGCTGTGCCAGATCGCGCGCCGCGCACGCCGTTTCATGACGCCGTCGACGCTGGTGATCGATTATTCGATGCCGCAGATGAACGGCATCGAATTCTGCGAAGCGGTGAAGGACTTGCCCTGCAAGAAAATCCTGCTGACCGGCGTGGCCGACGAAAAAGTCGCCATCGCGGCCTTCAACCGCGGCCTGATCGACCGCTACATCCGCAAGAGCGATCCGGACGCGCTCGACCGCCTCGAAAACGACCTCGTGACCCTGCAGCGCGACTATTTCATGAGCCAGTCGCGGGTGGTGCAGGGCCTGCTGTCGCTGCACGAATACCGTTTCGTCGGCGATCCGGCGATCGCGGCCCTGGTCGACCAGGTGGGACGTTCCTACCAGATCGTCGAGCATTATCTGTACAAGAGCCCGTCCGGCTTCCTGATGTTCGACGCCGAGGGGCGGCCGCACCTGCTCGCCATCGAGACCGAACAGGGCATGCGCGCCCATTACGAGATGGCGTGCGACAGCGGCGCCCCGCCGGCCCTGCTGGACGCCTTGCGCGAACGCCGCGTGATCCCGAACTTCAGCAGCGCCGACGGCATGTACTCGAGCGCCTTCGACGCCGGCTGGTACAACCACACGGCGCCGGCCCAGGAATGCCTGGGACGCGAACGCTATTTCTGGGCCATGTTCGATCTGGATCCGGCCCGGCTGGACGGCCCGGTGGCGCCGCTCTCGGCCTTCCTGCGGCGCCATCAGGAGAACTGAAGGACCGACAAGGACCGGCGCGCGGACGCAATCTGCATGCTGGACCGCAACAAAAGTCCGTACGGTGGCATAATGCCAAGTATTACAGGCATAAGCTGCTTTTATGGAACACGCCGGATTGGTCAACGTGGTGCTCGCGGATCCTCGCCAATTGATGTGCGAGGGGCTGCAGCGTGCGCTGAACGAAAGCGCCGGCATCCGGGTGGTGGCGGTGGCGCGCTCGCGCGCCGAACTGATGGCCGCCCTGGACGCGGTCGCGCCCGACGTGGTGCTCCTGAATCCCCGCCTCGAAGCGCAGGGCGGCACCGGCCTGATCCGCGAACTGCGCAAGCTGCTGCCCTATCTGCCGCTGCTGACGCTGGCGTCCGATGCCAACAATGACGACCCGGTGGCCCTGCTGCGCGCCGGCGCCAAGGGCTATCTGTCGAAGAACAACGATACCGACGACCTGATCCGCGCGATCCGGAAGGTGGCCGACGGCGGCTTGTACGTGAGCGCCGAACTCAGCGAGAGCCTGGCCGAGGAATTGTGCGCCGGCTTGCGCACCAACAGTTTTGCGCGCCTGTCGCCGCGCGAGGCCGAGGTCTTCGGTTTCCTGGCCCAGGGCCACACGGTGTCGCACATCGCCCAGGTGCTGCAGCTGAGCGTGAAAACCGTGTCCACCCACAAGAGCCGGATGATGGAGCGGCTCGGCCTGGCGTCGCTCAGCGAACTGATCCAGTATGCGATCACCAACGACTTGATCGACCTGGCCGAGCCGCCCGGCGGACCCGATGCCGGGCCGGCGCCGCGCAGCCTGGAAGCGCGCCGTTCGGACCGCGATCACGCCGCCGTCGCACCGGACGACTGGCTGCTGCGCTAGGTGGGACCGGCCTCGGCGCGCGGAGCCTGCGCCGGCCGCGCCACCCTACCGGGCGTCGTCCTTGCCTTCCCTGCTGAACAGGTCGCTCACCCACTCGTGCCAGCCGCAGTCGGGGCAACTGCTGCACAGGATGATGCCGAAAAAGGTCGCGCAGCCGAGCGCGAGAATACTGGCGTGCACCAACAAATCCATCGTGTCCTCCTCCGCACGGCGCCCGCAAGAGGCCGTGCCTGCCATGAACAGCGTCGCCGCGGGCGTCTATTCCGCGTTCCTTGCCGGGCCCGTCGGAGCCAATGTAATCCAAGCCGCCGCCAAACGCCAGCGGCGCACGTGCGCGGATGCCGGGCACGGCCGGTACCGGGCCGAAATGCATTCCGCGCCTGCAAAAGCTGGCGCCAGGCAGTATCCTTCTGCTACCGTAGTCACAGCGGCAGTCTTCCTACTGCAGTCTCACTAATCATTACTTCAGCGACCAGAAATGACTTCATCCACCGAGCAAGCCACCAAACAACAAGACAGCAGCCTTCCCCTCGACATGATCATCTTCGGCGGCATGGGCGACCTGGCCATGCGCAAGCTGCTGCCCGCGCTGTACATGGCCTACCTGCACGGCAACCTGCCCGCCTCGACCCGCATCCTGTCCACCGGCCGCCAGGAAATCGACCGCGCCGCCTACCTGAAACACGTCGAGGAGTCGCGCTCCTTCATCACACCGGACAATTTCAACGCCAAGACCTGGGACGGCTTCCTGCAGTTGCTGGAGTACGTCAAGCTCGACGTGCAGGCGGCGCCGCGCTTCGACACGCTGGAAGCGGCCTCGCGCGAAGGCGCCCAGCGCGTGTTCTACCTGTCGACCGCGCCCTCTCTGTTCACCACCATCTGCGACAAGCTGGCCGCGTCCGGCCTGGTCGACGCCAATGCCCGCGTGGTGCTGGAAAAGCCGCTCGGCACCGACCTGGCCTCGGCCATCGAGATCAATGAAGACGTCGGCAGGTACTTCGCCGAATCGCAGATCTACCGCATCGACCATTACCTGGGCAAGGAAACCGTGCAGAACCTGATGGTGCTGCGCTTCGGGAATTCGATCCTGGAACCGCTGTGGCGCGCACCGAACATCGCCAGCGTGCAGATCACGGTGGCCGAGGAAGTCGGCGTCGGCAGCCGTGCCGGCTTCTACGACGGCGCCGGCGCCATGCGCGACATGGTCCAGAACCACCTGCTGCAACTGCTGTGCATCGTCGCCATGGAGCCGCCGACCTCGCTCGACGCCGACGCCGTGCGCGACGAAAAGCTGAAGGTGCTGCGCTCGCTGCGCCGCTTCAAGCTGGCCGACATCGCGCGCGACACCGTGCGCGGCCAGTACATCCACGGCGTGTCCGGCAACCAGGAAGCGGCCGGCTATCTCGAAGAGAAGAACGTCCCGGCCGACAGCAGCACCGAAACCTTCGTCGCGCTGCGCGCCTTCGTCGACACCTGGCGCTGGTCGAAGGTGCCGTTCTACCTGCGCACCGGCAAGCGCATGCGCAGCCGCTCGTCGAAGATCGTCATCGAATTCGCCAATCCCCCGTTCCCGCTGTTCCACCAGAACGCCGGCGCGGTCGCCAACCGCCTGGTGATCGAACTGCAGCCGGAAGAAGCGATCAAGCTGCAGCTGATGGCCAAGCAGCCGGGCAGCGGCATGGAGACCCAGCAGGTGTCGCTCAACCTGGACCTGCAGTCGGCCATGCCGCAGCGCCGCGCCGAAGCCTACGAGCGCCTCCTGATCGACGTGGTGCGCGGCCGCCTGACCCACTTCATGCGCCGCGACGAGCTGGAAGCGGCCTGGCAATGGGCCGACCCGATCATCGAAGGCTGGCAGACGCTGGCCGAGAAGCCGCATCCGTACGCGGCCGGCTCGTGGGGCCCGGCGGAAGCGTTCGCGCTGCTGGCGCGCGACGGGTTCAGCTGGGTCGAATAAGCGCGCCGGCGCCATGCCGACGTTCACGTGGGCACGGGGTGCCCACCCTACGCGGCAGAGGTCGCCTGGTCGAATGACCCGCATGGCCACGCGACAGCGGCACCGCGGCCGAATCGTAGGGTGGGCACCCCGTGCCCACGCCGCGCCGGCCTCATGCCGCCGTCCTATTTGCGCGCGGTCGCGCGCAGCACCAGCGCGATCCCGCCCAGGATCGCCGCGGCCGCCAGCGCCAGCCGCAACGTGAACGCCTCGTCCAGCAGCAGCACGCCGCCGCCCGCCGCGATCAGCGGCACCGACAGCTGGACCGAGGCTGCCCGCAGCGCCGTCAGCCGGCGCAGCGCGGCATACCACACCACATAGCCCAAGCCCGACGTGATCGCCCCCGAGGCCAGCGCCAGTGCCACACCGCGCGCGTCCGCATGGAGCGCGTTCTGCGCATCCGCCTGCGCAGCCCAGGCCAGCCACAGGGCGATGCCGAGCGGCGTGGCGCGCACGAAGTTGCCGGCGGTGGCGGCCAGCGGATCCCCCGCGCCGCGCCCGCGCAGCGAATACCCGCCCCAGGCGATGCCGGCCAGCGCCATCAGCACCGCCCCGCCCGCCGACGGTGCCGCCACGCCGGGCAGCAGCAAGCCCGCCAGTCCGCCCAGCGCCAATCCGAGGCCGAGCCAGCCCGCGCCGCCGCAGCGCTCGCCGGCGCGCAAGCCGGCCGCGAACATGGTCAGCTGCACCGCGCCGAACAGGATCAGGGCGCCGCTGCCGGCCGCCAGGCGCAGGTAGGCGAACGAAAAGCAGGCCACGTACAGGAACAGCAGCGCCGCGGCCCGCCAGTCGCCCTTCATGCGCGCCGGGCCGCGCATGACCGCCACCAGGACCAATGCGCCGGCAGCTAGCCGCAGCGCGCCGAAGCTGGCCGGATCGATCAGGTCTTGCCGCAGTGCGATCCGGCAGAGCAGCGAGTTGGCGGCGAAGGCGGCCATGGCCAGCGCCGTCAGCAGGCCGGTTGCCAGCGCGGGATGGCCGTCGCGGTGGTGGTCGCGATCGTGGTCGCGATCGTGGTCATGATGGCGGCTGCTGTGCTGCATGGCGCTCCTCTCCCGCCAGCGGCAATGGATGGGAACAGGCTTAGTTTCTAAAAAGCTCTTTCCCAAAATTAAATGTATAACAAAATGCCGGGACAGGGCCGATCCGGGTACCATAATCGCCGCCGAATGGCAACGTTTCCACCGCAGCAAAACGTTTTCGCTGCAGATCGACGCTGCGCCGCCCACCGCGAACATAAATTCCTCGTTTCATTCGCGGATCGCAAAAAGCAACAGTCGAAACAATCTAGTTAAGCGTTTTCCTAAACCTGTTGACACGCCGCCACGTTTGTCATTAGGATTTCATCAACAAGAAGAATCATCAGGAGGCAGCACCCATGTTCCACGCCTTTCCCCGGCCACCGGCCCGCATCGCGAAAACCTTGTTTGGCGCCGCCGCGCTGGCCTGCACCCTGGCCCACGCGCTGCCCTTGCAGGCCGCCGAAACCATCGACGCGATGATCGCGCGCGACGTCCAGACCGCCGCCGCGCAGTACCGCGGCCTGCTGGACACGGTCCGCACCCAGCCCGGCTTTCCGCGTACCACCGACGCCGGCAAGGTGAAACTGGTCGGGCCCAGCGACTGGACCGCCGGCTTCTTTCCCGGGTCGCTGTGGTATCTGTTCGAAGCCACCGGCGACGCCGCCTGGCGCAGCGCCGCCGCCGACTACACCGCACGCACCGCACCGGCCAAGTTCGACAAGAGCCAGCACGACCTCGGCTTCATGCTCTACAGCGGCTACGGCAACGGCCTGCGCCTGACCGGCGACCCGGGCGACCGCGCGCGCTATCGCGATGCGCTGCTGGCCGGCGCCACCACCCTGCTCACCCGCTTCAACCCCAAAGTCGGCAGCATCCAGTCCTGGGACCTGTGGAAGAACAGCAGCTGGACCTTCCCCGTCATCATCGACAACATGATGAACCTGGAACTGCTGATGTGGGCCGCGCGCGCCGCCGACGAGCCGCGCTACCGCGAGGTCGCCATTGCCCACGCCGACACCACGCTGAAGAACCACTTCCGTCCGGACGGCTCCAGCGTCCACCTGGTCGACTACGATCCGCAGAGCGGCCAGGTGCGCGCCCGCGTCACGGTGCAGGGCAATGCCGACGGGTCGAGCTGGGCGCGCGGCCAGGCCTGGGGCCTGTACGGCTACACCATGATGTACCGCGAGACCCGCAACGACGCCTACCTGCGCCAGGCGCAGAAGATCGCCGCCTTCGTCATGCAGCACCCGCGCCTCCCGGCCGACAAGGTGCCGTATTGGGACTACGACGATGCCGCGATCCCGAACGCGCCGCGCGACGCCTCCGCCGCCGCCATCACGGGTTCGGCGCTGCTGGAACTGGCCGGATTTTCGGCGCCGGACGAAGCCCGGCGCTACCGCGATTTCGCCGTCGCCCAGCTGCGCAGCCTGTCCTCGCCGGACTACCTGGCGGCGCCCGGCACGAACGGCGGCTTCCTGCTCAAGCACGCGACCGGCCACAAACCGGCCGGCAAGGAAATCGACGTGCCGCTGAACTATGCGGACTACTACTTTCTGGAGGCATTGCTGCGCCTGAAGGCCCTGCGGCGCGAACACTGACGGGTTTCATTTATAAAAACGAAGGAGACAAAAAGTTGGACACCACATCGAGACAAGGCTTCAATAGCGCAGTCAAACCGCTGGCCGTCGTGATCGCGCTGGCGCTGGCCCAGTGGGCTGCCCCGGTCCATGCGCAAACCGCCGCCCAAGGCGCCGACGACAAGCCGGCCGACCCGAACCAGCTGCAGACCGTGGTCGTCACCGCCAACAAGCGCGTGGAAAAGCTGGAGAACGTGCCGATGGCGATCTCGGTGCTGTCCGAGGCCGAACTGCAGCGCAACAACGTGCGCGAGATCGAGGACGTGATCGCGCTGACGCCGTCGCTGACCCAGGCATCCGGCACCACCGCGGCCAACAATGCGATCTTCATGCGCGGCATCGGCACCGTCTCGGTCGGCATCGGCGTCGAATCCGACGTCTCGGTGATCATCGACGACATTCCGATCGCGGTGCAGTTCCAGGCCTTCCGCGACCTGGCCGACGTCCAGCGCGTGGAGGTCTTGAAGGGCCCGCAGAGCACCCTGTTCGGCAAGTCGGCGGTGGCGGGCGCCATCAACATCGTCACCAAGCCGATCACCGGCCCGATCGTCTACCGCGCCAACACCTACCGCACCAACGACGGCGAATGGCGCGTCGGCGCCTCGGTCGGCGGGCGCCTGAGCGAATCCTTCGGCATGCGCATCGCCGCCAACAAGAGCGACATGCCGGGCAACTTCACCAACCTGACGAACGGTGAAAAGGTGAACGGCTCCTCGGGCAAGACCATCATGGCCAAGTTCTCGTGGACGCCGGTGCGCAACCTGGACATCGACTTTTCGCCGCACTACAACGACCAGACCAACAGCCGCGGCGTGACCGCCGTGAACGGCTTCTACCGCACCACCGGTTCGGCCGCCGCGGGCAACCTGGTCCGCACGAACGCCGATCCGGCCACCGCCTACATGAACGGCAGCCCGCAACTGCCGGCGTCGCTGACGCTGGCCGGCATCAACCCCTTCGACCCGAACAACCGCAACGTGCGGCGCGACTTCCCGACCGGGATCAATTCGAGGACGGGCGGCGCCGGCCTGAAGCTGTCGTACACGCTGCCGAACGAGGCGACGCTGATGTCGATCACCTCGTACGAGCGCTACAAGGCCAACGATTACCGCGACCAGGACTTCGTCGACGTGCCGACCATCGCGCGGCCCGGCGAGACCAAGTTCAGCGTCGGCAACAACCAGTTCGGCACCTACGACATCCGCTCCAAGACCCAGGAGATCCGCCTGGTGTCGCCCGACGGCGGCAGCCTGCGCTACCTGGCCGGCCTGTGGTGGGCGCAGAATGAGATCGACCGCCACTTCATCCGCGGCTTCTGCGTGGCGCCGGCGGTATGCACGGCGAACTCGCCGTCCAGCCCCACCAACTACTACACCGACATCTACAACATCAACCGCTCGGTGTTCGGCCAGGCCACCTGGGACTTCGCGCCCACCTGGACGCTCGTCGCCGGCGCGCGCCGCAACATCGAAGTCTCGGGCTTCAACTACATCCGCAATTTCTACACCGACCAGCTGGACCGCGGCACCTTCAAACCGGGCCCGGTCGGGGTCGACCAGTTCTCCAGCAGCGGCAACAAGGACTACGCCACCACCGGCAAGGTCAGCCTGCAGAAGCAGCTGCACGAAGACTGGATGGTCTACGCCATGACCGCCACCGGCTACAAGGGCCTGGCCTACGACGTGACCAGCGGCCTGCGCGCCAGCGCCGCCTTCCCGGTGGCGCCGGAGACCAGCCGCACCTACGAGATCGGCACCAAGGCCAATCTGTTCCACAACCGGATGTCGCTGGCGGCCACGGTGTACAGCAGCGACTTCAAGAACTACCAGCAGAACGTCTCCTTCGTGCTGCCGAACGACCCCACCATCTACACCCAGCTGAACTCGATCCCGAAGATCCGCACCCGCGGCTTCGAACTGGACACCCACCTGCTGGTGACCCCGAACTGGTCGATGAACGCATCGATGGCCTACACCAAGCCCACCATCGTCGACTGGAAGAACGGCCCCTGCTACACCGACAACACCAACCCGGTCATCGCCGGCACCGGCGGCCTGGGCGAAAACGGCTCGCTGGGCGGCTTCAACCGCGCCTGCGTGCCGATCCGCGCCGGCGCCACCACCGGCGTGCAAGACCTCTCAGGCGGCATCTTCCCGGGCACGCCCAAGGTCAAGGTCAACGTCGGCAGCAACTACGACTTCCGCTTCGCGGCGATGCCGTTCTGGGCCTTCATCAACGGCAACGTGCGCTACCAGAGCGACTACCAGACCAACATCAACAACGACCCGCGCTCGGTGAACAACGCCTACACGATCGCCGACCTCGGCTTTGGCCTGCGCGAAAACAAGGACCGCTGGCGCCTGAGCTTCCGCGTCAACAACCTGTTCGACCGCTTCTACATAGGCAATGCCAACGCCAGCGGCCCGTCGTACCGCACCGGGCCGACGTCGACCTCGCCGGCGATCACGGTGAACAGCTGGGTGCCGCCGCGGGATGTGTTCCGTTTCTACAGCGTGCGGCTGGATGTGAAGTTCTAAGGGATTGGCGTCTCCCCGGTTTGGGCCGGGTTTGGGCGACGCTCCTGGCGAAGGCTGTGGGTGTCGCTTTTTTGCTGAACAGTGCCGAGGTTGCGTCGCTCGCATAGCACCTAAATAAAACAACGTCGTCCCCGCGAAGGCGAGGACCCAAGTTCGGCGCGTACCACAAACAATTATCGTGGCCATTCGTGCAACTTGGGTCCCCGCCTTCGCGGGGACGACGGTCTTTCTGCTAACGGTTTTAAGCTAAGCGCCTGAGGAAACCTGTCGCTTCAATCCTCGTAAATCGGCCCCGCCGTCAAGAACGGCCCGCCCTGGAAGGTGGCCGCGATATCGTCCGCCGGCGGCCACGCGCCGCTCGCCGGGAAACGTTCTGCGAATGTGCTGGCACTGTGCTGCGGCACGAAGCCCAGGTGGCCCGCACAGCGGTTGTCCCACCAGCGCACCGGATTGTCCGACACGCCGAAGGTGATCGTGTGCCCCACGCGCGGCGTGAACAGCGCGCAGCGGATCAGTTCCACCAGGTCGTCGTAGTGCAGGAAGGTGGCCATCATGCGGGCGTTGCGCGGCTCCTCGAACGAGGAGCCGATGCGCAGGCACACGGTTTCGATGCCGAAGCGGTCGTAGTAGTAGCGCGACAGCGCCTCGCCGAAGCATTTCGAGACGCCGTAGATGCCGTCCGGCCGTAGCGGCGCGCCGGCGTCGACGACCTGCGTGGTCGGGTAGTAGCCGACCACATGGCTGGAACTGGCGTAGATCACGCGCCGGATGCCGCGCTTGTGCACTGCTTCGTACAGGTGCTGCAAGCCCAGGATGTTGGCGCGCATGATGGTCTCGAAGGTATCTTCCAGCGAGCAGCCGCCGAAATGCAGGACCGCGTCCACGCCTTCGGTGAGCGCATACACCGCATCGCGGTCGGCCAGGTCGCAGCGCACCACTTCCTCGCCGGGGCCGGCGGGCGCGATGTCCTTGCAATCGCTGAGGCGCAGCACCTCGGCCCAGGGCCCGATGCGCGCGCGCAGCATGGTGCCGAGACCGCCGCCGGCGCCGGTCAGCAGGAGACGTTGAAAAGGCTTGCGCGCTGTCGCTTCTGTCATGGACTCTACTCCAGTTATGTTAAACGTTTAACCTGAGTATAACGGAAAAGGCAACGGCGTCAAAGGCTTCGCGGCGGCGGGCATGCCATGACGGCGCTCGCATCGACCGCCGCGCGCCTGTTAAGATGGCCGTTCGAGCAATGACTTCCCCGCCATGAAAAAGACCGCCCCGACCATCCGCGACGTCGCCGCAGCCGCCCAGGTGTCCACCGCCACGGTGTCGAAGTACATCAACGGCGCGCAGCGCTTCTCGCCGAAGGTGGAGGCGGCGCTGGACGCGGCGATCGCGCACCTGGGCTACAAGTCGAACCCGCTGGCCAAGTCGATGATCACCGGGAAGACCAACACGGTCGGCCTGTCGGTGCTGGACATCACCAATCCCCACTTCAGCAGCATCCTGAAGGGCGCCAACCGGGTCGCCAACGACCAGGGCTTTTCGGTGCTGCTGGTCGATACCGAGGAAACCCCGTCGCGCGAGCGGCGCACGCTGGAAGAACTGAGCCGCCGGGTCGACGGCATGATCGTGTTTTCGCGCATGCGCGAGCAAGAGATGGGCTGGATGGCGGAGATCGACAAGCCGCTGGTGTTCTTCGGCTCCCTGGCCGAACTGCCGCTGCCGACCGTGGCCAGCGACGACCACGGCGGCGCCTTCATGCTGACCCAGCACCTGCGCATGCTGGGTCACGAGCGCATCGCCTACCTGGGTTTTTCGAAGTCGCGCCGCGACGAGGAACGCCTGGGCGGCATCCGCGAATGCCTGGACGCCGACGGCTTGCCGCTGCAGGTGGTCGATGCCGACGCGCCCTCGCTGGCCGAGGGCGAACGCCTGTGTTCCAGCATCGTCCTGGGCGGCAAGCGCCCGGATGCGCTGATCTGCTACAACGACCTGATGGCGCTCGGCTTCATGAAGGAAGCGGCCAACCTGGGCGTGGCCATCCCGCGCGACATGTCGGTGGTCGGCTTCGACAACGTCCCCTACGGCAAATACGTGACGCCGGCCCTGACCACGGTCGATCTGCAGAGCGAGCGCATGGGCGCCACGGCGATGGAAAAGCTGCTCGCCGTGATCCGCGGCGAAGAAGTCGACAGGCTGACCAAGGTGGCGCCGCAGCTGATCCTGCGCGCTTCCACGCTGGCCCGGCGCGGCTGAGAACGGGTTCCCCCGCTTTACTTTCCCGATGTGTTGTCCTATCCTTAGGAAAACGTTTAACAACATCGGAGACTTCCCCATGCGTCATGCCTTTTCGATGGCCGCTGCAGCCCTGCTGTGCGCCGGATCCGCCGCCGTGAATGCTGCACCGGACAAAGCCGCTTCAAACGCGGCGGCCACCCCGCCGCTGCAGCAGAGCGTCGAGCAAGCCTACCCGCAGCTCGATTACTTCTTCCGCAAGCTGGTGCGCGAAAGGGACAAGCTGGAGATCGACGGCAAGGCGCCCTTCCAGAGCCACGACAAATTCCTGCCTGGGAAAGTGGCGACCGGCCTGGCCGACGTGCTGCTGCACACGCCCGCGAACGACCCGCGCTTGCCCGGCCTGCTGCGCGACTATGCCGACATCGCAGACCTGACGGTCGGCATGGACAACGACACCTGGGGCATCTATTACTATATCGGCGCCCTGTACAAGCTGAAGCAGGCCGGCCTGCTGGAACGCGCCGTGCGCCCGGCCACGCTGGCGGCGCTGCGCACGAAACTCGACTGGCGGACCTTCGTGCGCGTGCCCGCCTTCGAACTGGTCAACCTGCCGACGAACTACTACGGCGTCGCCTTCAGCATCGCCCGCCTGCGCCTGCTGATGGGATGGGAAGACGCCGCCGGCAGCGAGATCCTGCTCGACCGCATGCTCAAGCACTACGCCGCCTACTCGGGCAGCTACGGCTTCTCCGACGAAACCGACGGCCAGGGCAGGTTCGACCGCTACAGCATCCTGCTGGCCGCCGAGATCTGCGAGCGCTTCATCGAAACCGGCCTGCCGGTGACGCCGGAACTGAAGGCGCTGCTGCGCAAGTCGGCCGACGTCGCCCTCAACAGCGCCAGCGCCGACGGCAGCGGCTTCACCATGGGCCGCAGCCTGGGCCCGTACGGCGAGACCGCGATGCTGGAAATCCTGTCCACGGCCGCCTACCTGGACGTGCTCACGCCAGACGAAAAAATCTATGCCTACGCCTACTCGGCGCGCGTCGCCGAACGCTACATGACGTTCTGGTACGACCCGGCGCTGCATTCGGTCGACATGTGGGGCAAGGGG
>Ga0308164_10003136_pt1 | contig 15381 bp, 17 predicted proteins | sample PhyTR2_FD_201031 | JGI IMG/M metagenome (GOLD analysis project Ga0308164, IMG submission 201031) | Phyllosphere microbial communities from UC Gill Tract Community Farm, Albany, California, United States - DLSLT.R2 | ecosystem: Host-associated > Plants > Phyllosphere > Unclassified | place: USA... | reverse complement strand
AACCAGTCCTACCGTGCCTCCGGCCTCAACCTGCTGGTCGCCGCGATCATCCTGTGGAACACCCGCTATCTCGAACAGGCACTGGCCGACATGGGAACGCTGGAAGACGTTGCCCGCCATATCGCACCGCTGGGCTGGGAGCATATCGCGCTCACGGGCGACTATAGCTGGGAGCGGGGCGACAGGCCGGGGCTGGGTCAGCTAAGGCCGCTTCGCACATCGCCCTCATTACTGGCCGCCTGAAACCGTCTGTGGGACCAGAATCACTCAGTTGCGGCCGTTCTCGACCTAACCGGCAATTCCTGTAAGCAAACGTGATTTGGCAACGGAGGTCTTATGCTCATCGTGCTTAGCGGTCTGCCCGGGACCGGCAAGACGACTATTGGGAAGGCGTTGGTTACCAAACGATCGGCAGCCTATGTCCGTGTTGATGAGATCGAGCACGTGCTGAGGCAACAGTCAGGATTTGCCGGCGATATCGGTGCCGCAGGCTATGTCGTTGCTTTCGCCATCGCAGCGTCGAACCTCAAGCTGGGCAACTGGGTTGTTGCCGATAGCGTCAATCCCGTCCCCGAAAGTCGGCAAGGCTGGCGTGGTGTGGCGCAAGCCATTGACGGAGCAGGCGTCTTTGAGGTCGGAATCATCTGTAGCGATGTAGACGAACATAAGCGCCGGGTAGAGGGTCGTGCACCCGACATAGAAGGTTTCAGACTTCCTACGTGGTCGTCCGTCACATCGCACGATTACGTCCCGTGGACCGAACCCCGCCTGATAGTGGACACGGCCCTTTTCAGCGCCGTGGAGGCTGTTGCTATGATTGAACAGCGGCTTGAGATGATAGCCGAGGATCGAGCGCCGTCGCCATGAGCGGACAAACCGCTTTCCAACAACTCCTGCCGTTCGCCGTTCGTTCGCGCCTAGCGTACGTAAAATTCACTTTCGTGCAGTGACCCCAAGGTGGCCTGGTCGCGCGCGCCGCCAACCGCCAGCTCGGCAAATCCGATCGCGAAGCGGCCGGCGTGCTGTCCGCCGCGCAACGCCATACCCACTTTCTCGACTCCCCGCGCATGGCGACGGTGTTGGGCGGCTCGGATTTTACGTTCGCCGGGTTGAAGGATGCGCCGGCGACGGTGTTCCTCGTGCTGCCGCCCGATCGGCTCGCCAGCTATGCGCGCTGGCTGCGGCTGATAGTCGCGCAAGCCCTGACCGAGCTGGCGCGCGCGCCGGGTCGCCCGCCCTGGCCGGTGCTGTTCCTGCTCGACGAGTTCGCGGCCCTCGGCCGTCTCGAACCGGTCGAACGCGCGATGGGACTGATGGCGGGCTATGGCGTCCAGCTCTGGCCGATCCTCCAGGACGTTCACCAGCTCCGCGCGCTATACGGGCAGCGGGCCGGCACCTTCCTGTCTAACGCAGGGGTGCTACAAGTGTTCGGGGTCAACGATCAGGACAGCGCCAAACTCGTCTCCGATCTGGCCGGGCAGGAAACCGTCGTGTTCGAGACCATGAGCCGCGCAATCGACGCGGAAGAAAGCGGCCTATCCTACGGGCAGCAGCATGTCGGCCGCGCCCTCCTCACCCCCGATGAAGTCCGGACGCTGCGCCCCGATCGCCAGCTCCTGTTCCTCGCCGGGCAGCGCCCGATCATCGCCGCCAAGCTGCGCTACTACGACGATCGCGAGTTCGCCGGGCGGTTCGATCCGGCGTGACCGGTCGCGGCCTGCTTGTTCGGCCGCAAACCAACGGGTTGATTTAAGCCCCGCTGGTGACGTTCACTGCGATCAGCACCTGGGATAGTCGAAGGCCCTTTCCCTGCCCTCCACCGCGCTCCTGACGGTCGCTGTGCAACCTTCTGGCCGCTACCTCGCCCACTTCTTTCCCGCTTAGCCAGCGGCGCTTGCGCCGCCCTTGTGATGCCGAAGGCGGCACGAAACGAAGGCGGATCGGCCATAGGCCGATTCCATTTGACCTTCTCTCGTAGGGTTCTGGGCGTACTGCTGACGTTAAAAGAATCTGTTAAATATGAATCGTTAAGTAGGTTAAGCCGCAAAAAGTGGCCATTTCCTCCTTTAGGATCAATGGGTTGCATAAGTCGGCGGTGGGTGAAAACACGTGATTCGGTGTGTGAAAACACGATAGCGCGGTGTGTGAAAACACGTATCAAAGGTGTGTGAAAACACGATAGAAACGGCTCGAAAATGCCGATCGCGGGTGTCCTGTTGGCCTTGTCGGCTCCTGATCTCAACGGGGCTGCATCGCTTCCGAGGGCGGCGGTGTGTGATAACACGATAGTTAGGAGCGTCCTGAAAGCCGGTCCATCAGGTCATCGACCTCTACGGTGCGCCGTCGATCGGCTTCCATGCGGTCGCGCCGGTCTTGCTCGGCCTGGAGCTGCTCGGAGAGTGCCAAGGCTTCTGCCTCCCCTCTCAACCGAAATAGAATGGCCGGGCTACCGTCGTTCGTTGCCACCATTTCCACCGCATAATCGGGAAGTTGGTTGGTCTCCACGATTTTGCGGAGCATCCGGTTGAACTCTTTTGGCTTGCTGTCGCTGCCGGTTTTGTCGCGCAGCACCTCCACCCGGCACGTCCACCCTCCACGCTGATTGCCAGCGTGCTTGCGCGCGATACGATAAAGCGCCCGCTCAAGCCCGCCGGTTAGCAGGAAGTAGTCGGGGTGCATGGTCAGAAGCGACCGCTCCGCCATGATTCCCTCATAGACCCAATCCGACAGGGTGATGGTCATGCCGCGAGGCTGGTCCGTTTCGGGGTCGACCTCCAACGTCCATTTGTCGAGCCAGTTGAAGCCCGCCTTGCTGCGACGTTTGGGCGCGCGGATCGACGTGGAAATGGAGGTCGTCTGCAACCGCTGTAGGGCGGCCTGGAGATCTTGATAGGCGCGACCGCTGGTGTTGCGCTTGATCGCCCGCAAAAGGTCGTAGGACGTGGTGGTAAGCGTCCTGGGCAGGTCGTTGCCCCCCTGCTCCCGCATCCGATTGAGCGCCGACGTGGCCCATATGATGATATCGGCGTCCCAGATCGTCGCCATGCCGTAGGCCGGTATCGCCTCGATCTTCACCCAGGTCGCGCCGTCCGGGCTGGTATATTCGATCGGCTTGACCCGCTTGCGTTTCTGCAAGGAAAAGAACGGCCGCTCCATCGTCTCACGCTGATCCTTGAGCGGAAGGTCGCCCATGATCGGCAGGAACAGGTCGAACTCCGGGCTAGGGTCGCGCCGCTTCTTCATGGTTCAATCCTGCACGTTTGCAGTTGTGCATATGTGCACACGTTCAAGCACGTCCGAACTGCTTGTCGGCGTCGTATTTGGCGACCAGCTCGGCGATCGCTTCGGCCAGCAATTCCTGATGGCTGCGGCGTGTCCTCGCGGCCAGAACTCGGAACGCCTCGGCGGTGGGGTCGGCCGGATCGAAGTAAGCGCCCAAGTGATATTTGCCCGGTCGTTGCCCGCTCGACCGGGGAGCGCGCGCGTCCGGTGGGGACGTTACACGCTCAGGCGAGGCGGACTCGGACTTTGCCTTTGTGGCGACCGCGGGCGCGAGGAGCGATGATCGTCGTGCCATGATATCAAGCCTTCACATTTGCAGGTGTGCAATTCTGCAATTCATGAAACAGGAATTGGCGAAGTGATGCAATCTCCTGGGCGGCTTTGCCGGACGGTTCATGCTCGGTCACGCCAAGCCCGTAGGGCCATGCTGCGCGATAGGCGCTGCGCTCCCTGATGACTGCGCGCGCGACCTTTAGCCCGGTATCCTCCGCCAGTGTCCTCGCGTCATACAGTAGCGTCGTTGCCGTAGGCGGAGCCGCATTGAGCACGACAAAGCCGGTCCTGCCGGTGCTGATGATGAGCTGGGCCGTGCGCTTGATCGCGTCGAGGTCGATAAGGGAAGGGCGGCACGGTATCAGCACGATATCGGCTCGTTGCGCGGCTGCGGCTGCCTCGGCCCCGGCTGCCGGGGGCGTGTCGATGATGGTGAGGTCGAAACCGTTTGCCTCGGCCGCGTCGATCGCCTGGTTCAAGCGGCGCGCGCTGATCGGCTCTACATGGGGTAGCTCGGCCTCGCGGCGCTCGCTCCACGCCGTCGCGCTTTCCTGTGGGTCAAGGTCGAACAGGGCCGTCCTGATGCCTGCCGCCTGCGCCGCAACCGCCAGATTGACCGCAAGCGTCGTTTTGCCGACGCCACCTTTTTGCGCTGCAAGTGTGATTATATGCACGTGTGCACACCTTCAATATTGAAGACATGATAATATGCAGATTGGCAGGATCGCACAACCTTTCTTGTAGCCGGTCTAAAAGGCCGGCCTCAGGGCTGGGCGGGCGGGACAACAACACGGCCGCCTCGGCGGCCTCTCTGTTCGCGCGAGCGATCGTAGCCCGTCAGGGGCGAGACGCCAGCATGGCGGCTCGATCGGAGCTGCCAAGCGGAGATAGAGCGCGGCCCGCTCGGGCGCGTCCACCCTTGACGATCGGCTCAATGGTAACATATATGGAACCGATGGTGCTAAAGGAGTATAAGGACGGGGAAGGGCGAAGCCCGTTCGGACTCTGGTTTGCCGCGCTGGATGCGGTAGCCGCCGCAAAGGTGACGGTGGCGCTGAACAAGGTCGAACGTGGCGCGCTTTCCAACGTCAAACCGGTGGGAGAGGGCGTCTCGGAATACAGGATCGATTTCGGGCCTGGCTATCGCGTCTATTTCGGCATGGACGGCCAAACCCTCGTCATTCTCCTGAGTGGGGGCACGAAGAAGCGGCAGCAGCGTGACATCGACACCGCCAAGTCGCTGTGGGCGGACTACAAGGCGCGGAGGAAAGGAAGATCGTGATGGCTCTCACTCGCAACTTCAAGGATACTGTGCGCGCCCGTGTTCAAGCGGACTCGGCGTTTCGCTCGGCGCTCCTCACCGAAGCCGTCAATGCCTTCCTCCTCGGTGATATCGACACGGGAAAGGCGGTCTTGCGCGACTACATCAAGGCGACGGTAGGTTTCGAGGAACTGGCCGAACAAACCGGACGACCGTCCAAGAGCCTGATGCGGATGTTCAGCCCGGCGGGCAATCCCGCTGCTGACAATCTGTTTTCGGTCATCAGCACACTGCAACGCGCATCGGGTGTAACACTGGAAGTTCGCGCCACGTAATTTGAACCCGAAAGCGGTAACTTTCCTCTTTCGTTCTGCTGCTGTCTGACTCATAGAATCGTCATGCCGATCGCGCGCGAACATCGCTGGCTCTATCCGATCGACTGGCGCGAACTGTCAAACCTCATCCGGTTCCGGCGCGCGAAGGGGCGTTGCGAGCATTGCCGTCGCCCCCACGGCCGCGACGTGCTGCACTTAGGGAATGGCGTCTGGTGGGACGCGGACGCCGCGACCTGGCGCGACGGGCAGGGCAGGGAGCTTCGCCGGCTGCCGTCGCCAGACGAGCTGGCGCGGGCGCAACCGGGTCTCGCCGGCATCGACCCGCCTGCTCATCTTCGGATCACGCGCGTGGCCCTCGCCAGCGCGCATCTGAACCATGATCCCGGCGACAACCGGCCGCGCAACCTCGCGGCGCTCTGCCAGCGCTGCCACATGGTCCACGACGCCACTGAACATCGCCGACGCCGTTGGCTCAACGCCTTCCGGCTACGTGCGATCGGCGACCTATTCGCCTGACTGCCGGGCCGCAAGGCCAGGCGCTAACGGTTGGGTGGGTGGGACAAAGACGCGGCCGTCGAACGAAGGCCTCCACCTAAGCCGGTTGGCTAAGCGAGCTGCGCCCGCCCGGTATGTGGCGATAGAGCGTCGACGGCTGCACGCCAATCTGATGTGCGACCTCCTCGACGGTGATGGTCGGATCGGCGAGCATCGCTTTGGCTCGCTTGATCTCGGCAGGCCCCATCGCCGGCTTGCGCCCACCACGCCGCCCCAAGGCCCGCGCCTGGGCAAGCCCGGCATGGGTGCGCTCCAAGGTCAACTCCCGCTCGAACTCGGCGACGGCCGCGAAGACGTGGAACACGAGCCGCCCGCCGGGGCTGGTAGTGTCGATCGCCTGGGTTAGCACCTTTAGGCCGATCTCGCGCTTGGCGAGATCCTCGGCCGTCTCCACGAGCTGCCGGACGGAGCGTGCGAGCCGGTCCAATTTCCACACCGCCAGCGTATCGCCGGCGCGGAGATAGTCGAGCGCGGCACGCAACTCCGGCCGATCGCGCTGCGCGCCCGACGCCTTCTCGGTGAACACCTTCTCGCACCCGGCTTCGCGGAGCGCATTAAGCTGTAGGGCAGGGGACTGATCCCTGGTGGACACGCGCGCATAGCCGACGAGCAAGGGGCTTCTCCGAAAACTCGACACGACCTAGCCGGATTTCGGAGAAGGAAACAAGGGACGGTTTTAGGAAGTCAGATGGGCCGTTTTAGTGGCTTCCGCCGCGATCGGACCGGCTGTCGCGCGAACGACCGTTTGCGAGAGCATTTGTTGATCTCTACCTTCCGGCGATGGTCACTGCCCGGTTGTTCTTTTCGCTTGTGTTGATCGCGGTCCTGACCAGATGGAAGAGCAGCTGCCCGCCCGAGTGGCGAACGGCAGATAACCAAGCTCGTCGAGCATCACGACCTCAAGGCGTGACGGCCGAGCTGCGAACGTACCGGCCTCGCCGAGGCGGATTTCCTCCTCAAGCCGGTTCACTCAGTCGATCGTGTGAAGTAGCGGTCGCGGGCACCATTTGCCGGTAATGGCACTTGCAAGGCACGTCTTGCTAGTTCCGGTAATAGCAACCGAAAATAGTACTGATTATAAATTTGGCTGTTGAAGTGAAATTCAAATAGTTACGACGATCGCCAAGTTAAGGTCGCGTTCACGCTCGGAATTATCATCCGCTCCCCTAGATCACGGGCCGACAAAATAAATAGGCTTTTACCCTAAGGTTCGGTGGACGATAATGAGGCGTTGAAAGGCTGCTCACCCTGCTCAATATTGTCGGAAGGTCCGTAATTGCTATCAAAGCGGCGATCTCGCACCGGCGCCTGATCACGAATTCTTGGCTGATACAACCCACCGCCAAACAATCCCAAGTCTCGCGCCTCTGCGCGTCCCATACTCGCAAGCAAGGCAAAACCGGCCACATAGGCGTCCCGTTCAGCAGTTACCAACTGGACTCTACTATTGAGCAGTTCCTGTTCGGCATTTAGTACATCGAGTACGTTGCGCGTGCCGACGCTATTTTCGGCGCGAACACCCTCAAGCGCCAGTTCGTTTGCCGCTACGGCTGCTTGCGATGACCGGATTACCCGCTCCGTCGCGCGGTGCCGGGTAAAAGCAGCGCGTGTTTCCGCAACTACCCGGCGCTCAACAAACACGATCTGTTCTAGTGATTGACTGGACAAAGCCTGTGCTCGTCGAACCTGAGCAGCGGGCAGACCACCCTGGTAGAGCGGAATCGTAGCAGAAAGCCCGACTGTAGCAGTTCGCTGGGATTGGAGGAACGCCCGACCGGGAATCGTGCTGGTTAGTGTGCCCAGATAGTTATTATAGTTGCTTGAACCCACAGCCGCTAGCCGTGGCAGCCGGGCGGCGTTAGCTACACGGATGTCGTAGCGTGCCGCCGCAGCGTCGAACTTCGCAGCGATCAACAGTGGGTTGTTGCGGAATGCCGTCACCAGCGCCGCCTCTACGTTCGCCGGCAGTCCCAGAAACTTCGGCGGTTTCTCCAAATTTTGTGCTGGAACACCAACAAACCGAATGTAGTTCTCGAGGCTGGTAACCAATTGTGCTTTTACAAGTTCGAGCTGCCCACGAGCGAACTCGAGCCGTGCCTCCGACTGAGCGACGTCGGTCCGGGTAAGGTCACCGACCTGAAAGCGATCACGGGATGCGCTAAGATTGGTTTCAAGAACTTCGACATTACGGGTGTTTAAACCGACAATGGCGCGGTCACGAATGACATCCATGTAGACTGATACAATAGCGGTGAAAACGTCCGCTTCAGTTGCTCTAAGGTTTGCCCGGCCGGAATCCACCCGAGCGTCCGCCGCGCGAATGCCGTTTTTGACACGGCCGCCTTGATAAAGCGGCAGCGACACATTCGCCGCCGCATTAGCGGCTCGCAGTGGTGCAGAGAAGCTATTAGCGGTACGAACGATAAACTCTTGATAATCTGCCGTTGCCGACAGGGTCGGCCGCGCGGCGGCCTTTGCAATCGAAACGCCTTCATCAGTCACGCGCAAACCCGCTCGCGCACCTGTCAGGCTTGGGTTCGTGCGATAGGCATTTATGAGTGCCTCGCCGAGCGTGTCTCCTCGAACCGGAACAGTCGTACTTAAAAGAATTGCGATCGCGCATGGATAAAGGGCGGCGTACTTCATTTGCACTCCCGTGCGTTGTTCTCCCCATAAATGCCTGAATGGGACTCACGGGCTTGTTTGATGTACTATTCAGGTAAACGTTACCCCAGCCTTGTACGGGTGGCCGATCAGACCGGCAAAGAATAGAAAGGGCAATAGCGAGCCTTTGCGCTCAATCACGAAAATTTGATGATTCCGATAGTAGAAACCGTGCGATTGGGGGAACGACCCTATTCAAAATACCGATCATAGTCTCTGAGCTTACCATGGCTTGTTGAAACATACGTTACAAGTTGCACCATTTGGTCGGTCCTCCAACACCGGCCCCATGCGCAGTCGTTTAATGGGACCTGAGTCAAGTCACTCCTCTCCGGTTGATGGAATTAACTCTAGATTTCCTGCTTTGGCAAGTCGCGTTTCCGCCTTCCTGCATAACCCATTGTCAGTTGTCAGTGTTCGTGCTCCTGAGCAAACGGCGGTGTCCCGCCATCAGGCCGAACGGAGTTTTAAATGGGTGACTACGACTACGACATTCTTGTCATAGGTGCCGGTCCCGGCGGCTATGTCGCTGCCATTCGCGCGGCGCAGCTCGGGCTGAAGACAGCCTGCGTAGAGGCGCGCGAGACCCTTGGCGGAACGTGCCTCAACGTCGGCTGCATCCCATCGAAGGCACTGCTCCACGCCTCCGAGCTGTACGAGGAAGCCAAGTCGGGCGCTCTTGCGAAGTTTGGAGTAGAAATCGAAGGCGCTCGCCTGAATTTGACGCAGATGCATTCCGAGAAGAGCAAGGCCGTCGGAGAGCTGACCGGCGGCATCGCCTTCCTATTTAAGAAGAACAAAGTCGAGTGGCTCAAAGGGCTGGCCACCTTCACCGGCAGGGACAGCGTCGAAGTCGCAGGCAAGACCGTGCGCGCAAAGAATATCGTGCTCGCTACCGGTTCGTCGGTGACACCGCTTCCGGGTGTCGAGGTGGACGGCGAAGTGGTTGTGGACTCCACAGGCGCGCTGGCGTTCCCCAAGGTCCCCGAACATCTCGTCGTCATCGGTGCCGGCGTGATCGGCCTTGAACTCGGCTCAGTTTGGAAGCGGCTTGGCGCCAAAGTGACGGTGATCGAATATCTCGACGAAATTCTTCCTGGCCTCGACGGCGAAGTGCGCAGGGAAGCGCGCAACATCTTCGGCAAACAGGGGCTCGCGTTCAAGCTCGGCACCAAGGTTACCGCGGTCGCACGCAACGGCTCAACCGCAACCATTACGGTTGAGCCCTCTTCCGGTGGCGAGGCTGAAACGATCGAGGCCGACGTGGTACTGGTCGCGATCGGACGGCGCCCTAACACCGGAGGCCTGGGACTCGACAAAGCCGGGCTTGGCTTGAACAAGAAGGGGCAGATCGAAGTCGACCACCGCTTTGCAACCGCTGTTCCCGGCATCTGGGCGATCGGCGACGTCGTTCCTGGCCTTATGCTTGCGCACAAAGCGATGGACGAGGGAATTGCGGTCGCCGAGAATATTGCGGGGCAAATCGGTATCGTGAATCACGCGGTGATACCATCCGTTGTCTACACCCATCCTGAGATCGCGGGCGTCGGCCTGACCGAGGAGGAGGCGAAAACACGCGGGGAAATCACGGTCGGCAAATTCCCCTTCGCAGCCAACAGCCGCGCCAAGACCAACCGAGATACCGACGGCTTCGTCAAGGTCGTTGCCGATGCCAAGACCGACCGCGTGCTTGGGGTTCACATCATCTCCACACTCGCCGGCACGATGATCGCTCAGGCTGCCCAGGCGATGGAATTTGGCGCAACTAGCGAGGATATCGCCTACACCTGCCATGCCCATCCCACGCACTCGGAGGCGCTCAAGGAAGCGGCGATGGCGGTAACGGGCAAGCCAATTCACATGTGAGGCAAAATCTTTGGCTGCCCCAGCCTCCTCTCCGCAGGGCGTCTTGTCCAAGGGGTCACTGCACGAAAGTGAAGTTTACGTACGCTAGGACCGAACGAACGGCGAACGCTGACGGTGCTAACGTCGGAAGGGTATGACGACGGCATGGTCGAGGAAGGCGCGCATACCTTCTTCATCGACGGTCTGACGAAAAACAGCATGCGCGGCATCATCAGTCGCGAACAGGTCGTCCCAGACCGTAGAAGTTCCATGCTCGTTTTCGACTTCAAGCGACCAGCCCGGCTCATTTTCCAACCGGATGATGTTCACTCTCACGGTGACGCCCTGTTCGGTGACGAAACCAGACAGGCTCGAGGTGACGATGTTGGGATCGCGTTCGTGCATCACTCTTTCCTCATGTTTTGTGTGCGGTTTTAGCAGCGGTGGGGTCGGTTCCGGTTGAGGGCGGAATGACACCCTAAGCGTGGGGCACGAAGCACGCAGTCTGAGTTTATGGTCGCCGCGCTCTTCGGCATTGCGATCCTCGCAGCGGGCTTCATGCTGTCCTGGGGTGCGGAGGCCGCAGAGAAGCGCGTCAGCCAAGGGCTGATCGTGGCGGCAATCGCGCTCGTCACCGTGCTGCCGGAGTATGCGGTCGACTTCTACTACGCCTATGCCGCGGGACAGGACCCGTCGTCTAACTATGTTCACTACGCTGCCGCGAACATGACGGGCGCCAACCGCCTGCTGGTCGGACTGGCGTGGCCGCTGATGGTGCTCGTCCACTGGTTTCGCACCCGCCAGCGCCGCATCGACCTTGCACCGGTCAACGCGGCAGAAGTCGTGTTCCTACTGATCGGCACCGCCTGGTCGTTCACGATCCTGATGCGCGATGCGATCGGGTGGATCGACAGTGTCGTGCTGGTCGCGATCTTCGCCGCCTATGTCTGGCGCGTCAGCTATCTCCCCGAGGCGGAAGAAGACGAGGACGACGAACCTGGCCCCGCAGCCGCGCTTAGCCAGCTGTCGTCGGCGCGTCAGTGGGCCGCGATGGCGGCGCTAACGGTCGTTGCGGCGACCGTTATCCTGATCTCGGCTGAACCGTTTGCCGAGGCAATGGTGGACTCAGGGCGCTCGGTCGGCATCGATGAGTTCCTGCTGATCCAGTGGCTCGCGCCACTCGCCAGCGAGGCGCCTGCGGTGACCATCGCGGTACTGTTCGTGCTCTCGGGGCGGGCGGCTAACGGCCTTGCAACGATGATCTCGGACAAGATCAACCAATGGACCCTGCTGGTCGGCATGCTGCCGTTAGCAATGAGCCTCGGGGCAGGCGGACTCACCGCTCTGCCGCTCGATGCGCGGCAGCATGAGGAGTTCTTTCTCACTGCCGCGCAATCGCTGTTCGGCATTGCCCTGCTGTTGCGGTTGAGACTGGGTGTGTGGGGTGCGCTGGCGCTCACCGGCCTGTTCGCCCTTCAGGTCGGCTTGACGCTGAATTTTCTCGGAGACGATGCGCGAACGATCGCCAGCCTGACGTGGCTTTCCTGGGGGTATCTGGCGCTTTCCGCGATCGTCGTGGCCACGAACGCAAAGTCGCTTGGACATCTGTTTGCGGTCGGTCTCTTCGCCAGCCACCCTGAAGCCCATCCGCCCCGCGCCGCTCCCGCCGCAGGCGAGCAGTCATGAACGATTGAGCGCCTATCCGGGTGAATGACCGAGGCCGATACCGGCTGCGTCCCGGCCCCAGGCGGCGACGTGCAATGTTCGAGAGCCGAACCATATATATTCGGTCCGGCAGCCCAACTGCCGACCAAGAACGAATGGAACGCACCATGCCGAACATCCGCAAGCCTATCATCATCGTCCCGCTGGCCGGGGCGGTTCTGCTGGGCGGCTGCGCCACCTATGCGCCGCGGCCCTCCGCCTATTCCTACTTCGCCGTGCCGTGCGACACTCCCGGTGCGATCCGGGCAGTACCGATCTCTCCGCCGGATGGTCCGCCCGGGGGAACATCCGCTGCACTCCCGGCGCCCGTTCCGCCGCAAGCGGCCGTTCCCGCAGCGCCGGGCAGCGTGGCTCAAGCGGGCGCAAGCGACTGCCTGATCGCGGTCGCTGACCGCGGGCGCGGTTGGCGCGGCGCTGGCTACTATGGCGGCGGCTATCCCTATCGTTATCAAAGCCCCTACGGCTACTACGGCTCGCCCTTCTACGGATCGCTCGGGATCGGGATTGGTCTTGGTGGCGGCCACTACCGAGGCGGCCATTTTAGCGGAGGTCATCTCGGAGGGGGGCACCGCGGCGGAGGGCATGGCCGACGTCATTGACGTGACGCTTGCTGAACGGAACTTCTTCAGTGTGAGGGTCGCTCATCGACGCTGAGAACCCGGGCTAACCCAGTCGGATGAGCGATGATCGTTGTGCTCGGCAAAAAGGGGCGCTGATACTGCTTTGATAGTATGGCGAGCGAGGCGCTTGCGCGAGGTAAGGGAACGGCTGTGCCATCGTCGCGACCGCGTCGATCGACAACCTGCGCGCCGCGATGAAGTGATCATTTTGGGGAAGGATAGGAAAAGGCAGTGGCCTTGAACGTGCAAGATCGCTACGCGACCGTTCGATGAGCCGCCTGCTTCCTTTCCTGATCGGCTTGATGCTGGCCTCGCTCCTGGGACTGGGTTCAGTTTTCCACGTAAGTGACGAAGGATCGAGTACCCGTCGCGTCGCCACGCCTGGCCTCGTCCTTTCGATGGCGAGCGTGAGCGAGCCAACAAGGGATCAAAGGCCTGTTGGTGTTAGCCCATGGCTGCCACATGCTCATAGTGAATGCCACGGCGATCACCTGATCGTGCCTGCCAAGGCGATCATCTCGCAGATGAAGCCCGAGGACGCTTATTCGGCGATCGAGCAGCGGATCAGCGAAGGCATGACCGCCGCGCCAACGTTGAGACCGCCAAAACTGTAAGCCTCGGCAACGGCCGACTGTGTCGCTGAGTGCCGGCATGGTCGCTGTTAAGGGTGACTTCGCGACGCGATTTCACCCGATTTTGGACGTCGGGGCGATCCGCTTCCGACTCAAGATAAGCGGCAACCCTGCTTTGCTCGCCGCTCGCCAAATCCTGCATGCAGTTACGGAGTACCCTTGTGTCCTCTTCGAGACATCCTCTTGCGTCCTTGCGGACAGATGTGCCCGCATCCATCGTCGTCGCGCTCGTCGCGCTCCCGCTCTGTCTGGGCGTCGCCCTCGCTTCGGGAGCACCCCTGTTTTCTGGCCTGATAGCAGGTATCGTGGGCGGCCTCGTAGTCGGCGGCCTGTCCCGGTCTCCGTTGTCCGTCAGCGGTCCTGCCGCGGGCCTTACGGTTATCGTACTCGACACCATCAATTCTCTACCGAGCTATCCGATCTTTTTGTCGGTAGTGGTTTTGGCGGGCGCGTTGCAGCTGACATTTTCTACGGCTCGCGCGGGGATCCTGAGCGAATTTATCCCGTCCTCAGTGATCACGGGGATGTTGGCATCGATCGGACTCATTCTTGTTATCAAGCAGATTCCGTTCGCGATCGGCTATGAAGTCGAGGCTGAGGGTAGCTTTCAGTTCTCCTCTGGCAACGGGAACACGTTCACCAACCTTTTCGTGTTCCTGAGGCGCAAGTTTGAGCCGGGCGCGCTGATCATCAGCCTTGCGGGCCTTGCTTTCCTGTTCTGGTGGAACAGCGCGAAACCCAAGCAGGGTCCGCTCCGTTTCTTGCCAGGCCCCTTGGTGGCCGTCCTGATCGGCGTCATCGGCAATGCGCTGCTCGGGGCGTTTCTACCTTCCTGGAAGATTGGCACGGAGCATCTTGTTCAGGTGCCAGTCTCCAAAAGCCCGGCCGAATTTGCTCAGCTTTTCTCCCTTCCCGATTTTTCGGGTATCGGGAGCAGTGCCGTCTGGATCGCAGCAGCCACGATTGCCATCGTCGCTAGCCTGGAGTCGATGCTCAGCATCAAGGCCATCGACGAGCTCGACCCGCAACGACGCACCACTGACAAGAACTGGGAACTGATGGCCCAGGGTGGCGGCAACATCGTGTCGGGACTGCTGGGAGGGCTGCCAGTCACCTCGGTGATCGTGCGTTCCTCGGCCAACGTCGGTGCGGGCGCGCAGAGCAAGGCGTCGACGATGCTGCATGGGCTATGGCTGCTGTTGTCGGTCGCGTTGATCCCCATGGTGCTCAACCTCATCCCGCTAGCGGCACTCGCGGCGGTGCTGATCGCAACCGGCTACAAGCTTTGCACGCCCCAGCTTTTCCTGGACCGCTACCGACAAGGCTGGACCCAGTTCATCCCGTTCGTAGTAACCGTGATCGCGATCATGTTCACCAACTTGCTCGAAGGCGTCCTGATCGGCCTTGTGATTGGGTTCGTGTTCGTCATAGCGCGTAATTTTCGATCTGCCGTAACGTTTGCATGCGAGGGCAATGATTGCCTCATCCGTGCACGGCGTAACCTGTATTTTATCCACAAATATGAACTTCAGAAGCAACTAAACCGCGTTCCCGAAAATAGCCGGCTTCTGATTGATCTTTCCGCGACGAGCTATGTTGATCTCGATAATGTCGAGATTATTAACTCCTTTATCAAAGCCGCTCGATTCAAGTCGGTAGATGTGGTCGTTCGTGGCGATCTTGCCGAACGGACATCTCCTTTGATCAACGCCCCCGTAGTTGGAGTAAGATTCGCATGAGAGAATATCGACAGCTTCTTCTCGCCAACCGGGCTTGGTCGCAGGAACTTATCGACGAGCGCGCGGACTTCTTCACGCGACAAGCCGATGGCCAGAAGCCAGCGTTCTTGTGGATCGGTTGCTCGGACAGCCGGGTCAGCCCTGAACAGATGACCATGACTCCTCCGGGAGGTATGTTCATTCACCGCAACGTCGCCAACCTTGTTAATCCGAGCGATCTCAACCTGATGGCGGCGCTGCAATATGCAGTCCAGGTGCTCAAGGTTCCGCACATCATTGTGTGCGGTCATTATGGGTGTGGTGGCATCAGGGGGGCATTCGCAGGAGGAGCTACCGGTCAACTCAGGCAGTGGCTCGATCATGCGAGTAGCGTTGTGCGCGATCATGCCGATGAACTTGCAGCGTTGGATGGTGAGGAAGCCAAGCTCAACAGACTCGTTGAAATGAATG
>Ga0308164_10003135_pt1 | contig 15383 bp, 11 predicted proteins | sample PhyTR2_FD_201031 | JGI IMG/M metagenome (GOLD analysis project Ga0308164, IMG submission 201031) | Phyllosphere microbial communities from UC Gill Tract Community Farm, Albany, California, United States - DLSLT.R2 | ecosystem: Host-associated > Plants > Phyllosphere > Unclassified | place: USA... | reverse complement strand
TTTATCTGGCCACTTCGGATTCGTATAAATTTCTTCAGCATGTGCATCAAAATCCTCATCGAAAAATAGATTATGATGAAGGATATTGTTTAATTTCTTATTTAAACCGATATAAAAAAGCAGGCAAGAAGGAGCCATTGTTCTCGATTGCCAATATTTTTCATCATAGTTGCGATAAGCCTTGTCCAATAATTTTTCTTCTATATGATGATAATCAGCGTTGCCAACTACAAAATCAGTGGCAAAGTTGCCTTGGTTGGTTAAAAGTTTATTTGCAATTCCATCCTCCACACTAATTTTATCTACTTCGGTATTGAACAGGAATTTTACACCCTGTTGCTCGGCTATGCTTTGCATGGCTTCAACAATTTTATGCATGCCACCAATGGGATACCAGGTACCCAAAACTAAGTCAGCATAGTTCATTAAACTATACAATGCTGGAGTGTTTTGTGGAGTAGCGCCTAAAAACAGTACAGGGAACTCCAAAAGCTTCCGAAGTTGCTCATTTTTAAAAAGCTGATGTACGTGTTTGCGCATGTTGCCTAACAGCTGCAGTTTAATGCCACTAATAGCCAAACGCGGATCAAAATATTCCATCACACTGTGCGAAGGCTTGAACACATATTCATTCATTCCTACATCGTATTTATACTTTGCCTGTGCTAAAAAAGAATCGAGGTTTTTAGAACTCCCAGGTTCGAGCTTTTCGAAAAGCTCATATAATTCTTCAAGCGTAGCAGGTACATCTATATTTTGCTCTTTTCCAAAATAGATACGGTAAGATGGATTCAGCCTTTTAAGCTCATAGAAATCGGCAGTTTTCTTGCCGAATATTTGATAGAAATTTTCAAAAACATCAGGCATCCAATACCAGCTTGGCCCCATATCAAATAAGAAACCATCTTTACTCCAGGTTCTGGCTCGGCCCCCGGCCATTTCATTTTTTTCAATAACAGTAACATCGCAACCATCTTTCGCCAATAATGCTGCGGCAGATATTCCTGCGAAACCGGCACCGATCACGGTTACCTTTGGTTTTTTATCCATGGTGTAAATAAAGCGATTTTTAATGATTTTGTTTTGATCAGCATGCTTTTCTCTATCGATAGCTAACAAAAATACGAAAGTATAAAACCATTCGCTTTTCTTACCTTTGCGTATACATGATAAAACTGCGATTTTTGTTCCTAACTTGTTTTGCATTGATAAATGTTGCAAAAGCACAGCTTTCTCCAAAAGAGATCGCAGTTTTAAAAACCAATTTGGTTAAAGCAGTAGATAATGAAGCATTAACTGATTCGCTATTTAGAAAACTGAACCGGTTACCAAATAAAACTGCGTTAACCGTTGCCTATGCGGGTACTTTAGAAGCGTTGAAAGCTAAACATACCTGGAACCCCTATAATAAAATAAAATACGTTAAAGGTTCTCTGAAAACCATGCAAAAAGCAGTAAATATGGACAAAGAAAATCTTGAAATCCGTTTTATGCGCTTTTCGATTGAGCACTTTACCCCAGGCTTTTTAGGGCTTAGTAAAAATCTAAACATCGATAGGAAAGAAATTGTTAAGCATTACCAGAACCGTAACTTTGGGGTCGCAGATGATGCCTTAATAAAAAATGTAGCCCGGTTTATGATTGATAGTAAGCGTTGTACCGCCGAAGAAATTAAAACTTTACAGAAATACATATAATGAATTACGTTTACCTACTCATCAATATTGGAGTAATCTTATTTCCCCTTGCCTTGTCTTTTGATAAAAAAGTTCATTTCTATAGCAAATGGAGATTTATCATCCCCGCTATCTTGATTACGGGCGTTGTTTTTTTAATCTGGGATTTGTTGTTTGTAAAGCTTGATGTGTGGTCTTTCAATCCCAATTACCTCGTGGGTATTTATTTATGGGGCCTGCCACTGGAAGAAATGTTGTTCTTTCTCACTGTTCCTTATGCTTGCGTATTTATCTACGAATGCCTTAATGCATATTTCCCTAATAACAGCCTGCAAAAATATAGTTTGGCGGTAAGCCATGCCGTTTTGGGTATCTGCTTTGCATTTTTATTTTTTGGTTATACCAAATGGTATACGTTAATCAACTTCGGTTTTCTATTCGTTTTATTGTTCTCAGTAGAGTATGTCAACCAAAAATACAGGTTCATGTACAAATTTTATCGGGCCTATTTAGTTGCGCTGATCCCTTTTTATATTGTAAACGGCTTTTTAACATCCATCCCGGTGGTGATTTATAACAACAATGAAAATTTAAATTTCCGCGTTGGCACTATTCCTTTTGAAGATCATTTTTATTTGATGGGTTTGTTGTTAATGAACATTTATCTATACGAGCGATTTAAAAGTAAAGCTTTACAAATAGGATGACATGTTTAGGAAATGAAAGTTTTTACATCTTGGGTCAAATTGTCCCGCCATACGCTATAGCTCCGGAAAGGCCGGAGGCTGCCGCTTTTGTCGGGTTTAAAAACAAGGGCTTGTGCTATAACAAAACTACTGACAACCTCGAATTGTACACAAACTAATGGAGCTGCCGATTTATACAAAACAACAATTAGCGTTAAGGAACGGGCAAGATAAACCGCAGATTTGGGTTGCACACAAAGGTTTGATTTACGACATGACTGACAGCCGATTATGGCGAAATGGTAAACATTACGAGCATTGGGCCGGACAAGATTTAACAGATGAATTACCTGATGCTCCCCATACCGACGCCGTTTTTGAAAAATTTACTCCTATTGGAAAAGTTGGCTAAAACCAGGCAAAGAATTAATAAACAACTCTTTCTCATTCTGGATGGTAATTCTCTTTCAAAAAATTTTCGAGGCAATCATCGTAAATTCTATGAACCTATATACAAGGCGAAAACTATCACGTCAGGCTTCGGGCTGGCTGAGCTGGAACAAGCAGATTAATATCAAAATCAATATTCCCCTTGATTTTACGAAACGATATAATCAACAATTGCTTGCGAATGTATTTTTGTGGTATCAAACATGGGGATAGCAAAGTCGTCCTGACTGATTAGCATAGGGATTTCTGTACACCCTAATATGATACATTCAGCGCCACTGTTTACAAGTTCTTTTATAATAGAGATGTAATTGATTTTTGTTTCCGGATTAATAAAACCTATCCCTAACTCTTCTTTCAAGGTTCGTTGAATGTAATCTCGGGTTTCCTGCTTTTCAGGTATGAGAACCTCCAGTCCATGCTTTTCTAGTTTGTCTCTGTAGAAATTCATTTCCATTGTGAACTTTGTAGCCAATAGGCCTACTTTTTTGTACCCAGTTTTATTAATCGCTTTTGCAGTTTCTTCTCCAATGTGGATGATAGGCAGTCCGATTGTATGCTGAAGTTTATCCGCAAAAAGATGGGCTGTATTTGCACATAAAACAATACTGTCAACCTCTATGTTTTTCAAGCTTTTGCATGCACCTAACAATAATTCATAAGAATTATCCCAGCCTGCGGATTGAATGTCGCCAAAATTCAAGGAATAAATGATGCATTCTGCAAAGTTCAAGCCGCCAAGCCTGGCATTTACCCCCTCGTTAATGAGTTTGTAATAATCCATTGTTGATACCCAGCTTATTCCGCCAACCAGTCCTATTTTTTTCATTGAAATATTTATTGCCAACATTAACTTATTTCAAACGCCTTTAACAGCCGCTTGATTATTAGAATTTCTAAAACAAGAAAGCCTCACCGGGCATGGTAAGGCTTGTTCTTGATATTGGCTCCCTCTGCTGGGCTCGAACCAGCGACCCTCTGATTAACAGTCAGATGCTCTAACCAGCTGAGCTAAGAAGGAATATTATTCATTTTGTATTCAATTTGCCAAAATCCTTTGGCAATCATTTCATAAAAAATCCCCACATTGCTGTGAGGATTTTTGCTCCCTCTGCTGGGCTCGAACCAGCGACCCTCTGATTAACAGTCAGATGCTCTAACCAGCTGAGCTAAGAAGGAGTGCTGGTTGTTTCCTAAAACGAGGTCTTTTGTGCTTTGCAGTACATATACCCTTGTTCGTTTTGGGAATGCAATATTAGGGCTTTTAAATTATTTATGCAATATTTGCAGTGAAAAAATTTTAAAAAAATTCAAAATAAAATATATGAGCCTGATAATCATAGGTACTGTAGCTTTTGATGCTATTGAAACTCCCTTCGGAAAAACAGATAAAATTGTAGGTGGAGCAGCAACTTACGCAAGTTTAGCAGCTTCTTACTTCTACAACAAAGCAAAAATTGTCGCAGTTGTTGGCGATGATTTCCATAAATCGGATATCGATACTTTTACTGAACACGGAATTGACACCGAAGGATTACAAATCAAAGCAGGCGAAAAATCATTTTTCTGGTCGGGAAAATACCACAACGACATGAATAGCCGTGATACTTTAATTACCGAATTAAATGTATTGGAAAACTTCGATCCGATTATTCCAGAAAGCTACCAGGATTGTGAATACCTAATGTTAGGCAATCTTACTCCACAAGTACAGCAAACGGTTATTAAACGCCTTAAAAACCGCCCAAAATTAATAGTTATGGACACTATGAACTTTTGGATGGATATTATGATGGACGATTTATTAGAAACTATTAAAATGGTTGATGTTTTAACCATCAATGATGCTGAAGCCCGTCAATTATCTGGAGAGTATTCTTTAGTTAAAGCAGCTAAGAAAATCCTGGCAATGGGCCCGAAATACTTAATCATTAAAAAAGGTGAGCATGGCGCTTTGTTATTCCACGAAGACAAGATTTTCTCTGCTCCTGCTTTACCATTGGCCGAAGTTTTCGATCCAACAGGTGCTGGTGATACTTTTGCAGGTGGCTTTATCGGTTATTTGGCTAAAGTGGGAACCATCAACTTTAGCAATATGAAAAATGCAATTATTTACGGTTCGGCTTTAGCTTCGTTCTGCGTAGAAAAATTCGGAACTGAAAAGTTATTAAACTTAACAGAACAAGAAGTTGCCTCAAGAATTCAGGAGTTTGTAAATTTAAGCTCGTTCACGATCGAAGCCTAGGTAGCAGACCACTACAAATCTTAATTGTACAAAAACACTTAGCCGCCCTTTTGCTGATTAGATTAATTCAATCAGCAAAAGGGCGGCTTTATTATTCTTGAGGAATCTAGTTTGAAACCCCTGATTCTTGGCCATACCCAAATCCATGCTTCCCCAAATCATCGTTCTTTTAATTGCTTTTATTTTACATTTTATACTGCGAAAAGCCATACCTTTGCTTAGTGTAAATTAAACACTAAGCATCTCCATGAATAAGAATTTAATTCCATTAACCTTGGGCGGTTTGGGCATTGGCATAACAGAATTTGTTATGATGGGCTTACTTCCAGATATTGCCAAAGATTTACATATAAGCATCCCAAAAGCAGGTCATTTAATTTCTGCTTACGCCTTAGGCGTTGTAATTGGCGCACCGTTATTAATTATGATAGCTGGAAAATACCCACCTAAGAAAATATTAATAGCCTTAATGGTAATGTTTACCGTTTTTAATGCCTTTTCTGCATTTGCGCCAACCTTCGATACCTTATTTATTGCAAGATTACTTTCTGGCTTACCCCACGGTGCCTTTTTTGGCGTTGGTTCGGTAGTTGCCAGTCGCATTGCAGCAAAAGGAAAAGCTGCTCAGGCGGTTTCGTTAATGTTTATGGGTTTAACCATTGCTAATATCGTAGGCGTTCCTTTAGGTACATTTATTGGCCATAACTTCTCTTGGCGAATTTCGTTTGCCGTTGTAGTTGCTGTTGGTTTAATCACATTATTAAGTTTAAAATTATGGCTGCCAGCTTTACAGGCTGCAAAAAATCGCGATTTGAAAAGCGAATTAAGTTTTTTTAAGAAGCGCGAAGCCTGGATTATTATCTTCATGATATCGATTGGTACAGGCGGCTTATTTACCTGGTACAGTTACATTGCTCCGCTAATGACAGAAGTTGCTGGCTTTTCACCGAATGCAGTAACTTACATATTAATGCTCGCGGGTTTAGGTATGATGGCTGGAAATTACCTCGGCGGAATCCTGGCAGACAAATATTCGCCAGCTAAAGCTTCGGCTACGCTGCTGGTGACCATGGTAATTACCTTAATTATCGTACACTTCGTATCCGATAACCAGATTTTAGCCTTAATAATGACTTTTGTTACTGGCGCAGTTTCATTCTCTCTGGCCGCACCAATTCAAATGTTAATGATTCAATCAGCCAAAGGATCAGAAATGTTAGCCGCATCCGCAAGTCAGGCGAGTTTTAATATCGGCAATGCCTTGGGCGCATTTTTTGGCGGCCTGCCATTGGTTTATGGTTTTGATTATACTTCACCAGCCTATGTTGGTGCTGCTATGGCATTGATCGGGGCTTTCTTTGCATTTTGGTTAATCAAAAGCAATCAAACCGTCGAAGTTGGCGAGAAAATTCCCGTAACATCTTTTCATTAATAATTGGAGTTCTTCCTAGTAGCTTTCGTCTAATCTAAGCTTATTGTAAGAAAGTCTTTCTCTATAATATCCTTAGTGCAAATCCATATCAAGTCCATAGTAAGTCCATGTTTTACCCATAAAATACGGACTTATCTTTAAGTATCTCCAGTTTTACATTGGCTACGGATGCGACAGAGGATAAGTATAACATGACTGAACATGCTATATGCATTCCATGTTAAATAGTTTTCAGATTTAGTTTCACAAGTTCTAAAGTAATTTCAAAGTAGAAACCATGTTTTAATCTAACTACTTATATTTGCCCATGCTTAAAAAAGAACGCTATAAACTTTTTGTAGAACATTTTTCGGCCAAGCAACCCGATGCTGAAACCGAGTTACACTATAATAATCCTTACCAGCTTTTGGTATCAGTAATCCTTTCGGCACAATGTACCGACAAAAGAGTAAATATGGTTACACCTGCCCTTTTTCAGCGTTTTCCAAATGCAAAAGCTTTGGCTGAAGCAACACCTGATATTGTTTTCGATTACATAAGAAGCATAAGCTATCCAAACAATAAAGCCAAACATTTGGTTGGTATGGCTAATATTTTACTCCATGAATTTAACGATGTTGTGCCATCGGGGATTGACGACTTACAGAAAATGCCTGGTGTTGGCCGTAAAACAGCAAATGTTATTGCATCGGTAATTTACAATGCGCCTGCGATGGCTGTTGATACACATGTTTTCAGGGTTGCCAATCGTTTAGGGTTAACCAATGGGAAAACTCCTTTGGCGGTTGAAAAAGACCTGGTTAAAAACCTTCCTGAACAAGATATACACATTGCCCACCATTGGTTAATCTTGCATGGCCGCTATGTTTGCGTGGCCCGAAGCCCCAAATGCGATATTTGCGAAATTACCTATATGTGTAGGTATTTTGAAAAAAACAACCTGAAAAAACTGAAAGCTGAAAAATTAAATATTTCGCGTATTGATCTATAAGCGCATAACAGGCAACCCTAAACCGATAACTGCACTGTAAAAAATTATTTTTACTTTACTATTGACATTAGCCAAAAAACATTTAACTTAGCTAAATATTTTAGCATTATAACTTATTAACATCCGAGCATATTAGCCGACTATTCAATTATATTTACGGAATCAAATAACAAAAAAATGGCAAGCGCAAATCCTGATAAATTAAAAGCCCTACAATTAACTCTAGATAAATTAGAAAAATCTTATGGTAAAGGCACCATAATGAAACTTGGCGATACCGCTATTGAACCGATTGATTTTATTTCTACTGGTTCAATTAGTTTAGATATTGCTTTAGGTATTGGTGGGATTCCAAAAGGTCGTGTAATCGAAATTTATGGTCCTGAATCTTCTGGTAAAACAACTTTAGCAACACATATTATCGCCGAAGCACAGAAAAAAGGCGGTATTGCTGCATTTATAGATGCAGAACACGCTTTTGATCAGTTTTACGCTAAAAAATTAGGTGTTGATACCGATAACCTATTAATTTCTCAACCCGATAACGGCGAGCAAGCTTTAGAGATTGCGGACAACTTAATCCGTTCTGGAGCAATTGATGTAATTGTAATTGACTCTGTTGCTGCTTTGGTACCTAAAAGTGAAATTGAAGGCGAAATGGGTGATAGCAAAATGGGTTTACATGCCCGTTTAATGAGTCAGGCGTTACGTAAATTAACAGGTACAATTTCTAAAACTGGCTGTTGCTGTATCTTTATTAACCAGTTACGTGATAAAATTGGTGTAATGTTCGGTAACCCAGAAACTACAACTGGTGGTAATGCATTGAAGTTTTATGCTTCAGTTCGTTTAGACATTCGTCGTATTTCGCAAATTAAAGATTCTGACGAAGTTTCTGGTAACCGTGTTAAAGTTAAAATCGTTAAGAATAAAGTTGCACCACCTTTCCGTATTGCAGAGTTTGATGTAATGTTTGGTGAAGGGATTTCTAAAAACGGTGAGATTGTAGATTTAGGTGTTGATTTTGGTATTATCAAAAAAGCAGGTTCTTGGTACTCTTACGGAGATACTAAACTTGGACAAGGTAGAGATGCGGTTAAACAACTTTTAAGTGATAACCCAGAATTAGCTGAAGAATTAGAAATTAAAATTAAAGCCGAAGTAACTGGCGATAAATTAGAAGAAAAATAGTTTCTATTATAGTTAAACAAGAATGGCCGTGATAATCATCACGGCCATTCTTGTTTAAAATCCATTTGGATTTAGTTTGTATCCTGACTGAAAATGGCGTTAAAATCTTTAGTTACATATACAATTACCAATATCGCTGCAATAAGCAAAGCGCCAAGAATAATTACGCCCCAGCTTCCTTTCAATTTGTTTTTATCTTTTCTGATGAGATAATATAAAATTCCGATTAAGGGAATTGCACAAACTATCCAAAATATTAACGATGCACCTGTCATATATAAAAAATCTAATATTATTAATAAACAATTAGCTGCTTAACCAATTCGATCGTTAAGCAAATTAAAATTCCATTCTCGCCAATGGCGAAACTTCCTGTCCTACAAAATCCTGCTTCAAATATTTTTGATAGCCTGCAATCGCAATCATTCCTGCATTATCTGTACAATATTGAAAAGCAGGAATGTAAACCTTCCAACCCAATTCATCTGCGGTTTGCTGCAAAGTATTTCTTAATCCAGAATTCGCAGAAACACCGCCAGCAATTGCAACTTCATTAATATTATACATTTTTGCTGCTTTCTTTAACTTATTCATCAAAATCTGAATAATGCTAAACTGAACGGAGGCACAAATATCCGCTAAATTTTCGGCAATAAAATCTGGATTTTCCTTTTCCTGTTTTCTAATAAAATAAAGAATAGAAGTTTTAAAGCCACTAAAACTAAAATTTAGATCGGCAATTTGTGGCTCTGCAAATTTAAAAGCTTTTGGATTACCCAATTGGGCATGCTTATCAATTAAAGGTCCGCCAGGATAAGGTAACTGAAGGATTTTAGCCGTTTTATCAAACGCCTCTCCTGCTGCATCATCTAACGTTTCGCCAACAATTTCCATATCGAAATAATCCTTAACCAAAACGATCTGTGTATGTCCTCCAGATACGGTTAAGCAGAGAAAAGGAAAGTTAGGTTTAGGTTCATCAATGAAATGCGCTAAAATATGCGCATGCATATGATTGACAGAAATTAACGGTATATTTAATGCTAGTGCAAAAGATTTAGCAAAAGAAACCCCAACCAAAAGTGAACCCAATAAACCTGGCCCGCGTGTAAAAGCGACTGCATTTATGTCCTGTTTTGTGACACCTGCATTTTTTAAAGCTTGCGCTACAGCTGGAACAATATTTTGCTGATGTACCCTTGAAGCTAATTCAGGGATTACACCACCATAATTTTCATGAATTGTTTGGTTTGCAATAACATTGGCCGTAATTTTGCCGTTGTTACAAATAGCGACAGATGTATCATCGCAAGAAGACTCGATAGCAAGTATAACAGACAAATTATTTTTATTTAAGCTGCAAAATTATTAAAAAACTATTTAAAATACTCCTTTGGGTAATTGCATCAATACTTTTGCTGCTTGCGCTACTTGTTTTTTCACTGCAATTTAAGTCTGTACAAACTTTTTTTGCAAAAAAAGCCGCTGCTTATTTATCAAAGGAGCTTCATACTACGGTTTCAATTAAGAGTCTTTATATTAAGCCTTTCAAATCCATCGTGCTTGAAGAGTTACTGGTAATGGATCTTCAAAAAGATACATTGTTAAACGCTCCGACGCTAATGGTTGATATTAATCAATTTTCTATCGACAAAAAGATAATTGATATTAATACCATACAACTTAATAATGGAACCTTTTTCTTAAAAGATCTCAAAGATAATTCTTCTAATCTCGATTTCATTATAAATTATTTCGATTCTGGTAAGCCTACTGTAAAAGATCCAACTAAAAAGCCTTACAAATTGGATTTTGGAAGAATCATTATCAACAAGCTAAATTTTAAATACAGAAATTACAAAGCAAAAGATTCTTTACAAGGCAAAAGTGTAAATTTCGAAAATGTTGACGTTAGAGAATTAAGCGGAATTTTTGAAGGCTTTGATTTTAAAGACCACTTACTTAAAACTAATATTAAAAACCTAACGCTAAGGGAGAGAAGTGGTTTTTACTTAAAAAATCTTACTGCTGAAACAACCGTAGATTCGAACGCGATCGAACTTAAAAACCTATTACTGCTAACCAATCAAAGTAGGCTGACGAATTATTTTCAAATGAAGTTTAAATCTTTTAAAGATTTTAACCACTACATTGATAATGTTAGGATGAAAGCGATTTTCAAGGATAGCCACATTACATCGAGAGATGTTGCATTTTTTGCGCCAGAAATGAATGAGATGAAGCTGGATGTTGATGTAGATGGTCAAATAACTGGTTTGGTTAATAACCTGAGAGCTAAAAAACTCTCCATAAAATCTGGTAAAGCAACCTACATAAAAGGCGATTTCATATTAAAAGGACTTCCGAAATGGAAAGAAACCTTTATGGATTTAAAAATCGAAATGGCTGGAACCAACAAAAGAGATTTGGATGAAGTTTTAGGTGGAATAACAGGAAGTAAGAAAAAATTAATTCCATCCATTGTCGATAAATTCGGCAATATTAACTTCAACGGAAGTTTTACTGGTTTTCAAAACGATTTTATTGCCTATGGTGAATTCAAAACCAAGCTGGGCAGAATCGTTTCTGATGTGAACATGAAAATTGATAAAAACGATGTGCCTTCCTATACCGGCAGTGTAAAAACTTTCGATTTTAATCTAGGTAATTTACTGGATGAAAAAAGTTTAGGACGTATAACATCATCATTAAATGTTAAAGGCCGCGGCACAGAACTTAAACACCTTTCAGAAAAACTGAGCGGCGATGTGGAATACATAGATTTTAACAATTACCGTTACAGAAATGTTAAGGTTGATGGAACTTTCGATAAAAAATATTTTGATGGCAAATTAAGTATAAACGATAAAAACATTAAACTGATTTTTGATGGTGGAGTAAACCTAAATCCTAAATTACCTGTATTTAATTTTAATGCAACGATTACTGGTGCCCGATTAAAAGCCTTAAATCTTTTAAAAGATTCGTTAATGGTTGATGCGAAGTTTAACACTAATTTTTCGGGAACAAACCTGAATAACATCGAGGGCAGGTTGCGGATACAAGAAATTACCTTAAGAAACCCTAAAGGCACCTATAGTATAGATTCGGTAGAGCTTAGCGCAAACGGAACAGGCGTTGCCAGAAATTTAACCATCAAATCAGATATTCTGGATGCCAGTATTAACGGGAAGTACGACCTAAATTCTATTGGTTCTTATTACAAAGCAATCGCTAAAACTTATATTCCGTCTTTCCAAACCAAGATTATAAAATACAATGAACAGATTTTTGAATTCAATTTAAAAATTAAAAAATTCGAGCCGCTTGCCCAGTTAATTTCACCAGGCTTGGAGATTAATGAAGGGGCAAATTTCATCGGGAATTTCGATTCGAGAAATAATACGGCTACATTAAATGGCTTTATTAAAAACCTAAAATATCAGGGTGTTGTGGTAAATAATATCATTGTCGATGAAAACACTACTCCGCAACAACTTCAGTTAAACATAACTTCCGATCGGGTACAGCTTAACGATAGCTTATTTATTAAGGATGTGAATATATCCAACATCCTACGAAATGATAGTTTGGCCTTCAACTTAAAAATGTCTAATTCTGATGAAGCCAATCAGCTCGATTTAAATGGTTTGGTTGAATTTACCAAAAACCAGGACACTACGGCAAGATTGAGTGTTTTACCATCCATACTAAAAATTAACAACGAAGAATGGCGGATTGAAGAGAAGGTACGTATCATTTTAAATAATGGCAAAACCGAAATCAAGAACTTCGATTTGGAAAATGGCAATCAGCAAATTACCGTTAATGGATTAATTTCTGAAGATCCAAAGGATTTGCTTCAGGTTGGATTTAAAGATTTCAATTTAAAAACAATTAACCCCTTTACAAAAGGCTCGGGTGTTAAGCTGGCAGGAAATGTTAACGGAAAAACCGACTTATATGGGATTTTAAAAGTGCCCAGGGTAATTGATGATGTAAAAATCGATTCGTTAAATTTTAATGATATATACATTGGTACGCTTACCGATACCTCATCTTTTAATAGTGAAAAAAATCGGATTAATGTTTATACACGCATTATGGCCGATGACTCCGAAACATTTAAGTTAACTGGTAATTTAGATCTTAAAGAAAAAGAAATCGATTTAAATGTTAAAATGGATGAGAGTAAACTGACCATTTTTGAGCCATTTGTGAAGCAACTTGTTTCCAATTTAAAGGGAAATGTATCATCAGACTTAACTGTAAAAGGCAAATTCGATAACCCAAAGATAAACGGTACACTTTCGCTAGATAAGGCACAAGTAATGGTTAATTATCTCAAGACCACTTATGTAATCACCGATGAGGTAAATGTAGAAAATAGTGTAATTAGTCTGGATGACTTTAAGTTAAATGACCTTGAAGGACACGAAGCTACAGCTAATGGCTCGGTAGATTTAAACAATATTGATGATCCAACTTTAGACGTTACCGTTAACGCAGAAAGCTTAATGGCCTTGAATACCACCAACAAGGATAACTCGGTTTATTTTGGTAAAGCTTATGGTACGGGTAAATTTAGCTTTAAGGGCCCGACAAGTAAGATGAAGATTGATATTAAGGCCAAAACAGAAAAAGGAACGGTATTCAATTTACCTTTAAATAGCTCTGAAACGGTTTCTGATAACGATTTCATTAACTTTATTAGTTTAGACTCGGCTAAGGTTGTTAAAAAAGCTACCACTTTCGACGGTTTAACATTAACCTTTAAATTAACAATAGATCCTAATACGACAGCAAATATTTTTACCACCCTGGGCAACCTAAGTGGAAAAGGTAATGCAGAATTAAATCTGAACATTAACAGTTTAGGCGATTTCGAAATGTCGGGCGATTATATTATCGAAACGGGAAGTTTCGACTTTACGGCTCAAGAGGTTATTAATAAGAAGTTCGAAATCAGGCAAGGCGGCACCATCCGCTGGACAGGTAACCCGACCGCAGCGCAAATAAACTTAAAAGCGGTTTATGCGCTGAGAGCGAACTTAAACGAGTTGTATAAAGCTGCGAACAGAGATGCAAGTAGTAATGCAAACCAAAGGGTAAATACCGAGGTTGAAATGGGTTTAACTGGTTTATTATTACAACCAGATATTAAACTGGATATTAATTTCCCTGCCCAGCCTGCCATTAAAGAAGAGTTGCAAACTTATTTTAGTGATCAGAATAACCTGAATTTACAGGCCTTTAGTTTAATTATCAGAAGAAGTTTTGCTCCTGGAAATGGTGGTGAATCTATCGGAAAACAATTGAGCTCGAGCGTATCGAGTACGGCAACCGAATTGGTGTTTAATCAGTTTAATAATGTCCTATCATCATTAAACTTAAACTTTGTCGATTTAAATGTAAAATCGCTGAGTGAGGCAAATGCTTCGTTTAAATTCTTTAACGACCGCTTAATTGTTAATGCAGGGATTGTTGATAGAAACAGCTTAAATGACTTCACCGTTATTGATTTTGCAGACCGAAATGTAGGTAGTGAGGTTGAAGCTTTATTCCTGATTAAAAAAGATGGAAGTTTAACAGGTAAACTGGCCAACAAACCACCAACCCAACAAAGTATTTTCTTAAATAGCGGCATAAGTGCAACAGCCAATGTAACCTCAATCGGATTGGTGTACACGCAACAGTTTGATACGTTTAAAGAATTTCTTCAGAAACTTACAGGTGCTTATCGGAGAAACCTGAGAAAGAAACAGGCAGAACAACCTGTTAAAACTAATAAATCGATTAATAAAGAAGCCATTATTAATCAGAGTAAAAATAATCAGAGAAGATAATTTTCTGTTACCAGTAATCGATTATAAAGCCGATTACTGGTAACAGATCATATTTTTAACCTTTCATAATGGAGTGACCCATTTTATCTCTTTTGGTTTTTAAATAACGCTCATTATGTACGTTACTTTCAATTTCGATCGGAATGTTTTCTACAATTTCTAAACCATAGCCAACTAAGCCTGCACGTTTTGTAGGGTTGTTACTCATTAAGCGCATTTTGGTTACCCCTTGCGATCTTAAAATCTGAGCACCAACACCGTAATCGCGTTCATCGCCCTTAAAGCCCAATTTAATATTCGCTTCAACGGTATCAAAACCTGCATCTTGTAAATTATAAGAACGTAGTTTGTTGATTAGTCCAATACCACGACCTTCCTGATTCATGTAAACTACAACACCTTTGCCTTCCTTTTCAATCATTTCAAGGGCTTTATGTAGTTGAGGTCCGCAATCGCAGCGGCAAGAGCCAAAAATATCACCTGTTACACAAGAGCTGTGAACACGAGCAAGAATAGGCTCTCCTTCCTTCCACTCACCTTTAGAAATGGCCAGGTGTGTTGCATTATTATCAAGCTGGGTATAAGCCGTCATTTTAAAATCGCCCCATGCAGTTGGCAAGTCAATGGTAACTTCCTGTTTTACCAGGCTATCAATGCCCAACCGATAAGCAATTAAATCTTCGATAGAAATAATTTTAAGCTGATGTTGTTCTGCTATTTTAAACAAATCAGGTAAGCGGGCCATTTCGCCATCTTCTTTTAAGATTTCGACTAAAAGTCCTGCTGGTTTCATTCCTGCCAGTCTGGCTAAATCAACCGCAGCCTCTGTATGGCCTGCTCTTCTAATTACGCCACCATCTTTTGCT
>Ga0308164_10003131_pt1 | contig 15387 bp, 19 predicted proteins | sample PhyTR2_FD_201031 | JGI IMG/M metagenome (GOLD analysis project Ga0308164, IMG submission 201031) | Phyllosphere microbial communities from UC Gill Tract Community Farm, Albany, California, United States - DLSLT.R2 | ecosystem: Host-associated > Plants > Phyllosphere > Unclassified | place: USA... | reverse complement strand
ATCCGGGCCAGATTGTTGATAAGCGCAAACCGTAACATGGCAGGCAGGGCCCACAGTTCGCCGAGCAGCAGGGGCGTAACGCGCTGGTAGGCAGCGATAAAAGGATGCAGGACGCTGGTTTCCAGTCGGCCATCACTGTGCTTAATCATCTCCTCGGCGATAGCCTGGATGCGCAGGTAATGAGCCGACTCCTCCAGCATGGGCAGTCCTTTACCAAATTTTGCCGGTAACAGGTGCCGGACCAGGCGGATCTGCTCTTCAATGATGTAAAAATTATCCAGTATCCAGACGGCCGCCGGTGTCTGGCTGCGCTTATCGCCTTCACTCAGGATCTCTGCGCTGCGCGTCAATGACAGTTCATTATCTGCCAGCTGCTGCAACAGTCGGTAGGACCATTTTCCACCCGACAGATTATGCGTTTTCGCTAATTTTTCGCCGTAGTTATCCATTTGTTCAGCCGAAAAAATATCTGGCCGGTGGGCCTGATAAATACCTTCAGTCGGGAACAAAGGAAAATGCTCATCGGGTAATTCACTTTCCCGGCTGAACCACGTCGTCAGTTTTATTTTCACACTCATTTCCTTGCGCTTGCGCAGCAGCTGGATCCGGAAAAAAAAAGGATGACAAAAAAGGAGCCAAAAGAAGGGCTGGAGGTGATAAACAGGTGTAGATGATATTGATTATAGTCCTGTTTCCGTTATTCGTAGCTATCCTGATTAACCGTCTGGCGTTCTCTTATGGCGATAAAATAAAGTTAAAAAAATAAACAGCTGCCTTCTCCTCACCTTAGCCCTGTTTAACATCAGAGCCGACAGATAAAAAAATTAATTTACCTGCACTGTGTTACGCTGAGGAAAATATTTCAGAGGATAACGACATGACCTGGTTGAGCTTTCTCTTCGACGCGCTACACAGCAGCGAAACCAATACACAGTGTCCGGTGTGTAAAAAGTTTTCCAGACAGTCTGTAGCTAAAAAGAATAAAGGACAGGCAGTCTTATGCCCTCACTGTAAGTCATTGTATGTTATATAAAGTCCGTCGTCTTTTTATGTTGCGATCAACAGGCAGCAGCAAGTCATACTGTTTAACCTTATCCCTCATTGAGGCAATTTATCCGTAACATGTTTTTCAATGTGCTGATAATTCTGCATTATCTTTCGTACTCGGTGAAATAACGCTGTGATTCACCCTGGTCGAGAAATTCGAAGGGTGAAAGTTGAATAATATCTGGTCCTGCAGACCACACTTCATTAACTCTTGAGATAATATCGCCTTCATGAAGCGTCAGAAGGTTATTAATGCGTAACACAGCAAATCTGCCATTTTCAAATTCGACCTGATACAACGCAACGTTCTTCAGCGGCATGATGGTTCTTCCATGAATTACCCGGCAGCAGAGTTCAGCACTCGATGAACTTTTCATGATAAACCTCTAATCTATTCATACTCTTCTGTTCAATAAATTAATCTGCATAATTGTGAATCTGACCTCAGCGCACACGTTGTGCAGATTTCAATTGGCCCGTCTGGACTGCATTTGTTCATATCCGTAAATATAGCGGGTTTATGAAAATAATCTGATACACCCTCTGCAGGATTAAAAACTGACTCCGGGGTATCAGTCGGGTTATCAGAATGAGTATTAGCGGTGTCTTTTACAGGGAAAATAGTGGGTAAGAGAGTGTGAGGTTAATCAGGGAAAGGAGAGGGGAAACTACTGAGTCGGTACCAGAAGCTGAAAATGCAGTGCTGAAGGCTATCAACTGACTCGACGCCGCGACCGATGAGGTAAACCGGACCACCGCATCGCTGCTGGATGCGGTTGATATCAGCATTGCAGCTGATGACGAGATCGCACGTCTGGCTGAGTGGAACTAACCACGGAGTAACCGGCTGAGTGATTTTCACCAAGGCGTGCAGGTGCTTAAGATGGGTGACGGCAGCGCGGTGATTACGGTCTGGCATGCGCTGACTGAAAAATCGGCCAGGTTAGTAAGAGCATTGTCGGGACGTGGCAGAAGATAAGTGCGCTAATGGATTGGCTTAGCAAAGAATAGCGTGGCTCAGTTGATGAACGATATCCTGGAGCTTGTGCAGCAGTTTGCTGGCCAGCAAGACAAGCCCTTTGATCGCGGCCAGCCAGTTAATAGCAGCGACATTGCGTGGATTGGCCAGAAGGCCGCCGTGATTAATGCCAGACATTTGCCCGTGATTTGCAAATAATCCACACTGATAACTCGCTATTGCAGCGGGTTTTTGATTATCCATCACCAGAGCGCACCAAACGTAAGCAGCACCACGCTAATGCGTGGCCACCACGAGCACGATAACCACAAAAATAGTATCCGCATAGTCTGGCACTGACTGCGCGTCAACACCGGAAAATAATCGTCCTGAAGACAAAATCGGCGGCTACACTGCTCCCGGCAGTGCAATTCTGAACATAAAAATTTTCAGTTTCATTTTGCTATAAACTACATCGACAGTTCACACTGCCATTGGGATTTTATCGGAAAACTTAACTAAAAAATTAAAAAGAGTTTTAGTGGTTTAATCTTAAATATGGTCTGAAAATGAAGGTAACTTATTGTTATGATTAAGAATAAATTTAATCATGAATTTTTGGATAGATCTTGAAAGTTTGATGTACTTATTAATTGAATCGATAAATAACGCTAGTAATCAGTAGATCAAAAGAATGGCTGACACATAAACAACTTAAATAGAGTGCTAATGGAATTACTACTTCAGATTAGATATTCTCAGCCCTGAACATCATTTGCTTACAAGGAATAAGCATGGATGCAAAGCAAATTGCCTATGGAATCGTGGAGGGTATGTCATCTATCCCTTCAGGCATGTATCAGGGAGTTGTAAGAACATGGGAGGGAAGCGGTCTTGCCGGGAGCGATCTGAAGAACCGAAATCAAAGAGAAACTGAACGGTTTATGCGATTAATCAAAGCCACTGCAGACAGACATGAACCCATCCGGCTACTGATTACTATTGTGATTAACGATTTCTACGCAAAGCTCGATAATGAAAGCAAACAAGCTATCGATAGTAAGTTGGGTTATGGTGCTGGCAGAATGGGGGGAAGGATTGGTTCACAATTTTTCCTGGCCCAATTTATTGCTAAAAGAATACTAACTCGTATCGTGACAGTTGAGGCCTTTAAGCGGTTTGTCAGAGTTGGCTCGTCGCTTTCGTTGAACATTCTCATGGTGCAAGGATTGATTGAAGAGGCTTCAGTCGTATCAAGACGGATGCAAAATAGATTTCCAATGACCTATTCAAAGGTTTCACGAATGAATCTGGATATGGTGTATTTCCTCGTAGAGAGGCCACTCGAACCCTATCTGATTTATATCAACAGCCATAGATTAATTTGTGAAAGGATACAAAATGAACTCTGCAAAATCATTTCTTCTTAAATTCGTTAAGTTCATTGGTATACAAACCACAAATGTTGTTGAAGCCATTTCTACGGGTATTTGCTCATTTGCCGCATTTTTCTCTTTGTTTTTACTTGATGGCTGGCTATGGAAAATTATTGGTTTCTTCGGATTCTTCATGCTGGCCTACTTAGTTGCTTACCTGCTGGATAAGCTAAAAGGAGAAGCATGATCGGTATGTGTTTTTATCCGTAATTAAGCTATCAAACAACAAGGCCGTGACACAGATTATGGCCTTCTTTGTGGTTGTAAAAAAAAGCAATGAAACTATAAAGCTGACTAACAAAGTCAGAGTGATGCATATCATTAGTTAGATTTTTATTAACGAATTATGCATGGGCTACGTAGATCATTACTGCTTCGATTAAAAGCATCGCTTACGTAATGGAGAAAGTATGTATAGGCCGTACTGGCGTTAAACATAAAATTATCCTCTGCAGAAGCTTGATCGGGAAAGCTGAGACTATGGTAAGTTAGATCCCCAAAAAAATACACGTTGAACCAGACCGCTTTCTCTCGCAAGCCGAATGTTTATTCGCCAACGTTTTCAGAAAAAACGCCGTACTATTACATGGAAAAGCATGCTGCGCGGTGAATGGGAATATACAACAAGTATCGGGGCATATGTTGGACGTTGGGTGCCCTGGATTGGCGCTGTGTTAACTGCATATGATCTTGCGATTATTACCCGCAATGTTGTTCATCGATATATGCTGATTACAGGTGAAAAAGGATAAGGCTGGTTATGAGTAAAGTTGAAGATGTTCATCGTCTGATAAAGAAATACTTTTGGGAAATGCCAGATGATGCATCCCTGAGTACAGGTAAAAATTGCGTTTTGGCTGAAGAGGCTTTTGATTTTTTTGAAGAATATGCTGAACTATTTAATGTTGATATGAAGCGATTCTATTTTCGTCTCTATTTCCCGGCTACAGGAATCCCTTTTTTGCCGAACGCTATTTTGCCAAAATATTTGCGCACCGATCATCATCAACCTGAGCCTTTAACTGTTCAGATGCTGATTGATTCCGCTGAGGCGGGGGAGTGGCTTTACTAAAACGTAAGCTTGATGAAACCCAGAAACAGTTGGGCGTGCAGGATATTGTAGCCGTTGCAAACATCATTCTCGGTAACAATAATATTGACGTGCCGGGGAAACCGCTCACGTCAACACCAGGCACGTCGGTTGTGTCACTCTTTTTCCGCAGGCATATGTCCTATAAATTCCGGCGGCGCATTCTCCCGACTCTGACCTTAAAATCCTTCAGCCTGCGCGGGCTGAAAATTTTCTGGGTGAATAATCTGGGTGCCTTTGTGGGCAGGGCCGTGCCGGTTGTAGGGTGGGTTATCCTGGCAAATGATGTTGCGCAAATCAGTTTTCGTACCGTACATCGCTATAACATGATTGTGAGGCCGGAGGATAAAATCTGGTGAATGATATGACGACTACTCCTGACCTGGTGCGCAAATATATGCTGCGCGAACTGCCGCTGGTAACCACGCTTCTTTTAAAAAAGATTGAAATCGGTGACGATGATATTTTGCAGGAGCTCTTTGAAGCAGACGATATTGCGGAGGTATCGGAGAAGTTTTTTCGTGATTTTAACGTACAACCAGCAGGTTTTACGCTCGCCACTTATTTCCCCTGGAAAACCCGTTCTTTTTTCACCCGCGCGCCGGTAAAGCAGGATAAAGCCCCCCTGACTATACGCATGTTTATTGAGTCAGCCGCTGCCGGTCGCTGGCTCTTTTAGTCACTGTCTGCGGGCAGCAGGTTTGCCCGTTGTATCAGCTGCAACATAATGACAACAGCATGATTTCCCTTCCCTAAGATCTGACCATAGCGGAACCCCTTCACAGGAGAACCGCCACATGTCACAGGATTATCACCACGGCGTGCGCGTTGAGTAAATCAACGAAGGCACGCGAACCATCACCACCGTTGCTGCCGATGCCGGTGACTGGGCTGGTTACGTTAATGAGCAGGGTGGGCTGTTTGTCCGTTGCAATGATTTGCAGGTGCGCACACTTTATGAACCGCGCGCTGAGATTAATCAGTATGGCGAGGAAACCGTCTGCATCCGTGGTGTTTACGACTCTGTTGGCGGCGCTGGTACCCCGATTTTAACCCGGTTAACGCAGTGGGAAATTGTGCCGAAGCGTGCCGTTGATTTGGCCGTTGACGTTAAGGGCGCTCCTGTGCCCTCTCGGAGTTCTGTCAATAACTGTACGGGAAGCGAAAGCGATCCACCGTTACTGGATTTAACCAAACCTCTGAGTCGGCATGAAAGACGAGAGTTGACCAACCGACTAAGGAAGCAAAAGCTAGCTGTTCGGCGAAAATTCATCCACGGCACTCATGAGCAAAAAGCTGTAATAGCGAAAACTATTGACGAGATACATCTTACCATCAGTATCGCCATAAGCCGTGGCGAAACTCTGCACCTAATGGCGGTTGGTAAAAGCTGCTTTAACAGTAGATGGGTGCGGGGAACTTCAAAAGGTGAAATATTTGCTACTGCTCCATCGCGTCAAGCTAGAGCCAAAAATCCTTAAACGCGCTGCGATCTTGTCAGCATCAGCGGCATATTATCGTCGTTAATTCTTGGATATATCATAAACATAGGTTGTAAAACGATTGATATTTTGGCTTCCTTATTTAGTTAAGATATTATACTGTATGTTTATACAGCATCCCGTATGAAGGTTGTGTGGATAGAGAACTGAGCGAGCACATTATGATTGAGCGAGCACATTATGATTGAGCGGGCCGAAATGATTGCGCGTCTGACAACTGAGGGACGTGTCAGGAAAGGGATCGTGAAATTGCATTAGGGCTGATTGCTGAAATGACGCAGGTTAAAGTTATGAAAAATAAAAGCTTTTACGTGGTTTTCTCTGCATCCTCCGCGAGTGGCAGACCGGGTAGGGGCTATAAATGTGACTAAATTTTGTGATCGTTTTTGCTGAGTAATACTAGGTGATTTATCTTGCTTATGTACTTAATGTACATAAGTTGTAGATTAGGCGTATTCAATTTAGTATGAGTACATAAAATCTGCATAAAGGATATCAGAATGGACTGGATTACTCACATCATTACCTTTTTCGTTGGGCTAGGCGCTGGTTGGTCGATTCGAATTGTGTATTCGTCGCGCAAACAGATTGGTGACACTACTAACAATTCAAACAATGGCAATGTGACGCAAACGGGTAACAGTGTCTCCAACGGAAGCATTGTTGGTGGTAACCAAGATAGCTCACATGTTGGCGGTAATCAGGATAGTTCACATTAAAAGGAGTTAGTGTGTCTATCGAACAGTCGGGCAATGCCGTATCCAATGGAAGCATTATTGCGGGTAATCAGACCAATCAGACTTTTCATCAGTACGCTGTAAAGGGAACAAATCGCGAAATACAGGATCTCTACGAGCGTTTGAGGAAAGGAGAATCGGGTGATTCAAACTCGAACTTTTGCGCTGAACTTGAGCATTATATGTCATTACAGCCTGAAATCGATGTCCGGGGCCTGGATACTAAACTGATTGAAAGCAATAGAAAGGACTTATTATTCTTAGCTAAGCAGATGAAGGAAAAGGCTGCGAAAGCTATAATGCGTCGCCAAACCTCAAGAACAGCACAGCGTATATTTGTAATAATTTTAGACCAGATCCATTATGATTTTATAATGAAAGTGACACCACTTATAGAAGCAGACAGCCCCAGAGTGATTGTTGACGAAAAGATCAGCTCAATAATTGATGATTTATACACTTCATTGGGTGAAAATCTACTGGAGTTGACCGCAAAAGATCTTTTGGGATTATTGTTCTTTCTAGGTGGTAATTGTCATATAAGGTGGGATAAATGTTAATTTACCATCCAGCATATGATGCGTATCATTGTATTTTTAGAATGATAGCGTTGATAGACCATGTAAACGAAATCGAAGTGGATAAAGCAAGAATATTAGATTTTTATCTTATATTTCCTGCATTAGTTTCCGAGATTAGGATGCCTCAGAATTTTAGTACAATAAAAAAAGAGGCGAAAAAATATTCTAACGAGTATCACAATCCTATCAACACCACGTCAACATTTAGAGATATGCATGAGATACAAATAGCCGCAATTAGATGTCTCGCCGCTACAGGTTTGATAGAGGTAAAATCACTCGAAAAAGATTTTATTAAGCGAACGGATAAGTCCATACCAGATGGTTTACTCTTATCCATGCGAGATTTTCTAAAATCGAAAGATGAAGTTTATAACTTTATTATAGTTAAATTGTCACAATTCCATCTGACAGGGAAGGATGGGCTTAAAGATAGAACGAATTTAATGGAGTTTAGATATGACTTTTCTTAATCCATCCTTTTCTGTAAGCAAATTGAAAGTGTTTCAAAGTGGTCTTGAGGCTTTTAGTTGCGATTTTCATAAAGGTGTAAATGTTATCAGAGGTCGTAATAGCTCTGGCAAAACAACCATTATGGACCTGCTCGCCTTTTCTATAGGTGCAGAAAATATTAGGTGGAAGCCTCAAGCTCTTCTGTGCACTTTGACGTTAGTAGAAGTACTTTTAAATAACAAGAAAGTCTGCTTCAGAAGGGAAATTAGTAAGGAGTCAATGCGGCCATTAAGTATTTTCTGGGGGGCGATGATTGAAGCCGAAGAATCTTCACCAAGCCAATGGGAAACATATCCATTTAAACGCTCAGAAAAGTCATTAAGTTTTTCTCAAATAATTTTGAACGCTTTGGAAATGCCTTTAGCACAGGGAGAGGGTGCATCAATCTTAACGATGCATCAAATTCTTCGTGTATTATATGCAGATCAACCTTCAGTTCACAGCCCTATTTTCAGAAACGATATTTTTGATAAGGCCTTAACTAGGGAAACTGTTGGTGATTATTTATGCGGTATATTCGATGACACCCTTTATAGTTCATTGATTAGAGCTAAACAGGTCGACTCTGAACTTTCAACCAAAATTACAGAGTTAAAAAGCATATTCACAATCCTAGGTCGCTCAGGGCAATCAGAAAATATTCATTTCATTGAACAAAGAATAAAAGATTTAGAGCTAGAAAAGAACAGTATTTATAAAAAAATTAATGAGATTAAAAATTGGTCAGTATCTGATGGTAATAATAAAAACTCTGATAGAGAAAAGACAAATATTATTAGAAAGAAACTGAATAAGGCTAAAGAAGAAGAGGTCAAAAATACGGATAATATAAACACATTGGAGATGGAGGTGGCTGATTCTGAGATGTTTATTAATGAACTAGAGGCAAGATTTCAAGCGTTGAATGAGTCTGGCATAGCGAGAGAATATTTCAGTAATGTACAGTTTCAATTTTGCCCTAGTTGTTTAAGCGAGTTACATACCTCCGCTGAAGGGGGGTGTTCGTTGTGTAAAAGTCACGCACCCGAAGGTAGTGAAGCTCCGCAGTTATTGAGGATGAAAAATGAAATATCTGTACAGCTTAAGGAGTCTAAATATTTACTTGAGCATAATATTGAGAAGTTAAAAAAATTAAAAATCCAAGCACCAAAGCTAAAGAAAAATGTTCAAGCCCTTGTCCGAGATTATGAAGCTGTCTCTAATGTGTGGGAAAACGCCTACGAAATAGAATTTGAAGCCCTTACCAAATCGCTTGGTCGAGTCGAAGAAGAAATTAATCAAGCGTATGAGTCACAGAAATTAAGTGATGTGATTTCGGAAATACAAAAAAAACGCGATGATTTACAATCAGAAAAAGAGAGGTTGGAAGCAGTCATAGAATCTTTGCAAAGTAAAGAGGAAAGCAGGAAAAAGGATATTTCTCAGACTGTAGAGTCTATTATGGCAAGGCTTCTGAAACTAGATCTTCCATTGCAAACTGAATTTATAGACCCAAGGCAAATTAATTTTAGTTTTGTTGATAATGAAGTTTATGTTAATGGCTCTAAAAATTTCTCAGAAAGTTCTGCTGTAGTACTAAGGCATATTTTCCATTTGGCTTTACTGACTGCAAGTCTTCAGAAACCTTACATGAGACTGCCTCGCTTTTTGATGCTGGATGGGATTGATGATGGCGGTATGGAAAAGGAGCGTAGTCACAACTTGCAGAAAATCATCGTTCAGGAAGCTGAAACATATCAGTATGATTTTCAATTGATTTATGCCACATCAGAAATTAATCCAGAGTATGACAACACTGATCTGATCGTTGGAAGATATTTTAATCCAGAAGATCGATCTCTTCGTGTGAGCTATATAGCGGCTGATAATGGAAAGTTAATTTAAATGCATGGATACCATGCATCACGGTGCATGGTTTTGCATTAAGTTTTGAACCCTAAGAAAGGCAGTTCTACCCAGTATATATAAGCGTTCAGCCGGTTCATGCAACGGCATTAAAAGCGATGCACAAAGCGGGCAGGCGTGGCAGGGATAGCATTGCGCGTCAGCGGTGATGCGTGTTAATAAAAATTATCGTCTGAGCGCGTCGTGATGGCGCTGTCGTGATTGTTGTCGGTTCGTTGGTGGCCGCGTGTGGCACGTCTGAAGCGTAATGGTGGGTGTGTATGGAAAAGCCGCTTAGAGACAGCGGCTTAACAATAGCGGTGGGATTCAAACTACCAATAATATTTCTACAAACATTAAACTAATTTACATGTATGTAGAGTCCACAGTCACTAGACCAGTCGGGGCACTCTAAAGCAAGCCCAAACTGCTTGTATATTTTATCAATGAGTAAAGTTATCTCACCATAATCATCAAAACCTGTAATGCGTTTGTCATTGAATTTTTCATAAAGATTCTGAAAGGCAACGCCTAACTCTGATAATTGATTTCTTATCTTTGAATTGGATACTGTAAGGGCTAGCTTTGGGTTGTATTCATTAATGTTGATGTTCAGAGAATGGACGTAACCTATCGCATAAGCATAGGAGTTGATAATTAACTTGATGCGCTTTTTTGCTTCCAGATACATTTCATTCAGAGAAATGTTATCTCTTTTATAGTTCAGAATGAGATTTTCAACCTCGTCAGATACTTCATTTACAACAGTATCAAGATTCTCTAGAAATAAATCAATAGTCTCTTGAGGGGCAGTTCCCGAAGACATGTAATTAGCAAGATATTCAGACCATGCACGCGTGGCTGAGATAAGCAGCGCGTCGCCATACTCGTTGACCGCAAAGTTTTGGGCTAAGCATGTTAGCAGGTTTTTTTCATGTACGTGCACTAACTCATGGTGAATACGATGGATGACTGCGCGGTATCCTTCTTCGTTCAATTTCAGGAAGCTACCATCATTAAAAAGCTCAACAAAAAAATCAATAGATAGCACAAGGGTATATTCTTTACATAGCCCATCACTGCCAATTTTTGTTACTAACTGTCCGACAGCTTCACCCTGTTTGCTATTGGTAAATGAACTAGGGGATTTGTGTTGGTAAATTGAAGTCGCATTTTGAAGAGCTTCACTGAATTTGTAGGAAATAACCACGCCTTTTAATTTTGAGATATCAATGTTGAGATTGTTTATTAAAGTTCTTATGGCTTCTAGCGTGAAATTACCGATATTATTTGCTTCTTGCTCAGTAGCAAAACCTTGGAGGGTTATTTTAAAATCAGTTTCCAAAATATTAATCTCCACGCCCATTGTTTTGATATCTGATGCACTATAACTTTCGCAGATTGCATCTTCAATGATGAGCGCAGAGATTCAGGCGGCCTAAGTTATTCCGGGTTGTCGAGGGTGTACTCTTTGTACGTGATGACCTCCATGCCGAGCCAGTCGTTTACCTCCCTGAACCTGTTTTGCAGGCGTGACAGCTCGTTACGCACGAATACTTTTGCCATCTTCTCAGCGTCACAGAGTAAGCCGATATTCTCGGGCTTGTCGCTCATGAGCTGGAACGGTACTCGATGCGCGTTCATCAGGTCGGTGGCACTGGCTTTCTTGATGTTGAAAAAGTCATCTTTTGTAGCGGACCTCATTCAGTGGCACGATTTTAATGCCGTTCGGTTTTCCACCGGGAGCGTAGAAAAACAGGTTCTTAAAGTTGCTGAGCCCTTTCGAGTTGAGCATCGCCTCGCGCAGCGATTCGACGTCGGTCGCACTCTGTGCCGAGTCTGTCACATACATGATCTAACCCGCGCGCGAGGGTGAGCATATGGCCGGTGAGGCCGATAACGTGCTGGCGCTGACGACTGTCTACGCTTCTAAGGCGCAGGCAATGCGCGCTGTTCAGGCTAAAGTGGGATAAGCTGCAGCGAGGCGTTGCGGAGTTTTCAGTTACGCTGGCGCCTGGTAGGGCTGATTTATTCCCTGAGACACCGGTGCGCGTTTCATGCTTTAAGCGCGTCATAGACGAGCAATCTTGGTTAATCAGGTTGCGACTCAGAATCTAAATAATAGCGGCTTCACGACGGGCTTAGAGCTTGAGGTTAAAGTCTCCGATGTAGAGTACAGCGCGGAATCGGATGATGAATAAATGTATTCAAAAAAAAGTGAATTGATAATTATTACTGCTACACAAATTGAGAGTAAAGAGTCAGTTATGTTTCATTGTCCGAAGTGTCATCATGCTGCACATGCGCGAACAAGCCGCTATCTAACCGAAAATACGAAAGAGCGCTACCATGAGTGCCAGAACATCAACTGCAGTTGTACGTTTATGACAATGGAAACGATAGAGCGCTTTATTTTTACTCCGGGAGCCATCGACCCAGTACCACCGCACCCAATTGTCGGCGGTCAGCGGCCATTGTGGCTTTGATACGAACCCGCTTTGGCGGGGTTTTATCGTAAAAGACCTACAGTCAGTTCTTCACCAGTACAGTATTCATAAAGAGCTTTAAGTTCCCGCTCAATCCATATCATCTCTTTGAGGGCGTAGCCCGAAAAACCATACATAATGTTGTCGATTCCAATTAGCTGTGCTGTGTCTTCGTTATCCACCAAAGATTCATAAAAATGTTTCAGCTCAATCACGGCCGTATGAGCTGAGTTAACCTTTTCATAAAATGCAGAATCGAGTTTAGACACATCGTATAAATGCTTTGTGAAGGTTGCGACTGATGGTTCGCTTAGAGTACCACCCCACCGCGGGGCTTCGTTTTCTGTGACGGTATAACGAGTTTTACCAGCTGCCGTTTTTGTAACTCTTAAGTCAAGAGGGCAGTCGTGCATAGGCTTTGCTTCGTAAGGTGCGAATTTTTCACAAAGTGTTTTAATTTTCCCATTTACGTTCCAGGCTAACTGACACTCTCGAGCAAAGATTTGCTTTAAGGCTCGAATCTCGTTTTTTCTGGCTTTAGACTTACGACGCCAATCTAACCACTCCCTTAAGATGAACAGACAAATCGCAACAAAAGCTGACGCCGGAATGAGTGTTCCGCTCGTTATCAGGCTAAGCCAATCACACTGTGCCGCTGTTTCTACCGCCATTTTATCGCCACTCCAAAATTTGCAAACAAAAAGCCACTCAGTAGAGTGGCTTAATTTCGTGATTTTATAGCTAAATTTGGTGGCCCCTGCTGGGTTTGAACCAGCGACCAAGCGATTATGAGTCGCCTGCTCTAACCACTGAGCTAAGGGGCCAGCGGAGCGGGGATTATAAAGTATCTCTTCAGGGCAATCCAGCACTCAGCCACCGGTTGCTGAAATAAGCAGCAGTGATTTACCTGCTGATTTCTATAACAAATCTGGCGAACCGCGATCCCGAAGTCGCAAACAGGCACGGATAATGCTTCTCCGTGCCTTTAGTGAAACCGGACTTCAGTCGTTATGGCTGACGGCTGACTCAGCTCTGACGATAACGGGATGCTGATTGATTCCGTGAAAGGTAGGGAACCATTGTGCCACGTGCCTGATCGTAGTCGTGCCACATCTGCAGATCTTCCAGCGCCGGAATGGTTACCGTCTCCTTGCTGTCGAGTCCGGCAAGCGCGGCGTCCACCATCTCATCAACGTCCATCAGCATTTCAGCCGGGATGTCATTAATAGACTGGCCTGCGCGATCGAAAATCTCCGTACGGGTCGCACCGGGCAACACCGCCTGTACCTGCACGCCGCTCTCTGCGAGTTCACGCTGCATCGCACGCGTCAGAGTCAGTACGTAAGACTTAGTGGCGTTATAAGCGCCGTTGAACATCTCGTGCACCAGCGACAACACCGAGGCGATATTGATAATGATGCCGTTACCGCGTGCTTTGAAAGCCCGGCCAGCCGCCTGTGCCAGACGGGTGGGTGCCAGAATTTTTAACGCCAGCATGCTGTTAATGCGTGTGATGTCCGCCTCCAGAAACTCACCCTCAACGTTCATGCCCGCGTTGTTCAGCAGCAGCGTAATCTGTGCGTTGTTCGCGAGCTCCGACTCCACGCGTTGCAGATCCTGCTCGTGCGTTAAGTCAGCCGCCATAACCGTCACCCGAATATCGTGCTGCTTTGCCAGTGCGTCAGCCAGGGTGGTGAGCCGCCCCTGATCGCGTGCGACCAGAATCAAATCATAACCGCGTGCTGCCAGTCGTTTTGCATAGGTCGCACCGATACCGCTGGATGCGCCGGTGATTAAAGCTGTGCCTGATTGTGACATCTCATTTTCCTCGTATGATGGTCGTCATAATAGCCATCAATATGACGATCATCATATCTGTCGTCAAGCTGGAATATGATGACCGTAATAATTACTATAATAGCCAGACGCTACGTAGCAGACACCGCAGGAGATGAGATGGAGAGGCAGAGCAGCAAAGCGCATACGCGGTGGCGTATCCTTGATGAGGCGGCGCGCGTGATGCGTGAAACCGGCACCGAAGGAATTGGTGTAGCGGCGCTGATGAAGCGGGTCGGGCTGACACACGGCGGTTTTTATGCGCATTTTACCTCACGCGAGGAGCTGGTTGAGGAGGTGCTGAAGCATATGTTTGCTGAAGCCGATACCTTCAAGCCCGCGGAGTCCGTGACCCAGCCAGCGCAGCAGCTGGCAGATTTTATTGATAGCTATCTTTCCGAGGCGCATCGCAATGCGCCGGCACAGGGCTGTCCATTAGCCGCTCTGGTGAGTGAAGTGGCTCATCTTCCACAGCCGACACGGCAGATCTTCGCACAGGGCTTTAATGCGATGCACAGCAGCCTGACGCAGATATTGCGTGAGTTGAGGCTGCCCGATGCGGAAGCACTGGCCTCCAGCATGCTCGCAGAGATGGTTGGTGCGCTGGCGCTGGCGCGCGCCTGTCCGGATGCTGATCAGGCCAGCCAGATGCTGCAACGCAGCCGCGATGCGCTGAAGCAGCGCACGCTGGAGGTGGCGGCATGAGTGAACACGCGATCCGCGACATCATCACCTCCGGTCTTGATGTGCTGTTCTGTGGCATTAATCCGGGTCAGTCAACTGCCCATCAGGGGTTTCACTTTGCGCATCCCGGCAACCGGTTCTGGAAAGTGATCCATCTGGCCGGATTCACCCAGCAGCAGCTGAAGCCGGAAGAGGAGCAGCGCTTAACGGAAACCGGCTGCGGCATCACCATGCTGGTTGAGCGGCCCACGGTGCAGGCGAGTGAGTTAGCGCCTGATGAGCTGCGCGATGGCGGCAAACGGCTGATGGAAAAGGTACTGGATTACCAGCCGGCTGCGCTGGCGATTCTGGGTAAGGATGCGTTTCGTCGTGCTTTTAAGCAGAACAAAGTCGAATGGGGCAAACAGCCGATATACATGGGGAAAACGCAGGTGTGGGTGTTGCCGAATCCCAGCGGCCTTAATCGCGCATCGCTGGACGAGATGGTAGAGGCGTATCGTCAGCTCTATGTGGAACTGCATGCGGGGAACGAATGAATCTGCGCAGGGCAGGGGAGAGGCAGTAACAGGCAGGCATAAAAAACCCCGGCGAACCGGGGTTTTTGTCTGACTTAATCGTCGAGGAAGCTACGCA
>Ga0308164_10003126_pt1 | contig 15404 bp, 13 predicted proteins | sample PhyTR2_FD_201031 | JGI IMG/M metagenome (GOLD analysis project Ga0308164, IMG submission 201031) | Phyllosphere microbial communities from UC Gill Tract Community Farm, Albany, California, United States - DLSLT.R2 | ecosystem: Host-associated > Plants > Phyllosphere > Unclassified | place: USA... | reverse complement strand
AATTTCGCGGAGCGCAGCGGATTGATGCCGGTGATTGATACCTGCTATCCGCTTGAGCAAGTGCATGCCGCCTTGGAACATCTTGACTCCGGTACCCAGTTTGGAAAAATAGCCGTAATGATCGGTGAGGAGTAGAGGCTTATGTCGAATGCGACAGTATCAGCAGAGGACGGTCAGCTTTTGTGGACTCCCGGCCTGGAACAACTAAATTCGAGCCGGCTGGTGCAATACCAGCAATGGCTTGCAGATAAAAGAGGGTGCAGCACGACACGCTGTCCGGGCGCAAGCAGGGACTCGTGCTCATCGACTGCCTCGATCACGCCGGCGCCATCGAGCCCCATGATTTGCGGTAGCTGGTGCGTGATTCCGGCCCCGCTGTCCCGCATTTAGATGTCAACCCGGTTCAGCGTAGCCGCACGCATGCGCACCAGCACTTCCCCGGGGTGCCGCGCCGGCTTTGGGCGGGAGCCGACGGCGACGCCTTCGTTGCCGCCATGGCCAGTCAGATATGCTGCTTTCATGCTCATTTTCCCCGGCTAACAATGGCGGAACTGTGGTGGCCGCTTTTCCAGAAATGCAGACATGCCTTCGTGGGCATCGGCGCTGGCAAAGCGTGCATGCAACTGCCGGCGTTCATAAGCCAGGCCCTCGGTCAGCGAGGATTCATAGGCGCGATTGACCGAGTCTTTAATGGCCAGCAGCGCCGGCAGGGAATAGCCCGCGATCTCGGTCGCTAGCGCCATGGTGTCGCGCTCCAGCGTATCGACCGGGACAACGCGAGAAACCAAGCCGTAGCGATCGGCTTCTTCCGCGGTCAACGTGCGCCCGGAAAGGCACATGTCCATTGCCTTTGCCTTGCCAACAGCACGCGGCAGGCGCTGCGTGCCGCCGGCGCCCGGCATCATTGCCAGCTTGATTTCGGGTACGGCGAACCTGGCATTGTCGGCTGCAATCACGATGTCGCAGGCCAGCGCCAGTTCGCAGCCACCGCCGATGGCGTAACCCGCCACCGCGGCGATGACAGGCTTCCTGATGCGGCGGATGACTTCCCAGTTGCGGGTAATGAAGTCATTCTGGAATACATCCATGTAAGTCCAGTGCGCCATCGCGGCAATGTCTGCGCCGGCCGCGAACGCTTTCGTATCGCCGCTCAGCACGATCACCCGCACATCTGGGTTGCTGTCGAAGGCAAGCAGGGCGGCGCCCAGTGCATCCATGACGGCATCGCTTAACGCGTTGCGCTGGCGCGCCCGATTCAGCCTCAAGCAGCCGACGTGGCTGCTGATGCCGGTCAAAACCAGCTTGTCTTCCATACCGTTTTGTTCATCGTTGCTCGGATACATGGCCATGTCCTCAGATCGTGCCGTCACGCAGCATCTCGCGCAGCTTGAATTTCTGGACCTTGCCTGTCGGCGTCGTTGGCATCGCATCGCGCACGATGAGCCTTTCCGGGATGTATTGCGCGGCCACTTTCTGGGTCTTCAAAAAGTCGACGATCGATGGCAAATCGACGTGATGGCCCGCTTTCGGAATGACGATTGCGCATGCCCGTTCCCCCAGGCGTTCGTCCGGGTAGGCCACCACGGCAACGGTGGCCACCGCTGGATGGCGATAAAGCAGGGCTTCGACTTCCACCACCGGGATATTCTCGCCGCCCCGGATGATGACATCCTTGTCACGCCCGGTAATGCGGATGTAGCCCTGGGCGTTCATCTGCGCCATGTCACCCGTATCGAACCAGCCATCTGCATCGGTCGCATTGAGATGCGGCCGGCGCAGGTAACCGCCAAAATTGGAGCACGAACGCACCAGCAGCTTGCCCGGAGTACCCGGCGGCAGCGCGGCGCCGTTCGCATCCACGATCTTCAGTTCCACGCCGGGAAGCGGGCAGCCGTCGGTCGTGACCGACTGCGTATCCTTGTCTTCCGGCAAGGTGGTCGTCACGGCGCCATTTTCGGTCATGCCCCAGGCGGAAATGATCTTGGCGCTCATTGCCTGGCGTGCCTGCTCGACCAGTGGACCCGGAATGGGCGCGCCGGCACACAGGAAGGTGCGCAGCGTCGGCACGCCTGCTCCCGATTCTGCGACAGTTCTGGCGAGGTCGGTCAGGAAGGGCGTGGATGCCATGGTGAACGTCACGCCATACTCGCGGATCAACTGCGCCGCCTTTACAGGTTCCCAGATGTCCTGCAGCACAGCGCTTGCCTGGAGCACGACAGGCATGACCAGGCCGTACATGAAGCCGGTCTGATGCGCCATTGGCGAAGCCATCAGCACCACGTCATCGGCGCCCAGATGCAGCCGGCCCGCATACGGAATGATGTTGGACATGATGGTGTTAGCCGTGTGCATGACTCCCTTCGGCTCGCCGGTCGTACCGGACGTGTAAAGCAGCTGGGTGATGTCGTCCGGCCCTGGCCGATGCCTTTGCAGAAGCTCCGCGGCGCCGGGCTCGTTTTCCCATGCCGGCTCGCTGAGCAGTGCTTCGAAGCTGTCGGGGCCTCCACCCTCTACAACGATGACATGCGCCAGTTGAGGCAGATCGGCGCGCAAGCCCGTTGCCATGGTTTCGTAGTCGAAGCCGCGAAATTGCTTTGGCACGATCAGCACTTTTGACGCGCCATGCCTGAGCATGAAGGACAGCTCGCGTTCGCGAAAGATATGCATCAGTGGATTCATCACGGCGCCGATGCGGCTGCATGCCAGGTAGGTCAGCGTGAACTGCCACCAGTTCGGCAACTGGCAGGAAACAACATCGCCGCGGCCGACGCCCAGGCGCGCCAGGCCGATGGCGATGCGATCCGCCATGAAGCCGAGTTCGCGGTAGGTGAAGCGCCGGATGCTGCCGCTCTCGACACGAACTGCGGTCAGCCCAATCTTGTCCGGGACGGCTTGCAGGCAGCGGTCTAGGTATTCATTAATGGTCTGGTCATGCCAATGGCCCTGCGCGATGCTGGCGGCGCAACGGGGGGCAATGAGGACAGCGTCGAATTCCATGATTTGTCTCCTTCATTTTTAATAGGCGGCACGGATCAGATCGGCACGGCGGCGCGGCCGGCACGCGTGCGTGCCACGATGGTTTTCATGATCTGGGCCGTGCCGTCGCCGATCTGGAAACCGAGCACATCGCGCAGCCGCTGCTCCATCAGCCCGTGGTCATAGCCGCCGTGCCCGAACATCAGCAGGCACTGATGAATCACGTCATAGGCAAGTTTTGGTCCCCACCATTTGCACATGGCCGCTTCAGCCGTGTGGGGTGTCCCCTTGTCCTTTAGCCACAGGGTCTGCAAGCACAGCAGGCGCGCGGCGACGACCTGGGTATCGAACTCAGCAAGGGGATGCGACACGCCCTGGAATGCAGACAAGGGCTGGCCAAATGCCTGCCGCTGGGCCACATACTCCCAGGTTTCCTCGAGGGCGACGCGTGCCACGGCAAGCACTTGCAGGCCGATCAGGGCGCGCGAAAAGTCAAAGCCCTGCATGACTTGGACAAAACCCTTGCCTTCCTCCCCAAGCAAGTGGTCGGCAGGCACTTTGACGTTCTCGAAGAACAGCGAGCCCCGCCCGATCGCGCGTTGCCCATGGCAGTCGAAGCGGTTGCGGGTAATGCCGGGCAGATCCATCGGTACCAGGACGGCTGATACGCCATGCGCGCCCGATTCCACCGTCCCGGTGCGGGCAAACACCACGGCAGCGTCCGCCTGGTCCGCAGCGGAAATCGAGGTTTTCTCGCCATTAAGCACGTAATGGTCGCCGACGCGCTCCATCTTCAGGCGCAGGCTGGCCGCATCCGAGCCGCCGCGCGGCTCGGTCAGGGCGATTGCCAGCAGCGCCTCACCCGCGGTCAGCCTGGTCAGCCAGGGCTGCACCACTTCCGGCTTGCCATGGTGGGCCAGGATCTGGCCGTTCAGCGAGGCCAGCAGGTTGATGTACGAGATGCTGAGGTCGGCGCGGGCAATTTCCTCGTGGATGATGCCGGCGGTCAGGCAGCCCAGGCCCTGGCCGCCTACCTTTTCCGGCAATTCCGGGGCGATGAATCCCATCTCGCCCATGTCCCGCATCAGCCCGCGGTCGAGCACGCGGGTTTTGTCGCGCTCCAGAAAGCCCGGCGCCACGCGCCCAACAGCGAAGCGGCGCACATGCTCAGCCATCGTCGCCAGATCATCGTCAATATACGGATTCATCCTTGTCTCCTGTCGAACCTGATGAGTGCGGGCCGTGCAGCCCGCGCCAGCCGCTTGTTTTTATTTGGCGAGCTTGCGGAAATCCGGCTTGCGCTTTTCCTGGAAAGCCTTTACGCCCTCGCGGGATTCATCCGTGTCGTAATAGAGCTTCAGGGCGTACATGCCCATCCCGGCAATGCCTGCCTGGTGCGCAGTGTCCATGTTGAACGACCGCTTCGCGATTGCCAGCGCGGTCGGACTCTTTTCCATAATTTCGGCGCACCATTTCTGTACTTCGGCATCCAGCTGCTCGTGTGGCACGACGGTGTTGACCAAGCCCATCGCCAAAGCTTCGGGCGCGGGATAACGGCGGCACAGGTACCACATCTCACGCGCCTTCTTTTCGCCGACCACGCGCGCCAGAAAGGCCGTGCCGTAGCCGGGATCGACCGAGCCGACCTTTGGTCCCACCTGTCCAAACACCGCTTTTTCAGAGGCAATTGTGAAGTCGCAGATGGTGCAGAGCACGTTGCCGCCACCGATGGCGTAGCCCTGTACCCGAGCAATGACTGGCTTGGGTACATCGCGAATGGCCGCATGCAGTTCTTCCATCGGCAGCCCGATGGTGCCGCGGCCGTCATACTGGCCTTCATGCGCGGATTGGTCTCCGCCGGTGCAGAAGGCTCTATCGCCGGCGCCTGCCAGCACGATCACGCCGATGTCGCGCGAATAGCCGGCCTTGTTCAGCGCATGGATGAGTTCGTCGCAGGTGCGGCCGCGAAAAGCGTTCATCTTGTCGGGACGGTTGATGGTGATCCAGGCAGCGCCATTGCGCACTTCGTAGAGAATGTCTTCGTAATTCATGATGGGTCCTTGATAGTGGGAAAACGGTTGCTTGAGAGCCAGCCGGTTTAGCCGTTCATCGTCAGGCCGCCGGATACACTGAGCACCTGGCCGGTAACGAAGGCAGCGTCATCGCTGGCAAAGAAGAGGATGGCGCCCGGCAGGTCTTCCGGCTGGCCGATGCGGCCCAGCGGGATCGACCGGCTGAAGGCTTCTACCAGCTTTTCAGGGTTGCCCGCGCCTTCCTTGTATTCGGCAAACAGCGCGGTATCGGTAGGGCCCGGGCAAACCACGTTGACGGTAATGCCATGCCGCGCGTGTTCGCGCGCGATGGTCTTGGAAAAGGAAACCAACCCGCCTTTGCAAGCGGCGTAGACGGCTTCGCCGGAGGAGCCGACCCGCGCCGCATCGGAGGCAATGTTGACGATGCGGCCGGACTTGCGTGCCGCCATGCCAGGTAGCACAGCGTGATGCATGTGCAACGCGCCGGTCAAATTGATGGCGATGAGTTTTTCCCACTGGGCAGGCTCGGTCTTGGTAAAAGGCTTGAAGACATCCCAGCCGGCATTGTTGACCAGTACGTCCACCGGCCCTAGCCTGGACTCGGTGGCTGCGACGGCTTCATCGACTTCGCCGCGGTTGGTAATGTCGCATTTGAACGCCATGGCCTCGCCGCCGCTGGCCGTGATATCCGTGGCCACGCGCTGCGCGGCTTCCAGGTTCATGTCGAATACGGCAACGCGTGCGCCTTGCCTAGCGAAGCGGCGGCAGGTCGCGCCGCCGATACCGCCGCCGCCACCTGTCACAATTACAGTCTTTCCGTCGAATCTGCTCATGGCCTACTCCAAGGGGTTGTTGTGTTCAAAGAAGTTTATGTTTTCATATATACGTCAATGTATTGACATATACTAGGATGCGATTCAGGTTTGTGCAAGCGTTAAATGAAGAGGAATTTTTATGGATCTTTCAAGCAATTCAGTAACTGCGGCGCGCATGGAACTGGCGAACAGGCTGTTTTTCAGGCTCTACCAGTGCGCGAACATGTTGCACAAGACCGGCAGCAGGGCGGTCGAGGAACACGGCCTGACGACCCAGCAGTGGGCGGTGCTGGGCGCCCTGTCGCGCCCGGAAGCCGCGGGCGGCATGAGTGTCGGCGATCTGGCGCGTTACCTGATGGTGAGCCGGCAGAACCTGTCCGGCTTGCTCAGCCGCATGGAGCGCGCCGGCCATATCGGCATGGCACCCGACGGGCATGACCGGCGGTCGCGCCTTATTACCATGACTCGGCTGGGGAACGAAGTCTGGAACAGGGAAGCAATTCCAAAGATCCATGCGTATTACGAGGAGGCGCTGATGGATTTCTCGATCAACGACATGAGCCACACGCTGCACTACCTGCTCAAGCTCCTGGACAACATGAAGCGGCTCGACGGCGACGGGCCGACAGAGGAGGCGGGCGAGACGCCCTAAGGCGCTTCGCGTCGCCTGGCGAAAGCAGTGCTCCATGCCAAAGCGCCAGTTTCCTGTTCTATGCTTTTTAGAATTTTAAGTAAATATATTGACTTAAAATTGAAAGCTTAATAAAGTCGCCGCAGCCAGATCGGCTGACCCGACCTTATAAGACAGGAGTGAGACATGAACCCAAGCAGACAGCCGGTGTCGTCCACGGCATTTTCGAATGTAAGCCGCCTCCCGCGGTTTGCGCCTAGTGCCGCCCGCCGGTATCTCGCCGCGTGGCTTGCGGCGTTCTCGTGCGCCACGCCGGCAGCGGCACAGCATGCAGTTTCCGGCGATGTCGTGAAGATTGGCGTACTTACCGACATGTCGGGAGCGTATTCGGACTTCACCGGCAGCGGCGCCGTTATTGCGGCGAAGATGGCAGTGGAGGACTTTTCGACGGCAGCCAAGGTGCTCGGCAAGCCCATCGAGATTGTCAGTTCTGATCATCAGAACAAGGCGGATGTCGGTGCACAGCGTGCGCTAAGCTGGTTTGACCGGGAAAGCGTGGATGTCATCACGGAACTGGTCACCACCAGTGTGGCGCTTGCCGTGATGAACGTTGCGGAACAGAAGAACAAGTTGGTACTGATTTCGGGCGCCGCGTCGCTGCCTATCACGAACGAGCGCTGCACCGCCAATACCGTTCACTGGGTCTACGACAGCTACGGCCTGGCTGCCGGCACGGCAAAGGCGGTCGTCCAGGCGGGCAAGAAGAACTGGTATTTTATCGCCGCGGACTATGCGGCCGGCGCGGCAATGACCAAGGAGGCCAGCCAAGTGGTGACGAACAGCGGCGGCAAAGTGGTCGGCGTGGTCAAGCATCCATTTCCCGCCGGCGATTTCTCGTCCTTTCTCGTCGCGGCCCAATCCTCCAAAGCGGATGTCATCGCGCTCGCGAACGGCGGGCAGGACACCATTACGGCGATTAAGCAGGCGGCGGAATTCGGCATCACGGGTTCGGCGCAGACCATCGTGCCGATCGTGCTGTTCATCACCGACGTGCATGCGCTGGGCCTGAAGACCGCGCAGGGCCTGACGCTGACCGAAGGCTTTTACTGGAACCGCGACGAGAAGACGCGCGCCTGGTCACGGCGGTTTTTCGAAAAGGCCAGGAAGATGCCGAGCATGGCGCATGCCGGTGTCTATTCGTCCGTGTTGAATTATCTGAAGGCGGTTGAGAAGTCCGGTACCGATGACAGCGCGAAGGTGATGGCCACGCTGAAGTCGACTGACATCGATGACGGCCTGTTCAAGGGTACGATACGGGCCGACGGGAAATTTGTGCATGACATGCTGCTGCTGGAAGTGAAGAAGCCGGCCGAATCCAAAGAGCCTTGGGATTATTACCATGTCAGGAAAATCATCCCTGCTGCAGACACTGCTCTGCCATTGGCCGAGTCCAAATGCAAGCTGGTGACGCGTTGAGTCCGGCGCAAGGCCGGTTGGCGGGACGCTGCGCGCTGGTCACTGGCGCCGGCGGCCCGATGGGCCTAGCCATTGCGCTGCGCTTTGCGGCCGAAGGTGCGGCGCTGCTTCTGACCGATATCTCCGGCGCCAGGCTGCAGGCAACCGTCGGTGCCGTGGCAGATTTGTATCCGGCAGCGCAAGTCGTGGCCGTGCGTGCGAATGTTCTCGACCCCGAGGAAGTGGGAAGCATGCTTTCTGCCATGGCAAGCGCTGCGCCGGTCGACATCCTGATCAATGTCGTTGGCGGCGTGCGCGGCGCGCTCTATTCGCCACTACTCGACATGGAAGAGGGACGCTGGCAGCAAACCATGGACCTCAACCTCGGGGCGACACTGCTCCTAGTCAAACGGCTCGCGCCGGGCATGCTGGAACGTGGCTATGGCAGGATCGTAAATTTCAGCTCGGTCGCCTATGCAGGTGAGCACGGGCAAAGCGACTACGCTGCGGCCAAGGCGGCCGTCGCGGCGCTTACCCGCAGCCTGGCGATGGAATTGGCGCCATCGATCAACGTCAATTGCGTGGCGCCCGGACTGATCGGCACATCGGTTGTGAGCCGGCTGGATGCGCAGTTAATCGAGGGATTCAAGAGCGGCTGCGTCCTAAAAAGGCTAGGGAGGCCAGACGAGATCGCGCAGGCCGTTCTTTTCCTCGCCAGCGAAGAGGCTAGCTACATCACTGGAGAAATACTGCATGTCGCAGGCGGACGCTGGCCCGCGCTATAGTCGATCGTACTGGCTGGGCTAATTGAGTGGGAAGCGCCTCGCCTAGGCCGCCGGAAGAGCGTTGCGAATGAACAGCCGCTTCCACACTGCATAGCAACCATTTACGAGGTTTGAATGAACTGCCGCAATGGGTCGTTGAGCGTCCGTTTGCCTGACCACAATGGGAGTCCTTTCACTGAAGGAGACTCTCATGAACTTTCATACTGAAAATCCCAGGACATCGATTTCTTGGAACAAAGGCAGGCTCGTTGGTCAGAAGGCTCCGTTGAAACTCAAAGAGATCTGGGCGATCCGAATAAGGCTCCAGCTTGCCGAAAAGGCCCGTAATTTGGCGCTGTTCAACCTCGCTATTGATAGCAAGTTGCGTGGCTGTGACTTGGTAAGCCTGCGCGTCTTGGATATCGCCCGAGGCAAGACGGTCTTGCCGCGCGCCATGGTGATGCAGCACAAGACGCACCGCCCAGTGCAGTTCGAGATCACCGAGCAGACTCGGCAGTCGGTCGCAGCTTGGATGGACAAGGCGCATCTGGCTTCAGGCCAGTATCTTTTCCCGAGCAGGGTAGCGAAGTCACCGCATTTGTCCACCCGGCAGTACGCGCGCACTGTGCCCAGTTGGGTGGAATCAATTGGTTTGGATGCGTCAGCTTATAGCACCCACACTATGCAACGGACAAAGGCGACACTGATCTACCGGCGGACAAAGAACCTGCGAGCCGTCCAACGTCTTCCGAGACACACGAAAATGGAGAGCACTGTTCGGTACCTTGGCATTGAGGTTGACGATGCGCTTGAAATAGCTGAGCAAATGGAGGCATAGCACTTAGCCGGTAAGTGGCGCAGGTAGCAGGGCGCTTACCGGCCATGAGGAGCCATTTGCCTAATCCGGATTAGCGACCGCTTCATAGCCACTATCGCACGCTCGTTTGTGGTTTCAAGAGCACGCGAGGATATTCGTCGTTAATCGAAACGCTTGAATGCTATGCGCCACAATTCGGCGCAGGCCCCTTCGCATACCGCTGGGGCCCATAGCAGGCGCAGCATGCTGAACAAGCCGCTCGCGTGGAATCATGTGATAAACCTGCATGCCGTGGCAATAAACTGGTCGAATGCTATAGGCTTGCTCATGTGGGTTGCAAAGCCGGCCGTAAGGGCGGTGGTGACATCCGCCGGCCGGGTGAATCCGCTCAGTGCGATCGCAGGAGTTGTCTTAGTGGCGGGCAGCTTGCGTAGCTCCGCCAGCAAAGTATAGCCATCCATGTCCGGCATGCCGATATCCGAAACGATGAGGTGATATGGTTTCAATGTGTCCTTCACGATGTCTAATGCTTCCGAGGCACTAGCCGCATGCGTGACCTGCGCCTCCTCAAGCACGAGCAGCGTCCTCAGTGATTCAAGGACGTCCTTGTCGTCATCTACCAGCAAAATGCTTTTTCCAGCCAAGTTCCTGCTGTCGGCTAGCATTGCTTGCGCGACACTGCGTTCCTGTTTAAGCATCGGCAACAAGATACGGAACAGCGCGCCCTTGTCTCGACCTGCCGAATGCGCTTCGACTTCCCCGCCATGGCTCGTGACCAGTTCCTTGACCAGCGCCAGGCCAATGCCCAAGCCGCCGTATTGCCTCGTGGTACCCGTGTTGGCTTGCCGAAACATATCGAATATGAAAGGCAGAAATTCCGGCGGGACACCCCGGCCGGTGTCCTTCACCTCGATACAGGCGTTGTCACCATGCTGGTGAAGTCTTATCTCTATCTTGCCGCTGGCCGGCGTGAACTTCAGCGCATTGCTCAACAGATTCCAAACGACCTGTTCAAGGCGGACCATGTCGCCATGGACGATCAGCCCCTTGGTCACTGGTGCGAAGGACATGGCAATGCCCTTTTGCGCCGCGTCCGGGGTGAGTGCAGTAAGGACATGGGAAATTACTTCGTACAGGTCAACCTGGGTGCTGTTCAAGCTCAACTTGCCTGTATGCAAGCGCGACAAATCCATTAAGTCATCAATGATTCGGGCCTGGCTTTCCACCATCCGCTTGATCGTCGTGCTGCCGCGAACAATGGCAGGGACCTTTGCCGTTTCGGGCAATCGGCCGAGCATTTCCGCCGTCAACTGGATCAGGTTCAGCGGCTGCTTCAGTTCATGCGACAGCACCGCAAAAAACTGGTCCCGCACTTTTGCTGCTTCCTCGGCACGGATGCGCTCCTTCCTCTCCCATTCCAGCCTGGCATCTTGTTGGTCCCGCATCCATTTAGAACTTGTCATGTCGCGGGCGATCTTTACATAGCCGTACATCGTTTCATCCGTCAGCGGAGAGGAAATACCGCTGCAGAAAACCTGCGATCCATTCTTGCGTATATGCCAGCGATCATCCTCGGCGCGCCCGTCATTCCGTGCCCGGCGCAGCTCGTCGGTAAACGCGCCTTTCGCGCGGTCTTCCTCTGGGTACAGTATTTCAGCGCTTCGCCCGATCATTTCCTCCGCACAGTAACCAAATAGTCGTTCCGCGCCGCCATTCCAGCTCGTGACAATGCCCTCGCTGTCCATGGTGACGATTGCGTAATCCTTGGTACTGGCAGCGATAAGCCGCATGCGCTGTTCGCTGACGCGTAAGCGCTCCTCGATCGCCTTGCGCCTCGAAATGTCAATGAAGCAAACCACAACACCGTCGATGCGGTCCTCTGCTGTACGGTAGGGCAGCAGCTTGGCGAGATACCACAGGCCATCGTCGCTACGCACTTCCTGATCGATCGGGAGGAGCTTGTCGAATACCAGCTTGATATCCTGAAAGATGTCTGGATAGTGAAGCCGGTGCGTGATGTCACTCAGCGATCGGTTGATGTCCGTCTGGATTAGGTTGAACAGGTGGCTGGCTGGTTCGGTGTAGCGCTTGATACGCATGCCACGATCAATGAAGATGACGGCGATGTCCGTCGCGGAGACGAAGTTTTGCAAGTCGTCGATGGCTTTTGCCGTCTCTTCCATCTTGCTTTTCATTTCGATATTGACAGTAATCAATTCTTCATTGGTCGATTGCAGCTCTTCCTTGCTGGTTTCCATCTCTTCGGTGGCCGCGCGCATTTCTTCATTGATGGCCTGTAGTTCTTCATTCGACGACTTCAGGTCTTCCATTGCTGTCTCGTACTGATCTATGACAGCGCGTAACTGTTGCCTGGCTTGCGCCAAATCCTCTTCCAGATGCAGCACGATGGCATTCTCAGTGGGTAGGACCGTGGAAAATTCCGTTGGCGCCGGGCTTTCCAGTTCTTCGAATACCAGCAAGGTGAAACCGCTTTCTGCATGCTGGTTCTGCGCCGGACGAACGATGATTCTGATCGGCGTCGGTTTGTCGCCTTCCGATATTGGGGTATAGGGCGTGACCACAGGTTGCTGGGAGGTTGTCGCTTGGAAAAGGCCTGTGCGCAATGCCAGTTGCAGATCTGGATGCACCGTGCTGAGCACGTTATTGGTCGTCTCTCCACCAGGGTGGCGCAGAAAACGCCCCGCATGCTTGGTCGCATAGACGACATCATTATTTTGGTCAATCAGAATGCTTGGCGGCCCATAATCTTCGAAAAGGGTCTGATGCACTTCTTTTGGCGTCCTCTGGCGCCGGTCTGAGCGTTTCGCCGGTGCTTTGCCGGCTAGAGGCGTTTCCCTGGTACGCAATATCGGGGCGTTGAAGAAAGAGCGAACCACGCGGGCGTTAGTGGCTTGATAAATGCGGTGCTTCTTGTCAATGGGCTTAAACAGATCCGAATTCGTGTCCACGGTTTCCGCACTGCCGAGGAACAAATAACCATTCGGCTGCAACGCATAGTGTAGCATCTCGATCACCTTTTTCTGGATGTCCCGGCTCAGGTAAATGAGCAGATTGCGGCAGGTGATCAGGTGAAGCTTCGGAAATGGAGGGTCCCGCAAAATGTTATGAACTGCGAACAGTACTTTCTCTCGAATTTCCCGCTTGATGCAGTAATGTTGCTGCCGTTTGTCAAAATGCTGGCGCAGACGGGAAGGGGGCACGTCTGTGATAATGGACTCGGGGTAAAGCCCGTGGCGGGCGATATCGATGGCCCGTTCATCGATATCCGAGCCGAATACCTGGATCGACCTAGGTTTGTTCATCAGCGTATTCTGATCAACAAGCAGCATCGCAAGTGAATAGGCTTCTTCGCCGGTCGCGCATCCCAATGACCAGGCGCGGATCTGTTCGGTGTCCTGTGCTTGTTCGAAGATTTTGGGAATGATATCCCGCTCCAGCGTTTCGAAGGCTTCGCGGTCTCGAAAGAAGTTGGTAACGCCAATGAGCATGTCCTGAAGCAGCGCTTTCGTCTCAGGCTCATGCTGCTCCAGGAAATTCACGTATGCCGGCACATTGGGCAAGCCGTTGACCTGCAAGCGCCGCTCAATGCGGCGCAGGACGGTTGCGCGCTTGTAGTGCGTAAAATCATGGCCAGTCCTTTCATGCAACAACCGCAGAAGGTTCCGCAATGCTATTTCCGAGACTTCAGCGTGTGCCTCGCGGTTACTGAAGCTGATGGATTGCTCGGCATCGCCGGCTGACGGCAGTTTCAATACGCTTGCGTTATGGGACAATTCAATGAGCTTCTGCGGCATTTCGGTAACCGGCAGCACCAGGTCCACCATGCCAGTTTCAATCGCACTGCGCGGCATGCTGTCGTATTCGGCGTCATCAGGTGTCTGAGCAATGGTGATTCCCCCCTTTTCCTTAATGCGGGAGATGCCGACAGCACCGTCCGAGCCGGCTCCGGAAAGAATGATGCCGACCGCCCGCTCGCGGTGCACCTCGGCCAGTGTGCGCAGGAAAATGTCAACGGCAATATGACTGCCGCGCGGACGTGCCGCAGAGACCACTTGCAGCGAACCGTCACTCATCAATAAGTCTTTCGACGGCGGAATGACGTAGACATGGTTGGCTTCGATAAGCACGGTTTCATTCACCTGCATAACCGGCATCTTGGTCTTGGCCTGCAAGATTGTATGAATATTGCTATCGTGCGTCGGCGATAAATGGAGCACAACCACGAAGGCCATGCCATTGTTGGCCGGCATGGCTTCAAGAAACCGTAGCAGCGCGTCAATGCCGCCGGCCGAGGCCCCAATGCCTACGACAAAGAAAGGCAGATTGCTGGGAACGTACCCTGGTGAGGGAGGCGGGAATTGCAGAATGCGATGTTCGTTCTCATCCATGGGGAAAGCGGTCGATTGTTTGATTTGATCGGTATGTTGACAGCTTACTCCCTTGCGATCGCTGGTTTCGTTTCGGAATTGCGCAAAACGCGTTGCAGCAGATATTCTGCAGCTCCTGGCGAATCTTCGCAAAGCCTTGGGAACAATTTGGTTGATGTTCGGAAAGTCAACAGGAGGCCGAGCACTTATTTTGGCTGCTAAGTTCTTACTGCAGCGGGTCAAGGAATACGGAGTCGAATTACTGGTTCCTACCTTGGAAATCGAGGAATGAGGATGTCCCAAATCTACGACTGCTTTTGTATTGTGTCGGACATTCGAAGAAATGGAACGCAGCGACCGGTTTGGGTCGGCAAGCGTCCCTCGCAGGAAGAAAATGGGGCTCCTTTTTCAAAGGAGAATCTCATGAAATCCCATTCTGGTACCCCCATCATCTCTGTGCCATGGAACAAACGCCGTTTGGTTGGGCAGAAGGCGCCCTTGAAGCTGAGAGAAATCTGGGCGATCCGCATTCGGCTGCAGCTTGCAGGCAAGGTGCGAGATCTAGCGCTGTTTAATCTTGCCATCGATAGCAAGCTGCGTGGCTGCGATTTGGTCAGTCTGCGAGTCTGTGATATCGCGCAGGGTAAAAGCATCTTTGCGCGCGCCGTGGTCATGCAGCGCAAGACACATCGTCCAGTCCAGTTCGAGATTACTGAGCAAACGCGACAGTCAGTCGCTACCTGGATCGAAAAGGCTCATCTCACAGCAGATCAGTGCCTGTTTCCCAGCAGGATTGCGAAGTCGCCTCACTTGTCTACCCGGCAGTACGCGCGCATCGTCGCCTCGTGGGTGCGTTCGATCGGGTTGGATGCTGCTTCTTATGGTACCCACACCATGCGGCGAACGAAAGCAACGCTAATCTACCGCCGCACGAAGAACCTTCGGGCCGTTCAGTTGCTGCTTGGCCATACCAAGCTTGAGAGCACGGTGCGTTACCTTGGAATCGAAGTAGATGACGCGCTCGAAATAGCCGAGCAGACAGAAATTTAGCGGTAGGCCGGCAGATATTCCGTCACCGAAACGGGCGCTGACCGGCCAGAAGCAGCCCTTTAACTAAGGTGACTGACTGACGGCTTAGGGCATACAAGCGGTCTTCCCACCATGGTTTTGGACGATTGGTCCTACACAAGGCTTCGGTACCTTAGGCTTGGCACGAAGGTTACTTTTTCTCCTGTCACTCTTCATTCTCACATGCGAAAACCATCAATTTCCGGGTCTCAACACCCGCTATGATCGGGAAGATTTATTAACACGGGTCCTGCATGCTTGATATCGCCGCTGTATTTCTTTCCATCACTGCTGTCCTTGCCTATTTCAATCGAAGACACTTCGGTTTTCCTTCCACAATCGGCGTGATGATCATCGCATTGGTGCTCTCGCTGGCGACCATTGGTCTCGATAAGGCAGGCTTCGGCATGTTGCGCGACTACGAGGAGTCCTTGCTGCGGTCCGTCGATTTCTCTGA
>Ga0308164_10003125_pt1 | contig 15407 bp, 12 predicted proteins | sample PhyTR2_FD_201031 | JGI IMG/M metagenome (GOLD analysis project Ga0308164, IMG submission 201031) | Phyllosphere microbial communities from UC Gill Tract Community Farm, Albany, California, United States - DLSLT.R2 | ecosystem: Host-associated > Plants > Phyllosphere > Unclassified | place: USA... | reverse complement strand
CGACATTGACCTGCACCGTGTGGCCGTTGTCGATCTCGTTGAACGAGCTCGGCTGATAGTCGAACGTGATCTGCTCGAGGTTGACCTTGATGCCGTCGCGCAGGTCGATCGGCGACTGGCGATTGCCGGTGTTGCAGGCGGCCCATGCCGTATTAATCTTCGACCAGTTCTCCGGACCGAACTCGCCGTCATAACTCCAGTGCGTGCCGTTCTTCGGCCGCACCGCTTCGACGGCCACCGCCGCCACCATCGCGGCTTCCTTCTTGCGACGCGCCTCTGCAGCCTTGCGGGCGCGCGCGGCTTCCTCGGCGCGCAGGGCCTGCTTGGCGCGCAGCTCGGCGAGCTTTTCGGCGATGCGCACCGACAGGTCGACCTCGGTATCCTCTTCGGATTTCGCGGACGTAGCGGCAGCAGCGGCGGGCGCAGCAGACGGCTTGAGGTTCGGCCGGATCGACGCGATCGCAGGCTTGGCCGGCTCGGCCACAGGCTTGGCGGTCTTCGGTGTCGGTTCGTTCGCCTGTGCCAGGGCAGTGACCAGGCCCAACGTACATAGTGCGATCAGGTTACGCATGTGATTTTCGGATAGTTTGATTCTCTCCCTCCTTTATCGGACTCAGCGCCTGTAACTTGAGTGCGCACCGGCAACATGGGGACTTAATTCGTCGGATTACCCAGTTTGCAAGCCTTTGCAACAACATCCCATGTCGTTCTTGCATCACCCGCCCTACGCGCTTTGCCCTCGATTACAATTGCCCGATACTTATAACCACAGGGAGAGCAGATGCAGGCAGCGTCAAAAAAGACTACGATCCACGCAACCGTTGGCGCGGCGCTGTGCGCGCTGCTGTCCATGGCCAGCGCGCACGCCGCAGCGGCCAAGACCGAGCAGGAATTGCCGCCCAGACTGACGGTGGCCGATGTCGTCAAGGCATCCAAGGCGGCCGAATGGCGCGCGCTCGCCCCCGAGAACACGATGTACATCGAGCTGCCAACGGGCCGCGTCGTCATCGAACTCGCGCCACGCTTCGCGCCGAACACGGTCGCCAATATCCGCGCGCTGGTACGCGAGCGCTACTTCGACGGCTTGTGGGTCATGCGCGCGCAGGATGGCTTCGTCGTGCAATGGGGCGACCCAGATGAAGAAAAGCCGCGCCCGTTCAAGGCCGCCAAGACCGTGGCCGCTGAATTCACCGTGCCGTACACGAAGAGCGACACCTTCACGCGCCTGAAGGAACGCGACGTCTACGCGCCGCAGGTCGGCCACGTCGACGGCTTTCCCGTCGCGCGCAATCCGGCGACCAGGCAGACCTGGCTGCCGCACTGCTACGCGATGATCGGCGTGGCACGCGACAACGGCGCCGACACCGGCAACGGCTCGCAGCTCTACACGGTGATCGGCCACGCGCCGCGCCACCTGGACCGCAACATCACGGTCGTGGGCCGCATCGTGGCCGGCATGCCCCTGCTCACCGTCATGCCGCGCGGGACCGCCGCCGCAGGCTTCTACGAGAAGGCCGAGCAGCGCACGCCGATCGCCAGCGTGCGCATGGCGGCCGACGTGGCGCCTGCCGAGCGCAGCAAGCTCGAAGTGATGCGCTCGGACAGCGCCGCGTTCCAGGCCGTGATCGATGCCCAGCGCAATCGCGGTGGGCCGTGGAGCAAGGTGGCCGCCGGCGCGATCGACCTGTGCAACGTGCCGATTCCCGTACGCGAGCAACCCTGAAGCCACCGGGGCGGCGGCCCAATTTGCAGCCGGGGACGTTCCGGCGCTTTTTGGGCGGGCTATAATCTGCGGATGAATGCCCCTGCCCCGACCATCCGCCCCATCCAGCAACTTCCCGACCAGCTCATCTCGCAGATCGCCGCCGGCGAAGTGGTCGAGCGGCCCTCGGCCGTCGTCAAGGAACTGCTGGAAAACGCGCTCGACGCCGGTTCGACGACAATCACCATTCGCCTGGAAGAAGGCGGCGTCAAGCGCATCGCCATCACCGACAACGGCCGCGGCATCGCACCCGAGCAGCTGCCCCTCGCACTGTCGCGCCACGCGACGTCCAAGATCGCTTCGCTGAGCGACCTGGAAAACGTGGGCACGCTGGGCTTTCGCGGCGAAGCGCTGGCATCGATTGCCTCGGTCGCCTCGGTGCGCGTGACCTCGCGCACGGCCGACGCTGCGCACGCGTTCGAGATCGTCGGCTCGCACGAAGGCGTGGTCGCGCCATCGTCGGGTGCCTGCGGCACCACGATCGATGTGCAGGACCTGTACTTCAATACGCCGGCGCGGCGCAAGTTCCTCAAGTCCGAGCAGACCGAATACGCGCACTGCGCCGAAGTCGTGCGCCGCATCGCGCTGTCGCGTCCCGACGTTGCCTTCAGCCTGTCGCACAACGGCCGCACGATCGACCACTGGAACGTCAGCGAAGCAGCCAAGCGCAGCGCCCACATCCTTGGCAACGATTTTGCCGAGGCGCGCCTGGCGCTCGACGAAGCGGCCGGCCCGCTGCATCTGCACGGCTACGTCGGCCTGCCGACCGCCTCCAAGGCGCGCGCCGACGGCCAGTTCTTCTACGTGAACGGGCGCTTCGTGCGCGACAAAGTGCTGGTGCACGCGGTCAAGGCAGCCTACCAGGACGTGCTGCATGGCGACCGCTTCCCGGCCTATGTGCTCTCGCTCGACCTCGATCCGGCGCTGGTCGACGTCAACGTGCACCCGTCGAAAACCGAGGTGCGCTTTCGCGACAGCCGCGCGGTGCACCAGTTCGTGTTCCACGCGGTGCAGCGCACGCTGGCGCAGACATCGGCCACCGCGCACGGCAGCGTGCCGGGGCCGATGACGGCGGCCGAGGTGCGCCCGAGCGGGACGCCACTCTGGCAGTTGTCGCAATCGCCATCGCAGCCGCAGCAGCGCCCGCACGAGCAGACCTCGTTCGGCGCGCAACTGACGCCGACCTTCTCGCCATCGCCATACGCAGCGGGCAGCCGCTGGGACGATGCAGCTACCGGAGGCGGCGTGCCCCAACGCCTTGAAGCCTACGGCGCGCTGTTTGCATCCGACGCGGCCAGTACGGCCAGTACGGCCACTGTGCCGGTGCCAGTGCCCATGACGGCGGCCGACAAGCCGCTGTCGAACGACGACTTCCCGCTCGGCTTCGCACTGGCCCAGCTGCACGGCATCTACATCCTGGCGCAGAACACGCGCGGCCTGGTGCTGGTGGACATGCACGCGGCGCACGAGCGCATCCTGTACGAGCAGATCAAGAATGCGCTGGACGCACAGGCGCAGGGCCAGGAAATGCAGGTGCAGGCGCTGCTGATCCCGGTGACGTTCTACGCCGACGCGATGGAGGTCGCCACCGTACACGAGCACGCGGACACGCTGGCAACGCTGGGCTTCGATATCGCGGCCCTGTCGCCCACGACCCTGGCGGTGCGCAGCGTGCCCACGCTGCTCAAGAACGCCGATGCGCAAACGCTGGCGCGCGACGTGCTGCGCGACGTGCGCGAATTTGGCGGCTCGCGCGTGCTGATCGAACGGCGCAACGAGCTGCTGGGCACCCTCGCCTGTCACACGGCGGTGCGCGCCAACCGCATCCTGAGCCAGCCCGAAATGAACGCGCTGCTGCGCCAGATGGAAAGCACCGAACGCGCCGACCAGTGCAATCACGGGCGCCCGACCTGGGTGCAGCTCGAGATTTCTGCGCTCGACAAGCTGTTCCTGCGCGGCCAATGATGGGTAATATGAACAAACCGCTGGCCATGGCCATCATGGGCCCGACCGCTTCCGGTAAGACCGCCGCCGCCCTGCGCATCGCCCAAACGCGTCCCGTCGAAATCATCTCGGTCGACTCGGCCCTGGTCTATCGCGAGATGGACATCGGCACCGCCAAGCCCACGCCGGCCGAACTGGCCGCCGTACCGCACCACCTGATCGATATCCTCGATCCGCTCGACGCGTATTCGGTCATGCAGTTCCGCAACGATGCGATCCGGCTGGTGGCCGAGATCACGGCGCGCGGCGCGCTGCCGCTGCTGGTGGGCGGCACGATGATGTATTTCAAAGGCCTGGTCGAAGGACTGGACGACCTGCCGACGGCCGACGTAACGCTGCGCGCCGCGCTCGACGCCGAAGCGGCGCGCATCGGCTGGCCCGGCATGCACGACAAGCTGCGCGCGCTCGATCCCGTCACCGCCGACCGGCTGGCACCGAACGACGCCCAGCGCATCAACCGCGCGCTGGAAATCATCGAACTGACCGGCAAGCCGATGTCGGCGCTGCTGGCGCTGCGCACCAAGCCCGTGCTGCCGTTCAGGCTCGTGTCGTTCGGCCTCGAGACCGATGACCGCGCGGTGCTGCACAAGCGCATCGCGCAGCGTTTCGATGCGATGCTGGGCACGCGCGACGACAGCGGGCTGGTGGCAGAGGTGGCGCGGCTGCGGGCACGGGGCGACCTGTCGCCGCTGCTGCCGTCGATCCGCTGTGTTGGCTACCGCCAGGCCTGGGATTACCTCGACGGGCGCATCGACCGCGCCACGCTGCGCGAGACGGGCATCATCGCCACGCGCCAGCTGGCCAAGCGCCAGATCACGTGGCTGCGCGCGATGCCGGACCGGATCGTCGTCGATTGCCTGGGGCCGGATCCGGCCGGCGCGATGCTGGCGCACCTTGCGCTGTTGGAAAAATGACATGCGCGGCGACTATTTGTGACCCACACGCCCCAGCGATCTTGACAGCCATCCACTCACGCCGGATAATACTTGCCGTTGCGGTGATATAGCTCAGTTGGTTAGAGCACAGCACTCATAATGCTGGGGTCGGTGGTTCAAGTCCACCTATCACCACCAAAGATTTCAGGCGATGGCCTGGCTCCAACGAGTCAGGCCATTTTGCTTTTGCCCGTTCCGGTGATATAGCTCAGTTGGTTAGAGCACAGCACTCATAATGCTGGGGTCGGTGGTTCAAGTCCACCTATCACCACCAGACACGATGCCCGCAGCCAGCGGGATCCAGGAAGCCGCAGTTCCCGCCACGGGGACTGCGGTTTTTTTGTGCCCGCGGCGTTCACGGCTTGCAACACCAGATTCTGGCTCTTGGCAATTGCCATTGAGCCTGCACCACCGTGCATAATGTGCCAAATAATTCATAATAAAAGCGGCTTTATTCCATGGCGAACATCCGGCGCTCCCTGTTCATCAATTTCTTTACCTCGACAGGTGGCACTGTTGTCCAGTTTGCCGTCACGCTGTTTCTGGCCCGCGTACTGAGTCCCAGCGATATCGGCATCTATTCGATGACCATCGTGTTCATCAATATTGCGCATATTTTCCAGGACTTCGGCGTCGGCAGTTACCTGCAGCGCGAAAAAGAACTGACGCCGGAAAAGCTGCGCGCTGCCACGGGCGTAATTTTTACCACGTCATGGTTGATTGCCGCGGCCATCTATGCCGGCAGCGACTGGTTCGGCGAATGGTTCAATGAACCCAAGATGGTGCCGGTGATGAAGGTACTCGCGATCTGCTTCGTGTTCATCCCGTTTGGCTCCATCACCAATTCGCTGCTGATACGCGATTTCGCCGCGGGCAAGCAGGCGTGGGTCACGGCGGTGAGTACGGCAACCTCGGCCGCGACTTGCATCGTCCTTGCCCTCATGGGGTTCGGCGCGCTGAGCATGGCATGGGCCAATCTCGTCAACATCATCACCTGCGCGATTGCCTACATTCCCTTCCGGCCCAAGTATCTTCCATGGATGCCATCGTTCCGGCATTGGCGCGACGTCGTGCATTTCGGGATGAGCTCGCTTCTTACAAATTGCCTCAGCTCGATTAACAATTCAATTCCCGATATCCTTCTTGGGAAACTGGGCAATGCGACCCTGGTCGGCTTTTTCAGCCGTGCCAATTCGACCGTCACCATCTTTTTCCATATCGCTGGCAGCACGGCAAACTATGGGTCGGTGTCGTACATCGCCCAAGCGCACCATCGCGGCGAGTCGGTCGGCGCCTTGCTGAACAAGGCAACGTCACTGTTGACGGGCATTGCCTGGACCGCGCTCGGATTGACGTATGTGTTTGCCACGGACATCATCACCGTGCTGTATGGCGAAAAATGGCTGCCGTCGGTACCCGCCATCGATGGCTTGCTGGTCGCCTGCGCCATCGGGACCATTTTCAACTACTACCCTGCGGCCATGACGGCGATCGGCCGGCCGTTCCTGGCGTCGTTCCCGATCGCGGTCACGCTTGCTTCGCGCGTCGCATTTGCCTTTGCCCTGTTTGACGGCAGTATTCGCAGTTTTTCGTGGGTGATTTGCGGCGCGACCATCGTTGCAATGCCCGTGCTGCTGATCCAGCAGCACATCTATTTTCGTCACCGGCTGTCGACCATGCTGGTGGCGTTATGGCCCAGCGCCGCCGTGGCGGTCATTTGCATGGCGGGTGCGGCGTTTCTGAAACTCGCCTTGCCTGCCTCATTCGCACCGGTTCTGGTTCTTCTTGCCTCGGCCCTGCCGCTGGCGTGCCTCTGGTATTTTTCACTGCGTATCACGGGGCATCCATTGACCGCAGAAATCCATAAAATGGCCGCCGGGTTCCGGGCGCGTATTGCATAAACGGGCGACCTTGCCAAGCTTATTCTTGTGGCATGAAGGGTCAGTTGGTTTCAAGCGACAGAACTTTATTTTGGCATCAACTGGCACATTGCCAGTGATATTATAATAACAATTGTCATTGCTGGAAAAACTCGGTGTTATTCATTGCGACAGACAAGGCCATTGTGTGTCGCTTTATTCCGGCAATTACACATTCCCCTTTTTTGCCGAGTGCCGCCCTGAATTCATTGGCCATAATGCCAGACCCTAAACATCCGTTGTCCCAATACGTGTTTGTCGTCTTTGCCGACGATTGGGGTCGTCACCCATCCAGTTGCCAACATTTATTCCTGCGGATTATTCCGCATGTTCAGGTTATTTGGGTTAATACCATTGGTTTGCGCACCCCGCGATTCAATCTGCATGATTTCAAACGGACCATGCAGGTTATTCATGCATGGATTCGGCCCCATGCCGGGATCAGGACACGCTCACTGGCCCGCACCCGGCAGATTGCCAATGGCGGCTCGACGCCATCGGCCAGCAACGCCGTGTTCCCATATATCGTCAACCCGGTCATGTGGCCATCGTTTCAGGGCCCCACGTCCACCGCACTGAATCACCACCTTCTCTCGGGCGCCGTGCATGAGGCGTTGCGGCATGTGGCGCCGGGCAAGCATCCCATCCTGGTGAGTACGTCACCCATCGTGCCCGGCCTGTTTCGCGATCACGTGTTCAAACGAAAAATCTATTACTGTGTCGACGACTTCACGCACTGGCATGGGATCAATGGCCCGGCGATGCATCGCCTGGAACAGCAAACCCTGCATGCCTGCGATCTGATGATCGCCACGTCCACCTCGATTCTCGACACCCGTTCACCACACGCGAAGGCGTCGACCCTGCTGACCCATGGCGTGGACCTGGCGCATTTCTCTGGCGCCAGCCCCGATCCTGACAGCCCGCTGGCTGCCTTGCCGCATCCGATAGTCGGCATGTTCGGCGTATTCGACCAGCGCGTCGACGGCCAGGCCCTCAAGGCGGCCGCACGCCTGTCACCGCAGGCAAGCTTCGTCGTGCTCGGTCCGGTCGTGGATCGCCAGCCCGGCGAATTTCATGATGTGCCCAACCTGCGCTTTTACGGCGCAGTGCCGTATGCCGACTTGCCCGGCCACGTCGCCCACTTCGATCTGTGCATCCTGCCGTATGTCGTCGATGCATCGACCTGGAACATCAATCCGCTCAAGCTCAAGGAATACCTGGCCACGGGCAAGCCCGTGATCGCCTCGCCCCTGCCCGAGGCGATCCGGCTGGCCGCGTACCTGACGCTGGCTGCGCCGGATGCGTTCCCGCAGGCGGTGGCGTCGGCCCTGGCCACGATCGACGCGGGCCCCGCCGCGCAGTCCGACGCCGCGCATACCCGCCTCGCCGACTTTCTGCACAGCGAAAGCTGGGAAGCGAAAGCAAAAAGCTTCCTGTCCGATGTCATGGTCGACCTGTGAGCGAGCGCATCCGCATTCTTTGCATCGCAACCATGTTTCCCAATCCGCGGATGCCGGTGCATGCCCAGTTCGTCAAGCAGCGGCTGGATGCCTTATCTGGCAAGGTCGACCTGATCGTGGTGTCGCCCATTCCCTGGTTCCCTGGCGAACGGTATTTTGCGCGCTACGCCAACCGCAGCCAGATCGCGGCGCAGACCGACGCCAACGCGTATCCGACGTATTTCCCGAAGTTTTTCTCGATCCCGGCGGTGCTCAAGCCCCTGGAAGGTGTCTTCCTGGCCTTTGCCCTGCGGCGCTTCATCGCATCCCATGGCCTCGAGGGCAAGATCGACGTGCTCGATTGCCACCTGGCGTTTCCGGAAGGGTTTGCAGGCGCCCTGCTCGCCCGCATGATTGGCAAGCCGTATGTCGTTACCTTGCGCGGCCACGACATCAATGACCTTCCCCGGTTCCCCGTGCGGATCCGGCAAGTGCTGTTCGCGCTGCGCCACAGCGCGCGCTATTTCGGCGTGGCCAGGGCGCTGGTGGACGGCGCCATCCGGCTGGGCGCGCCGGCGGACAAGGGTTACGCGTCCACCAATGGCGTGGACACGATACGGTTTCGTCCCACGCCAAAGATGGACGCCCGCACGGCACTGGGCTTGCGCACCGACCGGCGCTACATGCTGTCGGTGTCGCACTTGGTGCCACGCAAAGGGGTCGATATCCTGCTGCGCGCGCACGCGATGCTGTGCGCCGCAGGGCACACGGATCTGTGCTTCATCGTCGTCGGGCAAGGCGGTGAGGAAGGCGACTGCGAAGTGGATCTGCGCGCGCTGGCGACCGAACTGGGGATTGCCGACCATGTCGTCTGGGCGGGCGCGGTACTGAACACCGACCTGCATGCCTGGTACTCTGCGGCCGACGTGTTTTGCCTGGCCAGCGAAAAGGAAGGCTGGCCCAATGTCGTGCTCGAGGCCATGGCCTGCGCCACGCCGGTGGTCGCCCATCGCACCTGGGGCGTGCCTGAGATCATCACGGGGCCGGATCTGGGGATCCTGGTCGACGCCCGCGAACCGGCGCCGTTCGCGCACGCCATCGGCATGGCGCTGGAAAATGACTGGGACCCGGCGCGGCTACGAGGTTATGCATTGGAGAATACGTGGGACAAGGTGGCCGACGGGCTGCTTACGCACTTCGAGTCGATCGTCAGGCCCGCTCAGAAAGCGGGGGTCAGGTCTGACAAACGGACACAAGCTCAGCCGTAGTACCAGTACATTGAAGCTTACAGATAAGGCCGTGTCCATTTGTCAGACCTGACCCCGGCTGTGCGCAAGCGAAGTCGAAACCGCCTGACAATTGGCCCCCGCTGCCAGCGACATTGGCAACGCCAACTCCACGCTTCTTACTCCGGCGTGCGCCACTCGCCGTCGGGAGCATCCTCATCGAGCGCGAAATCCCCGCGCGCCAGCGCCAGCAGCACCTCATGCGCCGCCTGCACATGGTCGGCCGGAACCAGGAGGCGCACGCCGCCCAAGGCAGGCGCCAGCAGCAGGTCGGTCTGCATCAGGTGCGCGTCGGCCAGCATTGCCGGGATGCCCGACGCTTCAAGGCAGCCCTGCGCCAGCGTGGCGTCCACGGGAATCATGTAGCGGGCCACGACGTACAGATCGCGCTCGGGCACGGCTTCGATATCGGGGTGGGCGGCGAGCCAGTCGTTCAGTGAGAGCGTGTGCATCGGGGTTCCTTGGCTTAGCGCAGCAGTGCGGGAAGGTGCGACAACAGGTACAGGATCACGCCGATCATCCCGCCCACGATGGTGCCGTTAATGCGGATGTATTGCAGATCCTTGCCGATATTGAGTTCAATCTGGGCCGACATTTCGCGGTCGTCCCATTGCTTGACGGTGTCGGCGATATGGCGCGTGAGGTAGCCTGCAAATTCGGGCGCCACGCCGCGCGCGGCGGCTTCGAGGTTCTCCTGCAGCGACTGGCGCAGTTGCGGGTCGTCGCCCAGCGCCTTGCCGATCCAGGCGCCCATGCCGACGATGCGGCGGCGCATGCTCGAATCGTCGCTGGCCAGGTCGCGCTTGAGCCACGCTTTCAGCTCGGTCCAGAGCGAACCGACGTAACCGTTGAAGGTGGCGTCTTCGAGCAGGTAGCGCTTGACGTCATCGGCTTTGGCAAGAAAGTCCGGGTCGACTTTCAGGTGCTCGATGAAATCGGCCACATACTCGTCAAAGCGTGCGCGCAGCGGGTGCGCAGGGTCGGCCGCGACCTTGTTGAGCACGCCTGACGCCAGGCGCACGGCGATGTCGGCGCCTTTACGGCCAATCAGTTCGGACGGCAGCATGCGCTCGACAAACGCATAGTCTTCCTTGAGCCAGTCGACGATGCCCTCGGCGATGGCGCCCTGGGTCTCGGTGTTGTCCAGCAGATGGGCAAGCTGGCGGATGCCTTCGTCGAGCAGTTGCTGGTGGCGCCGGCCGCGCGTCAGGCTCTCGAGGATGGCGCCGCTCGACTTCGACAAGTCGACGCTGCCCACCATCGTGTGCACTGCGCGCCGGATGACGTTCTGCACCGGCGCATCCTCGATGAAGTCGAGCATGAAGGTGGCGGCGCGCACCAGGTGCGCACCCATCAGTTCGGTATTCGCGGGTTTGGCCAGCCAGTCGGCCAGCAGTTGCACCGGATCGTGGCGGCGGATCAGCTTGAGGATCGACTCGGTGTCGAGGAATTTTTCGCGCACGAACAGCGCCAGGTTGTCGGCGATCTTGTCCTTGTTGCCAGGGATGATGGCGGTGTGGCGCGAGATGATCGGAATCGGGATGCGCTTGAACAGCGCGACCACCGCGAACCAGTCGGCCAGCGCGCCGACCATTGCTGCTTCGGAAAACGCGCGCAACAGGCCGGTCCACCATGTCTGCGGCAGCAGCAGGCTGACCACGAACAGCACGGCTGCGCCGATGAAGAAGCTGAGGGCGATCAGTTTGGACTTGCGCAGTTCGTCGTGCTTTTGCATGCGGGGCAGCCCGGCTGTGGCGATGCTGCCATGCTAGCCGACTTTGCCCGCGCGTGACGCGCCGGCTGCCCGCGACACATCCTTCTTCCAGGGGAATCGGGGCGCCTTACGCCGCCACTTCTTCCTCGCACAAGGTCAGCTTTGCGCAGCGCTGTCCGTGCAGCTGCGGCAGCAGCAGTTCGCTGCGTGCTTCCAGCAGCGCAAACACTTCGTCCTTCGACAGCACATACTGCTCCAGCAACGTGTCCTTGAGCGACTCCATCATCAGCTTGTAGTCGCGAATCGCGTCCAGCGTGTAGCTGTACAAGGCATCGGCCTTTTCTTCCACCAGCCGCACCGTGTGCTCGCCGCCGATATCCTTCTGCAACTGGCTGTAATCGATCTTCGAGCGCGAATACATCGACAGGCGGCTCACCATCAGGTTGAGCATCTTCGTGATCTTCTCGATGTCGTTCTGGCTGCCCACCGAAATACCGCGCGGGCCATAGAACAGTTCTTCGGCTGCGACGCCGCCGTACAGACCCACCACGTCGCGCTCGAGTTCTTCCAGCGTGCGCAGCGACATGTCTTCGCCCGACTGCAGCACATAACCCAGCGCGCCGATCTTCGACACCGCCTCGGTACTGATCTTGAGCAGGTGCGAGCGTTCCTTGACTTCGGCCAGCGTCATCCCCTGGCGCAGGAACGGATCGATCTGCATGAAGAAGTGGCCCAGCTCGTGCAAAGCGATCCGCTCGCGCTGCTTGTGCTTGTCGAGCGTCGTGGCGCGGTCGGTCAGGCCGATCGTGGCACGTTCGTAGGCGCGGAACAGCAGGTTCGTGTTGATGATCGTCTTTTCCTGGATCGACAGCATGCTGGCGCGTTCGACCACGGTTTCCAGCAGCGCCGGACTCAGGTTCTGGGTGATCTCAGCGACCTGGTCCAGGTTCAGGTCATTCCAGTCGACGAGGCCATCCTTCTTGCGCGACAGGAAGCTGCGCAGCAGTTCGCGGCGCTCGGCCTTGTTCGGCAGGCGGAAGTTGATCTTGACCGAGAAGCGGCGCAGCATCGCTTCGTCCATCTCGGTCGAGTTGTCATCGAAGTTCGAGGCGACGATCCAGATGACGCCTGCGCCCTTGTCGCTTTTCACGCCGTCGAGCAGGCCAAGCATCGTGTTGGCGGTGTCGTCTTCCCATTTCTTTTCGCTGCGGCCGCGCGGCATGAAGAGGCTCTGCGCTTCGTCCAGGAAAATGATGCACTTGCCCTTGGCGCAGGCCTTGCGGTGCAGGGCATTGAGCGCCTTGGAGCCGCCGCCGACATAGCCCGATTCGAGCGCCGAGCCGGACGCCGAAATCATCGGCAGGTTCAGGCGCTTGGCCAGGTAACCCACGAGCTTGGTCTTGCCGGTACCGGCCGGGCCGGTGAGCATCACGTTGAACGGCTTGTCGATATTGTGCGACTGGTATTCGGCGCGGTTGCGGATCATCTCTTCCAGGTGCAGCACTTCCTGCTTGATGTCGTCCATGCCGATCAGGTCATCCATGCTGCCCTTGAGCTTGTCCGGCGTGATGACCGACGCGCTCATGCCCATGCCCGGCATCCCGAATTTGATGAGGTACAGCACCAGCAGCACGATGGCGATATTGAATGCGTTCTGCTTGAAAAAGGTGCCGGTGCGCGCGAGCGTGCTTTCACCCTCATCCATCACGGCTTCGTGGGCCGCCAGGTAGTCGTCCTTGGCGATCGAATACGGAATCGCGTTCTTGAGCAGCACTTCGCGCTCCAGCGACAAGTGCGAGGTGCTCGGCACCTTGACCACGTTCAGCGCTGCCGAATCCTTGAACTTGTAGATGTAGCGCGGCGCTTCCGATAGCGGTTTGGCAATGAGCAGGTATTCCAGACGGGCCTTTTGACCCGCCAGTGCGGTGATCTCGGCAATGTTCTGCGAATGAACAACCGGGCGCGTGTCCTGCGGCACATTGGATTTGAAGACCGCCAGCGTCACCAGCATGGCCATCAGGATGACGGCAAGGATGCGGACGTAGACGTTCTTGAATGCAATCTGAAGACGGGAAAAATTGGGCATAAGGTGTACTCGTCGAAAATGCGTGAAGCAAAGAGAGACTGGGGTGCCATGCCACCGGTAACGGTAGTCGGCGTCGGCGATAAGCCAACAAATTCGCGTTGCTGCGGCTTGCTTTTTGATGCTTGCAAGCAAGGGAGTAAGAAGACTATACCTTCAAAAAAAATCGCCGGGAATACCAAAAAGTCAAAAACCCACGTGATTTAAGGCGAATGAAAGTCTTGATAATGGAATTGATTATCCGACTGACAGCATTCGTGATGAGTGTGTCAAATAAATCGGCAATTATTGCGAGATAGGCATGACGAAATGCCTAGGAGATGGGTAGAGATATTGTTGAGCGCTGCATATTTACCACAGTCAACTTTTTAAGACTGCATGCAATATGACGCTATCGGTACATAAAGTGATGGCTATTTCTGCAACTGCTCAGGCAAATGCGTGCAGGCTCGCACCGATTCGAAAAAACAAGTCGGGATAGAATCGGGCGATAAAATGATTCACCAAAGGCCGCGGCCGCTTATTCAGCCAGGCGCCGGTCAATCGGCGCCATCGCGGCACAGGCCATCCAGCTTGATCATCGTATTCCAGTTGCGTGACGTCACGCCATCGCCCAGCCGTTTGCCGAGCGCTGTCGCAGCGGCGCTGTCGAGCAGGCCTTGCGGGCACCACACATACACTGCGTGGCGTCCAGGCGCCATGGTCTCGGGCGCCCAGTCCTGGCGGCACAGGTCGGCCGCCAGCGCGCGTTGCGGCTCGCCTGCCAGCAGGAACGCGAACAGGCGCGCGTGGTCGGTGGCCACCTGCAGCAAGGGGTTGTCGTCAATGATCTCGGCCACTTCATCGCATGCAAACACGAAGACGCGCGCACTGACACCCAGATGCAGGGCGATGGCCGCTTCGATCTCTTGCGCCGCATTGACGGGCGGGACAACGGCGTCGAACACGATGTTGCCGCTATTGAGCAGACTGCGCACGCCCGTATAACCGAGGTCTTCGACCAATTTACGCAGGTCGGCCATTGCAATGCGTTTGGCGCGGCCAACATTCACGCCGCGCAGCAGGGCAATGTAGCGCAAGCGCGGCGCCGTGTCGGCCCCGGCCCGCATGCTATTGCAACCCTTCCTGGCGCAACGCTTCCTGCACCGCAGGCAGCGTCTTGATGCGTGCATGATAGGCCTGCAGTGCCGGCCAGTGATCCAGCGAGAAACTGGTGAACCCCACCCAGTTCAACACGGTAAACAGGTAGGCGTCGGCCACGGTGAACCCGTCCCCGACCAGGTAACCGTCGTCGCCGATCTGACCCGCCAGGTACGTCAGTGGCGCCGCCAGCGCCGTCCAGGCGGCTTCCTTGGCCTCGCTCGACGCGCCCGGTGCAAAGATGGGCGAAAAACGCTTGTGCAGCTCGGTCGATGTCCACGCCAGCCATTCCATCGATTCGTAGCGCTCAAACGTGCCGGAGGCAGGCATCAGCGCGCTCGCCGGGGCCTGGTCAGCCACGTATAGCAGGATGACCTGGCTCTCGGTGAGCAGCTGGCCACCTTCCAGCGCCAGCGCCGGTACATAGCCCTTGGGATTGATCGCCCGGAAATCTTCGCCACCCGCGGTCAACTTGGTGCGCAGGTTGACGCGCTCGCTGTCAAACGGCAGGCCGGAGGCGATCAGGGCGATACGGGGCGCGAGCGAGCAGGCGCCGGGACTGAAGTAGAGTTTCACGGGGTTCCTGAAATGGTGATGGATGGCAAAAGCCTACAGCATTTTGGCGCCGCCCTCCAGCGACAGGCGCTGCAGCATGAACGCGACATATTGTGTCGCCGCCGTGATCTGCACGCACACCGGTGATACCATCGTTTGAATATTGAATGGAGGAAACTATGAGCGACGATCACGAGATGGTCCCGGTGACCAGCGCATTACCGGGCATGGTGCTGTCGGACGAACTGCTCGACAGCCATGGCCTGGTACTGCTGGCCAAAGGCACGGTCTTGAGCGAGGCGATCATTGCATCGTTCGCACGCCATCAGATCGACATGGTGCCGGTGGCGCGCGTGGAAGCGCACCGCGCACCAAATGCAGCAGCGGTACAGGCGCGGCTGGACATCGTGTTTCGTCGCCACGACCGCGACGACGACAGCGACTGGGCCGGCAACCTGCTGCGCCGCTACGTCGAGGATTACCGGCTCGAACGGCAGGTGGCGCCATGACGCTCGATGAACTGACGACCGGCCTGGACGACCTGCCCTCGCTGCCCGCCGTCGTGAT
>Ga0308164_10003124_pt1 | contig 15408 bp, 14 predicted proteins | sample PhyTR2_FD_201031 | JGI IMG/M metagenome (GOLD analysis project Ga0308164, IMG submission 201031) | Phyllosphere microbial communities from UC Gill Tract Community Farm, Albany, California, United States - DLSLT.R2 | ecosystem: Host-associated > Plants > Phyllosphere > Unclassified | place: USA... | reverse complement strand
GATTCCATTATATTTGTCGTTCAGTAGATCATGATAATGCCCTTCATATAATTTCAGTTGCTTATCTGCCGATGAAGCGTTTTCCATAAAGTATTTGCTTCCACTGGGCAAAGTGGCTTTGTCTGCAGTACCATGCAGGATGAGCAGGGGAAGGTCTATATCAGACATTTTTGTCTTCAGATATTCGGCGGCAAGCATTAACTGCTGCATTGTTTTAGCGGGTTGTTTTTCATTTGCAAGTAATGGATCGTGGTTCATCTTGTAAACAATTGACTTGTCGCGGGAGAAATCACTGTTATTTAATTTTATTAGCCTTACATGAGGAATAACACGGCTAAGGAATTTAATTGTTGCAAGCGCAAAACCTGGTGCAGGGAGATGAAATGCAAAACTTTCGCAAATGAGCCCGTCAAGTTTGGCCTGGTACAGCTGGGCATACACTGATGCAAATACACCACCTGCACTATGGCCGAATAGAAATAGGGGAAGAGCTGGATGTGATGCTGTTGCGATATCCACCAGCTGATTGATGTCTTCAATAATTTTTTTGTAGTCAGCAATGTAGTACCGTTCACCATCAGACAATCCGCGGCCGGGAAGGTCGATCGCATATACTTCATAGTCGTTTTGGCTAAGGTAACCCGCAAAGTTTTGATAGTATTCGCTATGCGAGTTGAGTCCGTGAACGATGAGGACTATGCCCTTAGGTTTAGTACCCGATAGCCAGTTTCTATAATAGATATGTTGTCCCTGATGATTGGTGAAAGTTGATACCCGTAGTTTTTCTATTGAGTCCATAACAGGCTATAGCATCAAATACATGCCATCAATTGGCAATAATTAATTTATTGGAATGAAAGTTTGGAAGGGGTTGAAGATCAGTGTGTTGTATGTTTATTATAGAAAAATGGGGAATACACGAAGTCCGGTGCCTCCGATATTTTCGGAGGCACCGGACTTCGTGACTACGGAAATATCGGAGTTTATATTATTTTCGATTTAGTTCGCGTCCGGATTGATGAAGTCATCTTTTTTTATTCCGAGTTTCATCATTTTTGATTCCAGGGTGGTCGGTTTGAGGTTAAGTAATTCTGCAGCACCGTTTATTCCCCGTATACGGCCGTCCGACTTTTTAAGAATGGAGATGATATATGCCTTTTCTGTTTCCATCTGAATAAATTTTACGTCTTGAAGCGTTTCAATGTTTTGGCTGCGTGTTACACGGGGTGCGGCACCTGTAAGGCTCCGCATCAATTCTAAAGGTGATTTTCCATCACTCATGATAACAGATTGCTCCAGAACATTTTCGAGTTCACGAATATTTCCAGGCCAGTTATAGGCATGCATTTCTTTCATCATAGCTGGCGAGATGCCTTTGAATGCCTTATTGAATTCTTTGCAGAACTTGTCTGCGAAATACAATGCCAACTCATTAATATCGCTCTTTCTTTCCCGCAATGGAGGTAAAGTGATGGGGAAAACATTTAGACGGTAATAGAGGTCAAGACGGAAATTTCCATCGGCCACTTCTTTTTCAAGATAGCGGTTTGTAGCGGCCACAATGCGTACATTTACCTTTCTGGGTATGCCGCCTCCTACATATTCAATTTCCTTTTCCTGCAATACCCGTAGTAATTTAACCTGCATCTCCAGTGTTAGTTCTCCAATTTCGTCTAAAAAAATGGTCCCTCCCTCAGCCTGTTCAAACTTTCCTTTTCTTTTTTCAATAGCACCGGTAAATGCACCTTTTTCATGACCAAAAAGTTCTGACTCTATCAGCGTGGGTGGAATGGCAGCACAATTCACCTTGATGAATGGTCCGCCTTTTCTGGTGGACAGCGAGTGGATGGACTGGGCAATTTTTTCCTTGCCGGTGCCGCTTTCACCCAGTATTAAAACTGATGTAGTGTAAGGAGCAACCTGTGTAATCAGGTCCAGGGTAGCCAGTAACAGCGGATGTTTTCCTATAATGTTTTTAAATGCGGGATGATCTGTAGTGGCCCTGTTTTTTGCAATTATCGGGCTCGGCTGTGCTTCAAGCGGGGTAGGGGCAGTTTCATGATAATTGATTTTTTCTGTCACAATCATTAGACATGCTTTCAGCCGGTTGAGCATATCGATATGGTTTTGGGCGTAAATATCCCGTTGACGGCTATAAAAGAAATAGTGTACATCCTTTCCATTGCTTAACACAACAGGAAATACCAGATAGGACTGCATATTAAAAAAGTTCAGCAATATTTGTTGTAGCGAACCAACAGGGTTATTCTCATTTGCGAACGGAGGGTTATAAATTGTGGCATCCGGAGGTGTAGCACTTTTTTTTAAGGTTTGGTAAAGTGCATCTCCTTTTAAGCCTGTTATGGTTAGCAATTCCTGTTCACCTATGAACTGGTATTCGTTATACCCTGTGCGTAGGTATCCGGTTTCATTAAAATGCGTTTCGTCCGGCGGACCTTGTTTCACCAATAACAAATCAAATGGTATATGTGGTTGTATTGCACGGGTAATCTCGGCCAACTTTTGCGTACCATCTGAGCTCTCGTTGGTGATATGCACAAACTGGTTGTGCAGCATTTGCTCCTGCCTTAATTTGGATTCGAGGCTATGCTGATGACGGTACCACGCAATATCAAGTGCCACCAGTAAATCCTGTTCCCTAAAGGGTTTAACAAGAAATCCATAGGGCTCAGTTGTTTTTGCCTGTTCAAGAACTTTCTGGCTTGAATAAGCAGAAAGATAGATAAATGCAATGTTTGCAGCCTTCAGTTTTCTGGCGAGATCGATTCCCGATTCTTTTCCTTCTAACTGAATATCAAGTATAACAAGATCTGGTATTTGCTTTTGCATGATCTCCGCCGATTCTTCGGCAGATGCCGCAATACCAATCACCTTGTAGCCCGATTGTTCCAGCAATAAACGCAGATCATTCGCCAGTACAAACTCATCTTCTACAATTAGCACTTTGTTTCTCATATCTATATATCCAGGCAGAACCTGTTTAAAATTATGTATTTAATTTTAAACCTGACCGTAATATGTACTTCGATTATTTTCGAAATCGAACTGTTTTTAATCAACTTTATTACCACTGTAAAGAATACGGAACTGTTGAATTTTAATATAGCCGCAATCTCTGTAGCTGGCAGCGGGCTTTTTCCCAAAGAGTCAAACAGTAACTAATATAATGAATAAGTTACATATTGACGTTAGTGGCTGGCGATATTCTTTTGAAGAAAGCTGTCAATTAATTCAGATACTTCATTGGCATATTCTTCGAGGAGAAAATGACCTCCATCAAAAAGATGGATTTCTGCATCGGGCAAATCCTTTTCATAGGCCAGGGCACCAGCTCCGGGAAAGATCTTGTCGTTTTTACCCCAGGCGAGCAGGACTGGTGGCTGGTAAGTACGGAGGTATTTCTGCCATTCCGGGTATTTAGGGAAGTTATTTGCATAATCTTTGAATAAAATCTTCTGAATATCTTTTATTCCATGGCGCTCGAAGATGAAATGGTCCATATAGTAACTGTCCGGGCTGATAAAATCAGGCTGCGCGGCACCAAATAAATATTGTTCTTTTATACCTTCAAAGGACATCATATAGTTGATTACAGCTTCCAGGCCTGCATTATCCTGTGCCTGGGTTAAGGCCCCGACTTTTTGCACGTCGGGACCCAGGCCTTCTAAATAAACATTTGCGTTTTGGATGATCAGGGAGCTGACCAGCTCCGGCCTCCTGGTAATGACCCGAAAACCCACTGGACCACCATAATCCTGCATGTAAAAGCTGATAGACTGTAAGTTGAGGTGATCGATGAATTTTTCAATGATTTCTGCAAGATGGTCAAAGGAATAATCAAAAGCAGAAGGTGAGGGCCAGCTGCTATAACCAAAACCGGGATAATCAGGAGCAACCAGATGATAGTCCTGCGACAGTAGTTTGATGAGGGTACGGAACATATGGGAAGAGGATGGAAACCCATGTAAAAATAAAATGGTAGGCTTTTCCGGATTTCCTGCCTCTCTGTAAAACAATTCTACATCCTCAATTTTTACTGTACGGTAGGAGGTACGCTCAAGACAATCGCTGTGGTTGGTTTTCATGACTTTGAATTTATATTGCTTGCGTTGACTGAGCAGACTCTGAATAATTCCGCGCAACCTTACGGTCCAGGAAATCTTTAATTGTTGCTCCGATTTCGTCCCCGAAGCTCTCTAGCGCAAAATGCCCGGTATCAAATAAATGATACTCCAGATTCTTAACATCTTTTTTATAAGCCTCGGCACCGCTTACAGGGAAGATATAGTCGTTCTTTCCATATACTATGAGCATTTCAGGATTATAGTCCCTAAAATATTGTTGCCATTTAGGATAATTTGGTGGGTTAGTTCCATAATCATAGAACAGGTCTAACTGTATCTGACCGTTTTCTGGTCTTTCCAGATGGCGCAGATCCATTTCCCAGTTATCAGGACTAATGACAGAAGGGTCTGGTACGCCATGCGTGTATTGCCATTTTAACCCGTCCGGATTATGAAAAGTGGATAATGTATGTTCGGCCTCTTTATCATTTCTGTCTTTCCAGTATGCTTTAAATGGGTCCCAGAAGGCTTCAAGTCCCTCTTCGTAAGCACAGCCATTTTGCACTATCAGGCTGTCAATTCTTTCGGGATGTTTTGAAGCAATCCTCCAGCCAACAGGTGCGCCATAATCCATTAGATAAAGACTATACCTTGTAATACTTAATTTGTTCAGCAACTCTTCAATAATGTCCGCGAAGTTGTCAAAGGTGTAGGCGAATTCGGCAATAGGCGGTTGTTCACTTCTTCCATAACCCGGATAGTCAGCAGCTATAACATGATATTTGTCTGATAACAGTTCAATGAGGTTCCTGAACATAAATGAGGAAGCCGGATAACCATGTAACAGTACAACTGTTGGTGCATCTTTTGGTCCCGCTTCACGGTAAAAGATATTGACCCCATTGATTTCAATAAACTGGTAGTGCGTCTGATTTTTCATAATTTTAAGAATTAAGTTTAAGACTGTGCGGATAATTGGCCCTGGCTACCAATTATTGCCGGCCGGGATGAATGTTTCATACTCTTAAATCAAATTTAGAGACTATAGTTGTACGGGAAGAATTTGATATATGACCTGAATAATGGGTGTTATCAGAATATTTATAAATTGGATGAGCAGACAGCATATTTATGCATCTTTGCGTTAAATACAGAAAATGATCAAACATCTTTCTATTAGTGACTTTATACGCTTAGCCAAATCCATCCCTTTAGTCGATGTAAGAACTCCTGCTGAGTTTGAACAAGGGAAAATCCCGGGCTCCTTCAATATTCCCATTTTTACCAATGAGGAACGTGTACTTGTTGGTACAACTTACAAACAGGTGGGAAGGGAAGAGGCGATTTTGCTCGGCCTTGACCTTACTGGTAATAAATGGTCTGGATTTATAAAAGAAGCTTTGGAAATTGCCCCGACAAAGAAGATTGCTGTCCATTGCTGGCGTGGAGGAATGAGAAGTGCTTCAATGGCATGGGCGTTCGATTTATATGGATTTGATGTTTATCTCATAGAAGGTGGTTACAAGAGTTACCGCAGATGGTCAGCTCAGCAATTTGAAAAAAATTATCCACTCACTATTTTAGGCGGGATGACTGGATCAGGTAAGACAAAAATTCTTCATCAGTTATGTTCAATGGCTGAACAAGTTGTTGATCTTGAGGAATTAGCACAGCATCAGGGTTCTTCCTATGGTACGATGAACAGTATGGTGCAGCCGACACAAGAACAATTTGAGAACAATCTGGCGTTTAAACTTCATGAACTTGATTCCACAAAACGAATCTGGGTTGAAGATGAGAGTTTGACAATCGGTAAGAGATGTATCCCTAAGCCATTTTGGAATCAAATGAGGATTGCACCTTTGGTAAATCTAGATGTTTCAATCGAACAACGTGTAGATTTGCTGGTAAAAGAATATGGGGCTTTGCATCAGGATTTTTTGATCACTTGTACGGAAAGAATATGGAAAAGGTTAGGTCCTGAACAAACTAAAAATGCAATTGCAGCCATCAAAGAAAACAGGATGGCCGATTTTATTCGTATCGTTCTGGTTTATTATGATAAAACATATTATACAGGTTTAAATAGAAGGGATAAAGAGAGCATCGTTTCTGTCGATATACAAAACAATGACTTTAGATCTAATGCTGTCAAAATTCTGCAAATCGTGACGCTGGACAAAACAAAATAATAATAAACAGAAAATGGGTTTACAAAAAATAAAGCTTACTCAATATTCTCACGGCGCAGGTTGTGGCTGTAAAATAAGTCCTGCGATATTGGATAAAATATTACATAGTGATATCCCGTCAACTATCGACCCGAGGCTCCTGGTGGGCAACGACAAAAGAGACGATGCTGCCGTTTTGGATCTGGGCAATGGAACGGGACTGATCTCAACAACGGATTTTTTTATGCCAATTGTTGATGATGCATATGATTTTGGTAGAATTGCCTCTGCAAATGCAATAAGTGATGTGTATGCTATGGGTGGACGGCCGGTTCTGGCTATTGCTATTTTAGGCTGGCCAATTGATAAGCTTCCTCCAGAGACAGCCCAGGAAGTTTTAGAGGGTGCGAGAGCAGTTTGTGCCGAGGCCGGAATCACACTTGCTGGCGGCCATAGTATCGATTGCCCAGAGCCTGTATTTGGTCTTTCGGTGAATGGTATAGTAGATATCCCAAATTTAAAACAAAACTCTACAGCCACTGCGGGTTGCCGTCTGTATTTGACTAAAGCACTGGGCGTCGGTATATTGTCTACTGCACAAAAAAAAGGGATATTAAAATCAGAGGATGCGGTTATTGCTTTAAAGAGTATGACAACCCTAAATAAATTGGGTGAAATATTTGGCGGTTTAGATGCAGTTAAAGCGATGGCAGACGTCACTGGTTTTGGACTGCTGGGACATCTTTCAGAGATGTGTGAGGGCAGTGGGTTATCAGCCGTAGTTGAGTTTGATAAGGTTCCCGTAATATCTTCTCTGCCATATTATCTTGAACAAAAATGCTACCCCGGAGGCACACAGCGAAACTGGAATAGTTATGGTCATAAAGTAAACGAATTGACAGATCAGCAAAGGTTTGTACTTGCAGACCCACAAACAAGTGGAGGATTATTGGTTGCAGTAACACCTGAAGGTGTAGAAGAATTTGAGCAACTACTGAAAGAGCAAGGCTTATCTGCACAACACTTCACTGCTTTCGGCTGGTTAGAAGACAAAACAGGTGAAACTGTAATTTCTGTTATTTAATTTTAAAGTTTAAACATATGGTATTTAAATATTTGAGTCTACTTTTTTCAATTCTATTGATAACGTTTTTTGCTTTGACCACTTCTGCGCAGGTATCTAAAGTTCATTTTCAAGCTAATCCCTGGAAGGCCGGGCAATTAATTTCGCCAGAAGATCTGGCGAATCTGATTGGAGCGAAGGAGCAGGTGAAAATCTATAATATTGGTGTTGTAGAAGATATAAAAGGTGCCGTCAATTTGGGGCCGGCCAGTGATCAGGCAAATCTGGAAAAGCTGCAAAAGATAGCGGAATTAGGAAATAAGAATGAACTTATAATTATATATTGTGGTTGCTGCCCTATGGATAAATGCCCAAATATCAGACCGGCATTTAAGCTATTATCAGCAAGTAAATTCACCAACGTCAGACTATTGGATCTTCCTGTTAATCTAAAGGTCGATTGGATTGATAAAGGATACCCGGTTAAGTAATTTCAAATCTGGAAAGATGATCCTGGCGATATATAAATCCGTTCTTACTCTCACTGGTTGTGGTACTGGATAGTTATCGGAAATGACAAGTCATCAGGAGCGGGAAGCGCGCGTATCTACTCCGGCTTTTTTCGTTTTGCTGCTTTTTTACGCTCGGTGATTGCCTTGTTGAGTAAGTATTCAATTTGCCCGTTAATGCTTCTGAATTCGTCGTTTGCCCAATCTTCCAGTTCTTTTAGCATTTCAGGACTTACCCTAAGTACAAATGGTTTTTTCTCAGCCATAATTTCATGTTGCTGCTGCTACTGCATGCATTTGCCTTTTTAAATGTATTTCCAACGCCAGGAATGCCAGCATAAGTATCCACCGGTTTTGTTTGAATTGCGCTGTGAAAGTGATCACTGGGGTATTAAAAGCGCGGGCTTTAATGCTTAATATTTCCGATCCATCAGTGGCTTGCCAGACCGATATACTTTTCCAAAATGACGGTTTTACAAACGTAGCTGTAAACCCGTCAATAGCAGTAAAGGTAATTTTTTGCGACCAAAAATCAGTTGATGTGTAACCAATAGTTTCACCTTCGATGTTTTTGATGTCGGTATTGCGCCAGCCATTTCCAGTGATTAACCAGGTGTCTTCACCAGTTTCAATAAAAACCCTGGGCTTAAACGTTCCTTCGTTCCGCAGTATTCCATAATTATACTGTCCGTCAGTGAGTTCATAGGTAGGGTGTAAAAAACCGATTCGTTTTACGATTAATTCCGTTGTAGTTAACGACTTTATCAAACTATAGTTATTCATGCTTAATGATACAAAGTGCCTGTGTTTATAACTGGTGATACAGCTCGTTCCCCACAAAGTACAACCAGCAGGTTGCTTACCATTGCGGCTTTGCGATCTTCATCAAACTCAACAATATTTTTCTCAGACAGACGCGCAAGGGCCATTTCTACCATTCCAACAGCACCTTCTACAATTTGTTTCCTGGCGGCGATGATAGCAGAAGCCTGTTGCCTTTGGAGCATTGCATTAGCAATTTCAGGAGAATAAGCAAGGTGTGAGATACGCGCCTCCAGCACCTGTATGCCCGCACGGTCCAACCGCTCATTAAGTTCCTGCTCCAGCATATGGCTTACCTGATCTGCACCACCGCGAAGTGTAACCTCTCCTGATTCATCTTCCAAATTATCATATGCGAAACCGTTAGCCAGGTGCCTTACTGCCGCTTCACTTTGTATATTCACATACTGTAAATAGTTTTCAACAGCGAAGACAGCTTTGGCGGTATCTGTTACCTGCCATACAATAACCGCGGCGATCTCAATAGGATTACCCAGTTTGTCGTTCACTTTTAGTTGTTGTCCGTTGAGGTTATACGCTTTAAGTGAGATATTCCTTTTCACTGTAAAGGGGTTAACCCAGTAAAAACCATCTTTTTTAACGGTTCCTACATATTTACCGAATAAGGTAAGCACTTTGGATTCATTCGGGTTGACAATGATTAATCCGGTTAGTACGAACATTACGTCAATCAGAGAAAGAATGATGCAGGCTGCGGTGTATCGCGCTATACCTAGATAGACAGCTATTGCCGCAAGTACAAAGAAGATTGTTAAGGCGCCGTAACCTGACGCAGGATTGGTAGTTTTTTCGGTCTGCATAGTTTTGTATTTGATTTAAAATGATATCATAAAGATATCAAATAATTTATTTAAAATCAAGTATACAAGATGCTTATGATTAAATACTAATTTTCTGCGGTGATAAATTCCGCGGAAATTTTGGGCATAAAAAAAGAGATCATTCGATCTCTTTTTTTTATTATGTCGGGGTGGCAGGATGCCTAACCCAACTCTTAAAATATTGATTGTTAATCGTATACCAAATAAAAATCAATTCAGGGAGCCTAATAGGGCACATATTATTAAATATGCATTGCCTTAGTTTAACGCCCTAATGACCTTTTTATCATTAGATTATCAATGAACTATACTCGAATATAGCTTTTATCTATTAATAAGCAAAATTTTGAGAGTCATTAAACAAGCTCTAGGGTATGGTCTTTAATAAGCCGTTTAATTTCTGGTGAATAGACTAGCAGATCAATTATCGAGGTGGAAGTAAAGCATAAATATTGGGCATGTAAGTCTTAAACCAAGATGGTAAATTTTCATCCGAAAGAGGTGTAAAGGCTTCATTTTCACGTAAGCTGCAAACTGGTAAAATTGTGCTAGAAGTATCCAAAATTTCTATAGAATTGAACATATGAAAACGCTTGTCCAGCATATCCATGTTGCCATAATAGTTATTTTGTATATCTAAAGGATTAACATGAAATCCATTTTTTCTTACTCTGATTTCAACACGTTTTATAGATGTTGATACAGAATCCAAGCCACAAAAAATGAGATTGATATCGAATCCTTCGGCTTTAAATCGCTCAGGTATCTTCCATGCTCCTGCACCAGTAAAATGTCCTTCATATGCAAAATGTTGTTGATTTTGTATGTGACTGTCAACTAGTTCGATAAAGTGTTCTTCTAATGCCTCATTGGCTAAGTTTCTAGCCTCTTTTGAACTTTTATATTTTTTATAGTATTCAGTGTTTTTATTTGAATAGAATATATCGCCATCAAAGATATCTAGATCTTTGAATTCAACAGGAAATAACGCTTGCCTGTAAGTTGATTTACCTGCTCCATTACTTCCTGTAATAATAAATAATTGTGGTTTAGAGAAGAATGGCATGTTTTATCCTTACCGCAGCTGTCTCTGTCTTATTAAGAACTTTGACAATTGTTCTAGGGACATCAATATTCGTAATATCTATTTTTTCTATCTGGATTTTCCCATCTGGGTATTCATAATACGCTTGATCCTCAGAAAGTTCATTATCGGTTACTAGAAAACAATATCCTTGTTTTAAATCATTCTCTCTTAACTTCTGAATGACTGTCTGCATGGCACTAATTCGAGAACTATATCCATTATAAAAATGAGAAAACTCTTTTTTATAAGCTTGAGAATAACTATCGTTTCCATTTGAATTAAATGAAAACAGCTGGCCTTGCGCCTGATTTTTTATAAACTTTTTAGCCATGACACAAAATTACAAGTTCGACATTTACAAAATAACGCTTTTTTTTCGAGAAGGATATAGAAAATTAGAAAGATAAATGAAAAGCAACGTATAAGATAAATTGGATGCTTAAAATTTATCGCCCCCAAGAATTCCGCTTAATCCCATTTTCCTTGATATTGATTGATATAGATAGGGTTGAAAAAAAACAAAAAACCCCTTAAATCTTTGATTTTAAGGGGTTTTGGTGCTTATTAGCACTTTTTGTGTCGGGGTGGCAGGATTCGAACCTACGACCTCCTGCTCCCAAAGCAGGCGCGATACCGGGCTACGCTACACCCCGAAAATGGTATCACCTTTATGTCCCTCTTGCGGAGGTCTGCGCTTAACAAATATGAAGATCATCTTTGTTTGCAGAAACCTTATCTTTTTAATCTGTAGAGATCTTTCTGATTTGGTGTGCGACAAAGGTAAATAAACTCATGACATTTTTATACTTTCCATTACCCAAAAAAACAGAAAATACTTAATGCCTTGCTTTTCAAGCAGAAAAATTTTAATTCACCTCAATTATATGACTTGCAAAAGTAATTAATGGGATATTTCTCTATTTTTATCCCTGTCAAATCTGTTTATTCTATGAGAAAGAACCTGTTTTCAGCATTGCTGATCCTTGTATTTACCCACTTCAGCGCATGGGCCGCCAAGGTAGATACCGTAACCACCTACAGTGCTGCGATGAACAAAAATATCAAAGCTGTAGTGATCACGCCAGATAACTACAAAAAGGGAAAGAACTACCCTGTAGTTTATCTGCTGCATGGCGCGGGTGACCGCTATTCGGGCTGGATCACGCATGTTCCGGGAATAGCAGCTGCGGCAGACTTGTATCAGCAGATTATCGTATGTCCGGATGGAAATGTGACAAGCTGGTATTTTGACAGCCCGGTAAACCAGGACTGGAAGTATGAAACCTACATGATCAAAGAACTGGTACCCTGGATAGACAAAAATTATAAAACCATCAACGACCGTAAGGGAAGGGCTATCACCGGATTAAGCATGGGGGGCCATGGCGCCCTTTACCTTTCATTCAGGCATCAGGATGTTTTTGGTGCAGCGGGAAGCATGAGCGGAGGAGTCGACATACGTCCATTTCCTAAAAACTGGAAAATCGCTGAGAAACTGGGAACCATTGAAGAGCATCCGGAAAACTGGGAAAAGAATACAGTAATTAACTTAACACCACTATTAAGACCAAATTCGCTGGCGCTGATTATCGATTGCGGCACAAGTGATTTCTTTTATAAGGTAAATGTAGACCTTCATGAAAAATTACTCGCAGAAAATATTCCGCATGATTTTATTGTTCGTCCAGGTGGACACACGTGGCCTTACTGGACAAATGCAGTGAAATATCAGTTCCTTTACTTCAGCATTTTCTTCAATCAGCCGGAAAAATAATAGTTCCCGAACCTTTCATATTGATTAATGACCCTTCCATTTTGGAAGGGTTTTTTTGTTTATGAAATTTAATAATCTGATAGATGCGTGTTAATAAACTGATAATTAGTTATTTATGTGTCGGTGTCCTGTTTTGGTATAGTGATTGGCTATAGGCATTCTAAACACACAAATCATGATGGTACTCCTTTTTATCGCATTACTGATCCTGGTCTGGATCATTTACAAATCAATCGACTGGTTCGAAAAAATCTAAATCACTTATGATCGCATTATTTATTGTCGCAATCGCAGTATTTATCTACATGGTATACGTGCTGATTAAACCCGAAAAATTTTAATTGAAAGTTATGAACACTGAATTATTTGGAGTAGTTGCTACTTTCCTGCTCACCCTGGCGATCGCCATACCTTTGGGCAGGTACCTTGCCAAGGTATTTGCAGGAGAAAAAGTCTGGACAGACTTTTTAAAACCTGTTGAATCTGGTCTATTTAAGCTTTCTGGAATTAATCCTAAAGAGCAGATGGACTGGAAACAACATATGAAAGCATTGATGACGATCAATCTGGTATGGTTGATCTACGGTTTTTTTGTGCTGCTAAACCAGGATAAATTGCCACTCAACCCTGATGCCAATCCAGCTATGACACCTGATCTGGCATTTAATACTATTATTAGTTTTGTAGTAAACTGTAACTTACAACACTACTCTGGAGAGAGCGGGGCATCTTATCTCACACAGCATTTTGTGTTTATGTTCCTTCACTTTGTGAGTGCAGCTACCGGAATCGCTGCCGCTGTTGTATTATTTAAAGCGTTCCGCGATAAGTCTACTACAGAACTCGGTAATTTCTGGGAATTTTTTGTAAAAGCAATTACGAGGTTATTGCTGCCACTTTCATTTGTCATTGCGGTCATTCTTGCGTTTTCTGGTACACCTTCAAGTTATGAAGGAAAGGATCAGTTTATTTCGCTGCAGGGTGATACTGTTCATGTATCGAGAGGCCCGGCTGCAGCGATGATTGCTATTAAACACCTTGGGACCAATGGTGGTGGATGGTTTGGTGCAAACTCGGCCCACCCATTGGAAAACCCATCTTATATTACTGATTCGGTAGAGCTGATTGCGCAAGTGATTCTGCCTATGGCGATGGTTATCGCGTTTGGTATTTTCATCAGACGCAGGAAATTATCAATGATGATCTTCGGAATCATGACAATTGGTATGTTTTTGCTGCTTATCCCAACTATTAGCAGCGAACTGGGGGGAAACCCTGCCATTGCAAAAATGGGTGTATCCCAGTTATCTGGTGCTATGGAAGGAAAGGAAGTGAGGTTTGGACCTGCGATATCCGGCTATTGGAGTACAGTTACAACGATTATTTCCACCGGATCTGTTAATAGTATGCATGATAGTGGGATGCCTTTAACGGGCCTATGGCAGTTACTCGGTATGATGATCAATGCATTTTATGGAGGCTGCGGAGTGGGGGTACTCAATTATTTTATTTACCTCATCATTGCTGTATTCATTTCAGGTTTGATGGTAGGCCGTACCCCTGAATTCCTGGGCCATAAAGTTGAAGCCAGGGAGATCAAAATAGCAGCCATTATCACTTTGCTTAGCCCCTTACTGATTTTGGCAGGTACTGCGATAGCAAGTTTTATCTTCACGACACATGGAGATGCCTCCTGGGCGGTGCAACCTAAAAACTGGTTGAATAATCCAGGCTTTCACGGTTTTTCCGAAATGTTATATGAAATGACCTCTTCCAACGCAAATAACGGATCTGGTTTCGAAGGCTTGGGCGATAATAACGTGTTCTGGAATGTATCTACGGGATTTGTACTGCTCCTGGGAAGATTTTTACCAATCATTGGACCGGTTGCCATAGCCGGATTATTGGGCGCAAAAAAATATGTTCCGGAATCGGCAGGTACACTGAAAGCCGATACGTTGACCTTCAGCCTGATGACCTTCGCTGTAATCCTGGTTTTAAATGCCCTTTCTTATTTCCCTGCTTTAGCATTAGGTCCGCTGGCAGAATATTTTACCCTGATTAAATAGATATCATGAAGTCTTCCAATAAATTATTTGAACCTGCATTAATGCAGACTGCTATAAAAGAATCTTTTATTAAACTTGATCCCCGCGTAATGGTGCGCAACCCGGTAATGTTTACTGTTGAAGTAGGTACACTGGTAATGGCTTATGTAACTGTATATTCCTTTAGCCATACCGGTCAGGGTTCGCCTTTGTATAACTTCTTTATCTTTTTAATCCTTTTCTTAACTGTACTCTTTGCCAATTTTGCTGAAGCAATTGCAGAGGCACGGGGAAAGGCGCAGGCTGATAGCTTGCGTAAAACCAGGGAAGAAACGCCTGCAAAGGTGATATTGGAGAACGGTAATTTTGAAATGCGTTCTTCAAGTGAATTAAAAAAAGGTGATGTATTTTTATGTGAAGCGGGAGATACTATCCCGACAGACGGAGAAATTATCTCTGGTATTGCAACCATTGATGAGTCGGCCATTACAGGTGAGTCTGCCCCTGTCATCAGAGAAGCTGGTGGTGATAAATCTTCAGTTACTGGTGGTACAAAGGTATTGTCAGACGAGATAAAGGTTGTAGTAAGTACCGAACCGGGCGAAAGTTTTCTAGACAAGATGATTGCGCTTGTAGAGGGTGCCTCACGTCAGAAAACGCCCAATGAGATTGCCTTAACGATCCTTCTGGCAAGTTTTACACTCGTATTTATTATCGTTTGCGTAACATTGAAACCCTTTGCAGATTATGCAAATACACCTATCACGATTGCGGCGCTGATATCTCTGTTTGTATGTTTAATACCAACCACAATCGGCGGTTTGTTGTCGGCAATCGGAATAGCAGGAATGGACCGTGCGCTTCGTGCAAACGTGATCACCAAATCAGGTAAAGCGGTAGAAACTGCAGGTGACATTGATGTATTGCTCCTGGATAAAACCGGCACCATCACAATCGGGAACCGTAAAGCAACGAATTTTTATCCTACTGCGGCCGTGGACCAAAAA
>Ga0308164_10003119_pt1 | contig 15427 bp, 12 predicted proteins | sample PhyTR2_FD_201031 | JGI IMG/M metagenome (GOLD analysis project Ga0308164, IMG submission 201031) | Phyllosphere microbial communities from UC Gill Tract Community Farm, Albany, California, United States - DLSLT.R2 | ecosystem: Host-associated > Plants > Phyllosphere > Unclassified | place: USA... | reverse complement strand
GAACCACAGCGATGATGTGCGTATTGCCGGGCAACTGCAACCTGGGGTGTACCAGACCCAGGTGCTGCCTTACCGCGATAACCTCTCCATGGAGGTGGTGGTAAGGGTTGGGTTGCAACAGACCGTTAAAACCTACCGGGCGATCCCACAGGGCGATGCTGACCCTACCATGATCGGTACCAACACGGCCATGGCGGACTTGACCACCAAAGATGCCTTGAACATGGTCAGTCTAAGCTTCCAGTTGTTGGACCCAGGTTTTGCTATCTTGCGTAACGAGCCCATCTCTGACCACATGCTCATGGTAACCCTGCGTGACACCTTGCACTATCAATGGAGCAAGGGCGGGGAGAAGTTGGGACTCACCGGGGCTGATCGCTTTCGGGGAGTGGACATTGAAGAGCCGGTGGACAATGCACGCATCTTTAAGCAGATCATCATTCCCCCAATGAACCTGATCAAGCTGGCTGAATGGATGCAGGAGAACGATCAGTTTGGCTTCTACAGCAAAGGGTTGGGGAGTTACTACCGTAAAGGGATGTGGTACATCTACCCGCTGCTCAAGATTGGGCGTTACCAAACTGCGCGTAAGGTGGCTAACATCTACCGTTTACCTGAAGACGTTTTCCCAACACTTAAGAACAGCTGGTTTGTAGACGATAAGGTCTTGACCATTCTGGGCACCGGTGGCGGTGATAACGTGGACGGCTCTGACATCCTCAAGATGAACAAGGGTTCAGGTAAACGGGTGGTGAGCTCAGATGCGATCATGGGGGAGACGGGTCGCTACTTTGCTAAGGGCCAGGCCTTGACAACACGTGAGGACTCCTTAAGCGAGTACAAGACCTCTGAGCGTGGCAGTGGTGAGGAGTACATCCCTTTCCATGGCACACCCACCAACAACCTGTGTCGTCTACTGACTCAGAACGCTTACGCTGATGGATCGATTGTGAGCATCAACTGGCACAACTCGGATGTGGAGCAACTGGTGCCTGGTATGCCGTGCCGCTTCTTCTTCATGCATGGCAGTGACACCTTGATGTACCGTGAGGGAACAGTCATCAGTGCACGGGGTGAAACACAACGTGATAAGGACACCCCTAACCCGGTATTTCGTGAACACGCTTACCTGGAGCTCTTCATCAGTAACCAGACGGTGACTGTGACTGCTTGACAGTATTTTCTGTCTAGGGCAACATGCTTATACCGTCATGGAGTTCTTTGCGAAAGCAGGGGAGGAAAGATCCCCTCCTTTTTGCTTGTACCTTTAGGTAGTTATTCTCACCAGAAGAGAGATCAACAATGCAGACCCAAGAAGAAAGCCAAGAAGTCGCTTTTATTACCCCCGCAGAAGCTACAATCGAAGACCACAACTTGATGTGGGTAAAGCCCCAGTTGTTTCATCAAGGTTATGGGTTGGGGTATCTTCCAGAGAACTTCGAAGCAATGCCCCATGAAGAGCAGGTCAGAGTCTCACATGCTACTTTGGTAGGTAATGAGTACAGCATGGAACAGCTGCAACTTTTCCTGCAAGTAAGCGATGAGGAGTTGCCCCGCGAGATTACCCGAAAGGATGTGATCTACATGGTCCAGAAGCGCCTCCAGTGGGACCGTGACGTGATTACTATGTTCATGCTGGATATCCCAGCACCCATGCCTTAAAACGCACCCCAAGCAAACATAGAGCCATTAGCCTACCAGAGCAGATGCTCTGGTAGGCTATGCTTTCTTGCCTTTGCTGTTCAGTATTCTTTTCTCAGATTAAACAGGGGGATACATTCAGTACTTTCCGCCGTTTGAAAGCCTTTAGAAACAATAAGGAGATAAACCTGATCGAAAGCCAGGGTATCTGGGAATAATCCCAAAACGCAACGTAGCTCTTCTGTGGTCAATCGGACGCTAAGGAAGACTACACGAACAACAAGCAACAAGCACAAGTCTTGCTTCTCTTGCCAATGGAAGGACCAATAGGCTGGAAGTAGACGCCTTGAGTTATACTAATAAAGGGCAAATGAAAAAATACTGTTTAATAACCAATGTGAAATAACCCTTACCCTCCAAAGGCTTGCGCCTAAGGAGGATAGAGGGGTAGGGGTTTTCTTTAGCCGAGACTGTCCCAATCGTTCACAAGCAAGCCGTCTTCGTTGATCTTTTGTTGCAAGCTACGCCTGAACCCAGGCTTGGTGTTGATGTCGTGCTTAAGCCCCACTACCGGGTCAATGTCGTAGATGGCAAACCGTTTGCTCGGCTCACACCCTTCACCACGCTGTTTACCGACGCAGAAGGTCCAGTAGTTACGTGTGTTGGTCTTGGCGACATGGATGGTGATCTCAACGTCAACTTCGTTGGTGATCTTGGTGGAGGTTTCCGTCAAAGACTTACCGGCCGCTTCTCGGGCAAAGTAAACCTCAGACTCATCATCAGCTTCCTTAAGCATCTTCTTGGCTTCTGGAGACAGCTGGTGAGGTGTTACAAAGCAGATGCCGCGTGCAATCATGAAGGAGCGTACACGGCGGAACAGGATTTGGAGTTTGTCAGACTTGCTTTCACCTGGGATCTTGTCGATCGGTACCAGGCCCAAGTAGTCGTAACCGTACCAGATAATTTCATGACCTTTCATCTCGAGTGCACGGACGCGGTCGAACATGTGTTGCATCGAATCTTTGTTAGCTTCGATTTGGTTGACGATCAAGAACCAACCATTCTTCTTAAAGCAGTTGATGATGGTTTCAACAATGTCCTCTTTCTCAGAGGTTTGGAATGCCTTGTCGTATGCGCCTTCAGCTTCGGTTGCAAGCTTGTACATGCGCATGATGATAAGGTCCATGGTGTCCTCAGAGGAGTCCATGACCAGAGTTGGGATCTTAGCCTTGTTACGCAGCAGCGGTTCGTTGTACATCCCCACCGAGGCCAGGATGTGCGCCATGGTCAGCGACTTACCGCGGTTGGTCAGGGCGTTGATCAGGTACATCTTGGAACGACGCAGACCACCGTCTGGCTCCAACGCTTGGTTCAGCGCTTGCAAGCCTAACCGCAGGATACCTTGCTTGCTGTTTTCTTTCTTGGCCATCTCGATGATGTCAAAGAAGGATTCAGGTGTACCGGATGTGATCGTATGAACGACTTCGCTTTGGCGTTCTTCATAGATCTCGTTCTGCCGTTCCTGAATCATGTCAACCAGGTTACCCCAGTCTTCTTTCTTCATCTCGTGCAATTCTTTGAAGTAGAAGTCGCGAATGGCGGCTTTGAACTTCTTCTGAAAGGCTTCGGTCTCGCCACTCATCCGTACTTCGGTAACGTGCTTGTAGACCAGCTTACGGGTAAGCTCTTCATCGGCACAGTCTTCAAGGCCGGCTTCGATGGTCTTCTTCAAGGAGTCATCGTTCTTGCAGAACAACTCCACACGCTGAGTCAACAATGATTTTATGATTGGCTCATCGTTCGGCTGCTTAAGCAGCCACTCAATGGTAGCCCGAATACCTTCGCGTGTGGCTTTATCCTGCTGGAATACATCGGGGTTTGGCTTGGGTAGTTCTTCTAGTGTCTCGACCAATTCAGTGATAAGGTTGTTGTCTTTTAGCTTCTTAGCCTGATAGAGAGCCGAAAGGATCTTAACCAGCACCAGTAAATCGTTCATTAAAAACTCCCCGGGAGCTAAAGATGATTTTGAAATATCCCAATGGACATCCATTAAAGTTTTTCTTTCTGACCAGAGCGATGGTGGACACTCTGCTCAGACAATCGATTCCGTTGCAGGACTTGGATAAGTTGTCAGTATACCATGGTGTCCTGACTTACGGAGAAATGGCGGGTATCCTTAAGCTGCAGCTTGCTGTGGCCCAGGTAATGGGTATCGCCATGCCAGATCCTTTGGCGGCGTTCGGAAGCGGCTATGATGGAGCGATGCTTAAGGAAGCATTTAATTCAACCAGCCGTGAAACCTTAGTCGAAATCTTCAAACGTGCGAACAAGTTTCAGATCGTGCCAATCGCACAAACCATTATTATGGTGGCAGGAGAAGCAGATGACCCGGTGCTTCCGGGTTGGGCATTGTTAGAAGGCGGCACCTTTTCGGCAGCGATGCTGGAAGCGATTTACAAACAGGCTGGATATTTGGAAGCACACAGTGCTCCCGTTGTCCATCCTGTGGTGGGGGAATTTACCCTTGCTGAGGTTTTCAAACTGCTCAGCATCGAGAACCCTTAAGCAATACTGCATATTTTATGTGCAGCTCAACTTGCGCAAACAAATATATTTGTTTCAAACGTTCAACTCACAGGATCAAAACACATGGCCACGAAAAAACTGACGGCAGCGTTGAAACAGGACAACAATCTGTTCCAAGCCATCCGCTCTTCTCTGAACAACAACTCGTTCCTGGCGACCGTCAGCGGCAATGAAAGCTTCGAAACCTTTCAAGGCTCGCTGGCCACCGTTGCTGGTGTCGAAGGTCTTGCTCTGAGCACCAAGCTCAAAGAAATCCGCGAAGGCGGTCTCGACGCGTTCTTCGGTTCGCAAAAGCGTACCCAGATGCCATCCGACATCATGGCCGTCTACAACGAAGCCGCTGTTGGTCTGGCCTCCGTTGGCGGTCTGGAAGGCTTCTCGCTGCAGAACTTCGCCGGCTCCCAAGCCGACCTGAAAGCTGCGAACATGACCCTCAACGCCCAGTCGCACTTGCAGACCCCGGCCGCTGAAGCTCTGTTCACCACCATCTCCGTGCGTTACGAAGACGAAGGCGCCGAGCTGACCGTCCGTGCCGCTGGCCTGGGTACCTATGCCTACGGCAACAGCGCCTGGCAATCGGCTTCCGACCTGCGTCCAATCTTCGGCCTGCTGCGCACCGGCGAAATGTTCAAGGACGAAGTCCTGAGCCTGTACCCTGTGTACCCGGCTGATGCCGACGACGACACCCGTACCCTGTTCCTGGACACCGGCGTCAAACCTGCTTTGCCTGTCAGCTACATGCCTGGCGACGCCTACGGCCGTCAAGCTCACGACACTCAGTACCTGCGCGTTCCGGTAACCATCCCGAACCTGCTGGCTCTGACCCAGGCTCCAGGTCAGCGTCCATGGACTGCGACCGACGAAATCGAATCCAACTCGATCTCCGCCGCTGCGCTGGCCATGTCCGCTCGTCTGGGCGGCACCGAATCGGCTTTCTTCATCGACACCCGTGCGATGTCGAACAACACCTTCGGCCCGACCTCCATGGGTCAGTCGAGCGATGACCGTCAGCTGAACATGCACCTGCGCAACCATCCTGGTTTCGCGGTCGTGGACAAAGACGGCCTGCCGTACGGCGAAGAGCTGTTCAAGTCGTTCAAAACTGCTGGCTACGAGCCAATGCTCAACGTCTCGGTCGGTGGTAACTACCAGCGCCAGGGCAACGAGCTGCGCCTGAACGGCGGTACTGTCGAGATCCACGCACTGCGTGAACTGTCGACTGGCCGTCTGGTTTCGATGGCCTCCGCCTCGGTCGAGCAGAAAGCTCTGATCCGCAGCATGACCATCGGTCAGGTCATCGGCATGAAGACCACCTTCAACGTCTCCAACACCTCGCGTGGCAACTTCGGTTACCGCATCGAAGTGTTCGATGCCAAGAAGCATCTGTCGGTTCAGCGCCGTTCGCCGATCTCGGTCAAGTACCCGATCAGCAAGGACGACGTCAACCAGGGTTCCCTGGACTTCGCCATCCAGCAGATGTCGGTCGTCATCAACAACCAGTGCTCCAAGCACGCGTTCGACAAGGCTCAAGAGCACCTGAAGTACATCACTTCGATCGACGGCGCTCCTGTAGTCGGCAACCAGCAAGGTTCCAACGTCCTGGCCGGCCAGCACTTCGTTACTGCTTCGGCAGTCAACCGCTCCATCCGTCTGGCTGATGCTGTCTCGGCAACCAACTCGAGCGATGTGTTCGAATCGGTCTGCGCTGTGATCACCAACGAGATCAGCGACATCACCGCTGCGCTGAACACCAAGTCCGGCCTGGCCGCGATCTCGGAATACGGCGGCACCAACGGCAAGACCGAGTGGACCGTGGTTGCTCCTCAGAACCTGGCTCGCTTCATCATGCGCTCGGGCGACGCTCGTGCCATCGGCAACCAGCAGACGCTGAACGTTGTTGAAACCAACTTCGACAGCCAGATCGGTCAGATCCTGATCGTTCCGAAGAACACCAGCACCAACGATACCATCAACCCTCTGGGCGGTATCGGTGTCTGCGTGTCCAAGGAAAACATCCTGGTCCAAGGCAACGTCACTCGTGACCAGCAGGACTTCGGTGTTGTCATGACCATGCCGATCTACAAGCACTGGGCGCTGAACCCGATCATCGGCTCGCTGACGATCCTCGACGCCGCAGACTTCCTGGGCAACGAAGGCATCCTGAGCCGTCTGGCGCACCTGCGCGTTACCGTCGACAACATCGGCGATGCGGGCAAGAACGTCGATCGCGGTACCACTCCGGTTGATCCGGATCCAGCCCTCCCAAACGGCTGAGCTCTCAACACTACGGAACGCTGGTCATTGAGTAATCCTTGACCAGCCAGTACGGTGTGAGATGAGGGTTTGGTGCGTTAAGTTGAGCTGATGCAACGTAAGCACATCCCCCTACCCGGTTTCGGCTGGGTAGGGGGATATGTTTGATCCAAGGTATTTTTAACCCTACATTACTAAAGTATAATCAGTAATGGATATTTATCATGGTCATGCTCTTAATCGCAGATTTACTACCAGAGCCTCTTGCAAAGGTGTGGGATACTTTTAACTCGGACACCAAAGCGGCGTACCTCTTTGATGCACTTAAAGAGAGTGAGTTAGAAGTTTGGTCCCCGCTTATCTACTACGTAGGTAAAGCCCAGAAAGAAGACATCAAAGACAGTGGTGTCATCAACCGACCTGATGTTCTTATCAGTAACCTAGGTAAGGTTGTCTGGGCTAAAGACCATGCTGAGATAAACATTAGCATGGACAGTTCTGGATACCCTTTCTTCAGGGTAAAGACAGGTCCTTACAAAACCCAAGCTTTCCGGCTTCATAGAGCGGTCGCTTGCTCGTTCGTTCCTAGAAGCGAGGAGATGAGAGCATTCACCTTCAACCACCTAGAAGTCAACCACCTCAACGGGGATAAAACCGACCCTACGTTTACCAACCTTGAGTGGGGTACCACGAGCATGAATATCAAACATCCCTAAAAGGCTAACCCTACCCACTCCGTAACTGGGGTGGGTAGGGGTTCTTAACTTTATTAGACTTTTTCAAACCTACATTATCAAAGTATCAGACACCATTACTGGTAATTGGATATGGACGAAGCAATGAATACATTCCGGTTGAATTACCGGGTAGTCAATCTTTCCAATGAGGAAATGATTGTAAAAGCCAAAGGCGGTTTGGGTTACATCATTCGCCGCTGCAAAGAGCCCACCTACTCGACGAGCCGGAAGGTGTTCGTTGAACTGCCTGGTGTTTACCTGGAAAGCTTGCTGCTGGACGAAGAGCTGGCGATGACCCTGTTCGACGCAGCCCTGCTTCGTGAGATCAAACGCGAAGTGGAGCGGGTAAAGAAGAACACGGGCAGTGAGTACTACGTCAAGAACTTTAGCAACAACCTGCATGTGGTCGTTAACCTGACCTCAAGCCTGGTTGAGCGCAATGATGCTATCCATAGCGAGATCTTGGGTATCACCTTGTACAACGGTTTGGCCAACGCACACCAACCTGGTTTGAATACGCCAGCCTACACCTTCCAAGAATTGTTCAATACAACCATTGCCGACCAGTCTCTCCCCAAGGGTGGTTTGCATCACTTCATTTATAACAACGATCCACACCGCGTGCTTAAAACGATGTGGGTCAACATCATGGGTAAAGCGGTTCAGGTGCCAGTAGTGTCCGACGAGACACGGCAACCAGGTCTTTACATGGGCGTGATGTTAGGTAATGAATCACCGCAGACTCTATTCTACACTTTCGATGGGTTGGATAAAAAGACAAAGGAAGGCTTGGGGTTGTTTGATACCCGGGCAGAATGTGAGAGTGGGGGTAATACCGAGCGGGCATTGGCAGCTGAAAGGCGCGCAAGTGACTTGCTCAAGGATCTGAACAAAACCCACGATCAGGTCTCCAACCTGAGCACCCTGCTACAACGCGCGGAAGACAACTGCACCCGCCTGACCAATGAACTCACCCAGACCAAACAGGACAACAGGACTGAGCTGAACCAGATTAAACACCGGCATGAAGTTGAGATGAGCCAGCTCAAGCATCAGACTAAAATGTCAGGTGACATGTTTAAGTATGAAACGCGTATTAAAGACGCAGCCGTTAAGGCGAACATGGACATGATGAAACACAAAGGTTCTGTGAACACCTGGGGTGAATTCGCAAAAGCTATCGGGACGATAGCCGGGTTAGGGTTTACAGGCTACAAGTTATTCACCAGTTAATTGGGGTACGGGATGCACCAGAAGCTATTTGAAGCCATTGACGAATCGATGCCAAGGTTTAACCAGACCATCGCTGAAGGGTTTCACCAGAAGGAATTTGAAAACGGCCTTCATTACTTTCGTCACTCGCTCGGACTGATCTTCAAATCCATTGAAAAACGCGGCGTCTTCTTTCGTGATGTAGTGCGTGTTCCGCCACGCGAGTATATCGAATACCTCACGAAAAGCAGCAACAAGATCTACGACATCCACAAAGAAACCTTGTACCCGGTCAAGTTGCTGTTTGAATACATGGACAAATCCAAGCGCATTGTGCCGATGGGTCCTGTGTACACCATGCTGCCGTATTGCGATGCCCACGGTGACATGTGGCTGCGCGGTACTCAGTACAGCCTGCAGTTTGTGCTGGCTGAGCGTGGGTTGCCGGTGACCAAGGAGAACTCGCTGTTTGTTAAGGTGTTGGGCTTTAAGTTCAAGATCGGCATCGAGCACTTCCTGTACGACCAGGTGTTCACGGAAACGGCGAACAACATGACCCGTACCAACGACATCAACCTGGCGGCCAACCGCTTCTACAGCCCCACTGAAGCGCGCAAGATCAAGGACAACAAAACCCCCACCCCACTGCTGGCCTGGTACATCTTTGCCGACATGGGTTTCACACGCGCCATGCAACAGTACGGCGAGTGCGACTTTGAAGTGGGGCCTACCGATGCACTGATTGCTGAGTGCAAGGCGTCTGATCGGTGGGAGATCATCACCCGTTCCAGTTCGCGTAATGCGCGCTCGCTGGGTGACTTTGTTGGGCACGATTACGCGGTAGCTGTGCGTAACCGTTCCAGCAAACGTAAAGAGCTGAGCAGCATGGCGCTTCAGTACGCAGCCGCCCTGTTGTTTGTGATCGATTGCCTTTCCTCCTACTTTGACATCGACAGCATTGACAGTCCCGACTACTGGAAGCTGATCATCGGTCGTTGCTCGGTGAAAGCCGGCGACAGCAATGAATACATCATGCGACTGATGAACGAGCACTTTGACTCCATCAACGAATACCTGGATGAGGACTCTATCAAGAAGTTCGCCAGCCAGTCGATTGTGGTGACAAACATGTTCGATCTGTTCAACTACATCATTGCCAACCGCAGTGAGATTGTGCAGACCACTGACCGGGCTTCGGCGTTCCACAAAGAGTTGGCCAGTTTGGAGTTCACGTTGGATAAGCTGATCACAGCCGCCAACAGCTTCAAGCATGATATCAAGAACAACTCGGAACTGAGCCAGAAGAAGGTAGCCAGGTTCCTGAACAACAACTTCCACATTAAGGAGATTGACAATGCACGCACCACCAATCTCATCCAGGAACCGACGCCCACCGACAATCCGTACATCGATTACGGCTTAGGCTGTATGCCGCAGCACAAGGTGTATACCGGGGCTGGGAACAAGAAGAAGCGCGGTGACTTTGATACCACCGACAGCGCCTGCTTCACCCATGCTTCATTGCCCTTTGTGCACAGTTACCTGCGGGTAACCAATCCGTATCCCGATGGTCGGGGTTTCTTAACACCCTGTGTATTTCTGATCAATGACAAAGTAACCGGTCTGAACCCTGAGTTCAAAGAGTTATACGACAAGACAGAAATGCGCTTGAAGCGCCGGATGCCTGATTAGGGGCATTCGTGCCCCAGAAAGAGTGAAACTAGCCATGCAACAGAATCCCCCTCACAACCTGATCATGCCGCGTAACCCTGCTGCTGTGCAGGTTCCCAATGGCACGTTGCCTGGGATGGGTGCACGTCCCGGTATGCCAGCGCAAAACCCGATGGCCATGAGTCAGCCGCAAGACTCCATGAGCATATACCGCAGCTTCGTGGAAAGTGGGCAGAGCTCGCAGACCAGCACCATTCGTTGGGAGCAGTACGGCCAAGGTGGTGCTTACGACCAAGGCTTGCAGGAGATTGCAAACAACTCAGGTCCTGATCAGGATTCGCTGGCGTACTTGGCCAGCCAGGTGGTACAGGCGAACATCATGTTCATCCAGCACATCATGTCGCGCACCGGCAAGTTCTTTGAGGTGTATCGCCAGACGCTGGAAAGCTTTCGCCGCAATGAGCAAGGTCAGCCGTGTGGTGTTCGAGATGCCTTCGTCACCATGTTTTCCCGGCACCATGAGTTCAACCGCCCTACGGCCATAAACGCATCCCCACTGTTTGGCTGGCGTTTGATTAACATCAAGCGTGAAACCGGCAGTGAAGAGCTCAGCATGAACCAGTACCTGCAGGCTGCTGAAATCGCCATTCGCTCGATCTTGTTCTTTGAGATGGTGAACTGGATGATGAAGACGCCCGAGGGTCAGGTGCATGCACGCGCTCTGCCGCGCGACTTGGCGGCTAAGATGCCTAACCTGGATAAGTTCATTGAGACCATGAGCGTGGCCTGTTCAGCATTCAATGTGAACAATAACTACGCAGGCCTGGTGTTCGAGGTTAAGACACCGGTGCGCAGCGACGTTCAGAACCTGCGTTATGAATCGGGTGCTGACTACCTGTACGGTAAAGTCACCGTAGGCGCTCCCGGCGCTGATATGGGTGAACTGGCTGATGTGTATTCCATGATCCAGCGCAACGCCCGCGACTACCGGGGCGAGCCTACCGGTTTTCATGATAACACGATTCAGCCGCTGCACCCGCAGGAGCAGAACTGGAACTCGGTGCGCAATGATCTGGACAAGCTGACACAAAAGAACAAGGCAGAGTTCAGGCTTAACCGCTTCTTCCACAACATCGGCAAGACCAATCACTTTGTGATTACCGAAACCGATTGGAAGCAGATCAAGCATGCGTTCAAGAAACATCCAGAAATGGGCCAAGAACAAACCGTCCAACCCGGCTGCTTCCGTATCGTGATCATCGATCTGGAAAACGATACCGGATGGTTCAGCACCCTGGTACGAAGTGAGGCGCTAGATATGCCAACCGTGTTGACCGACCCCAGCAAGTTGTTGCCGCTGCTGGAAAACGTTGATGGCAGCAACGTGATGACGGTCGCAGCTTATCCGTCCAAGAACCTGACCAAAGAAAACAAGCCGCTGGAAATTGAGTTGAATGCGTTCAACGCACTCGACGTTGCCCTACCAGTGGTCTCGGTCAAAGAGCCTGTCATCAGCCACAGCTCCAAAGAGTTTGAAAGCACCCTGAGCACTGTGAACCAACGCCTGACCGGTCGTATCCGTAGTACAAACGCTGTAAGCTTCACCGGTACAGTTTGGGACACCTTTGCGTGCGCCGCTGCTAGCGACAAAGAGCTGCTGTTCAAAGAGCTGCCGTTCCTGTTCAAGGACAGCACGCTGGAAGCTCAACCTAGTCTGTTTGAAGCCTGCAAAAAGATGCTCACCTTCTTCAAGCAGGAGCGCGTGGACAACGAGGTTTGCCTGTTCATTGATCAGACCCTGACAAAGATGTTCAATGACTACCTCGTCAACGCCGGTGGTTACGATCCGTTCTCGCACCAACCCAACTCACTGAACGTTGACAGTCTGATCAAAGATTATGATGATCTGGATCAGCACCTGCAACGCACCGATGAGATGATGTTCCATCTGTTCAACCACAGGGGTAAACCGCACTACCTGACCGAAAGCTTGAAGCTGTTCACTTATCACCATCCGTTCAGTAACGCCGGTGAAGAGCTCAACGCGATCGAGCAAATCAAGCAAGAGCAAGAACTGGTGCTGCAACGTGATCTGTCCGTCACGTTTGTCAATCACAAAGGTGGGCCTTCGTACACCGAAGCCAATGCACCGATCGTGATGAAGCGCAGTATCTTCCCAGAATACTTCGATGTCATCGAGAAAGGATTTGAGCTCACGATGGGCACTCGCAACATTGAAGTGGTGGACAAGTTGATCTGCTTTACCCAGAACAGCGAGAACCTGTGGCTGTTCAGCTACTCGGCAATCGACAAGAACATGGCGACTCTTCGTCACGTCTCACGTCGTGCACCGTTGGCACTGTTGTCGTTGGACTGAGTCACTTAGCGCTAAGTTACTTATGTTAACCTACCCGGCTCACACCGGGTAGGTTAACTATTTGTTTTTTGTTGGTATATGCGTGTAACTTTATTTCAGAGGACTTTACGATGTTTAACCGGAAACGGGTTTTAGAGCAGGAAGAAAAAGCCGCCCTGATGGGTCGCAGGCTTAACGAGTTGCTCAAAGAAAGAATGCTTTCACCAAGCCAAGGACCTGAGGACAACGGGTACATCTTGTTTTACATGGACTTGTTGAAGGAGGAGGAAACCAAGATGTTTCGCCTCCAACTTAAGTATGGTCTGTGGGGCTGGCTTATCTGGTAATTTAACTTACAGTTTGTTTCAGACCTATATAACTCATGTAGTTAAGCAACACAAATAACTTTCCCCTGTCGTTCTAAAAGGTATTGATCATGGCTAACAACACTGCAGCTAAAGGCATCATGGGTAACCGTAACGAAGGCGTAGCAGTTTCTGAAGTGGCAGGTGTCATCGGCGGCCTGGTCGGCGGCGTCGTTGCTCTGGCAGAAGGTGGTAGCAAAACCGGCGCAGTCACTGGCGCTCTGGTTGGTGCAATCGCCGGCTACGGCATGGGTTCCTTCCTGTCGCCTATTTCCAACAACATGGGTGTTGGTGCCAAGATTCTGACCGGCGCAGTATCGGCAAGCTTCGGTCTGAGCGTAAGCCAGGTCGGTGCGCTGATCGGCAATTCCTTCAGCAAAGTCAGCGATCTGTAAAGATCGTTGATTTAAAGCCCTCTTTGAGGGCTTTATTTTTTGTTTGATTTAAGGCAACATAACAAAATATTACGTGAACACCATTTATTAAGTACACCTGCATTGGAGAATTGATTGTGATCAGAATTACCTTGAACAGCAGCGGCACTTTGCAAGTCCGGCCGCGCATGAACTGGCTGGCCCGTTCCCTGCGTGAGCGCGCTTTGTTGTCCACCTGGCCGCAGGGACTAAACCCTGAACAGGTGTTTGAACGTGCTGAAGATATTTACTACAGCTCGGTTGTCCCTGTGCTCCACCTGCTGCCGGTGGTTACCCTGGTTATTGATACCAACGGTGAAGGCAGGAACCACCCGCCCCATCCGGTAGGAAACATCAAACACATCAGCCCGGCCAACAATTACCAAGGCTGGTATTACGAGCTGGCTGAGTACACTGAAGAAGAAGACGGCTCAGTGGTGAGTGTCCAGCACATGAACCACCGGATCGAACCAGGACCTACCGAACGCCATCGGGTGGACTACACCCACCTGAGCAATCAGGACATGGCCGACTTGCTGGCCTGCAACCGTCTGCTCAACTTCAAAGACGTCCCAGAGCGTCTGCGCGGACAAGTGATCCCAAGCGGTACTGACCTGGTCGAAGAAGTCCAGCGTCGCTTAAAGTCCTGGTAGAAGAAATCCAGGTCCTTCTAACCCCACCCTTTAATTACAGGTAAACTAGCCATGATCCTGCAAAGCCCCAAGAAATACGTTTTCGACCTTTACCATTTGTTCAAAGGCGACATGATCCAGGGGGACATCCTGGGTAAGCTTCTGAACTCCGGCGTGTTCAGCCCCCAGGACGGACTCCTGATTGGCAAACATTTCACTAACCATTCAGTTCCCCTCAACTGTCTTATTACTGCCGGTTATGACGTGGTGGTGACCGTACTGAAGTACCACGACGAGGCGCGTCACAAGATCAAGTTCTCCATCACTGCCAACGAAATGTTCGGCAAGACCCAAGACTTCGAGATCATGCGTCGTCGTGGGCAAATCGAGTACACAGGGTTTTACGAAGTCATGCCCGAGGAAGCAGTGGCTGAATCGTTTCCGTTGCCTCAAGGTACACCACTGGGTGCGCTGCTGGCCAACCAGCTCTCCGCCTACACCCTGACCCAGCTGCACCCCTTCAACAACGACCAGAGGTTCAGTGGCCTGCCTGCTGGCCTGGAACTGATCGCCGCAGTACAGGCCGAGCTGATGCGCAACGCACCACCTGCAAGACTGCAAGCCAAACACGAAACCACCACAGCCCCACGAAGCCCTCACCAAGCTCAATCGTTCTGGCTTGTAAAAGACATGGCGAAAACCTTGGGTAATATCCAGAACTGTATTGCGGAACTTCCGCTTGAGGGAAGTGTGCTTAGCCGGGAACTCATAGAGCATCAGGTGCAGATCGCTCTTTCCAACGAAGAGGTGGTTAAACACCTGCAGCGCACTGTGGAAACCTACGGCAGTGCCCTAGGGCGAGTGGCGATGTACTTCAATATCGGGGACTTGAAAATGTTCCCTGAAAAGCTGGCAAAGTGCGTGTCGAGCTTCCGGTACCGTGGATGGGCGATTACCCAGCACGTGGACGGTGCTCAGCCAGGGCTGGTCATCACCGCTGACGCCTTTGGTAAATATACCGGGGTAGGCGGTAACCCAGATATACATGACCTGCACACTCATCAACGTCTTCACGTAAAGGGTCTTAAGGGTCATTAAAACTGTTGTATCCGTGGGGTGTCGTTAGCCCCACTTCCACTGTCCGTTACACAAGGTATTGAAACAATGAGCAAATCGAGAATGAGCAATAATGACTTGGCAGAGTTGCTGGATTATTATCTGCTGACTCAAAAGAAAGAGCTCCCCGCTAAGTTCAAAGAGATGGTCGTCCCTGAAGGGCGTGAAGCTTTGGTTAAAATGATCCAAGCCAGACTTCGCAGCTCGCAGGTAGTGGGGCAACTGCGAGAAGGCTGGGGTAAGCTTAAGGAGCAAATCCTGCCGGCGTTTAACTACGTCCCGGGTAAGTACGCTACACTGGAGTTCAACCAGCTCTCCAAGTTCATGATGTTTGAGGACTGGGAGCTGGCTCGTCAGTGGCTGCTGGAGTGCATTCGGTTGTTGATTGATACCGAGATGTCGCATTCACGTTTAAAGTGGCCTACGGGTCTGCCAGACCCTGCTG
>Ga0308164_10003118_pt1 | contig 15431 bp, 8 predicted proteins | sample PhyTR2_FD_201031 | JGI IMG/M metagenome (GOLD analysis project Ga0308164, IMG submission 201031) | Phyllosphere microbial communities from UC Gill Tract Community Farm, Albany, California, United States - DLSLT.R2 | ecosystem: Host-associated > Plants > Phyllosphere > Unclassified | place: USA... | reverse complement strand
TCTACGCCGTGGGAGACGTCACACCTCCCGGGCCGGAGCAGCTCATCGTCGCCGCCGGACACGGAGCCGCGACCGCCGCCGCCGTGCACCGAGACCTGGTGGGTGGTCTTGCGGACCTCCGGGATGCTGTACAGTAGTTGATCGTGCCCCGGGTGACCGGGCCAGAAGGCCGACAGGCCTTTTGGGGTATGGTGTAATTGGCAACACAGCGGTTTCTGGTACCGTCGTTCTTGGTTCGAGTCCAGGTACCCCAGCACTCGATGAACAGCCCCCGGGATATCCCGGGGGCTGTTCTCGTTCCGCGGGGCGGTTGCGCGGAACCGCACGATCCCCGAGCGATGAGCCACCGCGGCGCGAGAACTGCCCAGGGCGGTGGACCGATCGATCCGGATCCGCAGCCTCCGTGGCGGGCGCGGGCCGCGCCTCCAGGCCGGGTTGCGGTTCCCCGCACCCACCCGGCACCTGCTCGCGTGCGCGGGGAGCGCGGTCCTACGGTCGGAAGACCGTCGCGGGAGTCGTGGCGGTCCGCTGCCGAGCACCCGAGGTGTCATCGTGACCTCCGCCGACCCGCTGACGACCATCGATCCCTGGCACCACCCAGCCGCCGTCCCCGCAGCGGCCGACCACTCCGTGCTGGACCGCTGGGACCGCGTGGTGGCGCTCCGGGGCGACGCCGCCGCGCTCGCGGGGAACGGCCGTCCGTACACGTACGCCCAGGCGGACCGGGCGTCCCGCGCGCTGGCCGCAGCCCTGACCGTGACGCTCAGGCCCGACGACCACAGCGGCGCCGGCGTGGACGAGACCCCCGGCGGGGCGTCGAAGCCGGTCGGGCTGATGGCGGGACAGTCGACCGAGGCCGTGATCGGGATCCTGGCGCTGGTGCGTGCCGGACGGACCGTGGTGGTGCTCGACGACCACCTGCCCGCCGCACGGCTGGCGCACGTGGCCCGGCTCGCCGGAGTCGACGAGATCGTGGCCGACACCGAACGAGCGGCACCGGCCGCCGGTGTCGTCGCGGAGCGGGACGGCCGGGTGCACGCACTCGGCGAGCTGCTGGACGTGGGCGCACCCGGCGATGCCCCTGCGACGGACACCGCAACCGCACCCGGTGGTGCCCCCACGACGGACACCGCAGGCGCCCCCGGCGGGCGGGACCCCTTCGCGATCGTCTTCACCTCCGGCTCGACCGGCATGCCGAAGGGCGTCGTCCTGACGCACCGGCAGCAGATCGCCAACGCCGAGCAGGACGCCCTCGCCCTGGGCCTCGGCCCCGGCGACCGCCTCGGTGTGGTCCTGCCGCTGTCGTTCGCGGCCGGGCTGCTGTTCTCGTTCGACACACTGCTGTGCGGCGGCACGATCGTGCTGCTCGAGCCGCGTGACCTCGGTGTCGAACGGCTGCTCGGACGGTTCCGGGACGACGGCGTGAACGTGCTCGTCTGCACCCCGCACCTGCTGCGCTCGATCGTCGGGTCGCAGAACGCCCCCGGAGCGCACGGGACCGCAGCCGGGACCGCACCGGTGCTCGGCGGCCTGCGCTTCCTGATGACCACGGGCGAACCCGTCACCGGAGCCGACCTCGCCGCAGCCCGACCGCACCTGGACCCGGACACGCTGCTCCTGAACGCCTTCGGTTCGAGCGAGACGGCATGCGTCGCGTACTGCCCGGTGCCCCCGGGCGAGCCGGCGCCCGAGGGCGTGGTGCCTGCCGGGTGGCCACTGCCCGGCAAGACCGTGCTCGTGCTCCGTGAGGACGGCAGCCGCGCCGACCCGGGGGAGACCGGCGAGCTCGTCGTCGTCTCCGACGCCCTGACCGCGGGCTACTGGGGCGCGCCGGAGAAGACCGCCGAACGGGCCGGTCGCACCGGCGAGGCCGAGTCCGCCGTCGGCATCCCCGTCGGGACCCCGAGCTGGCGGCAGGGCGACCTGGCACGCGTCGACCCCGACGGCCGGCTCGTGCTGCTCGGCCGGTCCGACGACGCCGTGAAGGTCCGCGGCTACCTGGTCGAACCGAGCGAGGTCGAGGCGGCGCTCCGCGCGGTCCCCGAGGTGCACGACGCGGTCGTGACGGCACAGGTCGATCCCGGTTCCGTCACCCGGCTCGTCGCCTACGTGGTCGGCCGGCCGGGGCAGCGCACCCCGGCACCGGGTGCGCTCCGACGGGCACTCCGCGACCGGCTGCCCGAGTACATGGTGCCGGCGTCGATCGTGCCGATGACCGAACTGCCGCGGAACGAGCGGGGCAAGGTCGACCGGGCCGGACTCCCCGGGGCGCCGAGCGTCGAGACCGAGATGGTCGAGGGTGAGTACGACCAGTGGGAGCTCGTCGTCGGGCAGATCTGGGCCGAGGTGCTCGGGCTCCGGGGCGTGCACCTGGACGAGGACTTCTCCGCGCTCGGCGGCGACTCGCTGTCCGCCGAGGAGATGCTCGCCGTCGTGCAGGACCGGCTCGGGGTCGACCTGCGCTCGTCCGACGTGCTCGAGCACCCGACGCTCCGCGCCTTCGCCCGCCGTGTGCGGAGCGGGACGAGCGCGCTGCCGAGGCACCCCGACGTCGTGAAGGTGTCCGAGGCGCGCGAGGGCGGCCGTCCGCCGGTGTTCTGCTTCGCGGGTGGCGGTGCCCTGGCGCTGACGTTCCTGCCGCTGTCGCGCCACCTGCCCGAGCACGACGTGTACGCGTTCCAGCAGCACGGGCTCGAACGCCGCGGGGTGCCGGACTGGACCATCGAGCGGAGCGCCCGCCGCTGGGTCGCCCTGATGCGCATCGTCCAGCCCCGGGGACCGTACGTGCTCGTCGGGCACTCGCTCGGCGGACTGGTCGCGCTGGAGATCGCACGGCTGCTCACCGAGAGCGGCGAGCAGGTCGAGCACCTCGCGCTCCTCGACACGTACCTGCCGCGGACCGGGTCCGACACCGCTCGGCTGCACTTCGGTCGGCTCGAGCCGCGCGAGCACCGCAACCCCACCGTGCGGGCCGTGCGGCAGCGCGTGGACGGGGCACTCCGGCGCGTGCTGCCGTCCGGGACGTCGTGGGGCGACCACGTCGCCAAGCGCCTCCGGGCCTACACGGCCGGCGTCCTGCGTCACGGCGGCCAGCGACACTTCGACGCGTTCTTCGACCAGGCCGAGCTCGTGACCAGACGGCACCACCCGACGCCGTTCCACGGGCGCGCCACCTACGTGCTCGCCGACGCGAACCCCGACGCCGCCGGCTGGTCCGCGCTGCTGCGCGGGGAGACCGAGACGGTACGGATCGCCGCCGAGCACAGCTCGCTGCTGCGGGAACCGCACGTCGCCGACCTCGCGACGGCGCTGCGGGCCGCGTTCGCGACGGAGCACGCACCCCGGAGCTGAGCGGCTGCGCACCGGGTGCGGTGGTCGCGACCAGGAAGCGGACGGGAGGCGCGGGGCCGGCCGGCACCGCGCCTCCCGTCCGCTCGTGGCTCGTCCACCACCCGTCGGCCGCCGCGCCCGGCGGCCCACCTGCGCGAGCGTTGCGGGTTTCCGTATCCGCACCCGGGTGTCCGCAAGGGACCGCAGCGTGCATTGACCCTCCCGCCGGCCACGGCGATGGTTGGAACCGCGGGGGAGAGTACCCACTCACCCGCGGCAAGCCGGCGGCGTCGTACCCGCGTCCCGCTGCTCGACCGACGACGATCACCGTCGTCGAGGCGTCATCCGAGGACGCACCGCTCGTCTCGACGAGCCACCACCCGACAGCAACCCTGACCCGACAGGACCGCGCCATGCCCGTACGTACCGTCCGCCCTGCAGACCCGAGGGTCTCCGTCGTCATCCCGGCGCGGAACGAGGCCCGCAACCTCGAGATCATCCTCCCGAAGCTCCCGCCCGTGTACGAGGTGATCCTGGTCGACGGCAACTCCGTCGACGACACGATCGCCACGGCCCAGCGGGTCATGCCCGGCATCCGCGTCGTGCACCAGACGCGCAAGGGCAAGGGCAACGCCCTGGCGTGCGGGTTCGAGGCCGTCACCGGCGACGTCGTCGTGATGTTCGACGCCGACTGCTCCGCGGACCCCGACGAGATCCCTCGGTTCGTCCAGGCACTCGTCGAGGGCGCCGACGTCGCGAAGGGCACCCGGTACTCGCTCGGCGGCGGCAGCGACGACATCACGATCGTCCGCAACATGGGCAACCGCGGCCTGAACCTGCTCTGCAACGTCATCCTCGGCACCCGCTACAGCGACCTCTGCTACGGCTACAACGCCTTCTGGGCCGATGTGCTGCCGGAGATCGGTCTGCTGTCGTCCGAGCTGCCGAAGCCGGCCGACGGCTCGATGCTGTGGGGCGACGGGTTCGAGATCGAGACCGTCCTCACCTGCCGCTGGTCGGCCGCCGAACTTGCGATCACCGAGGTGCCGAGCCACGAGAAGCTCCGCGTGCACGGTTCCAGCAACCTGAACGCCGTGACCGACGGCATCCGCGTGCTGAAGTCGATCATGCACGAGCGCCGTCGCGCCGCCATCGGCCGTGCCGAGGTCCGCCGGGCGGCGATGAGCGTCGTGCCGCCGGCCCAGCAGCTCGTTGCCGGGCACGCTCCGGTGCACGCCGCCGGGCACGCTCCGGTGCACGCCGCCGGGCACGCTCCGGTCGGCACCCCCGTCGCCGCGACCGCCGGCATCCTCGAAGAGGACGTCGCGTGACGAGCGTCGCGGTCGTCATCTGCGCCTACACCCAGCAGCGCTGGGGCGACCTGCAGGACAGCGTCGAGTCGGCCAGGCGTCAGCCCGAGGCGCCCGAGGTCGTCGTCGTGATCGACCACGAGCCCGAGCTCCTGCTGCGCGCCGCGGCCCGCTGGCCCGGACTCCGCATCGTCCCGAACACCGAGGACCGCGGGCTGTCCGGTGCCCGGAACACGGGCGTCGCCCTGACGGACGCCGACGTCGTCGCGTTCCTGGACGACGACGCCACGGCGGACCCGGACTGGCTCGGGCACATGCTCACCGCGCTCGAGGACCCCGAGGTCGTCGGCGTCGGGGGCCGCGCCACCCCGTCCTGGCCGACCGCCACCGGCGCCGGCCCGTACGCCGACGAGCTGCTCTGGATCGTCGGCTGCTCGTACCGCGGCCTGCCGGAGACCCCCGGCGACGTCCGCAACGTGATCGGCTCGAGCATGGCCTTCCGCCGCGACGCGATCCTGCTCGCGGGCGGGTTCCGCTCCGGCATCGGTCGGGTCGGCAACCAGCCGCTCGGGTGCGAGGAGACCGAGCTCTGCATCCGCATCGCCCAGGCCCGTCCGGGTGCGCGGATCCGCCACGAACCGCGGTCGAACGTGTCGCACCGGGTCTCACCGGACCGTGTCACCATGCGGTACCTGCGTCGTCGCAGCTACTACGAGGGCATCTCGAAGGCCGTCCTGAGCCGCCGGGTCGGCACGGGGGACTCGCTCGCCAGCGAGTCGACCTACCTGACCCGTGTGATCCCGGGCGCCGTGCTGCGGGAACTCCGCCACGTCGGTCGTGGCGGAGGCCTGCGGGCGTACGCCATCGCGCTCTCCGTCGTCTCGACGGTCGCGGGCTACGCCGTCGGCCGGGTCCTCGGCACCCTCGTCGTGCGGACCCCGCCGGCACCCGCCCCGCTCCCGCAGACGGTGGGGACGCCGTGACCCGCGCGACCCTGGCGATGGTCCTCTCGCCGATCGTGAGCGGACCGCTCGTCCCCACGTGGGACGGCGCGCTCTGGATCGGCGAGGTGGACCGGGCCGACGTGCACGCGTCGAGCCACCGGGACGTCATCGCCCTGCAGGGATCGGCCGGGTACGGGCGTGCCCGGCTGCTCGTCCGCGACCGCGGTGAGCCGCTCGGCTTCGTCGAGACCGAGATCACCGAACGCCGCCGCATCGGCGGCACGATCGACGTCCGTGCGCTGCAGCGCGCGATCCGGCCCATGCCGGCCCCCGAGCGTCGGCCGGCAGCAGGTCTGGTGCTGCCGTCCGTCACCGTGGTGCTCTGCACGGACGGCGCCGCCGGCACGACCATGCGCTCGGTGCTGGCGAACCGGTACCCCGACTTCGACGTCGTGGTCGTCTCCCGCGGTGCCGACGACGAGGGCGTGGCGACGGTCGACATCGGCGGACGCCGGGTCACCACCATCGCCGCGCCGGGTGAGGGGCTCGCCGCCGCGCGGAACGCCGGTCTGCTCGCCGCCTCGGGCGAGGTCGTCGCGTTCGTCGACGAAGGCGCCGTCGTCGACGGTGACTGGGTCGACGCCGTCGCCCGTGCCTTCGCGGCCGCTGACGACGTGGACTGCGTCACCGGTCTCGTGCCGAGTGCGGAACTCCGCACCCCGGCACAGCGCTGGCACGACGCCCACACCCCGGGGGCGCGCACCGTCCGTCGTCGGGTGTTCCGGCTCGACGACGCGGTGGACGACCTGCCGCTGCACCCCTTCGCCGCCGCCGCGTACGGCACCGGCGCGAACCTCGCCGTCCGCCGTGCGGCCGCGCTCCGGATCGGTGGGTTCGACACCGCCTTCGGTCCCGGCACCAGCGTCGGTGGCGGCGACGACCTCGACCTCTTCACACGACTGCTGTTCGCCGGATCCGCGATCGCCGTCGAACCGGCCGCCATCGCGTGGCAGCGATCGGCGGACGACGTCGCGTCGCTCCGCGCGGCCGCCGCTGCCCACGGCCACGGACTCGGAGCCTGGATGACCAAGAACGCCTTCGACCGCGACACCTTCACCGCTTCGGTGGACGCGGCCCCCGAGGCGATCAACGCCTTCGCCCGGCTCGGTCTCGAACAGGGCGACCGTGCGTCGGACGTCGCCGGGGACACCGGCACGGACCGGGCCCGCGCGACGGACCCGGTCGACGCGGAGTTCGCCGCGACCGAACGGCGGCTGCGGGGCGTCGAACGACGGTCGGTGCTCACCGCACCCGTCCTGGCGCTCGTCGAACGCCTGCGGGGTGGCGGCACCATCGACCGCACCGCACGCGGTCGTCACGAGCTCCGGCACGGCCTGGCCGGTACCCGCTCGGGCCGCCCGGTGGTGGCGGACGCCATGGGGCCGCTCACCCGGCTGAGCGCCGCGGGGCTCGTCACCGCGACGCTGCTCGTCGCGGTCGTCGGCGCCGTCGGTGACCTGCCGGTGCTGCGGGGGAGCGCGATCGGCGTCTTCCTGTTCGCGCTGCTCGGTGTCGCACCGCTCCTGCTCGTCCGTCCGATGCCGCTCGCCCGGTTCAGCGTCTTCGCCGTCACGGCGTCGCTGGTCGGCACGATCGCGATCGGCTACACGATGGCGACGTTCCGCATCTGGGAACCGACGGTGCCGTTCGTCGGGGTCGTCGTGCTCACCGCCCTCGCCCTGGCGATCGCGGTGCCGCGGGACCTCGCCGAACTCCGGCGCGCCCGCCTGCTGCCCACCGACGGTGCCGCACCGGCGCGCCGGTGGTCACCGACGCACACCGTGACCGCCGCTTCGGTGGCCGGTCTGCTCGTCATCGTCGTCGCCGCGCTGACCCACGTCGGCGATCCGGTGCCCGACGGCCTGTTCGGATCGCTGGGCCCCGGCCTGGTGATCGGCCTCGCGATCGTCGTCGCGGCCGCCGTCGTCGCCGTGGTGCGCGGCCGCGGACTCGCGGTCCCCGTCGTGGTGCTCGGTGGGAGCATCCAGCTCGCCCAGGCGATCACCTACGGCATGCCGACCGTGATGGCGGCCGCCCGGCACATCGGAGTCCTGGAGTACATCCGACGCTGGGGCGGGACGAACCCCACGGCCGACATCTTCCAGACGTGGTCCGGCCTGTTCGCTGGTGGCGCCTGGGTCGCGGACGTCGGCGGCATCGACAACGCCATGACCATCGCCGCGTGGGTCCCCGTCCTGCTCGCCTTCAGCACGACGATCGCGGTCGGTGTCCTGGCCGCCAACTGGCTGCCGGGCAACCGTCGTCCGTGGATCGCCGCGTTCCTGACGGCGATGACCGGTTCGCTCAACACGACGTACTTCTCGCCCCAGTCCGTCGGCATCCTGATGTCCCTGGTGATCCTGGTGCTCGCCGTCGGCCCGCTGCGCCGGACCGCCGTGACCACCGACGACGGCCTGCGGACCACCGTGCTCCGTCCACGCCGTGTCGGCCTGTCCCGGATCATCGCGATCACGGCGATCGGCATCGTGCTCGTCGTGACCCACCAGATCTCGCCCTACCTGACGGTCGCGGCGCTCGTGACCCTCGTCGTGTTCCGGTTGCTCCGCCCCTGGTGGCTGCCCGTCGTCGTGCTCGTGCCGGCGATCGGGTTCGCGATGCTGAACGGCGACGTGCTCGGCAAGTTCCTGTCCCTGGCGGCGGTCGGCAAGGTGCTCGACAACGTGCAGCCGCCGTCGCACGACATGACGGTGCTGCCGAAACCGCTCGTCACCCGGCTCGCGTTCGACGTGCCGGCCGTGGCACTCATCGTGCTCGGCCTCGTGGCGGTGCTCACCGTGCTCATGCGTCGTGACCGCGTGCACTGGGGCCTGCTCACCGCCGCCGCGAGCCCGATCTCGTTGCTCGTCGCGACGAACTACGGCCAGGAGGGCATCTTCCGGGTCGTGCTGTTCGCGACACCATGGATCGCGATCCTGGCGGCCGGCCTGCCCAGGCCGAGCGGCCGCTTCGCGTGGGCCGGTGAGCTGCTCGAGCGCACCTTCCGACCGACGGCGGTCACGGCCGTCTTCGCCGCCGCCGCCGTGGCCGCGATGGTCGCCGTCGGCGCCTTCGGCCAGACCGCCCTCGACTGGAACCGCGTGCCCCCGCGCAGCCAGTCCGCCGCGACGCAGTTCTACGACGCCACCGCCCCGAAGGGTTCCGTCATGCTGCTGACCGGTTCGGCGAACGCCGTCCCCAGCAACACCGGGTCGCGCTACTTCGACGTGGGCTGGTTGTCCCGCGAGGTGCTCGGCGACTACCCGGGACCCCGGGGCTACGACGCCGTCGACGACGTCTCCGAGATGACCCGTTCGCTGGTGCTCGAGTGGCCGGCCACGCAGTACTACGCCATGGTCGCGGAGCCGTTCGGCGCGTACGACGAGCGCTACGGGTACCAGACCGAGGTCGACTACCAGCGGGTCCGGGCAGCCATGGCCGACTCGCCGTACTGGAAGCGTGTGTGGGGCTCCGGCACCACGACGGTCTACCGGATCACCCAGGCGGGCCTCGCGCATGCCGCGGACTGACCGTCGGCGGACCGGGCGGGCGTGGCGCATCGGTGCCGCGTCCGCCGCGGCGGTCCTCGCGCTGGTGGCGCTCGCCGCCCCGGCCCTCGACGCGACGCGTGCTGCGGCCTCGGCATCGACGCCGACCAGCCGTTCCGAGGGCGGTGGTCCGGCGGTGCCCGGCCCGGCCGGTGTCGACTGCAGCGCCGGTCGTGTCCTCACCCTGGTGGCGCACGCCGACGACGACCTGCTGTTCTCCGGCACCGAACTCCGTGCGGACGTCGACGCGGGCAAGTGCGTCCGCTCCGTGGTCGTCACCGCTGGCGACGCCGGCAAGCCCGCCTGGTACTGGCAGGCGCGTCAGGACGGGCTGATGGCGTCCTACGCCGAGATCGCCGGCGTCGACCCGGTCTGGACGACCGGACAGGCCACCGTCGCGGGACGCACACTGCACACCGAGACCCTGGCCACCGACCCGGCGCTCAGCCTGGTGTTCCTCCAGCTGCCGGACGGCGACGTCGACGGTTCGGGCTTCGCGGCCGACGACGACGAGAGCCTCGAGAAGCTGTACCAGGGCCACATCCCGACGATCCACACCGTCGCTGACGCGTCGCAGCCGGCGTCGTACTCCCTCGCCGACCTGCGCGCGACCGTCGGCGGACTGTTCACCGACTACGCGCCCACCGAGGTCCACACCCTCGACCACGGCGGGTCCTACGGTGACGGCGACCACAGTGACCACCACACCGTCGCCTACCTGGCCGCCGAGGCCCAGGCCGCGTCGGCGACGTCCCACACCTTCACGGGGTACCTCGGCTACCCGATCGCGGACCGACCCTCGAACCTGACGGCGGCACAGACCGCGGCCAAGTCGGCGGCGTTCTTCGCCTACGCGGCGCACGACGGGGAGACCTGCGCGTCGACCTCGGCGTGCGCGTCCCGCCCCGAGGGCTCCTGGCTGAGCCGGCAGTACACCGTCGGGTCGTCCACCGAACCGCCGACGGACCCGCTGCCCGAGCACGGCACCGACGTCACCTCCGGCGCATCGGTCACGGCGAGCGCCGAGAACCCGGCCGACGGCCAGACCGCCGCCAAGGCCGTCGACGGCGTCGTCAGCGGCTACCCGGACGCCCCGACGGCCGAGTGGGCTGCCCCGTGGGGCGGCGTCGGGACGTGGATCCAGCTCGACTGGGCCGCGGGTACCACGTTGCACGAGGTCGACCTCGCCGACCGGCCGAACGGGGACGACCGGGTCACCGGCGGCACGCTGACCTTCTCGGACGGCTCGAGCGTGGCCGTCCCGGCGCTCGACGACGGCGGTGCCGTGCAGCGCGTGGCGTTCGCTGCGCGCCACGTCACGTGGGTCCGGTTCACCGTCGGCTCGGTGAGCCGGACGACACGGAACGTCGGTCTGGCCGAGATCCGGGCGTTCGCCCCGGAGCCGCCGCCGACGCCGACGCCGACGCCGACGCCGACCCCGACGCCGACCCCGGATCCGACGCCGACGGCATCCGACGTCACCGCCTCGGCCGTGCCGACGGCCGCGTGGGACGACGCGTCCACCGGGCAGACGGTCGACAAGGCGGTCGACGGGGTCGTCTCGGGCTACCCCGCCGACACCACCGCCGAGTGGGTCGCCCCGTGGGGGCGGACCGGCGTCTGGATCCAGCTCGACTGGGCCGCCTCGCAGCGCCTCAGCCGGATCGTGCTGCACGACCGTCCGAACAGCGCCGACCAGGTCACCAGCGGGATCCTGACGTTCTCGGACGGCAGTCAGGTCGCGGTCGGTTCCCTGCCGGACGGCGGCGACGCCCTGACCGTCGACTTCACCCCGCGCAGCGTCTCGTGGGTGCGCTTCACGGTGACGGGCGTCTCGGACAGCACCGGCAACGTCGGACTCTCCGAGCTCCGCGCCTGGACGACCGGATGACCGACGACCAGGGGGACCGCCAGGAGGCCCGCCCCACGTGGTCGGAACACGTCGCCGACGACGCGGCGTCGGCCAACGGCGCGGCACCGGCACACGGACGCGGCCTGTCCCGGCACCGCCCGCCGCGCCGCCGCGCACGACGCGCCGCCTTCGCCGCCGGTGCGCTCCTGGCCGCCGCCGGCATCGTCGCCGGCACCGCGACCGCCACCACCACCGCGAACGGGGACGACGTGACCCTCGACGATCCCAGTGGCGTCTCGATGCCCTCCGACCAGCCGGCCGGGTGGACCCGGGTGTTCGGCGAGGACTTCGCCGACACCGCCACGAACCGGACCTTCGAGTCGCGGTACGCCGAGCGCTTCGTCGCGTACCACGGCTTCGCGGACACCGCGGGGACCGGGCGGTACCAGGCGTCGACGCTGTCCACGCACGACGGCCTGCTCGACGTGCGACTCCGGACCACCAACGCCGGTGTCCCGCTCGCCGGCGGTGTGGTGCCGCTCGTCGACGGGCACTGGGGCGGACAGACCTCCGGCCGCTACAGCATCCGGATGAAGAGCGACGAGGTCGACGGGTACGGCGTCGCCGTCCTGCTGTGGAGCGATCAGAACCTGTGGTCGGACGGTGAGATCGACTTCCCGGAGGGGGCACTCGGTGCGCCGGCCTGGCTCAACGTGCACTGCCTGTCCGATCCGGCCGAGAAGTGCGTCCACGAGCAGACCTCGGCCTCGCTGGCCGACTGGCACACCTACACGATCGAGTGGACGCCCGAGCGGATGTCGTTCCTGGTCGACGACGAGGTCGTCGGCACCACGACGGAGAACATCCCGACGGCACCGATGCACCTGGTCGTCCAGGCGGGCTCGAACGGTGGGGACCCGCCCGCCGACGCCGAGGGCTCGCTGCTCATCGACTGGCTGACCATCGACGTGCCGTCTGCCGGGGCTGCGCCCGCGGCGACGCTGCCGTCCGACGCCCCGACCGACTGAGCTGCTCCGGACCCCGCACCGAGACCGGGGCGTGGTCGACGCTCAGTGCTCCGCGTGGTCGCGGAGTGCCTGCAGCAGCGCCGCGACGTGACGGTCACGGCCGTGGTGGTCCCGTACCCAGGCTCGGCAGCGGTCCGCCAGGCCTGGCTCGGTGCCGCTCGCGTGCAGTGCCTCGATCAGCGTGTCGGCGAGCGCGTCGGTGTCGGTCGGTTCGACGGTGAACCGGGCCCACTCGCCGCGCAGGATCTCGGCGGTGCCGCCCGATGCGGCCGCGACGACGGGGCGGCCGGTCGACATCGCCTCGACGACGACGCGGCCGTAGCCCTCCGGTTCGATGGAGGGCGCCACCACGACGTCGGCGGCGTGCAGCACGGGGACGACGTCGTCGCGCTCCGGCACCACGATGACGGACCCCGGTGGCAGCGCCGCGATCGCGCGGCGCACCGCGGGGGCGTCGGCGGCGGAGAGCGCTCCGGCGAGGACGAGCACCGGGGCCGGGGCGGGCGGTGTGCCGTGCCCGACGAGGACGCGGGTCGACGCGTGGACGCGCCCCCAGGCCTCCAGGAGGGCGAGCACGCCCTTCGAACGCGTGAGGCGACCGTAGTGGAGCACCACGGGGCGGTCGTCGTCGATGCCGAGCGCCGCACGGGCGCGGCGGGTGCTGGCGGGCGTGGCCAGCGGGAAGGCCGAGGTGTCGACGCCGTTCGGCACCGCGTCGATGCGGTCGGCCGGTGCCCCGGCTGCCGTCCAGGCCCGCGCCATCGCGGTGGAGACCGCGAAGAACCGCGTCCGGCCCCCCGCGAACGGCCCGAGGCGGCGGTAGTTCGGGGCGTGGTGCAGGTGCACCGCGAGGGGGACGCCGGACACGAACGACACGACGCGGCCCCACGGCAGGAACTCCGGCCGGTTCAGCCAGAGGACGTCGGGGCGGGACCGGCGGAGGCGGAGGCCCTCGCCGACGAAGCGCAGCAGGTCCCGCGGTGCGGTCCGCACCGAGAAGGAGTAGTCCCGTGCTGGGCGGAGCCGGACACCGAGACGGTCGAAGGGCGCACGGCCGTCGTCCGGGCGACCGGTCGGCGCAGGGCGGTGCCAGACCTCGACGTCGTGCCCAGCGGACACGAGCTCGCCGACGTCCTCGAGGACGCAGCGCTCGACGCCGCCGGTGATGGTGAGCCCGTTCGTGGCGACGACGACACGGAGTGTGCGGTGGGCGGTGGGACTGGTCATGCCGAGCCTCCGCGGGCGAGTTGCAGTCGACGGAAGAACCAGGGCATGCAGGCGACGACACCGACGACCCTGACGATGTTCCAGGTGAGGTCCTGCGGTGCCAGCAGCGACGCCGCGGCGAGCACCAGGGCGATGCCGACGGCCAGCAGCACCCGGCGTCCGGGCCCCCGCCACTCGCGGCGGTCCGGGAGCGCCGCCTGCTGCAGGACGGCGAGGATCCCGTAGGCGATCACGGTCGCGATGCCGGCGCCGACGATGCCGGTCAGCGGCACGAGCACCAGGTTCGCGGCGATGTTGACGACACCGGCGACCGCACCGATCACTCCCACGGTCACGCCGCGGCGCTCCACCAGCAGCAGTCGGCCGGTGGCGCCGCTCGCGACCACGGGGAACGCGGTCAGGGCGACCACGAACACGACGACGGTGAGCGACTCGACGCGGTACGAGGCCGGCGCGAGGATCGGCAGGGCCACGGGCGACACGAGCGTCACGGCGAGGAGCACGGGGGCGAGGAGCACGTAGAGCTCGTCGCGGGCGTGCATCGCGAGCCGACGACGGGCGACGGCGTCGCGGAGGGCGGCGAAGTGCGGCGCCCACGCCTGGTTCGTGAAGGTCAGCAGCAGGATGACCGCGGACCCGACGACGTAGGCGATCTGGTAGCGGGCGACCTCGTCGGCACCGAGCAGGCGCTGCACGACGAGCCGGTCGCCGGCGTTCAGGACGAAGTACGACAGGCTGCCGAGCGCGATCGGGACGCCCAGCCGGAAGGCGCGAGCGGTGGTGCGGTGGTCGAACAGGCCACGGAACCGGGGCCTGGTCGCGACGATGCCGATGACCATCGCGACGCCCTGGGCGACGACGCCGCCCCAGGCGTAAGTGGTGGCGTCGGCGTGCACGGCGGCCAGCAGCCCGAGGCCGATGACCGACCCGCCGACCGACGACAGCAGGCTCGTCACCGCGAAGACCCGGATGCGGTCCTGTGCCACCAGCAGGGCGAGGGAGAGCTGCACGATCGCGGCGGGCCCGGTCCACAGGACGGCCACCAGGAGCAGCGGGTGCTGGTCGACGAAGCCCGCGGCGTCCCCCCACAGCGGGATCGAGACGAGTGCGAACACCGTGACGGTGACGGCGGTGACCATGCCGACGAACAGCAGGCCGCGCGCCCGTCGGTCGTCGCCGTCCTCGGCCCGCTGCAGCACCGCCGCCTGGTCGATGCCGCACACCGCGACGACCACGAGCGCCTGGTAGAGCGCGATCGCCGAGGCCAGCACACCGAACTCGGCCGGTGGCATCAGGTGCGCCAGCACGGGCGAGATGAGCGAACTCACGACGAGCTGCATCGACCACACCACGACGTAGAGCAGGCCGCGTCCGAACAGCACCGACGAGCCGCGGGCCACCGCCGTCGAACCGGTGTCCGTGGAGAGCGCTCCGGGCGAGGCGGGCTGCTCGACGGCGGCCTCGGCTGCACGGGCCTCGCGTCGGGTCTGGGGGACGGTCACCGCGACACCACCGCCGGTTCGTCGTCGCGTCGGGCACCGGTGCGCAGCCCGAACGCGGCGTCGACGACGTCGAGCAGGTCGCCGCTGCGTTCCGTCGAGAACTTGCGGGCGAACAGGAACGGGGCGGACTGGTCGGCCGAGGCACGGCGTTCCAGCACCCGTCCGGCGTCCTCGATCCCGAGCCACGGCGGGCTCTTCTGCTTCGTGCCGTCCCACCCGATCCACCACAGCGGGTGCGCGACGTGGGCGTCGGCGAAGTCGGGGGTGAACGCGGGGGTCAGCAACACCGACGGCACGAAGGTCTCGTCACCGATCCACACACGCTCCCAGAAGGTCACCAGGTCCGGCCGGCCGTCGACCACGTCGACGACGCCCTGCGCATGGTGCCGCGCCAGGACCTTGAGCTGCGAGCCACCGCCGAACACGACGCCGCGCGGCGCCCTGCGGGGGATCGGCAGGCGCAGCATGTGCTTCCGCCACGCCCAGTGCCGGAAACGCACGCGGGAACGGCCACCGTCACGACCCCACGCGGGGTGCGGGAGCGGCTGCACGTCGACGAACGACCGACCGGGGTTCGCCGCCATGACCGCGGCGATCTCCGCGGCACCGGCCAACGGGTAGTCGCTGCCGGTC
>Ga0308164_10003115_pt1 | contig 15439 bp, 10 predicted proteins | sample PhyTR2_FD_201031 | JGI IMG/M metagenome (GOLD analysis project Ga0308164, IMG submission 201031) | Phyllosphere microbial communities from UC Gill Tract Community Farm, Albany, California, United States - DLSLT.R2 | ecosystem: Host-associated > Plants > Phyllosphere > Unclassified | place: USA... | reverse complement strand
CTCAACAAGTTCTCCGTTGGCGTCACCAGTGGAAAGGTGGGTGTAATGATCCCTAACCAACCGGTAGCCATGCTGGTTAAAGGCAGACAACTCATTTATAACAGGCATAAAAACAAAGTTTCATTGGTAGCGCTAGACCTTCACCTGCTCGACTGGCAGAAGGGAAGCCTGATCCTTAACGACGCCTCCTTTGAGGAAATGGCCGTTTTGGTACGAAAGAATTTCAATATAGACGTCAGCACCACCGACCAGAAAATTGCCAGACAGCATTTTACCGCCACATTGAGTACCGCTATGACGGCCCGGGAGGCTGTCGAAGTGATTGCTGCCATACATAAACAAAGTATTAAAAAAAGGAGGGATACGATAGAAATATACTAAGCAAACCTGAAATAAAACACAAAGAGACGGTTGCTGAAACAACCATCTCTTTTAAACGCCGCTGAAACGGCATATGCCCAAAATCTTTCACAATTAAAAGCCATACAATGTATGAAATTAAATTTTAACACCATTATCCTAAAAACGATGAGGATCACTTTTATACTCCTGAGTATTCTCACTTCCGCCGCCTTACTCCTGCCCTCTTTTGCCAGCGAAGGGCAGTCCCTTGAAAAGCGTGTCTCGGTAGTTATTAAAAACGAAAGTCTTGAATCCGCACTACTCGGCTTGCAGCAGCAGAGCCATGTAAATTTTGCGTACGACCGCCGTCTGCTCAGCAAAATCAGCGTTTCCGGAATGAATTTCAAAGAAGAAAAACTGGAAAAGATACTTCGAAAACTTTTAGAAAACCATGCCCTGGGCTATAAAGAAGTAAACGGAATTGTAGTGATCAATGCACTCAGCAGAGAGGAGCTGCGCAAACAGCAGCCGGGAAAGTTAACCGGAAAGGTAGTCGACGAAAAAAGCCTGTTCCTGCCTGACGCAGTGATCCGGATTGTGGAATTGAATAGAAGCATCCGGGCAGATCAGGGTGGAAATTACGAAACCAATCTACCCGAAGGCACCTACACTGTAGCCGTGAGTTATATCTCCTATCAGACTCAGCAGTTTACCAATGTCAGCATCAAAGCCGGGCAAACCACCAATCTTGATGTTAAATTGCTGGCCAGCCTTAACGGCCTCAACGAAGTTGTTGTAGTAGGTTATGGCACACAGAAAAAAGTTAACCTAACCGGCGCGGTAAGCCAGGTAGACGGCAAAATCTTTGATGACAGGCCCGTTGCAGGAATCGCGCAAGCGCTGCAGGGAACTGTGCCCAACCTCAATATCACCTTTGGCGACGGCCATCCCGGCAGTACAGGAAAATTTAACGTCCGCGGTTTTGCCTCCATTACCAATATCAGCGGATCACCTCTGGTACTGATTGACGGGGTACCCGGAGATATCAACATGCTCAACCCGCATGATGTAGAATCCGTAACAGTATTGAAAGATGCAGCTTCCGCAGCTATCTACGGTGCCCGCGGGGCATTTGGCGTGGTGCTCGTTACTACCAAAAAAGCAAAAAACGGAAAGCTGACGATCAATTATGGCAGTAATTACGGCCTTCAACAAGTAACTACCAAAACTGATTTTATTACTGACGGGTACGATCAGCTGCGCCTGGTTGACGAAGCCTTTTCAAGAAACGTAGGTAACAGTTATAGTGGTTATACCGCAGAAGATTATGCCCAGCTTAAACTGAGACAAACTGATAAAAGCCTGCCTTCCGTAGTGATACAAAACCGTAACGGCCAGGATCAGTACGTATATTATGGCAGCACCAACTGGTGGGATTTCCTTTTCAAGAAGAACACCCCACAAATGGAACACCATTTGAGCATCACCGGTGGCAACGAGAAAGTCGATTTCCTGCTATCAGGAAGATATTTCCGCCAGGAAGGCATCTATCAGTCTAACCTGCGTGAAGACGTATACAATGCCTATAACTTCAGGGCGAAAGTTAATGCCCATCTTTCCAAATGGATGACCGTTTATTCCAACACCCAGTTCGGCGCCAATGATTACGTATGGCCAGGCAGGGGTTACAACTCCAACAACCCGGGTTTATACAACCACGCTATGGCGGCCTACGTACCCCAGAATCCTGATGGCACTTACACCCTGCGCACCAATCTCAACAACTACGGCGCCAATGAATATGCCATGTTGCAGGACGGCAAAACTTTTGGCGGCACTAAAAGTTACGACTTCAGGACTACCGCAGGTTTCACCGCCAACATCACAGAAGGCCTGAATTTAAACGCCAACTACACTTTTCAACTGAGCCCGTACAGTGATTTCCAACGCAGCACCCTCATTCCATGGTCTATCAATCCCGGCCTTATCAATTATGATGGGAACGATCAGCTTACCGAATCCACTAAACTGGACCAGCACCATTCGGTCAATATTTTCGCTACCTACGAGAAAAAGGTCAAAGACCACAATTTCAAGCTCACCGCAGGTTACAATTACGAATTACAGAAATACAAGAACAATTCTGTTATGCGGCAGAACCTGTTATCAGAAGACCTCAACCAGATTGACCTCGGCACAGGTGCGCAGCAGGCAACCGGAAATGCCAGCGAATGGGCATTGTTAGGATATTTCGGCAGGTTGAATTATGATTACAAGGGCCGCTACCTTTTCGAAGCCAACGGCAGATATGATGGCACTTCAAGGTTCCCTACCGACAGCCGTTATGGTTTTTTCCCTTCTGTTTCCGCAGGATGGAGGATCAGCGAAGAGAAATTCTTCCAGGCAGCTAAACCCATTGTCTCAGAATTTAAACTGAGAACATCGTACGGTACCCTGGGCAACCAGGATGTAGGTGTTGGTGCCAGTAACCTTTACCCTTATATCCCCGTGATGAATGCTACACTCTCCAAATGGGTGGTTAATGGCAGTCAGGCACAAACCCTAAGTGCCCCTAACCCTGTAGTACCCGATTTTACCTGGGAAAAATCAACTTCCCTTGATTTTGGAGCAGATGTTTCCTTCCTTGACAATCGCTTATCGAGTTCTTTCGACTGGTATTCCAGGAAAACAAAAGACATGCTGATTGATGGAAAAACCCTCCCTTCAGTATATGGTGCCGGATCACCGAAACAAAATGCGGGCGATTTGCTGACCAAAGGATGGGACCTTACCATCAACTGGCAGGACAAAGGCAAACTGATGGGCAAACCTTTTGGCTATAGCTTTGGCGTGGTCTTATCAGATTATAAAGCAAAGATCACCAGGTTTGATAACCCAAACAACCTGCTCAACAATTATTACGTTGGTCAGCAACTCGGTGAAATCTGGGGATACAGCATCGATGGTTATTTCAAATCAGACGAAGAAGCAAAAAACTGGACTATCAATCAGGATTATGTTGACGGACAACGGACCGGTTCTCCAGGCGAATGGAGCCAGTTGCACGCGGGCGACCTTAAATTTAAGGACCTCAATGGCGATGGCGTGATCAACGATGGTAAAAACACGTTGAACGACCATGGCGATCTGCGTAAGATTGGTAACAGCCTACCCCGTTATTCATATGGAATCAACGCTTCCTTCAACTGGAACAATTTTGACCTTTCCTTATTCTTCCAGGGTATAGGCAAGCAGAACTGGTATCCGAATACTGAAGCGGGCATGTTCTGGGGCACATTCGGCAGGCCATACTCTTCCTTCATCCCTGCAGATTACGAAAGCAAACTATGGACGCCAGAAAACCCTAACTCTTATTTTCCTTTAAACAGGGGTTATGCAGCCTATTCAGGTGGCGAGTTATATTATAACAATGATAAGTATATCCAGAACCTCGCCTATGTAAAGCTCAAAAATGCAACACTCGGTTATAACATTCCCTCATCAATTGTTAAAAAATGGAAAATTGAGCGTCTTCGTTTCTTCTTTACCGGACAGAACCTTTTCACACTTACCAAACTGAAAACAAAATACATCGATCCCGAAGCCATCACGCCTGATGCATCTGACGCTGGCGGACGCTCCTATCCATTTATGAAATCTTATACAGCCGGATTAGATATCACATTTTAATCTTCACATCATGAACAAACTTATATATACCGCAATCCTAGCTATCTTTTTATTCTCTTCCTGCAAGAAATCGCTGGACCTCCAGCCTCTTTCTCAAATCTCACCAGACAAGAGTTTTGCATCTGAGAATGAACTTCATTTATATGTATTGTCATTTTATGACAGCATGTTGCCTACCGCAGATGGAGAAGACAGCGAATCTGTGTTAGATAACTCTTTCACCAGTCTCTATACCGAAAACGCCGACAATATTGTCCTAAACGGAAGCAGCGACAAGGTTATTGGCAGACGTACCGTTCCTGTATCCGGCGGTGGCTGGAAATGGAAAAATTTAAGGAACGTCAATTACTTCCTGCAGAACTATCGTCGTGGAGGTTTGAGTTCATCTATCAGCAATAAATATGCAGCCACAGCAAGGTTCTTCAGGGCGTATTTCTATTCAACCATGGTTGCCCGTTATGGCGATGTGCCCTGGTATTCGCAGCCGATAGAAACAACTGATGAAACACAGTTAACCAAAGGCCGCGATTCGCGGGTATTGGTCATGGATTCTGTCATGAACGATATCGACTTCGCTATTGCCAATTTACCAACTGCACAATCTCCTGGTGAAGTCAACAAATGGACAGCACTTGCGCTGAAATCACGGTTATGCCTAACCGAGGGTACCTTTAGAAAATACCATTCGGAATTTGCGCTGAAAGATGCCGACCGTTTTTTACAGGCATCCGCAGCAGCGGCAGAACAACTGATGGACCAGGGTCCGTATTCACTCTATAACAGCACTGCTGATAAAGCTTACGGTGATTTGTTCCATTCGCTCGATGTAGTTACATCTGAAGTTATCCTGGCCAGACAGTACAGCGTTGCCCTACAGATTTATCATAACGTAAACTACTATACCGTATCGCCGTCATTTGGCAAACCAGGATTAGAAAAACGCTTGGTGAACAGTTACCTCATGAAAGATGGAAGCCGTTTTACCGACCAACCGGGATATGCTACCAAACAGTTTTTTGAAGAGACCAAAGACAGGGATCCGCGTTTATCACAAACTATCCGCACACCCGGTTATAAACGTGTAGATGGAACTACCGTACTTGCCCCTTCCTATGCAGGCACCGTAACCGGATATCAGTTGACCAAGTTTGTCACTGCCCAGGCAAACGATGCCAACGGCAAATCGCCCACACCATTGCCTATTTTCAGGCTTGCAGAAGCGATGCTAAACTTTGCAGAAGCAAAAGCAGAGCTGGGCACCCTTACCCAGGCCGACCTTGATAAATCAATCGGGAAACTGAGAAGCCGTGTAGGTATGCCCGCATTAAACTTAGCTGCGGCGAATACAAATGCAGATCCATACCTCATAACGCAGTATATCAATGTAAACGGCCTCAACAAAGGCGTAATTTTGGAAATCCGCAGGGAACGCAGGATTGAACTTGTGATGGAAGGCTTCCGATGGAATGACCTGATGCGCTGGAAAGAAGGACACCTGCTTACTGACCAGTTCAAAGGGACTTATTTCCCGGGCGCCGGCAGCTATGATTTAGACGGCGATGGAAAAACTGACCTGGTATTGTATAGCGGAACCCAGCCTACTGTTCCTGGCGCGCAGTTTCTCAAATTGGGAACCGATGTTACCCTCGAGCAAGGTACGTCTGGCAATATTGTAGTTAACCCGGGTACCCCAAAATCCTTTAACGAGAATAAGGATTACCTGTATCCATTACCTACACAAGATCTCCTGCTCAACCCTAATCTCAAACAAAATCCTAACTGGTAATTCCTTTAGCCGGCTGCGTTGTTCCTGCAGCTGGCTATTTTTTATACCCAGTCACATTAATTTCTGATGAATAGAAGAAACGTATTAAAAAGTTTAGGCGGTCTGGCATTAACTACCGCATTACCAGTTGGCAGCCTGTTTGCAGCCGAAAATGAAAAACCTGTTTTAAGAATAGCCCATTTGACCGATGTTCATTTGAAAAATGACTTAGGCGCACCTGGCAATTACGTCAAATGTTTGCATCATGTACAGCAGCAGTCGCCCAAAGTAGACCTCATCCTCAACGGAGGCGACGTTGTATTTGACATGAACAAAGAAAACCTGAGCACCATAGATGACCAGTGGAAACTTACCCACAGCATCCTCAAATCAGAATGCAGCCTGCCTGTTAAATATTGCCTCGGCAACCATGATATCTGGTGGAACGAAAACACCAAAGGCCATACTTTTTATGGTAAAGAATACTCCATGAACCAGCTTCATCTGCAAAAACCTTATTATAGTTTTCAGCAGGGCGGATGGAAGTTTATTATCCTCGATAGCGTACACCTTGATATTGACCAGACCTGGTATATTGGTAAACTTGGCGACGAGCAGTTCGACTGGCTGGAGCAGGAACTTCAAAACACAGACAAACAAATGCCTGTACTCATTATGTCCCACATTCCTATCCTCACGGCCACTCTCATGATCGAGGACGATATTGTAAACAAATGGACCATGCTGGGCGGTGATATGCATACCGATACCTCAAAAATTATCAAGTTATTTTATCAGCATCCCAATGTGAAGCTGTGCCTAAGCGGACATATCCATATGCGGGACAAGGTAGTTTATAACAACGTAACCTATATCTGCGATGGTGCCGTAAGCGGTGCCTGGTGGAAAGGGAACCGCCGGGAAACTGCTCCCGGTTACGGTTTGATCGACCTTTTTGCTGATGGCACTTTCGAAGAACGTTATGTCAATTACAAAGTTTAATCTGCCCTAAACTCCATTTTTATTGTAATCGATCCCGTTTTATATTTATTGGAGGTGTTAAATGCACCTCCATAACTGTAATCTTCATTGCTATTTTTACCAGTGATCTGGAAGATACCCATAGTAGCTTTTTTCAGTTCCCCCAATGAGCTGCCTGCATTTTTAGCGATCGTTTCAGCGCGGGCACGGGCATCGGCACTTGCCTTACCCAGCAGTTCCATTTTCACCTGGTTCAGTTTAGTGTTATAAAACATCGGTGCAGAAGAATTAAACTCAATACCGCTTTGAATCAGTTCAGCCGCTTCACGCGAAACTTTGTCTACCTTTTCCACCTCGTTAGATTCTATTTTAACCGATTGCGTTAAGTTGTAACCTGTGAATTCCTGTGAAGTATATTGTCCGTTTGCATTCGTTTGCTGACTGAACTCTTTATTGATCATTACTGATGAGAACACCATTTGTCCTGCTGTAATTCCTTTTTTAAGCAAGTAACTACGGATTGCGTTTTCATCTGCTTTCAATGTACTATATGCCTCTTTCAAATCAAACGATTTCCGGGAATACGAACCGTTCCACACAATCAAGTCACTATTAAAATCTTTTTCCGCCAGGCCGGTTACTACTATAGTTTCCATTGTTTTAGAACGGTACTTGTAGGCATTGCCGATTAGGGCAAAAGCTATAATTGCACAAAGGCCAATGATAACGGCAGTAATGATTGTTGGTTTCATAAATGCGGGTTTTTATTTCAAGATACAAAATCTTAATTAATTCCAGGAAGCATATTAGCGTCACTATCCTAATCACGTATTTACGAACTTTTAGCGAGGTGGCAACGACTGCAGAAACTGATCTAAGGTGTAGGTTAGCATATATTATTTTCGAAATGGAGTTTAATATATATGACACTAAATTAATTTTTTACTTTAGTTAAAGTGTGTGATACACGAAAATTTCACATTATTTAAAACTAAAGGTTAAATAGAATAGGTTATTTCGCAATATATGGTATCTTTACACAACATGGAAACTAATATAAACATCATTGACGAAGCCGAAATATCTGCGGTTATTAATGCTGGGTTTATCATTGTCAACAAAACACATCCGATCATCGATGCGGCCAAATTTCTAAATGAACACTTTCGTGGCCTGGAACTACACACACTCCTGAGCGAACTCAATACGAAGTTAAAGTTGGCAGAGACCGAAAAAATGAACAGAGATATAATTCTTGCCAATGATCCGCCCCAATTGGTCATCGAAATTGAATATGTTGATGAAGTCAATTTGCAAAATCAATTAAATTTAAAGCGTGTTTTTTCTTTTGATGAACAAGGACAACTATATGCGGAACATGAATATCTATCTTTACCCCCATACCTTCGTAAAAAGCGAATTGGTAAAGGTATATTGTCGGCCTTCATGAAACAATACGAGAAGATTGGGGTAAAAAGGATAAAAATTCTTGCTGCACTAGAGGACGGGGGCTACGTGTGGGCCAAGGTTGGTTTTAAGGCCTTAGAACGCTCTGAAGTATCAGAAATACTCGCTAAATCATTCAGTCAGCTCGATTCAAACAGGTTTAATCAGGTCAAGAAAATATATGACCTCCATTACCTAAATCCAGAAACAATGGATAAACCTTTTGCAATGCAGGATTGGGCGGACTTGAAGTTCATGGAAGGGATACTAAAGAATACCATTTGGCATGGTGAAATAGATTTGACAGATCAAAAAGAATTTGATAACTTTAAGGAATATGTCTCAAACTAGTTTAAAATATACAGAATCTGCCCACATTGGGGAAGAGCTTATTGATGACTCAGCGCTTGAGCTAAAAAGACGTTGTGGTACCGTACACAAAATGGTGAGCAACCAGATATTTACTCTTGAAGAGGCATTGGAGGCATACGACGTGCCAATGACCGCTTACTTTAATTTTATAGCTGGCAATACATTTTATGAGATTTCAAGCGGTATTAAGGGTAAAAATGAGAAACTGACCGAAATAGCTACCATGTCCATCGTCATCAAGCTAATGGACAAAGTAGATCCTTTGGAAAAAAATTTCAAACTTATCCTCACCAAGTTGCATGAATATTTGGATAAGTTGGAGGAAAAATATGCTGAAGATGTCAAATAAATAAAGGCAAAAATATAGGCGATTTTATTCAGACTGATAGATAATGGTGGTGCTTCTTTTAAACTGACATTTCACGGAGATATAATACCGGGATGGTATATGCTTTGGTTTCTACAAAAACCTTATCATTCCAAAAATTTTCGAACATACTACATACGGGAAACATTACCCGAGAAGAAAGATTTAGATATAGAAATCGCAACTTTTTTGGACTTAAAAATCTCACCATGTTAATTTAGCTGTGGTTTCTATTATTATCTCACCAGCTAAACATTGTGTCAAAAATGAATTTTTGTGCCATTTGACCAAGCAGGTGTCCGAGTGCAGCAATATTTCATCAATTTGGTTTCTACTTGGACATCACCCGTGCCCTTTGACCAAGCAGGTGTCCGAGTGCAGCAATATTTCGTCATTCTGATCTATTACTTGGACATTACCTATGCCATTTGACCAAGCAGGTGTCCGAGTTGAGCAATATTCCGTCATTTTGGTTTCTTACTTGGACATCACCTGTGCCATTTGACCAAGCAGGTGTCCGAGTGCAGCAATATTTAGACATTCTGATCTATTACTTGGACATTACCTATGCCATTTGACCAAGCAGTTGTCCGAGTTTAGCAATATTCCGTCATTTTGGTTTCTTACTTGGACATCACCTGTGCCCTTTGACCAAGCAGTTGTCCGAGTTTAGCAATATTCCGTCATTTTAATATCTTACTTGGACATTACCAGTGCCATTTGACCAAGCAGGTGTCCGAGTGCAGCAATATTTCGTCATTTTGATTTCTTACTTGGACATTACCTATGCCATTTGACCAAGCAGGTGTCCAAGTGCAGCAATATTTCATCAATTTGGTTTCTTGCTTGGACATTACCCGTGCCCTTTGACCAAGCAGGTGTCCGAGTGCAGCAATATTTCGTCATTTTGATTTCTTACTTGGACATTACCTATGCCATTTGACCAAGCCGACTGCCTCAACCTGATCATTTACTCATTAGGCCTTAAGCATTGACTCCTCCATTTTCACGAAATATTTGCTCCCTCAATTCCATGAATATTTGCTCCCTCAGTTCCACGAACATTTGCTCCCTCATTTCCATGAATATTTGCTCCCTCAATTCCATGAATATTTGCTCCCTCAGTTCCATGAATATTTGCTCCCTCATTTCCACGAACATTTGCTCCCTCATTTCCATAAATATTTACTCCCTCAACTCCATGAATATTTGCTCCCTCATTTACACGAACATTTGCTCCCTCATTTTCATGAATATTTACTCCCTCATTTCCATGAATATTTACTCCCTCATTTGTACAGGCAGGTGTCCAGGTTTACCAAAAGCACCGCATAGTTTAAATAATTGCTGTAATAACGAAATTGACATTGTGAGCCGAATAATTTTCCTATTCGGCTCATAATTCGCCAAAATTTGAGCCGAATAGAGTTTGTAATCGGCTCACAGAAGATATTCCAAGAAAAAATCGTTTAGAGAATGTAGCTACGCAGTAGCTGACACATAACCAAATTTGGCGAAGCAGTAGCTGCCAAAGAAAAATATCAGATATCCAGCGACAGCTTAAAGCAAGTCTGATCATCCGTAGAAGTCACAGTCAGATCGCCTCCATGTGCAAGCGCAATTTCCTTTGCAATGTACAATCCCAATCCCAGTCCTTTGGCTGTATGTTTACTATCCCCGCGATAAAACGGTTTAAATAATCCATTCAGCTTTTCTTCAGGGATTTTTGTTCCGGCATTAGAAACACAGAGCGAAAAGTTAGTTGGTTCAGTAACCGCTGTAACATTAACTGGTGAAGCAGGATCTCCATGAGTCAGTGCATTTGCCAATAGGTTCGAAAACAACTGCGCAACGCGCCTGCTATCACAAGGAACAGGTCGGTCAATGTCCATCATCACTACTATGTCGCGGTCTGGATGTATCATTTGCAGTTCCGAGATTACCTGCGTCAGCGTTTCCGCAAGCAGCACGTCATTACTTACGTTCAACTCAATACCATTCCCCATTCTGCCCATCGCAAAATCCAGCATATTGTCAATCAGGATCTTCACCCTGAAGGTAGAATCCTGAATAATGTGCGCCAGTTTGTTTGATCTTTCGCTACCCGGTATCCGCAGCAACAGTTCTGCCGCATTGGAAATTGCCCCTACCGGGTTACGCAAATCGTGACCCAAAATAGCAATAAACTGATCCCTCAGTTCCGCATTTTCACGTTCTTCCTGTAATTTCACTTCAGCCAGTTCCAGTTGCCTAACCGCGTGAATATGGAAAGAAATCAGATCTGCATACATCCGGAACATCTCAATCACATGCGCGTTATTTACCTTTGCAGGCCCCGGATCAATCGCGCATAAAGTACCAAAGAAAGTGCCGTCCTTCAGAATGATCGGCATCGAAATATAACTTTCGAATTTGTATGTCTTAGGCGTATGGTGGTCGCAATAACGCTCATCTTCCGGAACATAATCTATTGCAACTACAGTGGTATTTTCCCTGATTTCGTTACAGATTGTAGTATCCAGTACCAGCTCGCCACCTACCTTCAATCCAAATTCAATGGCATCGTCAACAGCAAGGGCTACCCATTTTTTATCCGTTACCCGGGCTACCACGGCAAAGCCCATTCCGGTAGACTGGCGGATGATATCAAGAATAGCTGGTATTACCTCTATTTTTGATATGGTTTCAATATCCTTTTGAATGTTAACGTGTGACAATGCTAGTTTAATTAGTTTTACAAATTAAGTAAATAATGTGGAATTTTCATATAGGAGTAAACAAAGAGCTTCATCAGCCCCTCATTTACTCTTACAGGCTCTTAAGCCCATTTACTTACACAGGCTCCTTACTCCATTTCCAGTTTCTTATCTCCGGCATATCTTCGCCGTTTTCGTTAATGTAATGCCTGTGCTCAATCAGTTTATCCTGTAACTTTTGTTTCAGGTAGGTACCCTTGCTACCAGTCTGTGGCAAACGGTCAATGGCATCCATCACCAGGTGAAAGCGGTCCATTTCGTTTAACACAGTCATATCAAATGATGTGGTAATCGTTCCTTCTTCCTTATAACCCCTCACATGGATATTGCTGTTATTTGCGCGGTTATAAGTCAAACGGTGAATCAACCAGGGATAACCATGAAACGCGAAAATCACCGGTTTATCACGCGTAAACAGCGAATCAAAATCCCTGTCGTTTAACCCGTGCGGGTGTTCCGACTGCCTTTCCAGTTTTAGTAAGTCTACCACATTTACTACCCGTATTTTCAATTCAGGCAGGTGTTCCCGCATAATGGATACCGCAGCAAGCGTTTCCAGCGTAGGTACGTCGCCAGCGCAAGCCATCACTACATCAGGCTCACAATCCAGGTCGTTACAGGCCCATTCCCACATCCCAATTCCTCGGGTACAATGTTCAACGGCTTGTTCCATACTCAGCCATTGGGGCGATGGATGTTTCCCCGCCACAATCACGTTCACATAATGACGACTGCGCAGGCAATGGTCCATGATGGATAACAGGCAATTTGCATCCGGCGCCAGATAGATCCTTACAATTTCAGATTTCTTGTTCACCACCACATCCAGAAAACCCGGGTCCTGATGCGTAAAACCATTATGGTCTTGTCGCCATACCGTAGAGGTCAGCAGTAAATTCAGTGATGATATATTTCGTCTCCACGGAATCTCACGGGTAATCTTCAACCACTTCGCATGCTGGTTAAACATCGAATCTATAATATGGATAAAGGCTTCATAACAATTGAAAAGTCCATGACGGCCTGTCAATAAATATCCTTCCAGCCAGCCTTCGCACTGGTGTTCGCTCAGCATTTCCAGCACCCGTCCGGCAGGTGCCAGAAATTCATCATGTTCAGATGTCAGGGCGTTCCACTGACGGTTGGTTACATCAAATATTTCCTCCAGCCGGTTAGACACGGTTTCATCAGGACCAAAAATCCTGAAGTTATCCCTGTTCAGTTTAATCACATCACGCAGAAAACGTCCCGTCACATGAACATCGCCTTCACCCTCCATCCCTTTCGTCGGTATTTCCAGCGCATATTTGCGGAAATCCGGCAAGGTTAAATCATGCAGCAGCAATCCACCGTTAGCAAAGGGGTTTGCCCCCATCCTGCGGTTCCCTTTAGGAGCCAGTTCGGCAAGTTCGGCTTTCAGCTTACCTTCTTCGTCGAACAGGTTTTCAGGATGGTAACTTTTCATCCAGTCTTCCAGCAGTTGCAAATGCTCTGGCGGTGCCGAGGGCGAAACAGAAAGCGGGATCTGGTGGGCACGGAAGTTTCCTTCAATCTGATACCCGTCCACCACTTTCGGGCCTGTCCAGCCTTTTGGGGAGCGAAGGATCACCATCGGCCAACGCGGACGAACACTGTCATGACTGTCCAGCGCATCCGTCCTAATTTTTAAGATCTGTTCCGTAGCCTCGTCCAATGCCGCAGCCATCAGTTCGTGCATCAGGGCGGGGTCGTCACCTTCTACAAAAATCGGATTCCAGCCATATCCCCTAAAAAGCTGTTCAAGCTCGTCATGACTAATGCGGGCGAGCACCGTCGGGTTTGATATTTTGTATCCGTTCAGGTGCAGGATTGGTAAAACCGAACCATCAGTCAAGGGATTTATAAATTTATTCGAGTGCCACGACGTAGCCAGCGGACCAGTTTCTGCTTCTCCATCACCTACCACACAGGCTACAATCAGCTCCGGATTGTCCAGTACGGCACCAAAAGCATGACTTAGCGAATAACCCAGTTCACCTCCTTCATGGATAGAACCTGGTGTCTGCGGCGATGCGTGACTCGAAATTCCTCCCGGATAGGAGAACTGTTTGAATAACTTCCGCAATCCGTCCTCATCCGCAGAAATCGCCGGATAAACTTCAGAATACGTCCCTTCCAGATAAGTAGAAGCAACCACTGCCGGACCACCATGTCCGGGACCAGAGATGTAAATCATGTCCAGGTCGTACTTATTGATGATCCTGTTCAGGTGGGTATAAATAAAATTCTGCCCTGGTGTAGTTCCCCAATGGCCAAGCAACATATTTTTCACATGCTCCAACTGTAAAGGTTCTTTCATCAGCGGGTTGTCGCGCAAATACAGCTGGCCAACCGATAAGTAATTGGCAGCATTCCAGTAAGCGTCTATCTTGCGCAGTTCATCGGCCGATAATACGGCTGTAGTGTTCAATGCAGTTTCTGTCGAATCGTTCATACTTTACGTATTAGGTGAATTATTTATTCTTGTTCTTGATTAGTTCGTATACAATCTTTGCGATCATTTCTTCTTCATCCGTGTGCATAACCATCACCGCAACCTTTGCTTTTGGTTTCGAAATCAGCACCTGGTTCCCATGGTGGTTCTTTTCATCGATCGCTATACCAAGAAAAGCCAGTCCCTTACAGATTCTGGCCCTTATTTCTGGCGAATGTTCACCAATACCCCCGGCAAAAACCAGCATATCCAGTCCCCCAAGAGCAGCAGCAAAAGAACCGATCCATTTTTTTACCTGGTAACAAAAGAATTCAACGGCTTCCGCAGCCCGGGCATCTGTTTTCTGCAGTTTCAGCAAATTGCCCATATCAGCACCCGTTTCAGCAATTCCCAGTAAACCACACTCATGGTTAATCAGGTGGTTGAACTGCGTGGGCGACAAACTTTCTTCCTTCATCATCATCCATGCTACCCCAGGATCAAGGTCTCCAGCGCGAGTGCTCATTGGTATTCCGCCTGCCGGGGTGAAGCCCATACTTGTATCTATACTTTTGCCTTTGTAAACCGCAGCCAGACTAGCCCCGTTACCCAAATGGGCTATAATAATGCGGCCCTTCGCTGCTTTTTTTCCGTTACGTTTTTCAATTTCCTGCATCAGGTAAGCGTAAGACAGGCCATGAAAGCCATAACGCCTTATCCCTTTGTCCACAAAACGACGGGGAATAGGCAATTGCTTTGCTACTGCAGGCATCTGTTCGTGAAATACCGTATCAAAACAAGCGTATTGTAGAATATTTTTGTAGTGCTGCTGCAAAGTTTCCACCAATTTGATCTCATTTGGCAGGTGGTCCGGATCATAGGGAATAATCGCTTTCAGATCTTCAAGCAGTTTATTGGTAATCAGGGCAGGTTGCGTATGCTGCATCCCATGTACAATGCGGTGCCCTATCGCAGCAATCTCATGTTCCCCGCTAATGATATCCAGCTGGTCAACCAGGAATCTTATCGCAGCTGCGTAATCTGCTGCTTCAACTGGTTGTATTTTTTTTTTGCCCGCGGTTGAACCTCTAACCGAAAATTCCGCATCGGCAAGTCCAATCCGGCTGATTTCACCGGAGCATATTTTCTTTAGCTTTTTGGCGACCTCATAAAAAGAAAACTTAATACTTGATGAGCCACCATTAATGGTTAGTATGATGGGTTTTGATCCTTTTTGAGTAACCTTGTTCATATAAGAATAGGATTAT
>Ga0308164_10003114_pt1 | contig 15441 bp, 14 predicted proteins | sample PhyTR2_FD_201031 | JGI IMG/M metagenome (GOLD analysis project Ga0308164, IMG submission 201031) | Phyllosphere microbial communities from UC Gill Tract Community Farm, Albany, California, United States - DLSLT.R2 | ecosystem: Host-associated > Plants > Phyllosphere > Unclassified | place: USA... | reverse complement strand
ACTCCTGTGTAGGATGTTTCGTTCAATATTATCAATAGAATCGTTCACGCGTTCGCGTGAACGATGATGTTTCATACATTCGGATGGATGCACGTTTGAGGCTTAACGCTGTATCGACAGTTCGACAAGTTGCGCCATGATCGAAACGTTGCCCGCCCGATCGGTGATCTGGTAACTGAACGTAATGTGCTCGCTGTCGAGGCTTGTCAGGAAATCACGTTCGAAACCGATCTGTACGGGCCGGTCGGTCAGGTCATACGGTGTAACGATGTGAACCGGGCCTTCGATGCCGTTGCACAGGGTCTGGATGCGGTCGCCGGACTGCATGTCAGCGTAGCCAGGGATCGCGCCTTTCAGGACTTCGCCGAAGTTGATCTGCGGGAAGATGATGGGGGCGAGGAGGGTTGCGCCGGGGGCAGTGCGATCAACGATCAGCCGAGTAACAGGTGAATCCTCGCTGACTTGATTGACAGGATTCGTTGCCTCAAAGCCTACGTGATACAGCCCAGCTTCTATTAAGTAATGCTCATCGAAGTGCATGAGAAGTGTATCGCCAGGTTGATTCATATCCGACACGGTTTTGACTTCACCAATGTTGAAACCATTAAGCTTCAGTTGGATGTTGTAGCCAGCGCGTACGCCGTCCCATAGCACTATTTCTACAGCGACGGGTTGATTCAGACCTGCAGTGGGGATCAGCCCGTCGATCGGGCTGGAGACAGGAATTATAGGGGCTGAAAATTCATGGTTTATATTAATGGAATTCATGAGTTGCTCCGTTTGGGCGTGATTGATTTTGCTGATCAGGAAAAAAGAGATATCACACGATGCTTTCGGTCTCGTAGTGACAACGCTCAATGATCATTTATTGAGTCTTCACGTAATCGGAGTGTGTTTCTGTTGTCAATGACCTATTGCTTGATTTTTAGGTGGTTAGGGTATTAGAGAATAATCCTACTTTGTGTAAAGACTATATTGTAAGAAAGGTGTACTAATAAGGTGCCGGCCGAAAAGAAAAAGCCCCGACAAACCCAAATCTGCCGAGGCTCTTCCAAACTATCCCCTTACCGATTAAACCGCTCCACCAACGAATATTGCGAATTTGCCGTATCCGTCAATTCCGCACTCAATACCGCAGAGCGATGCGCTTCATCCGAAGTCTTGTCGGCCAATCCGGCAATGGTCGAGATATTGCGGTTGATCTCTTCAGCCACCGAGCTTTGCTCTTCGGTGGCCGTGGCGATCTGGGTGGTCATGTCGGTGATGTTGGCCACCGCTTCGCTGATGCCCACCAGCGCCTGATCGGCTTCCAGTACGCGGGCTACGCCTTCTTCGGCCTGGCGATGCCCGGTGTTCATGGTTTGTACGGCGTCGTTTGCGGTTTGTTGCAGTTTGGCGATCAGGCCATGGATCTGTCCGGTGGATTCGGCGGTGCGTTGCGCCAGTTGCCGGACTTCGTCGGCGACCACGGCAAACCCGCGGCCCATTTCTCCGGCGCGGGCGGCTTCGATGGCGGCGTTGAGGGCCAGCAGGTTGGTCTGGTCGGCGATGCCTTTGATCACGTCGACCACGCCGCCGATTTCATCGCTGTCCTTGGCGAGTTGCGTCACAGTCAGGCCGGTTTCGCCGACCGATGTCGACAAACGCTGAATGGCTTCGCGGGTCTCGCCGGCAATATCGCGGCCGCGACGGGTCAGTTCGTTGGCCTGTTGCGTGGCCTCGGCGGCGCGGTTCACGTGGCTGGCGACTTCTTGTGTGGTAGCCGCCATTTCGTTGATCGCAGCGGCCACCTGTTCGGTTTCCACGCGCTGACGCTCGAGCCCGGTCGAGCTGGCGTTGGCCAGCGAGTTGGATTGACGTGCCTGATGGTTCAGGTGTTCAGCGGTGTCCTGCAGGCGCGTCAGGCAGGTTTTCATGCGCGCTTCCTGGCTGAGTATCGACATTTCCAGACGCGCCTGCGGACCGCGACTGTCGGTGTACATCTGCGCGATCAGCGGGTCGGACGTGGTCTGTTCGGCCAGGCGCAGCAGGCGCTTGGTGCCACGTTGCTGCCACGACAGGCCCAGCAGGCCCAGCGGCACCGAGAGCGCGGCGGCCAGGGCAAAGCCCCATGACGAGTTCAGCCATACACCGATCAGGAAACCGAGCTGGCTGACGAGGATGAACGGCAGCCAGTCCTGCAGCATCGGCAGCCATTTATCGCGCCCTGGCACTGCGCTCTTGCCTTGGTTCAGGCGCGCGTAGAGCCCTTCGGCACGACGGATCTGCTCGGCGGTCGGCTTGATGCGCACCGACTCGAAACCCACAACCTGGCGGTTTTCCAGCATCGGCGTCACGTAGGCGTTGACCCAGTAATGATCGCCGTTCTTGCAGCGGTTCTTGACGATGCCCATCCAGGGTTGGCCGGATTTGAGCGTCGTCCACATGTGTTCGAAAACGGCAGGCGGCACGTCAGGATGGCGGACGGTGTTGTGAGGCGCGCCGACGAGTTCTTCATGGCTGTACCCACTGATGTCCACGAAGGCTTCGTTGCAGTACGTGATGGTGCCGCGGGTGTCGGTGGTGGATATCAGACGTTGTTCGGCAGGAAAAGTCCGCTCACGTTGAGTGATTGGCTGGTTATTGCGCATTGGATTTCGGTCCTTCGATCAATAAGACTTTCGCGTGTTATCGACCGAAGTATCCAAAAATTGAGAGCCGTTGGTAGGTCCTGCACACGCCCCGGCTTTACCTTATCGCCATGGGGTAAGTGAACAGACCGAAATGCACCAGATTCAGACCGAAGTGACTGATAACAGCGGCTTGCAGGCCGCCAAAGCGAAAAGCAACGCCGTAACCCACGCCTGCAATGGCCGCCAACAGAACCCATTCCCACCCGGCTCCAAAATGCGACAGGCCGAAAAGACTGGCTGTAATGGCAATCGCCAATGGTGTTGCAAACTTCGCATGACCGAACCAATTCTGCAGACCATTTTGTAGGTAAGCGCGAAAGAACAGTTCTTCGGTCACTGTCACCAGCAGCAAATTGTTGACCCCCCAGACCGCGCTCTGCGCAGGCCATTTCGGGGCCCAGCCAATGACCCCTAATACAACGGCTGCGGTCATGCAGAACGCCGATGTCACAACCAGTGCCAGAACGCCAACTTTCAGCGAATGTACAAAGCTGACGCCTGCCAGAATCCAGGGGCAGGCGAGCAAAAGCCAGAAGCCCACCAGAGGTTTGTCCAGATTCAGGTACAGCGTAAAAGGCGCGGCGTCAGGCGAAAACCTCGCCGCGTCGATGACTTTGGCATTGTTGAAGCCTGGCAGCACATGAAGCGCGAGTGCCACCCCTGTGAGGATAAATAAACCGTGGCCAAAAGCACGAACGTATTGCGTACGAGAGGGTGCGACGCAGAAGCCCGCAGCGATCAGCAGGCCAAAACCCAGTGCAGCAGGAGGAGAAAGGCTACCCGACGAAAGCGCTAGCCCGTAGCCAACGCTCAAAAGTGCTAGAACCAGCCAATGCTTTGATGTCATAGGGAATCCCTGAACAGTGGAGTCAGGGATGCTGTGTAACCCAAGATATAAAATATTACAATATAACATTCATCTTGAGCCTGCCTGCGACGTGACAAGCATCGCAGGCAGGCTTACGGCTGTCAGGACGCGATCAACTGCCGAAGTACGTAATGCAGAATGCCGCCGGACTTGAAGTACTCGACTTCATTCAGCGTATCGATGCGGCACAGCACGTCCACCGTCTCCTGACTGCCATCTTCACGGTTGATGTGCAATTGCAGGCCGATACCCGGACGGATGTCGGCATCGGTCAGTCCGGTGATGCTCAACGTCTCCTTGCCGCTCAGGTTCAAGCTCTTGCGGGTCTGCCCGTTCTTGAACTGCAGCGGCAGCACGCCCATGCCGACCAGGTTGGATCGGTGGATACGTTCGAAGCTCTCGGCAATCACCGCCTTGACGCCCAGCAGGTTGGTCCCTTTGGCTGCCCAGTCGCGGCTGGAGCCGGTGCCGTATTCCTGCCCGGCAATGATCACCAGCGGCGTGCCTTCCTGCTGATAACGCATGGCTGCGTCGTAGATCGCCAGCTTCTCGCCGGAAGGGACGTGCACGGTATTGCCGCCTTCCTCACCCCCCAGCATTTCGTTGCGAATGCGGATATTGGCGAAGGTGCCGCGCATCATCACTTCATGGTTGCCGCGTCGCGAGCCATAGGAGTTGAAGTCCTGATAGTCGACGCCTTTCTCCTTGAGGTAACGGCCGGCAGGGCTGTCGGCCTTGATGTTACCTGCGGGGGAAATATGGTCAGTGGTCACGGAGTCGCCCAGCAGCGCAAGGATGCGCGCATTCTCGACATCCTTGATGACCGGCAACGGACCGCCGATGTCTTCGAAGAACGGCGGATGCTGGATGTAGGTTGAGTCGTCCTGCCAGACATAGGTTGCCGCTTGCGGCACCTCGATAGACTGCCACTGCTCGTCACCGGCAAACACTTCGGCGTATTCCTTGTGGAACATGCTGGTGTTGACGCTTTCCACGGCTTCGGCGATTTCTTTCTGGGTCGGCCAGATATCACGCAGATAAACCGGTTGGCCATCCGAGCCTTCGCCCAGCGGCTCGCTGCTGATGTCGATGCGCACCGAGCCTGCCAATGCGTAGGCCACCACCAGCGGCGGGGAGGCCAGCCAGTTGGTTTTCACCAGAGGATGCACGCGGCCTTCAAAGTTGCGGTTGCCCGACAGCACTGACGCAACGGTCAGGTCCGACTGTTGAATGGCTTTTTCGATGGGGTCCAGCAGCGGACCGGAGTTACCGATACAGGTGGTGCAGCCGTAGCCCACCAGATCGAAACCCAGCTTATCGAGATATTCGGTCAGCCCTGCCGCTTTGTAATAGTCGGTGACGACCTTGGAGCCCGGAGCCAGCGAGCTTTTGACCCACGGCTTGCGCTGCAGGCCTTTTTCGACGGCCTTCTTCGCGACCAGCCCGGCTGCCATCATGACGCTCGGGTTGGAGGTGTTGGTGCAGGACGTGATGGCGGCGATGACCACGGCGCCATTCTTCAACCGATGAGTTTCGCCATTGTGCTCGTAAGAAATCTCGCCGCCGACCTGCGCTTCGTTGCCCACGGCAACACCGCCTCCGCCTTCGCTTTCAAGTCGACCTTCTTCGACCTTGGCAGGCTTGACCTGCAAACCGAGAAAGTCGCTGAACGCCTGGGCGACATTGGGCAGCGCAACCCGGTCTTGCGGGCGCTTCGGCCCTGCAAGGCTGGCTTCCACCGTGCTCATGTCCAGTTCCAGGCTGTCGGTGAACACCGGTTCCTGACCTGGCAGACGCCACAGGCCCTGTGCCTTGCTATAGGCCTCGACCAGCTTCACGGTTTCGTCCGGGCGACCAGACAGGCGCAGGTAATCCAGCGTCACGTCATCGACCGGAAAGAAGCCGCAAGTCGCGCCATATTCCGGCGCCATGTTGGCGATGGTGGCACGGTCCGCCAGCGGCAGATCGGCCAGGCCGTCGCCGAAGAACTCGACGAATTTGCCCACCACGCCTTTCTTGCGCAGCATCTGGGTCACGGTCAGCACCAGGTCAGTGGCCGTGATGCCTTCCTTCAATTTGCCGGTCAGCTTGAAGCCGATCACTTCCGGAATCAGCATCGACACCGGCTGGCCAAGCATGGCCGCCTCGGCTTCGATACCGCCCACACCCCAGCCGAGCACGCCCAGGCCATTGATCATGGTGGTGTGCGAGTCGGTTCCGACCAGGGTGTCAGGGAACGCGTAGGTGCGACCGTCTTCTTCCTTGGTCCAGACCGTGCGGCCCAGATACTCCAGGTTCACCTGGTGGCAGATGCCAGTGCCCGGCGGCACCACGCTGAAGTTGTCGAAGGCGCTTTGGCCCCAGCGAAGAAACGCGTAACGCTCACCGTTGCGCTGCATCTCGATGTCGACGTTCTGCTCGAACGCCTGCGAATCGCCGAACTTGTCGACCATCACCGAGTGGTCGATCACCAGGTCCACCGGCGACAGTGGGTTGATGCGCTGTGGATCGCCACCGGCCTTGGCCACTGCGGCGCGCATGGCGGCCAGATCGACAACCGCAGGTACGCCGGTGAAGTCCTGCATCAGCACCCGTGCAGGGCGGTATTGAATCTCGCGGTCGGAACGCCGGTCCTTCAACCAGTCGGCAATGGCCTTGAGGTCGTCGCCAGTGACAGTCTTGTTGTCTTCCCAGCGCAGCAGGTTTTCCAGCAGCACCTTGAGTGACATCGGCAGCTTGTCGAGATCACCCAGCGAGCGGGCGGCATCGGGCAGGCTGAAGTAATGGTAGGTCTTGTTATCGATGTCGAGTGTTTTCAGGCTTTTCAGGCTATCGAGGGAGGGCATGAACGGCTCCTTGTAGAATAATCTGTGAGCGACGAATCGCGGGTCCGGGTGGATCAGGTCGTGGACGCCGCGTGTGGCCTCAAGCTTAGTGGACTGCCGGGCCGCGCCAGTGGTTCCTGATTCCGTTATCATGCGCGGCTTTCAAGTCCGCCGGGTTACGCCCGCGTGTCGTTGTCCCAGGAGTCACCATGAATACGCTGTTTATGCATTGCCGGCCCGGTTTCGAAAGCGAGGTTTGCTCGGAGATCGCCGACCATGCTGCGCGCCTGGAGGTGGCCGGTTACGCCAAGGCGCGCCCCAACACCGCCTGCGCGGAGTTCATCTGCAGCGAACCCGACGGTGCCGAACGGCTGATGAATGGCCAGCGCTTCGATCAACTGATCTTTCCCCGGCAGTGGGCACGCGGTGTTTTTCTGGACCTGCCGGAAACTGACCGCATCAGTGTGATTCTCGGTCAGATGGCCGATTTCCCGGTCTGCGGCAGCCTGTGGCTGGAGGTCGTGGACACCAACGACGGCAAGGAACTGTCGAATTTCTGCAAGAAGTTCGAAGCGCCGCTGCGTAAGGCCCTGACCCAAGCGGGCAAGCTGATCGACGACCCGCGCAAGCCGCGCCTGCTGCTGACCTTCAAGAGTGGTCGCGAAGTGTTTCTGGGTCTTGCAGATGCGGGCAATTCGGCGATGTGGCCGATGGGCATCCCGCGCTTGAAGTTTCCGCGTGAGGCGCCCAGCCGCTCGACCTTGAAGCTGGAAGAAGCCTGGCATCACTTCATTCCCAGGGATCAGTGGGATGAGCGCCTGTCCGGCGACATGACCGGCGTGGATCTGGGCGCTGCGCCCGGCGGCTGGACGTATCAACTGGTGCGCCGCGGCATGCTGGTGACCGCGATCGATAACGGTCCGATGGCGGAAAGCCTGATGGACACCGGGCTCGTTCAACACCTGATGGCCGACGGCTTTACCTACAAGCCTCGTCAGCCGGTGGACTGGATGGTGTGCGACATCGTCGAAAAACCTGCGCGCAACGCTGCGCTGCTGGAAACCTGGCTGGGCGAAGGCCTGTGCCGTGAAGCGGTGGTCAATCTCAAGTTGCCGATGAAACAGCGCTACGCTGAAGTGCGCCGTCTGCTCGACCGTATCGAGGAAGGCTTCAAGGAGCGGGGCATTCGTGTATCCATCGGCTGTAAACAGCTTTATCACGACCGTGAAGAAGTAACCTGCCATTTGCGCAGACTGGACATTGCCAAGACAGCGCGTCCGCGCAAGGGCTGACGTGATTGCGCGAATTAGGTAACAATGACTACCCGTTTCTGGAGCCCCCCATGTCTGAATCCATCGAAAGCCTCACCGTTGATGCCGTGCTGGATGCCAGCGGACTGTTCTGCCCGGAGCCGGTGATGATGCTGCATCAGAAGGTGCGCGATCTGCCTGCTGGCGGATTGCTAAAGGTGATTGCGACCGACCCGTCGACTACCCGCGACATCCCCAAGTTCTGCGTTTTCCTCGGTCATGAACTGATCGAGCAGCAGGCCGGTGACGGGACCTTCCTGTACTGGATCCGCAAGAAGCTGGACTGACCGGTTGTCGCTGCCTCTCGCCCTTGCTTGCGCTGAGCAAGGGCCAATGCCCGCCTTCAGAGAGACCCCCCATGCGCATTGTTGCTGATGAAAACATCCCCCTGCTCGACGCCTTCTTCGCTCACTTTGGCGATATACGTCGTCCGCCGGGCCGCTCCATCGACCGTGCCGCCGTTGCTGACGCCGATGTCCTGCTGGTGCGCTCGGTGACACCGGTCACCCGCGAGTTGCTGGAAGGCAGTGCGGTACGTTTTGTCGGAACCTGCACCATCGGCACCGATCACCTGGATCTGGCCTATTTTCTGGAAGCCGGAATCCAGTGGTCCAGTGCGCCGGGCTGCAACGCCCGAGGGGTGGTGGACTATGTACTGGGCAGCCTGCTGACGCTGGCGGAAATCGAAGGTGTCGACCTTGCGCAGCGCACCTATGGCATCGTCGGAGCCGGGCAGGTGGGCGGACGGCTGGTCAATGTGATGAAGGGGCTCGGCTGGAACGTGCTGGTCTGCGACCCTCCGCGTCAGGCGGCTGAGTCGGGTGATTTCGTCACGCTTGATGAGATTGTCGAGCGCTGCGATGTGATCAGCTTGCACACCCCGCTCAACAGAACCGGCAACTTACCGACCTGGCACCTGTTCGACGAATCACGCCTGCGCCAGCTCAGGCAAGGTGCCTGGCTGATCAATGCCAGCCGTGGAGCGGTGGTCGATAACGCCGCACTGCACAAGGTGCTTCTCGATCGCGAAGATCTGCAGGCCGTGCTCGATGTCTGGGAAGGTGAACCGCAGGTCAACGTGCCGCTGGCTGATCTGTGCGTGATCGCCACGCCGCACATCGCCGGTTACAGCCTGGACGGCAGGCAGCGCGGGACTGCGCAGATCTATCAGGCGCTGTGTGCCTTTCTCGACCAGCCAGCCTCCATTCTGCTTGAAGATTTGTTGCCCAAGCCCTGGCTTGCCCACGTGACGCTTGATGAGAGAACCGACCCGGTCTGGGCCTTGAACATGCTGTGCCGGGGCGTTTACGACCCGCGTCGGGATGATGCCGACTTCAGGCGCAGTCTGGTGGGTGATACCGCCAGTCAACGTCTGGCCTTCGACGCGCTGCGCAAGCACTATCCGCCGCGTCGGGAGATCGACGGGCTCAAGGTCTGCCTGAGTGGCGAGTCCGAGGCTCTGGCGAAGATTGTCCAGGCGCTCGGGGCGGTGGTCATGCAGGCCGAATGACAGAAAGAAAAAACCCGACTCTGGAGTCGGGTTTCAAGGTATTCGGTGTTACTCAGTTTTGTTCTTCAGGGGTGACCCAAAGCTTGTCACACGCCTGGCAGGCTGCCTGAACCATCTCCTCAGTGATCACCACTTCGCGCCCATCCTGGTCGAGAATCGCGCCGCCAACGGGCAGGTCAGGGGTCGCTCGAACGATGGTGACTTCGCTGTTGCTGCGCTCTTGCAGGCTCATGGTTTTTCTCCTCTCATCAGGGTTGCGCTTTGAAATTAGCGACGCTTGATGACCGCCCGATGACACCGTTCGGTCGTTCAAGCGTGTCTGCAGTCCAGCAGAAATAGAATACATCTGCCAGCCGTTGCTTATATCGATCCCTTATAGAGATGTCGTAAAGCTGTCATACCACCTGACCTTGAAGGCTCCAATCAAGTTCAGTGTATTTCGCCGACATCCTTGAACGTTTTCGTTGCTTGGGAGGTGTAGGCTGATGGCTCAATCACTCCAGACGCACAGACAGGTTGGTTTTTTCATGATTTCAGTGGTTCCCCGTCGTCAGCGTCAGGCCATTCGTCTGGCTGTAGGTTTTATCGCGCCTTATCGATGGCAGGCGCTGGGCGCGTTGCTTGCGCTGGTTGTCACGGCAGGCATCACGTTGTCCATGGGGCAAGGTATCAAGCTGATGGTCGATCAAGGATTCATGACCCGCTCGCCTGAATTGCTTGAGCGCTCCATTGGCCTGTTCATGTTGCTGACGGTCGGTCTGGCCGTCGGTACATTCACGCGTTTCTATCTGGTGTCATGGATTGGCGAGCGCGTTGTTGCAGACCTGCGCAAGAGAGTCTTCGATCATCTGATCGAACTGCATCCCGGCTTTTACGAGAACAATCGCAGTTCCGAGATCCAGTCGCGACTGACGGCCGACACCACCTTGCTGCAATCAGTGATCGGCTCTTCATTGTCGATGTTTTTGCGCAATGCCTTGATGGTGGTGGGCGGCGTCATACTGCTCTTCGTGACCAACCCCAAGTTGACCAGCATCGTTGTGGTCGCGTTGCCGTTGATCATTGCGCCGATCCTGATGTTCGGCAGGCGGGTGCGCAGCTTGTCTCGCGAAAGTCAGGACCGGGTGGCCGATGTCGGCAGCTATGTGGCCGAAGCGCTGGGGCAGATCAAGACGGTCCAGGCCTACAACCACCAGCAACAGGACAAACAGCGCTTTTCGCTGACGGCCGAACAGGCATTCGACACGGCCCGCAAGCGGATTCTGCAGCGTTCGTGGCTGGTCACCGTGGTGATCGTGCTGGTACTGGGCGCAGTCGCGGTGATGCTCTGGGTTGGCGGGATGGACGTGATCAGCGGACGTATATCCAGTGGCGAACTGGCGGCTTTCGTGTTCTATGCGTTGGTGGTCGGTATGGCAATTGGCACCTTGAGCGAAGTGATCGGTGAGCTGCAGCGGGCAGCGGGTGCCGCCGAGCGGATCAGCGAACTGCTTCAGGCTCGCAGTGAAATCACGGCGCCGCCTGCCGGTCTGCAACGCCTGCCTGCACGGGTCTCCGGAAGACTGGCGCTGGAAGGCGTCAGCTTTGCCTACCCATCTCGTCCGGAACGCAATGCGGTCGATGACTTGAGTCTGCCCATCCAGGCAGGCGAAACCCTGGCCATCGTCGGGCCTTCGGGGGCCGGGAAATCAACACTTTTCGACCTGCTACTGCGCTTCTACGACCCTCAGCAAGGACGTGTTCTGCTAGAGGGGGTGCCTGTCACCGAGCTTGATCCTCTTGATCTGCGCCGCTGTTTCGCGTTTGTCTCTCAATCGCCTGCGCTGTTTTTCGGCAGTGTCGAAGACAATATTCGCTACGGCAACGCTGCCGCGACGTCTGAGCAGGTTGAGGCCGCCGCACGCATCGCTCATGCCCATGAATTCATCCTCGACATGGCTGACGGTTACCAGACTCATCTCGGAGAAGGCGGCATGGGGCTGTCAGGCGGCCAGCGTCAACGTCTTGCCATTGCCAGAGCGCTGCTGGTCGATGCGCCAATCCTGTTGCTGGATGAGGCCACCAGCGCACTGGATGCGCAAAGTGAACACCTTATCCAGCAGGCGTTGCCGAGCCTCATGAAAGGCCGTACGACGCTGGTAATCGCCCATAGGCTGGCCACGGTCCAGAACGCTGACCGCATTGCAGTCATGGACAAGGGGCGGTTGGTGGCAGTCGGTACACACAAACAACTGATCGCCAATAACCCGCTGTACGCGAGGCTGGCGGCGTTGCAGTTCAATGTCGGGGTGGATGAGGCGGGGTAGGGTGCGAGAAGCCGTGGGAGGACAGACCCTCCCACGTCGGTCCGTCAGCGGTACTCGCACAGGTAGGCGGTGTCGACACTGACCTTGAGCTGGAATTTGCTGTTGGCGGGGACGTTGAACTGACTGCCGGTGGCAAAGGTTTCCCAGTCGGTGCTGTCGGGGAGTTTCACGCTCAGTTCGCCCGAAATCACGTGCATGATTTCTTTTTGCGCTGTTCCGAACTCGTATTCGCCCGCAGCCATCACGCCGATGGTTGCCTGACCTTCAGCCTGGCTGAAAGCGATGGATTTGACGGTGCCGTCGAAGTACTCGTTAACCTTGAACATGGGCGATTCCTTATGAAAGGGTTAAAAAGGGCTCGCCAGTATGCCCAACGGGCGAAATCCCGTCACTTTTAATACATAAGGCCTAATACCAAGTGACTGACGGTCGTGCAGGGCGTCTTGCGGCAAACACCGGACCGTGGGAGGCGGTTTGCCGGCGATATCAGGAACTTCCGTGGTCAATTGGGCAGGATCAACGGCAGCAGTCTCGCCGTGTTGCGCGCGTCAACCAGTGCGCGATGCTGTTGCCCTGAGAATTGCATTCCGGCCAGTTGCAATGCGCTGTTGAGTCCGACCGGGCGTTGCAGCTGGCGAGCCTGGGCGAAGCGTTGTTTGAGGTTGACGTAAGGCATGTCGGACAAGGCGCTGGTCATATCGTGCTGACGCCATTGCTCCTCGAGTTGCTTGCGGTCGTAATCGCCCCAACTCGCCCAACCCACGATTCGTGCACGGTGGTGACTCAGCCAGCGCTCGAACAGCGGCCATACCACCGGGAATGTCGCTGCACCGTCGATATTGTTCTGGCTGATGTGCGTCAATTCACGGCAGAAATGAGTCAGCACAGGTCTGCGCACCGGGCGCACGAAGCGTTCGAAGTGATCCAGCTCCCGGCCGTCCTGATTGACCAGCGTCGCGCCTATTTCGATGACTTCCATTTCTGCGACCGGCCAACCACCTTCTTCAGTGGTTGCTTCAAGATCAATCACCAGCCAATGCGGCATTATCAGTGCTCCCGTCAGTATGCGTCAGGTTGAGCGTAGCCATTTAAGGACGGCTGTGCCCAGTGCTCTCGTCAGCCGGTAATCACATGGACGCTTCTTGAGCGCCCTCGCTATTGCATCGACCCTTGCAGCCAGTATTCGTGCGTTTGTCGTTTGCCGGAAGAACGCTCGAGAAGGCCTTTACTGAATCGATAATTGCTTGCTGATTTCTAGAGTTGTTTAAAGCGGCGAAACCGCATAGCTTGTGCGGTTTTAATCGATGTCGTTTTTATGAAGAAACATGCAGTGATAATCGAGTTGTTTGCGCGCAGGGCAGTAGTGGGAACGCTCTTGGTGGCGTCACTGCTGGCTGCATCGCAGGCTGCTGCCGTTCAGGTCGTTCGCGTTGCTGCGGTGCATTTTCCGCCCTACATGGTCCGCCCCGAAAAAGGCGAGGGTGCAGGTCTTCTGCCGCAATTGGTGAAAGCCTTGAATGCCGAGCAGGACGATTATCAGTTCGTCATGGTGCCCACCTCGGTGCCGCGCAGGTTTCGGGACTTTGCGGAAGGTCGTTTCGACATCGCGATCTTTGAAAATCCTGATTGGGGTTGGAAGGACATTGCCCACGAGACCGTGGACCTGGGTCTTGAAGACGCTGAAGTCTACGTGGCGCGTCGAGCCGAAGGGCGTCGGCAGGACTATTTCAATGACTTGCATGACAAGCGTCTGGCGATTTTCAGTGGCTATCACTACGGGTTTGCCAACTTCAATGCGGATCAGAAATACCTGGCTGAGCATTTCAACATCACGTCCACCTACTCCCACGACAGCAATCTGTTGATGGTGTTACGTGGACGTGCCGACATCGCGCCCGTTACGCGCTCCTACCTGATCGATTTCATGTCACACAACAAGGACGAAGCGTCGCAGCTGCTGGTCTCTGATCGTGTCGACCAGATTTACCGACAGTACGCGCTCATGCGTCCGCATGGCGCCATAAACGGCGTGCGCTTCAGTGAGCTGTTGCAGAAATTGCGTGAGGACGGGGCGTTGGACACCATCTTCCGGCCGTTGAACATCAAGGTCTTGCCGATGCAGGCCGGTGTCGTTCTGGAATGAGGCAGGGCTGACAGGCTCATGCGCCTTTCAGCTCCGGGATTCAGCGGTCCTTGGCTTCCTTGGCGTCCATTTCGGCGTTGCGCTCATGGACACGCTTGAGCTGCTCTTCGGTCAGAGGAACCTTTTTTGCGGTGTCGCGCAGCATCATCAGGCCACCTGCGATCGAGCCGATTGCAACCAATAGAATTAACCAGGCATACCAGGGCATAACGCTCTCCTTCTTGTGATACCGGTTTGAGCTGCGGTGCGGCTCATTGGTTCAAGTGTAAGCGTCATGCAGAGGCCGCGCGCGATCAATTCGCGTGCGGCCTCATGGTTTTATGGACAGGGCAACGTCAGAGTCCGGTCAGCATGGCGTCGGCAGGGGCGTCAGCGCGGGACTTGGCGGTCAGGCTGAAGTAGATGAAAGCGATCGCCATCAGGCCGAGGAAGATCAGGCCGATCAGCATGTTGAACCAGGCCATCGCAAGCAGGCACACCACCGCCAGGGCCAGTGCAATGCCGGGAACCACTGGGTAGCCCGGCGCACGGAACGAGCGCTCCAGCAACGGCTCGGTCTTGCGCAGCTTGAACAGGCTGAGCATGCTCATGATGTACATCACGATGGCACCGAATACCGCCATGGTGATCATCGCAGCGGTCAGCGTCATGCCGCCCAGGTTGATCAATCCGTCGCTGTAGATCGCGGCGATACCGATCAGGCCGCCTGCGATGATTGCCCGGTGCGGCGTCTGGAAGCGCGACAGCTTTGCCAGCGAAGCTGGAAGATACCCGGCGCGGGCGAGGGCGAAGAACTGACGCGAATAGCCCAGAATGATCCCGTGAAAGCTGGCTACCAGACCGAACAGGCCGATCCACACCAGCATGTGCAGCCAGCCGGAGCTGTCGCCGACAACGGCTTTCATCGCCTGTGGCAGTGGGTCATTGATGTTGGACAGGGTGCGCCAGTCGCCCACGCCACCGGCAAACAGCATCACGCCCAGCGCCAGTGTCACCAGCGTCAGAATGCCGCTGATGTAGGCCTTTGGAATGGTGCGCTTCGGATCTTTCGCTTCCTCGGCCGCCATGGCCGCGCCTTCGATGGCCAGGAAAAACCAGATGGCGAATGGAATTGCCGCGAACATCCCCGCGATGGCCTCGGGGCCGAATGTCTGTGAGCCTGCCCAGCCGTTCAGGGCGAAATTGCTGAAGCTGAAGGCGGGTGCGACCACGCCCATGAATACCAGCAGCTCGGCCACCGCCAGAATGCACACCACCAGCTCAAAGGTCGCCGCCAGCTTCACGCCCATGATATTGAGGGCCATGAACACGATGTAGGCACCGACTGCGGCATGCTTGGGGTCAAGCCCGGGATATTGCACATTGAGGTACGCACCGATTGCCAGAGCAATGGCCGGTGGCGCGAAGACGAATTCGATCAGCGTCGCCATGCCGGCGATCAGGCCGCCTTTCTCACCGAAAGCGCGACGGCTATAGGCAAATGGGCCACCCGCGTGGGGAATGGCAGTGGTCAGCTCGGTGAAACTGAAGATGAAGCAGGTGTACATGGTGGCGACCATCAGCGCTGTTACCAGAAATCCCAGCGTGCCTGCCACACCCCACCCGTAGCTCCAGCCGAAGTATTCGCCGGAAATCACCAGTCCGACAGCGATCCCCCATAGATGCAGCGTGCCTAGCGTTGGCTTGAGTTGAGTACTCATCGTTATCTCCCTGAGGTTCGAAGTTCGTCGAAACATTTTGTTGCAGGGGCTTGCAGAGGCCGTGCCAGTGCACGACGAACCGTCGTATTGCTTCAAAAGAGGTCGTT